>Ga0123337_10005474_pt1 | contig 12507 bp, 9 predicted proteins | sample frozenSSSSmetaG_FD_89792 | JGI IMG/M metagenome (GOLD analysis project Ga0123337, IMG submission 89792) | Glacier valley bacterial and archeal communities from Borup Fiord, Nunavut, Canada, to study Microbial Dark Matter (Phase II) -... | ecosystem: Environmental > Aquatic > Freshwater > Ice >...
AATTGATCTTTTATACCATCGGTAAGGTACTCTGTAATATCAGTAGCCTGATTACGCATTGCCTTAACGTTTGTAGCTTCTATTGCTGTAACAACAACATTTGCTGGGTTGCCAGCTGTAACGGAAGCCATCATCTTTGTTTCAATATCATCAAATGGTACATATACATATTCAACTGATATGCCTTGATCTGCATATTTTGCATTGAAGCTTTCTACAATTTTATTAATCGTAGGACGACGTTGTTCGGAACCCCAATGTGCCCATAGACGTAAAGTAACTGGTTCTTTCGCAGTGTCAGTGTCCTCTGCTGGTGTGGCTTCTTCAGCTACCACTGTTGGTGTAGGGTCAGTATTACCAGTTTCGTTAGTTTCTTCTTTTGTATCTGCCTTGCATCCAGCTAATACAAATGTCATTAACATCATGCACAGCCCCAACATAAAGATGTTTTTCATTTTTTTCATAAAATACTTCCTCCTTTTTTTTGTAAGAAATTGAATGACTTTTTTTATATTCAATCACTTTCTTAATAACTATATTTTATATCTACAGTTATAATAAGTCAACAATAATTTTCATTTATTTTCAATTTTATTCACTGATATTCACTATGTTTTAGTTTCATACCATAATGCTTGAATATTTCTTCCAAATTGCTATCCTTTTACGCCTCCAATTGCTACACTTTGTATAATATACTTTTGCATAAAGAAATATATAATAACGGTAGGAATCAGCACAATTAGGGAAGCAGCCATAAACTTTTGCCATTCTACACCGGCAGTACCTCTAAAAGTACGCAAGCCTAATTGTAAGGTATATAATTTTTCATCATTTAAATATAACATTGGTCCAAAATAATCATTCCATCTACCGTTAAACGTAAACACAGCTATTGTAGTTAATACTGGGCGTGTTAATGGAATATAAATCTTGGTTAATATCTTTAGCTCACCAGCTCCTTCTATCTTAGCAGCATCAGAGTATGCAGAATTGATCCCCATGAATGCTTGTCGTAATAGAAATATATTATAAGCGCCACCAGTAAAAGCAGGAACCGTCAGAGGTAAATAAGTGCCTACCCATCCAATTTTGGAAAACAGTACATAGGAGGGTATCATTGTTACCATGCCAGGTATCATCATAGTACCTAATACACAAAGGAAGATAACATCTTTCCCTATGAAGTTTAATTTTGCAAATCCATAGGCAACCAAAGCAGTAGAAAATAGTGTTCCTATCAAACCAATAACGGTAAGATAGAGCGTGTTACGCAAATATATATCAAAAGGTGCTGAATTCCAGGCCTTTGAGAAATTATCCCAATGCCAATCCCATGGTATCAGTGATGTATTAATCATAACTTCAGCATCCGATTTTAAGGCTGTTGATAGCATCCAAATCAAAGGATAAAGTACAATTATAGAACCAAAAAACAAAATACAAGTTCCAATGATACCCGAAACTCTTTGGTGATGACTAATTGATTCAGAACGTTTCAAACGCTTTTTTTTCGTTTTTATTTCATCAGTTGAGCCCTTCATTTTTTGCTTGTACCTCCTTCATAGTAAACCCATTTTTTCGCTCCTACCATTTGAATTACCGTAAATACCATTATGATAAGGAATAGTATCCATGCCATCGCACTAGCTTTACCCATTTGCTGATCAGCCATAGCGGTATTAAACAAATACAAATTATAGAAAAGCATCGAGTTATTAGGTCCACCGGTTCCATTCGCCATGATATATGCAGAATCAAATACTTGAAATGCTCCACTGACACTGGTAACCATAACGAAAAATAATGTTGGAGATATCAAAGGCAAAGTAATGCGAGAGAATTTTTTAAAGGGTGTCGCACCATCAATAGCACTTGCTTCATACAATTCCTGTGGTACCGATTGTAATGCAGAAAGGAGGATAATTGTCGTTCCACCAACACCCCATAATCTCATAAGCACCAAAGCCGGTTTTGTCCATTGTGCATCATATAACCAAGCCGGTCCATTGATACCAAATAGTTCAATGAAATTATTTAATAAGCCAGCATTTGGATCAAGAATCCATTGCCACAGCAAATAAACAGCTACCCCAGAAAGTACGGAAGGTAAATAATATACCGTACGGAAAAAACGTAGACCCCTAATTTGATTCATATTCATTAGAAGAGCCAGAGCCATAGATACTAGGAGAGCTAATGGTACACTTATAAATACATACCATCCAGTGTTATACAAACTCTTCCAAAAGTAATTATCAGCAGTAAAAAGCTTAACAAAATTTCTTATTCCATACCATTTTTGAACTGCTGTTATATTATAGTAAGTAAACGAAGAAAAAAACGAGAAAATAAGTGGTAATGCAATAAAGCAAACAAACCCAATCAGGTATGGTGATATAAACGCAAAACCTTTTACATTCTCTATTCTTTGTGTTCGTGACATTTTTATGTATAAACCTTTTTCAATAAGAAGTTTCTTGCGAAAGGCCTTGCCTAAACCAAATTGTACAATCGCAAGTATAATTAAGATAATAGTTCCCACCGGAACCGTATAATGAATGCCAAGTTGAGTATAACCTAATTTTTCTACACTTAAATTTGCACCAATAACATCAGCAACCATTGCTAAATTAGTAACAAGATTTAAAAGAGAAAAAATCATTAATAACATAAGTCCTCGTGCTTTTTGCTTAGGCTTTTTTGAAAGTGTTAACATAGCTGCCGCAACCAGTTGAGCTGTAATAAATAATCCAATTATAAATCCACAAAAGGTACCTATTGCATTGTTAGCAAATAGCTCTCGTATTCCAGGGAAATCTGCAACAAATAATCTATCAATATTCATGGCGTTTCCAAGAAAGTGTAAATAGGTCCAATCTTTGATCTGCGGTAGATATCTTACGGGATTAAAATAAGGAATGAATAAAATTACAAAGGTAAAAATAGCTATAATAGCTATGATACGAGACAATAATAACAGATACTTACTTTCATCTTTGTTCGCTTTCATTTTAATGCTCCTTTACATCCAAAATATTTTTTTATTACAATAAGGATAAACAAATGTATTGTATTAATGATTATTCATGGCACCCCTCCTTCTCTAATCAATTTTTACATCCTTTCATTAATTTTCATATTATATCAAATATTTTCACTTATAGTCTTATGATACATTATTTTATTCTTCTAGTCAATAGTTTTTATAGTAATAAATCATAAATACATGCCGTTTTCAATTTACTTATTGTATGTATTTTATATATTACTAGGCAATCAATTATCTTTATGACATTTCATTTTGTTCCATTTTTTTTCACATTTTTATGAAAAAGTAAAATATTAGTAGTAATCTCTCTTCATAATTTATTTAGCGCAAGGTAATCTTCTCTTTGTAAAGGAAACTTTCTAATAGCAGTGATTTCCCCGATATGTTCCCATTATCTGCAGAAATTTCGATATTTCTAACTTCATTCGGCATGAAGCAACTATAGTTTTTATCAAAATAAAGAAAATCGCTTTGTGGTAACGGTTCATCATTCGAGAGGAATAGAAATAGTGCTGCATATTTTCCCACATTTCTTACCGTCAGACTATTTTTACTTTGCTGAAATTGTAATTGCGGCTTAGGTATTCGGAATACGGAACCTAAATCTTTTTCTTTTGTAAATAAGTACTCATTCTCTGCGATACAATCTCCTTCGCTATTTGTTAACTTCAGTCGAAGAAAAAATATTGTTGTATCAATCTCACCCTTCGAAAGTTTTATTTCAGCTGCTTCCATTGTCCTGTTTTCTGGCAAAGAACACTGTTTTATTTTTGAAAAATATATGCTACCATCCACTCCAACTAATTCACATTGTAGACTGATATCTCCCATTCTGTTTATCTCGTCCTCAATCAGTGCGGTTGAGATAAAAACTTTACTAAAGAATTCGGGTTTATCAAATATGGAAGGCGTTTCAAAGGAGGCAGATACAAGAATGGGACTATAGCAGTTTTTCACACCATAATACACCGGTTTGGGATTAGCGTAATAATCAAGGTTTGAGGTACAGTAATTATTAGGATAAGGCTCATTAAACTGCCAAGGAAAAGTCCCGCTGTTTTGGAAGGCCCTTCTTCTGTTGCATTCGACAGCATATTTTAGTCCTTCAAACTGCATATATTGGCTTGCACTGCGAATCTCATCTATGGTGTCTAGTCCCCCAAATGTCTCTTGCACTAGAGGTTCATTTGTCCACCATGATCCCCGGTGAAAATAGATTTCATTATCCTTATTTGCTGGAAGCATATGCTCTTTCGACACTGATTTATCTAAGGTATTCCCGTTTGTCATCCCTTCTACTCCAAATTCACTATGTAAAAGTGATGTTCCCATATTATAAAGCTCACAATGCTTTTGTAAGCCCTGATGCTCCCATGGGCCATGAACGTCCCAGAGCATATCCGGATGTTCCAAGATATTCTTCATGGAATTATTAAAAACGCCACCCGACGGAGAGGAAGGAAGCCATCTTCTCTGTGGATCTAGACGATTTACAGACTCTTTCAACTTACCAATCAGCAGATCTGTGTTATCCACAGGATTTCCTTCCCAATCGGAAAGTTCATTTCCTCCACACCAAATTGCTAAAGCAGTATGATTTCTTTTTCTTCGTATTATAATCTCAACTTGTGAGAGTAACATATCTATAAATTCTGTATTTTCAGGTGTTTTGTTATCAATACCTGAGCTTGATTGAATAAACTCTTGCCAAACCAGAATGCCATTTTCTGCACATTTCTCATAGAAATCATCTTTTTCTATGAGCCCTCCCCCCCATACACGAAACATAACTGTATGCGCTTCTTTTGCTAATCTGATCAATCTGTGTAGCTTATCGGGCCGTTCTACGCCATACATAGCATCAATAGGAACCCAGTTATATCCATTCATGTAAATCTTCCTACCATTAACCTTTAATACAAATGGTGTCGCTTTTAAATTGCAGCATTCATTTTTCTCGAACTTTATTTCGCGAATACCATATTTCAAATTTTTAATATCTGAACTAAAACCATCCTTATCTTTTACCATAATGCTTATATCATATTGATATGGCTCCCCATACCCATTCGGCTGCCATAGCTTGGGATTGCTAATTATCATTTCTAGCTTAGCATTATTTCCATCTATTTGCTGTGACTTTATTTCCGAATTCACTTTCATTGTTATTTCACAATCATTTTCTCCCTCTACCGTAACCTCAGCCGTTAGAACCGCACTCGTATAGTCACCATTTAATTTTGCGCTGATAGATACGTCCTGAAGCATTACTTGTCCTGTAACCTTTAGATATACCGAATCCCAAATTCCCTGATGTATCATACGCGGGCAGAAATCCCACCAGTAATTCATACGGGTTTTATGCGTTTTTACCAATGAAGTTCTGCCAACTTGAGGTTGTTCAGCAGGCGCAGCTTCTATCACAACAGATAATAGGTTTTCCTGCTCAGGCACAAGCATATCAGTGATATTAAATTCAAAGGGGATAAACATACCTTCATGCTTTCCTAATTTTATACCATTTAAATAAATGTCAGCACAATAGTCAATGCCATCAAGGCACAGAGTTACCTTTTTCCCCTCCATATTCAAAGGAGTTAGAAAGCTTTTGCGGTATACCCATGTTCTTGCAGGCACCCACTCTACAAGTTTAGAGTTTAGCTCATAATAAGGGTCAGGGACCTTACCCTCCTGCCATAGATCATTTAATACAGAACCTGGCACCGTGGCCTTATACCACCAGCGAATATCTCGCGTATCTGGATTTGCCGAATTTCGCCATACCCAATCTAAGCCTACAAATTCTTTAAACAACCAATCATTTCCGTTCAAGCTTATTTTATACACTTATGTCACCTCCTATATTAGAATATCTATCATTAGCACATTTTATATGAATTTCTTTCCACCTATGTACACCTGCTCTAATGTAAAACCTGGTGAAACAACTAATAAGTCGGCTTTCTTTCCTATCCTAATTTCTCCCACCTCGTTCTCAGCGTGAATAGTCTGAGCCGGAATCAAAGTCGCACTAAGAATTGCTTTTTCTTTCGTAACTCCGAAATTAATTAAATTTTTTACTTCTTCAAATATATTTGTTGTTGAACCCGCAATGGTGCCATCTGCTAATGTAGCTTTTCTTTCCTTTACCGTTACTTTTAATCCTCCTAATTCATATTCGCCTTCCCCTAGACCGGCCGCGCTCATTGAATCTGAGATCAACACAATTCTATCGCCAATCAAGTGAAACATCATACGAATTACTGCTGGGTGAATGTGTATCCCATCACATATTAGCTCTGCATAAACCGGATAATCTGATACCATACCAATGATTCCCGGCTCTCTGTGATGCAAACCATTCATTGCATTAAACAAATGAGTTACATGCGTTGCACCTGCCGCAACCGCCTTGCACGCAATTTCATAGCTTGCGCTCGTATGCGCCAAAGATATCGTCTTAAATTTACTATATTTTTTAATAAACTCAATTGAATTTGGTAAATTAGGATCCAAATCAACTAGTCTAATATTTCCACCAGACAAATTATCTAATTCCTCAAATAGGTCATGATTAAGTGGTAATAAATATTTCTCATCATGACATCCTTTTCGATCTGCCCCCAAGAAAGGTCCTTCCAAATTAATACCAAGAATACGGCTACCAGAATAATTCTGTTCTATGGCCTCTCGATTGTTTTTCATGATACGTTTTAAAACTCCATGTTCCATGGTCATAGTTGTAGCCAATATAGAGGTAACACCATTTTCTGCATAAGACATGCACATTTTGCCAATTTCTTCAGGTTCAGCTGTAGAAAAATCAAAGCCTTCCCTACCATGCGTGTGGACATCAATAAAACCAGGTAATAACATTTTTCCCTCTACGTCAATAATTTCAGTGCCTTGAAGGTCCTCACCTATTCTAGTAATGACATCTCCTTGGAACTCAATATCCAATTTTCTAAAATTTCTGTTATAAAATACATCTGCATTTTTTAAGATCATAGTTCACGCCATACCTTTCAATGATTGTAATTTCACTTCAAATATTATCATAATTTCACTGTTTGAACAAGTATATTTTGACATATTATGATACTATATGATCATATATGATTTGTTTTGATTTATTCAAGTTTTATATCACTATATTATACCGAAATTGATCTGTTATTTTACAAAACATTTCATAATTATTCACCTTTTTGCATTTCTAGTTTACAAACATGAAATACTAATATATAATATAAATAATGTACTCTAGTAATCATAGAGTCTTACTCTGGGAGGTATAATTCATGATTCCTGCTATTAGACAACAAACAATAACTAACTTATTGACCGAAAAAGATGTTCTTTACATAGATGACTTAGTGAAACATCTTGATGTGTCTTTTTCTACTTTAAGAAGAGATTTACGAGAATTAGAGAAATCGGATAAAATCAACCTACTTCATGGTGGCGGAGTCCAATTAAACAGAAAAAGCACTGAATTAAGTATTGCTACAAAATTAAATTTAAATAAAGAAGCGAAAAACAAAATTGCTTTGAAAGCATGTTCTTATATTCAGGATAATGATGTTATCTTTCTAGATCCATCAAGTACTACATTGCAAATGATACCCTACTTAGTTAATCGTAAAATTACGGTAGTCACGAATGGGTTATACCATATTAGCCAATTGGCTGCTCATCAAATTCCATGTATTATGATAGGTGGTAGCATTAAGCAATCAACCAATTCATGTATCGGACCATTAGCAGAAGCTTCATTAAAGGGTCTTAATTTCAACAAATGTTTTCTTGGTTCTAATGGATTTAGTAAAATATCTGGTATCACAAACCACGACATCAACGAATATACGGTGAAGCGAATTGCGATGGACCAATCAATAGATTCGTACTTTTTACTAGATTACAGTAAATATAATGTAGTCACAATGATAAAAGTTGCCTCTTTGACTGATGCTTTTATTATTACCGAAAAACCTATACCTGAATTAGATGAATACACCAATGTTATTATTGCATAAGAATAATTCAATCCAATATAAACAATAAAATCGACGACACTTCTGTCGTCGATTTTATTGTTTATATTTTTTATTCTTTCCAACATATTGGAATTATTTTTAAGTAGGGCTGTTGCGACAGCCCTACTTTTCAATAAAACGATAGCCAACACCGAGTTCCGTAGTTATAAACTGGGGGTGTGACGAATCTTTTTCAATTTTTCTTCGTAAACCAGCCATAAAAACACGAATGCTCTTTGAATCCCCTGTTTCCCCATAGCCCCAAACCTCTTTCGATATTTGACTATGTGTTACAACCTTACCATGATTTACTATCAAAAGCATTAATAGTTTGTATTCAATTGGCGTGAGATGAATTTCCGTTTCATCAATAAATATCCTACGGATGTCACAATCAACGGTCAGATATTCAAAGCGGAAAATTTTCTGGGGCGAAGTCAGATCCCCATGCTCTGTAAAGCGCTCCATTACTCTAACACGAGCAAGAAATTCCCCCATGGCAAATGGTTTCGTAACATAGTCATTTGCTCCTGCATCAAGGGCAATAATTTTATCCTTTTCTTGCTCTCTTGCCGAAACAATTAAGATGGGAATTTGGGAAACCTTACGGATTTCAGTAATAATTTCAACACCATCTTTATCTGGTAATCCCAAATCCAATAGAACAATATCTGGATTTTCTGTACAAAAGGAGAGAATACCACTATTTCCAGTATTGGCAGTTGTCAGTCTGTAGCCTTTCGCTTTTAAAGCCATTGACATAAAATTCATTATTTTTATATCGTCTTCAATAAGTAAAATATGAATGCCTGTACTCATTTTAACTCCCATCTGCCTACTTTATTTGTCATAGGGCAATTTTATTCTAAATACTGCTCCACCGTCAGTTTTATTTGATGCAGTTATTTTCCCACCATGTGCATCTACAATGGCTTTGCAAATAGTAAGACCTAATCCTACACCACGACTGCTATCCACAATATTACGCGGAAGCGTGATAAATCCATCAAAAAGTGAATTCTTTATTGCTTCGTCAATTCCTAACCCGTTATCAGAAACTTCAAAAACGACATATTCATTTTCGCGGAATGCCTTAAGCTCAACCATGCTGTCATTGCCAGCATATTTATAAGCATTATCAAGTAGATTAACAAGCACTTGAACCATCAGTCTTCCATCTATTTCAACTAATAAGATATCCTCGGGCATAACCACATGAAGCCGATCCGTAGTTGTTAACAAGGGAACATGTGTAACCGCTTGATTAATTAAATCGTCTACAGCCTCAAATTCTTTTTTTACTATAAGTTGCCCTTCACTGATACGTGTCATATCCAATATATTTTGCACCGAATGAAATAGCCATGCAGATTCTTCATTTATGTCGGAAACCAGCTTCTTAATTGAATACCCATCCAAGCTTTCGTAGCTGTCTAAGATTAAACTGCTTGCACCTATAATTCCAGTAAGTGGAGTACGAATATCATGAGAAATACTTCGAAGCAGTGTGCTTTTTAAGTGTTCACTTTCCATCGCCAGCTTAATTCTTCCCCGCTCATTATAAATAAATTCACGGTCTAGTACAAGTGCCATTTGATAAACCACTGTTTTTATCAACATATCATTTTCATCAGAGAGAGGGTATTTTACATTAGCAAGCGTTATTGTTCCAAATATATTAGCAATACCCTTAATTGGTAAGGTAAATTGTTTGTTTTTCTTGTATTCATCCGCTACATAATCAGAAGTGGTGAAGCTGATTTCTTTTATGTCAAATTTACTATTATCCAAAGTGGCACTACATGGATAACCCGTATACTCGTAAATATAATTAATTCCATTTTTAACGATGCTTGGAACACCCGTTAGATTTAGAAAGCTTTCAGAAATATTATAAAGTAATTGTGCAGTTCTTTCATTCTGTTTTGAGATTTCTGTCTGCCGCTGGAAATTTGAAGACATTGTTCCACATATCAATGATGCAAGCATAAATAAAGCAATTAGAATAAAGTCTTGCACTTCACTTATAGCAAAAGAATGCAAAGGTTCTGTAAAAAAATAATTAAACATAAGTAGACTGGTAACAGAGGCAATAAAACCATATAAATATCCCTTGGTTAAAACCGTAATAGCCAAAACGCCCACCAAAAATATCATTAAGGTATTTTCTTTACCAATACCCATTCCATATAATAAGATTGATAAGCAAGTTGATATCCCACAAATGACAATAGCACATATAAGATATTTTACTTGCATTTCAAATTTTAATTTTTTTGAATTATTCATCCTATTTAATTTGTTAGTCTTCATAGTTCTTCCTTCTTCTGTATTTTCGCATGTTCTAATTGTATCTTTTCTAGCAACTTGTGTCAATAATAGCTGAATAAAGTAAAAGGACTAAATCCGATTAATTACCGAATTCAGTCCCTGGAAATAGTAAATAAATTATATTTAATCTTGGTTTCACTTTTTTTACTATACTATTCAAAATACTCTCTTAATTTTTTTAGTGCCTTCTTCTCAATTCTACTCACATAGCTTCTAGATATTCCAAGCTTATATGCAATTTCTCTCTGCGTGACTTCTTTTTTATTCTTTAAACCATAACGCAAACATATGATTTCGCGTTCCCTATCCGTTAACACCTCATCAATCATACAATATAATTTTTTAATATCATCTTCGAGTACAATATTTTCTACAATATCAACTTCTGCATCTTCAATGATATCTAATAAATTAATTTCATTGCCCTCCCGGTCGGATCCAATCGGTTCATATAGATATACTTCTTTTGCCAAACGTTTTCCACTTCTGAGCATCATAAGCAGCTCATTATCAATACAGCGGGAGGCATAAGTTGCCAGGCGAATCCCTTTCTTGTCATCAAAGGTATCAATTGCTTTGATTAATCCAATCGTCCCAATAGATATCAGGTCATCTGTATCCTTATCTACCATATTATATTTCTTTACAATATGTGCGACTAATCTAAGATTATGTTCAATAAGCTTATCCCTAGCGTCTTTGTCGCCACACTTACACTTTCCTAAGTATTCCGTTTCTTCGTTGGTGCTTAATGGCTTGGGAAAGGATTTCACGAAGATAAACACCTCTTCGCCTAATGTTTCAATATTAGTCTATGTGCGCTATTGACATAAAGTGCCTTTCCCACTTAAAAAAGGACAGAGGGACTAACTAACTTTCCCTCCGCCTTAATATATCATATGGTTTTAATGCTGTACCAAGGTCTACATAAATCTTTTGTTTTGGATGTGGGCAGCTCTCCATCTCTTCTCCCCTATCATCCGTAATTCTTTTAACAACCACTTCCATATTCAGCTCACAGTTGCTCGCTTCTATTAATGGTGTCATTACCTCAATGGTTTCTCCAACTGAGAACTTATTGCGTTGTTCTAATTCATAAAGACCGTCGCCACTTTGTCCAGAAATCGTTCCTAAATAAGTATATTCTTTCACGAAGGTGTTAGTGTCATAAATTTGATCCTCATGCTTTGGTATGCCAAAGAAGAAGCCTGTAGTGAATTGTCGATTGATTCCTTTTTTTATTTCATTTTTATAAGCAAGTAGATTTTTCTCATAAAGAGCTGGGTCTTCAAAGAAATCATCGATTGCCTTACGATAGGTCCTTGCAACAGTTGCTACATATAGGGCTGTTTTCATACGGCCTTCTACTTTAAAGCTGTTAATACCCGCTTTTACAAGCGCAGGGATGTATTCAATCATACACAGATCTTTGGAATTAAACAGATAGGTACCGCGTTCATTTTCCTCAATTGGTAAATATTCACCCGGTCTTGTTTCCTCTACAATATGATATTTCCATCGGCATGCATGGGTACAAGCACCTCTGTTTGCATCTCTTCCGGTGAAATAATTGCTGAGTAAACACCTTCCCGAATAAGCGATACACATTGCTCCATGAACAAAGGTCTCTATCTCTAAATTGGCAGGTATCTTTTCTCTAAGCTCTGCTATCTCTATCAAAGATAATTCTCTGGCTGATACAACTCTTGTTGCTCCAAGTCTATGCCAAAAACGATATGTTTCATAATTCACATTATTAGCCTGCGTACTAATATGCACCTCAATCTCAGGTACTTCCTCCATAGCAATTGCAAAAACACCTGGATCAGAAATAATTAGTGCATCCGGTCTATCCTCATGAAAAGCTTTTAACTCTTTAAAATATTTACGAATACCCTCTAAATCCTCATTATGTGCAGTTATATTAGCAGTAACATACACCTTCTTACCCTTCGCGTGAGCAAATGCAATCCCTTCCTTCATCTCTTCCAAGGAGAAATTCTTAGCCTTCGCACGAAGCCCATACATATCACCACCAATATAAATGGCATCTGCTCCATAAATCACCGCTGTCTTAAGTACCTCTAA
>Ga0123337_10005478_pt1 | contig 12498 bp, 16 predicted proteins | sample frozenSSSSmetaG_FD_89792 | JGI IMG/M metagenome (GOLD analysis project Ga0123337, IMG submission 89792) | Glacier valley bacterial and archeal communities from Borup Fiord, Nunavut, Canada, to study Microbial Dark Matter (Phase II) -... | ecosystem: Environmental > Aquatic > Freshwater > Ice >...
CGAGACTCAGGGCCTGTGCGCGCTCGATTATTTCCTGCGGATCCGAAATATCAGCAGGTGTGCTTTTGTCTATCACCTCGTCCGCGGTGTAACCCAGCATACGCTCGGCTCCGACATTGAAAATCTGAATCACGCCCTTCGCGTAGGTGGCGATACTCGAGAAATTGGCGCTATTGAAAATGGCGTTCTGCAGGGCATCCGCCTTGATCAGTGCTTCTTCGGCCTGCTTACGCGCAGTAATGTCACGTAAAATACCAGTGAAGTAGCGCTGGCCACCCAGCCACATTTCGCTGACTGCCATCTCCATGGGGAAAAGACTGCCGCTTTTACATCTGCCCATGACCTCGCGACCGAGGCCAGCAGCGCGCTCCTCATCGCTGGCACGGTAGTACTCGATGGAATCATTGCTCTGTTCCTGATCTAACTCAGGAATCAACATGCTGAAGTTTTTTCCCATGAGCTCGCTGGCGAGATAGCCAAACATACGCTCTGCAGCCGGGTTCACGGTCGCGATCACAGCACCACTCACTAATACAGTAATGATGCCATCTCCCACGGAATTGAGCACCGTCTGGATCAATTGATTGCTGTCGCGTAAGGCCTGCTCCGCTGCGTATTCACCCGTGACATCGCGAAACACCAGCACGGCACCAATCACCACGTCGTCACGGTCACGGATCGGAGCGCAGCTATCGGCGATATCGCACTCGCTGCCATCGGCTGCAATTAGTATGGTGTGATTAGCTAGACCATGAACCGTGCCTTTGCTCAGAGTTTCCATCACCGGTACTCTGAAAGGCGTACGGGTTTTCTTACTTATAAGGATGAAAATTTCTTCCACTGGACGACCGCGAGCATCCACCAAGGACCAGCCGGTGAGTTTCTCGGCCAAGGGATTAAGCAGTGTCACGCGACCCAAGGCATCAGTGGCGATCACGCCATAACTAATCGAGTGCAGGGTAACGGCAAGCTTTTCCTCGTTTTCGCGCAAATCAAAGTTAGCATGCTTTAATTGCTTGTTGGTATTTTCCTGAATCTCAAGTAGATGCTCACGCTCGGCTTCAACCTGTTTGCGCGCAGTATTATCGGTACCGATCAGCAAATAACCGATGATGACTTCCTGTTCATCGCGCAAGGTGGTCACCGACACTAGGGCTGGAAAACGACTACCATCCTTGCGGATATAGGTCAGCTCGTAAATGTCTTCAATGCCACGTGAAGCTTTGAATACCAGCGCATCAAAGCCTGGAGAAATGATGGTTCCAAGTTCGCTACTGAGGGCTGAGACACGTAAAATCACTTCCTGGGGATCAGAAATGTCGGCTGGGGTAATCCTATTCAGGACATCTCAGCGGTATAGCCCAACATGCTTTCAGCGCCAATATTGAATAGTTGAATCACACCTTGTTCGTCGGTGGCAATAATCGAGAAATTGGCACTGGTTAGGATCGCGTCTTCCAGGGCACCCATTTTAATTAGGGATTTCTGCAGCCATTCTTCGCTAGCAACTTCAGTATCCCTATCGCGAGTGGTATCTATATGGTTTGGTCATAATATTTGCATAAAAGACTAATTCCGATCCGTAGAAGAAAAAGTGTTTAGTGAGCAGGCAACAGAAACACACTCGCCTGTGTACACAAAAAAGCCCAGTTATTCATAAGGCGGGAGAAAATAATAAAGGCTTTTCCAGAGTCTTTTCTCTGACTTCGGCTGACATCCAAATTTTATTGTTTAAGTTTTGTGTTGATGCATTAGATGAAGCTCTAGCGTGTCACCGTACTCGTGAAAGAATTAACCCATCCAGAGTTGCGTCAACTCCTACCTATCAGACCGGCGCCCATTAGCGGCAGTGTTGCTGGTAGCAGCACTTTAGTATTTATCAACCTTTTAATATTCATTTAGTAAATTCCTATGACTACATTTTGAAAAACTTGAAAAAATGACTCACCCTCCTTGGTTAAGTTCGTTGTTAAGGTATATTTACACTGTTTTTTGTGTGTGGATTAGGCTGTTGTGTACATCTGGTTAGTGCCAATGACCGGATTGTTAATTCGACTTGATTGTAAGCTGGTTATTAACCTTGCTTACACCAGAGACGTTTCCAACCAAAACTTTGGCCATGTCGCTGTACTCCCTTGAATCGACCGAGCCACTCAAGGTCACCACACCTTTTACAGTATCAACACTAATCTGCTGGGTAATGAGATTGGCTTCGCTAAAAATGGCGGCTTTGACCTTGGCAGTGATTTGAGTATCATCGATAACCATACCTGCCTTATTGCTTTGCTCGCTCATTGTTTCACTGACTTCATCGGCCACACCGCTAATTTCATGGCCGGCTTTATCCATGGTCTGGTCGATATTTTTACCTGCGGTTTCTACAGGATCCGGATCACTGCATGCGGCAAGTCCGCCAATCAGTAGTATCGAAATACTGATTAATTTTAAATCGTTTAAATATTTCATTTTTATTTCCTTAAGTTTGAAAGAAGGGTTTGTTCCTACTTCTCTGTTCCCGTTTGCATCTGCATCGAACACAGCTCAGGCACTGAGTCAGCTGAAAGCGACTATCGCACTTACGCGCACGAAGTTCCGTGCGCCAGCAAACATACAGAAAAATAATTATGGCGTATGCCAATAATTGTTCCTCTTAGTTCTGGTATTTGCGCAGCCACTCAACAGTGGTTGCAGCGGCGATAGACATTACAATGATTAATTAACTTGTTTTCATAAAAAACTCCTATCTCGAATGAAGAATGTCGAACACAATTCAGAACTAGAGTTGTATTGTCAGCTACTATAATTAAAACTATTTACTACGCAGACTCTGTAGTAACTGCCATTAAACCAAGCCGCGTTCTAACCAGATTGCAATACGTCTTGGTCGCAGTGCTACTAGTAACACTGCAATGCCAACAATGCCCTCAGGATGACGTTTCAAGTAACGTCCAGCAGTTATACATTGATCAGCTACTGCCAATGGCATGCGCCATGGCTCAACATTCTGTGCAAGTGTTCGACGTTGAGATGCTGCCTGTGCAACGATACGTTCACGCCGTACAGCTATCCGAAGTAAGCTCTTATTCATACACGAGACTCGAGCTGTTCGGAGTCTTTATGTAATTCTGAGAGACTGGCGACAAACAACCGGGGCTTGATGCGTACTTTGTACAAAGCGAATCCACCTGCTATTAATCCCGCCAGCAGAAAGCTTCCCGCTAAAATGCCTAGTACTAATATTCTCTGCTTTTCCCAATAGACAACCACTAGCAGCAATGAAACAAAGACTAGGCCAACACCAATAAAAAACATGGCTGTCAGCGCCAATACCAACTGCAAGATCGCATGTAATCGCTCTTCTTCAAGATCTATGGATAATAGATCAAGGCGTGTATATAGTATGGCAACCATGGTTGCTGAGAGGGCTGACAGCGATTCGAACAACCCCCTTCCTTTATTGTTTGCTTGATTCGCCATAATGAAATGCGACTAGCGACGACCACTAAGCAAGCCAACCAACAGGCCGATAACCGCACCAACACCAACTGCTAACCAGGGATTTTCGTGCACATAGACGTCAGTGGCCTTGACGGCTTCTTTAGTGCTCGCAATCAGCGCTGTCTGCTCAGATGCAATTCTGGCTTTTGCGGTTTTGAGTGACGCTTCAGCCTTGGTGCGTAGCGCTGTCAATTCATCTCCACCTTGGTTTGCTGTGGCTTTTAATAAGGCTTCAGCATCAGCTACTAACGTTTTGAACTCGGCGATCAATTGTTCTTTGGTCGCATCAATAGATACATTGTTCATAGCTTTCTCCAATTATTTGTTTTAAGTTTGCTTCGGATTAAGGGATTACTTACGCTTAGCCAGCAATAAACCACCGGCCACTATCGCAGCCACTCCAAGCCATATCGGCACATTGACCGTCTTCGTATCCTTCACCGTCATCTCTAATGGACCCACTTTCGACGTCTGCGTGTCTTTGGTGTAAGTGCCCCCCCATAGATCAAGCCCAGACTGCCAGCCAAAATAAGCACGATGGCTAAGATGTTGGTTTGTTTAATTTCATGACTACTTAGTAATGCAATCGCTGTAAAGTGGCTAGATAACTCGCCGACCTCGGATCACGCGCAACAATATAACTACGATCGCCAATACCAAAAGGATGTGAATAAACCCACCCATGGTATACGCAGAAAGCAGGCCAAGTAGCCAAAGGACAAGTAAGATAACGGCAATTGTTTCGAGCATTTTTGGAACTCCTTAATAGTGGGTTGAGTGATACTTTTTGAGCTTCCCATCTGCGATGACTGCCTCGACGTAAGGATTACAGGCAGAATGGATTTGTAGATTCAGTTTAACAATGACGAGTAAGTCGTATGGCTATTAGCACGCATCACCTCTAACAGTTCTGTGACATTTATTCAAAAATGCTTCCAGCGGGGAACTCAGGCCCATACTGCTTGTTTCATTCCCCACTGACAGCTACCTTTTACTTAACCTGCATTGTGTTTTTGACAGAAGATACGCCATTGACCTTGCACGCTATTTCAGTCGCCTTAGACACATCAGATGCGTCATGCACAAAGCCACTTAACTGCACAATACCATTGAATGTCTCGACATTAATCTCGGCAGATTTGAGCGACGGTTCATTAAAAATAGCCGCCTTCACTTTCGTTGTAATAACGCTGTCGTCAATATATTCGCCTGTACCTTCATGCTTAGCCGTGGGTGCACAACCCACTGCAGATAAAAGCGTTAAGGCCAAAAAAGCCGCATAAGCACATTTGCTAAATTTATTCATTGTGGACTCTCCAAATCATGTTTAAAACAGGCGCACTGGATTCTATCACTATCAAAATACGCCCATCGACAGAATATTCCTTAAGTGCGCAACAAAAAATTATCAACTTCGATAAGCTGTGTTTTGGGACACCTATCCTTCGCACCGAAGCCACACTTTGCGAACACTAAAATGGACTATAGCCACAACGGAATATCCACTTTGTGCGGTGGCGAACATAACATGGCGAAACAGAGAAAGAATAAGCCCCAAGGTATCGCGGGAACGCGATCGACACCTTACTTCGCTTTATTTTTACCCATCCTCTGGGCATAGATGGCTGTGTCGGCAGCGTAACAACCGCAAGAAGCGGCCTCCAGACCATCACGGTGGATAACCGTGATATCTCCGCGACTATATTGAATGAGTTTACGATTTTGTAGCGAAGCGGCCGCCATGGTGACGCCGACGCCGCGCACGCCCAGCATGGTGGCATGGAATTCGTGGGTGACATGAAACGTGTCCGAGTGCGCACGATCCTGCGTCATTAGTAGCCAACGGGCCAATCTATAAGGGAAGTCTCATGAATTATTCCATCCATTATGTATCCGGCTTTTTTGAACATCTGCAACAAGAAGATGCTGTTTTTACAAAACCTATTGCACAAAGATTACCGTCTGAACGCGTACAAATATACAAGCATCATTCGCCTGAAATTGCCCATGAACCCATCGAAGGAAACAATTAAGTTTTAAAAGACATACTTCTGGATGGCAGTATTGGTGCTGGAGTTGGAACAGGTATTGGTGCGTTAATAGAGATTGCTCTGATTAAGGCCAATGTTACTTTATTTGTGGCCAACCCCTTAATTGCACTTCTGGTACTGCTCGGTTGGGGAGGCAGTGTTTGTGACCTAGCGGATGCCAGTATTGGTGCGGCTGAAAATAGGCAAATTGTATTTAGTGGTAGAGACGCGAACAGCGGTAGAAAAGACTATTGCACGAAAACTTATCAAAGATTCAATTGGTGACTAGAAAGATATTGATACCGCATGAAAATGAATAAAAGGGGATGATATTTTCTTTATTATTATATTTCATCAGTTTTATTTTTTGCAATAAACCGTATAAATAACACACCTAGGATTGCAGATAATAATGAAGCCACCAATATAGATGATTTTGCACTGTGCAAATGCAGTGGTTGATTGTCAAAACCAAGGGTAGCGATAAATGTCGACATCGTAAAACCAATGCCTGCTATTAGCGAAACACCAATGATATGATGGAAATTAACGCCCTTGGGTAAACAGCCAATTTTGTAATGTAGACCCAGCCAACAAGCACCGGAAATACCGATAAATTTTCCGATAACAAGTCCAGTGGTTATACCGAGTCCAATTGGTTGTTGCAGACTTTCAATAAAAGAATTAAAACTAAAGGGAATACCCGCGTTGGCCAGCACAAACAAGGGTAAAATAAATAATGCTACCGGTAACTCCAATGCATCTTCCCAGCGACGTAAGGGGGTACCCGCCTTTTCTGCAAAATCACGCACTTCCAATAGATGTTCATGATCCAATCCATTGCCGAGAACATCTACCGGACTTGACTTTTTCTGCATAGAGCTAATTATTCCCTTAGCACTAACCAACAATTTTTCTGATGTTAATTTCGGTCTTGCTGGCACAGTAAAGGCAATAGCAACGCCGGCAAGTGTAGGGTGCACACCTGATTTGAGCATCATCCACCACGCTGCAATGCCGAAAAAAATATAAAAGTATGGTTGCCGTATGCCTGCGTAATTGCCTAATCCCAATAATACAATCAAAGCCAGGGAGCTCAATAGAAGCAAAATAGAAACATCCTCAGCATAAAATAAAGCGATGACAACGATAGCACCTACGTCATCAACGATTGCTAGGCCAACGAGAAAAGCGATTAAACTAGTGGGAATGTGTTTTCTAACTATGGTTAGGACGCCCAGAGCAAAGGCTGTATCCGTTGCTATAGGGATGCCCCATCCAATCGCAGAGTCAAGGGACCAGTTGAACAACATATAGATGGCTGCCGGACAAACCATTCCGCCGATGGCGCAGAGGATCAACATGCTGCGATGTTCTTTACTAGCAAGATCGCCAGCCAGTATTTCTCGTTTAATTTCAAGTCCAATGAGAAAGAAAAATATCACCATTAAACCGTCATTGATGACGTGTTTGAGAGACGTTTCCAGTATAAAATCACCCAGAACAATTCCAATCGATATTTCTTTCAGATTTTGGTAGGTTGCAGAATAATCTGAGTTAGCCCACCATAAGGCTAATACTGTAGCAAGTAGAAGAAACCAGCTTATTGTTATCTGTGCATGTATGAAGCTTGAAAAAGACGCTTGGGTTTTTTCAAGTCCACGCTGCAGAGTATTCTTTGCGTTATCCGTCATTTTCTTAGAACAACCTATACTTAGCTATCTTAGTTTCATCAATCATTAAATATCGTTGCATTCAATCTCTCTCTATATCGTGTTTATCTTGCAATAATTAATTAGCGGCCAAATATTTGTTAGTTTTAAAGTTGCCGGATAATTATTTATTAACTCACCTATTTTTTTATGGGAATATCTTCAAGTAACTTTAAGATCTTACGGTTATTATTAAGTTTCGCTAAGTCAATGAGATAACTTTTTTCAAGCTCTTGCATCGGCTGGTTTGCCAATAATTCTTTTACCGACTGCTCTTCACCATTGACGATAGAAGTTTTTAAGGCGGCAAAGTTCGCGATAGTCGGTTCATTTTGATCGGTCATGTTAATTCTCATTCCTTGTGTTTCGTTAATGGTTTTGGGTGATTCTAACACTAGCAATATGTTCCCATTTGCTGCAATCAAGCGTCTAGCTCTGACTGCATTTACTTGCCATTTGACATACACTCAACTCAATCACTTTCAATTCCTAATGTGTGGCTAACTGGCACCTAATTAGCTGTATCTAGTTTTTTTAAAGCTTACTTCGGATTAACTTGGTTAAAAACAACCTCCACATATCCATATATCGTTTCGCTGTTGTGTAACTGAGAGTCAACCTTGTCGCAGCTACTTTTCTAGCAACTGACGAACATAAAATCTAGATTATTGATTCTTTGATATACCACCTACGCGACTAGGAGCAAGTGGCTTTGCACTGTTATAACTAATGTGAAGAGGAATTTTATTGGGCGGTATAACCTCCATCTATGACTAACTCGCTACCAGTAACAAATTTAGATTCTTCAGATGCAAGATATAAAACTCCATAAGCTATATCAGCTGGCTCTCCCATTTGTCCAATGGGATGAAGACTGTCAAGATGCTTTTTAAATGCTTCCACGCCGTCAGGTGATCTTTTACCGAGCTCTTCTACAAGGGGTGTCCAAATGAAGCCAGGGTGTACTGAATTCACTCTGATATTATCCTTGGCATAAAGCAAAGCATCATTTTTACTCATCAACCGAACGGCACCTTTAGATGCATGATAAGGAGGAATATCTCCGGCACCTACAAGTCCATAAATAGATGACATATTAATAATACTTCCTCTACCGGCCTTTTGCATGTATGGGATAACATGTTTAGCACAGAAGAAAACACCTTTAACGTTAACGTTGATAACCTTATCCCATTCTTCTTCAGTTATCTCATGTGTAGGTTTATTCACACCAGAGATACCCGCGTTGTTAACAAGAACATCAATCTTGCCAAATTCACTGACAATGTCAGCAAAAACAGCTTTGACCTCTTTTTCCTTTGTGGTATCAAGATGCCAGAATTTTGCTATGCCTCCGAAAGCTTCAATTTCGGCTATAACGTTTTTGCCTTCTTCATCCTTGAGGTCGACAACTGCAACTTTTGCCCCTTCTTTCGCTAATAATAAAGAAGTTGCCCGGCCTATTCCTAATACCCCACCCGTTACAACAGCAACCTTACCTTCAATTCTTTTCATGATCATATTCCTTCGATATTTGTTACTACCGATAATGAATGCATTCTTAGTTCTATTCTGTGCGATACCGAACACTAGCTAACAAAAAATATTGATCAACACTTACGACAGTACTTTTCTTATGAAATTTAACGCGCAGACAGTTGCACTTGTCCTTCGAGTCTCAGGGCACTAATACTGCAGCGCCTTCGAATCGACCCGCACGCAAATCGGCAAATGCCCGATTAGTTTGCTTGAGCGGATAAGAAGTCGTTTTGGTAACAATACCCACCTGTGGCGCAAGATCCAGAAACTCGATGCCATCCTGACGAGTTAAATTGGTCACCGATAACAGTTGCCGCTCTTCCCATACCAATTCATATTGAATGGACTTCACCCGTTTTCATAGACGTTTATTAAGTTCCTATTTGTAACTTTTCGAACGCCATTGGACTCATCTGATTCAGATAGCAGGGTTATATTCAAATGTTGCCAATTCTTGTATGATCACATCAAATTTATGATGTGATGAATAACCGATTATGTGCTGCGCTTGAATGTTTTTAGTTTCAAGGACGTTCCAGCTTGCAATAGTAGGTAGTTATGATAGGTCTTGCGCTTCCATTCGATATGCCTCGCTCCCTGCTTAAATTTAAAGTTGAGCTATAACAAATTTTACAACTGACAGTAAATGAGTAACCTCCACACATAAATACGCCTCATTTGGCTGTGTTAATAAATTACTATGGCAACGGTCAGGAAGATTAAAAAGCATGATCTTTTACCCCCCACACTACCAGCTTAAGATTGCTTCATTTTTGAAATCTAATTTTGACGGAGTGGATGTTTATCTAAAGCATTATAACGATAGTAGAGCCACCTTGTTATGGCGATTGGAGAAGTAATGGCTGATGATTACAATGCAAGTAGCATCAAGGTAATCATGAATGAAGAAGCCGAAGATCGCTGGATATGGAAGAAGGCAGAGCATCTTGCCATCAGGTACAAAAAGCCTGCTAATTGGATCAACGATGGTCTGACCGCATGTTATTACTGCAATGTTGATCTCGATTGGTTTGAACAACGCTATTTAGCCAAAACCACCACTGAGAATAAGCCAGAAGTTTTGGCTGCATACCTTGAACTTCGTGATGATATGGGCTAGGTTGATTCTTCTATCAGGTTTGCTTACCTTAGCTCGCTGATTCGATACTGAACCGACAATTCCCAATCTTTTTATTGTTCATGTGGATGCCTTTACATTATCAAGACATCTAGCATGGGCCAATAAATTGTTTATTTAATCGTCCAAGTCACAGATTGAACAAAAGGTGAAGTAGGACAACTCAATAGGGTTCTTATTTATCCCAAGCCATTTTAAAACTGCAGATAGGTGAGATATTACAAAGATAGATGGCAGGCGTGCCGAGTGTCGAATCAACATAGTCTTTTTTACGAATCACTTCAAAAATGTAGGCTTCCTGCTCTATTTTCTCTGGCTCATAGCCAATAGATATTTTACTCAACCGCTCCATTTCTAAGCCAGCTGAGTGATTCATATGAGCAGGCGTCACAAGATAGACCGCTGTTACACTGTGATATGAGGCGTTGATTATAACTAACAGACGCGACACCGTATCAACCACGACGGTGTTAAGTGATTCGTCGTTATGGTTTTTAGTGGTGGGCACATGGGTGTTTTTCTATAAAAACCCCTCGCCTTGAAGGGCGTGCGGCTTCAATTCTGACTATAAATCACTTCATTATCATTAGACCATTACAATCGAGGATGGCCTGGAAAAAGTGCCGGTCTAAGTGTGAAAAACAGTAAGATCTTATACTTAATTGATTAAAGATAATTCGAGTCAGTAAGAACGCCAAATGTCCTTGATCCGGGATCGTTATGGGGTATGGTAGTCATTTTCAAACACCCATCTCTAAATTATAAGGAAAAACAATGAATATTTTTGATGCCCCTCGAGCAGATCATGAAAAACAACGTTATCTGCTGGATTGTTTAATAGACACCCAGGGTGATAGCATAAACGTCAGACATTGTTTCGCAAAATAAAATCGAAACTGTCATTGCATGCTATTGCAGAAGAACGTTTCTTTTATATTCCTCTTATTCAACATGACATGACGCAAGAAAAATCTCGACATGCTATCGCATAACATCATGAATTAGATCAAATAATTGAAAAATTAGACCAAACTGATTACAGCTCGTCAGCATGGTTAATTGAAGCGAAAAACCTACATCATCGTCTTAACCATCATTTGGATGATGAGGAACATCAAATCTTTCAACTGGCCGGCAAAGTACTCACAGAAAAACAAAAAGTGGCGTTAGGTAAAGATTATATGGAAGAAATGTTAATGACACACTAAATACAGTTTGTCGACATAAGGTTCAATCAACCTAGCAACTACCATAGGCTTAGGCAGTCAATGAACGTCTACATAGTTAACGTACTTAGCCGGATGCGCCAGCACTGCTCGGCTAATGCTGGCGCTATATAGTGAAACTCATATATGCTAACTATTACAAAGGCTACACTCAGACAATTAGACAGATATCGGGATGAATTTATGAAAAATAATAAACACCCTATCATCACCCCCATTAAAGACGGCCCACTCAGAGTAGAAAATCTCTTATCTTTGGATGGCGTTGATGGTCAGATCCAGACAACCTCGGAGATGGTGCTCTGTCGCTGCGGCCATTCCAAGAATAAACCTTTTTGCGATGGTCGCCATGTTGAAGCTGGCTTTAGCGATGAGCAAGGCGAAAATGTCGACGACGAGCGCCTCGTTTTCCCGGGGGATCCAATTACGTTCTACGAAAATATAGCGATATGTTCACATGCGGGTTTTTGTCCGAGCGGAAAGCCTGATAACTGGCGTGAAGATGGTAAATTCACCGATGAAGAACTTGTTGAGAAAGTCCGCAAGTGCCCTTCGGGTGCCTTGAGCTATGCTCGTGGAGAAACCGAACACCGCGATCATGATCGTTCTCCTAAAATGTCTTTAGTCAAGGATGGTCCGCTGCGAATAGAGGGTGGTATCGAACTTCGAAATATGCAATGGGGCGAAGGTGCATCTAAGGAACACTTTACTTTGTGTCGATGTGGTGCCTCAAAAATGAAACCTTTCTGTGACGGGACTCATGATGATGTCTGGAAAAACGGGGAAGATGCTTACGAGCCGGAACACGAGAAATCGGAGGCTAAGGCCACTGAACTTGAGCCCCATATCGAATTCATACATCGCCTTGCTAAAGGAGGCATTGATGAAATGGACTCAGAAGGACCGATGACTGCTATGGGGCCACCTCGCACTGATCTTCCACTGTGGGAAGACATCCAGATAATGACAGCGCAACTGGACCCTGCGCCATTACAACAAGATGCCCCCGTAGGTACTGAGTTGATTATTGGTCCTAGGGCGAAAAAGCCACTTCATCTGGAAATACCACTTTTTGTATCCGACATGAGCTTTGGGGCACTTTCCCAAGAAACGAAGATCGCTCTATCGAAAGGAGCCCAGATGGTCGGTACTGGAATCTGCTCAGGCGAAGGTGGCATGTTGCCTGAAGAGCAAAAAGAGAATGATCGTTACTTTTACGAACTCGGTTCGGGCAAGTTTGGTTATAAGGAAGAATTGTTGGAAAAAGTCCAAGCATTTCATTTCAAATGCGGCCAGGCTGCAAAAACTGGAACTGGTGGTCACCTACCTGGATGTAAAGTAACCGACAAGATTGC
>Ga0123337_10005480_pt1 | contig 12493 bp, 12 predicted proteins | sample frozenSSSSmetaG_FD_89792 | JGI IMG/M metagenome (GOLD analysis project Ga0123337, IMG submission 89792) | Glacier valley bacterial and archeal communities from Borup Fiord, Nunavut, Canada, to study Microbial Dark Matter (Phase II) -... | ecosystem: Environmental > Aquatic > Freshwater > Ice >...
CGAAATCAAAAAAAGCGCCAAATCCCTCACCGGCCTCTTCCTCGCCAAAGGTATCAAACACCCGCTGCAAGGCGCCTACCGCTCCGTAAGTGGGAGCGAGCTTGCTCGCAATGCCTGGCTCACCCTCACCGGCGTCCAATTCCGCAACCTCAAGAATTTCGACCTCCGCCTCCCGCTCGGCCGCCTCATCATGGTCGCCGGCCCCAGCGGCACCGGCAAATCCACGCTCTTCCGCGACGTCCTGTATCCCGCCGTCACCCACGCGATCAAAGCCAAGAAGTCCAAGCTCACCGGCAAGGAGTTCGTCAAAGCCACCGGCTTCGCCTCCGAGCCCGCCGACACCGTTCCGTTCCTCGACCTCCGCAACGCCGACGCCTTCAAAGGCGTCATCGAAGTCGATCAATCCCCCATCGGCAAAACCCCGCGTTCCACCCCCGCGACCTACCTCGGCATCTTCGACCTCATCCGCCAGTTCTTCGCCTCGCTCCCCGAAGCCAAGATGCGCGGCTACACCGCCGGACGCTTCTCGTTCAACACCGCCGGCGGACGCTGCGAAACCTGCTCCGGCGGCGGACGCATCAAGCTCGAGATGGCCTTCATGCCCGACACCTATCTCCCCTGCGACGACTGCCGCGGCACCCGCTACGGACCCGAGCTCGCCGACATCCAGTGGAAAGGCAAAAACATCGGCCAGGTCCTCCAGCTCACCTTCGAAGAAGCCGCCACCTTCTTCGACTTCCACTCGCAGCTCTCCCAAGTCTGCCAGCTCATGGTCGATTGCGGACTCGGCTATCTCACCCTCGGCCAAAGTTCCCCGACCCTCTCCGGCGGCGAAGCCCAACGCCTCAAACTCGTGACCGAACTCGCCAACGGCCTAGCGAGCTACAAAGAGCGCAGCCGCGGCATCGCGATTAAAAACCTCTACCTCCTCGAAGAGCCCACGATCGGCCTGCACCTCAGCGACTGCGAAAAGCTGATCAAAGTCCTCCATTCCCTCGTCGAACAAGGCCACACCGTAGTGGTGATTGAACATCACTTGGATCTCCTCGCCGAAGCCGACTACATCATCGAACTAGGCCCCGTCGGTGGCCCCCAAGGCGGCGAACTCCTCTATCAAGGCGCCCTCCCCGGCCTCCTAAAACTCAAGAATAGCCCCACCGCTCCCTATCTGAAAGCCAAGCTCAACAGGTAGGAGCCCACTTGTGGGCGATTCCAACGCTTGCCCCACGGCATGAATCCAGCAGCATATCACTCATGAGCACCGTGACGGAAATCGAAGCCGCGCTGGAAAAATTGCCCCGCGAGCAAGTGCGCCAAGTCGGCGACTGGATCGCCGCCCGGGACTTGCCCGACGAAACTGCCGCGCAACTCGAAGCCATCGACGCCGGACTCCGTTCGCTCGCTACCGAGCCCACGCTGACGGCTGAAGAAGTTCGGAAAAACATCCGGACATGGGCCACGCGGTAATTTTCTCCGCCCAAGCCAACCGCGATCTAGGCGACATCGTCGCTTTCCTCGCCCACAAAAATCCGCCCGCAGCCGAACGACTGGGCCACGCCCTCGTGGACCGCTGCATTTCCTTAGGCGCGATGCCGAGGATCGGCCCCACCTTGCACGACCGCCCCGAAGTCCGCCGCATCTTCCACAAACCGTGGTTCATTATCTATTACCGGATTGCAGTAGCCGAGTCCGTAATAGAAATTGCCCGCATTTGGGATGCCCGCCAAAATCCAGAAACCCTTCGTTTCGCGTGAGCAGTCCAGTGCCGACAATTACAATATATTTAGGAACGCCCCCATTATTCGACCTCCCGAACGCTATAATCCAGCACCTATTTTCCGAATTTCGCCTTAACTACCATAAGCACAAAAGACCATGATTAATGAAGAGATAACAAATGCACAAAGTAACGTAAAAACTGACGCCTATCAGATGTCGGTTGGCGAAATTGTGAATATGTATAAAGAGCGAGAATTGGTTATAAATCCAGATTTCCAAAGACTCTTCCGGTGGGAAATCGGCCAAAAATCGAAGTTCATTGAATCACTACTCCTCGGCATACCCACTCCATCAATATTTGTTTTCGAAAAGGAGGACTCTAAATGGGAGCTAGTCGATGGGCTGCAAAGAATATCGACATTGCTGGAGTTCATGGGGCTTTTAAAGAAACCCGACACAGAGGATCTTCAACCGCCGTCTTACTTAGCAGGGACGCAATATTTACCGTCCTTAAATAATATGGTATGGGAAAAATCTTCCGCCATAGAAGACCTCCACATCGACCTACAACAAGAATTTGAAAAACCTCTTCAGCTCGCTATTCGCCGCAGTAGAATAACCGTAGAAATCCTAAAAAGACCGAGTAGCAATAATACTAAATACGATCTTTTTCAGCGCTTAAACGCAGGAGGAATGCAAGCCAATGCACAGGAACTAAGAAACTGTATAGTAATCATGGCCAATAAAAATTACTTCAACTTCATGAAGATATTGGCCGACGACCTAAACTTTAAAGCCGTGCTTGATCACAGCGAAGATCAAATCGAAAAGCAAAAACCGCTCGAATACGTATCCCGCTTTTTAGTTCATACCTATGTTCAATATGAACCAAAACTTGATATCGAAGAATTCATCGATCAAGGCATCATAAATCTAGCCACAACCAATGAAACAAACATTTCAGCTTCATGCTTCAAGGACGTCTTCCGAATCCTAAACACACTATCGGGAAGGAATGCACTTCGCCGAATCACCAATGGAACGCCAAGCGGCCGCATTGGGCTAGTCGCCTTCGAATGCATCGCCATTGGAATAGCAAAAAATATCACGCATATCATGGCAAAATCTAACCCAGAAGACTATGTGCGTGAAAGAATACAAAATTTCTGGACGACAGATGAAGCAGAGGCGTTCTTTTCATTAGGGACTCGAGGGACTACGAGAATCCAAAGAACTATACCATTCGGATCAACTTGGTTTGCTACATGAGTAAACCCTACACAGAAGAAGCCCTATCATTCCATCTCGATTCTGAGCTAACATGGAGAAGAAAAGAGCTATCAGATCTTAAACTTGCGATTTCCAAAGCGGACTCCGCCGCAAAAGGCGTCTTATTACGAGCACTAGTAACAATGACCTACGCACACTGGGAAGGATTTGTGCGGGCTTGTGCGACTAAATACTTCACCCACCTAACACTAAAAAGAAGACCGTATACTGAGCTGGATATCCAATTCTACAAAAACAGCTTCCTTGCTAGGCTAGAATCATTCTTCAAGGCAAAATCCAGCACCGAAGACAACTGCAAGTTTATATCCGCCATACTCGAATCACACAATTCTAAATTCTCATACATCAACGAACAATTAATCGATACAAAATCAAATTTGAATACAGATGTAATTAAAGACTTATGTGTGATCTGCGGCTTCGATCACACTTTCTTTGAAGGGAAGCGTATATTCATCGACCTAACCTTACTTAAAAAAAGAAACGCTATAGCACACGGACAAGAGGACAGTATCGCCGCCCCAGATGTAGATAATTTCGTAGACACAGGACTGGCCCTGATGGAGCACTTCAAAACACTCATCGAAAACAAGGTATATACAAAATCTTATCTTAAGACCGAGCCGAAGACGTCATGCCTTGAGTCTTGACGACGGCCGAGCGCCCGGAAATGAGGTCGGGCCTTCAGCATTCGAAAATCCAAAGATTGAGGTAACGGATTGCCGAACCACGGCTCAGCTCAACTTGCTTACGGTATCAGCCCAGTCGTCCAAAACATCCTGCGGCTCGCGATCCGGGAACGTTCGGCCCACCACGGTCAGCAAATCCTTTTCCTCGGGGAAAAGATCCGACAACGCGGTTCTGAGCTGAAGCGCCGGATCCTCTATGCCCGCGACCTCATCCCAGATTTGACCGCCACGAAGGGATCGGGTGATGGATTCGATGATCACCTCGCCGAGCGGGCCGAATCGCTCCACCGCCAATTCGCGGATCTCACCATTCAAAAACTCTTCGTCGAGCTCGTGCATCATTTCCTTGAGAATCCGGGCCATCCGATGGGCGCTCCCGGTTTTCAGAAACTCAATTAATCGCGTTTCGAAGCCCTCCGGGTTTGCCGCGTGATAGGCACTCAGGACTTCGGCCTGGCGCACGTGGGTTTGAGAATCCTGATAGGCGTTTACGCCCAATCCGTTCATCGAGTAATCCAACTGCACCAATCCCCCTTTGTTGCGGATAACGAGCGTGAGAGAGGGATTCCCCATGTGCATCACCGTGTGAATGAATGCCTCTCTGGGCAGAATGCGCGTGATATCGCCGGGAACGATCAACCGGAGGACGGTCGAGTCCAACTCCCCCAATTGAATCCCGGGCGCGGGCTCCTCATCCCGCCGATAGGCAAACTGCGCCTCGATCGAGTATCCGGCCAAAACCCTGAATGCCCCGTAAAACCCATGACCGTGAATCGAGGTGCGACCGTGAAACCAGTGAAGGACTTCAGCGTAAAAGCGCGGCTCCTCATAAACGACCAACGCAGGCTCACCGAATCCACTGTGGAAATTGACCTGCTCGGGTAAACGCTCACGGCCCAGCGCCCAATCCGCCATGTAGTCGATGCCCATGCCGGCGGGAACCGGAAACTCCGCCATCACTTCGGCGGCAAGATCGGGGAAGTTCGCTCCCAATTCACCTTCGCCACAGCGCGCAGAAAGTTTTTCGCCGATTGCTTTAAAGTAGTCCATGTGGAGCCACACTCGTTCGATCCCCACGCGATGCAATCGCCCAAACCGATTATAAAGGCCCATCGATCCCTGTGGTCCCCATTGATCCATGAGGTCGGGCCGAATATTGCTGTATTTCGATCTACCGGAACAGATGGCGCGGCACCCATTATAACGGTGAGCTCCCGCATAACACGGGGCGAAGACAACCCCCGCCTATCGGATTCCGCGCTGCCGATTGCACCGAGCGGGTGCTTCCGCCCACTCATGTCGGCAACTCTTGAATCTACGTCCGTCTAATTACAGCCCGCAGCCGTCGGACGTGAACAACCGTCCGTATCTCGTTAAGCAGCGTCCGTCTGGCTTCAGTCCAGCATGTCATCATGACAAACCATGACGTGCTGACGACAACCTAAGTCCACTGGGCGACAAACTTCGTCCGTATCGCTCCAGTCTTCGACCGTATCACGACAGTCCGCGTGCGGATAACCGCAGAAATCGTCCGGATGGCCTCAATCCACGTCCGCACCGCATCTTCGACTTAATGTGCCTTCAGCGCCGCCCGGATCGCCTGTGCCAGCTCCGCCGGCCGCAGCGGCTTCAGCAGGCACGCCGAAAGATCGGCGATGGCCATGCTGCGCGAGAGCAACTCCGGATTGATGTAGCCCGTGAGCAAAATGCGCCGCGTCTGCGGCCAGTGCTCCGCGCTGCGCGCAAGAAACTCCAGCCCCATTTCACCGGGCATCAGATAATCGCATACCACGACGTCAAACCGCCGCAGCGCCATCAGTTGTTCGGCCTGCGCCGCCGAGGTCAGGGTGATCAAATCAAAATCATCGGCGAACGCCTGCTCCAACATGTCCAGAAAAGGCTGCTCGTCATCCACGATCAAAACCAACGGCTTCACCGGCGACGGCACTGGCGCTGCCTCGGTCATGAGCCGCTCGCCATCACCGATACATCGTGCAGCTTCACCGCTTCCTGCACGGTGTTGACCAGTTCCATCATGGAAACCGGCTTCAGCAAATAGCGGAAAAGCGCCGCCTCGTTGACACTGCGCAGCAGCATCTCGGGCTTCATGTAGCCGGTCACCAATATGCGCTGCATGTGGGGGAATTCCTCCCGGGCGCGCACCAGAAAACTCATGCCGTTGCCGCCGGGCATGAGGTGGTCAGCCACCACGACCTTGAATGTTTTTTTGCGCATGATGAATTCGGCCTCCCGGGCCGAAGTCGCCGTGGTCACGTTGAACCGCGTGGAGAGCGCCTCGGCGAAAACGTCGAGCAAAGGACGCTCGTCATCAACAACCAGAATTTCATCACGGGACACCGCTGAAGAAGCGGCAGGGGATTCCACGACATCGCTCATAATTTCAGCTGTCAGGTTGAAGGGTGCCCGCACCATAGCAAACCCAAAGCCATCAGGGATTAATTCCCTTTTTAGTTTTGCTCCTGCCAACCCGCCTGCGCTTAATCGGCGCAAGCATGGAAACCGACGCGCTGCTTGCCTCGATACGTGACGGAACCCTTACGCGTGACACCGCCCAGACCCTGTCACTCGAACAACTGATTGCGCGCAACGCCGCCGGCACCACCGCCCTCCACGCCGCCGCCAAATACGGTCGCCTCCGCGACCTGTCCCTTGATTTGATCCAGGCCGACTATCTCCTGCTGCGAAACGATTCCGGCTACACCCCCCTCCATCAGGCCGCCTACAGCGGACACCTGCGCCAGCTCCCCCCTCACCTGCTGTCGCGCGAAAACTTCCTCGCCCGCAGCAATGCCGGCTACACCGTCCTGCACATCGCCGCCTCTTCGGGCACCCTCGACCAGTTGCCCGAGGGCCTGCTCGACGCAGAACTCCTGCTCCTGCGCACCGACATCGGCAACACCCTCCTCCATGAGGCGGCCGAAAATGGCGCGCTCGACCGGCTGCCCGCGACTTTTCTGACCGAGACGCTGCTCACCGCGCGCAATCTCAGCGGTGAAACCGTCCTGCACGTCGCCGCGCTCAACGGCCATCTCGACCAAGTCCCCGCCGCTCTGCTCACCGCCAAAATCCTGCTGCTCAAAACCAAGAACGGCGATACCGTCCTGCACGCCGCCGCCATCGCCGGCCATCTCGCCCAGATTCCCGCCGACCTGCTCGTGCGTGAAAATCTCATCATCTCCAGCAAGAATGGCTACACCGTGATCCACGCCGCCGCCGAGACCGGCCAGTTGGACAAAATCCCCGCCAACCAGCTCACCGCCGACCTGCTGCTCACCCGCAACGACCACGGCGACACCCCTCTTCACGCCGCCGCCTGCGAAGGCCACTTGAACCAGATTCCCCTCTGGCTCCTCACCACCGAGCTGCTCGCCGTGCGCAACTACGACGGCGGCACTCCCCTCATGGCCTCCGTCGGCTCCGGCCACGAGGAACAGATTCCCCTAAAGCTCCGCCCCAAGCCCCCCGGCCCGCTCAAGCGCCTGCTTGTGAAGCTGGGCATGTCCCGCCCGCGCTTCTGACGTAGAATTTCGCCGCTGCCTGGGTATTCAATTCCGGCGGCATCAGCCGCCCCTCCGCTTGACCGTGGAGGCCGTTGGCCGAAACCACTCCCAGAGAAACTCCCCGTTGGGAGTTTCCATTAGTGGTTAAAAACTCCGTGGTCTGATCTCCGTCCCTGCAATCTTAGCTCTTTTGGCGGTGGCAGCTTTAGAACCCGGCCACCCTTGCGCAGCCTTCGCCAACGCCTGCGCAGTGATTCTGCTTCCCACCGGCGCGCCGTTTGCTTCACTGACGATTCCTTTTCCTCATGAGCAATACCACGATCACCGCCATCACCGCTCGCGAAATCATCGATTCGCGCGGCAATCCAACCGTCGAAGTCGACGTCAAACTCGCCTCCGGCGCCTATGGCCGCGCCGCTGTTCCCTCCGGTGCTTCCACCGGTGAACACGAAGCCCACGAGCTTCGCGACAGCGATGTCACCGCCAAGTCGCTCCCCAAGGGCGTCAACGGCAAGACCCGTTACCTCGGCAAGGGCGTCCTCGCCGCCGTCGGCAACGTGAAGAACATCATCGCCCCTTCCCTCATCGGCTTCGACGCCGTTGACCAGATCGGCATCGACTACGCCATGATCAAGCTCGATGGCACCAAGACCAAGTCGAAGCTCGGCGCCAACGCCATCCTCGGCGTCTCCCTCGCCACCGCGCACGCCGCCGCCAACGCCCTCGATCAGCCCCTCTACAAATACCTCGGCGGCCCGAACGCCAAGGTTCTCCCCGTGCCCCTCATGAACATCATGAACGGCGGCGCGCACTCGGACGCCCCCATCGACTTCCAGGAGTTCATGATCGTCCCCAAGAACTTCAACACCTTCAGCGAAGCCCTCCGCGCCGGCGCCGAGGTGTTCCACGCCCTCAAGAAGGTCCTCAAGTCCAAGGGCCTCGCCACCGCCGTCGGTGACGAAGGCGGTTTCGCCCCCAAGCTCGCCTCCACCACCGACGCCCTCGACGCCATCTCCGAGGCCATCAAGGCCGCCGGCTACAAGCTCGGTAAGGACATCTTCTTCGCCCTCGATGTCGCCGCCTCCGAATTCTACGACAAGAAGACCGGCAAATACGTCTTCAAGAAATCCGACGGCCGCCAGTTCACCGGCGACGAATTCGTCTCCTACTACAAGGACCTCGTCGCCAAATACCCCATCATCTCCATCGAAGACGGCTGCGATGAAAACGACTGGGCGACCTGGAAGAAGCTCACCGACACCCTCGGCGACACCACCCAGCTCGTCGGCGACGATCTCTTCGTCACCAACGTCGACTTCCTCCGCAAGGGCATCGAGACCGGCACCGCCAACTCGATTCTCGTCAAGGTCAACCAGATCGGCTCCCTCACCGAGACCCTCGACGCCATCCAGCTCGCGCAGAAGAACCGCTACTCCGCCATCATCTCGCACCGCTCGGGCGAGACCGAAGACGTGACCATCGCCGACATCGCTGTCGCGACCAACGCCGGCCAGATCAAGACCGGTTCCGCCAGCCGCACCGACCGTATTGCCAAATACAATCAGCTCCTCCGCATCGAGGAAGAGCTCGGCTCCACCGGCATCTACGCCGGCCGCCTCTAAGCGACCCTCGGATACGTTTCCGAAAACTCCCCAGGGCGGACCTTCACAGGTCCGCCCTTTTTCGCGCGATCATAGGTTGCCGGCTTCAGGCGGAAACACGCCGCCGTCACTTATCGATCCGCGGGGTCTCAGTCTGATAAAAAACAGCGGTCAATGCGTCCGCCCAACCCTGTGCATGTTCGGCCAGACCCTTGGCGTTGAAATGGACACTGTCCGCAAGCAGACCGCGCTCATGGAAACTGTCGGTCGCCGGACCTTGGAAAACGCCGGGGTATTCGGATATCACTTTGCGCTGTCCCGCGACGACGGCGCGTTGCCGTTCGACCGTGGCCACGCGTTTCGGATGATACGAAGCCAGCGCTACTCCCCACGGCACCGTCCAGCCGGCATCCACGCGAGACTGGGCGATCACCTGTTCCAGCAGCCGCGCGTAGTCGTCCGTCGATGTGCCCGCGATGGAATCCGACTCTCCCTGATGCCACAAAACCGCCCGCACTCCATGCGGCCCGGCCAGCTGCAATGCCTGCTTCAACCTTGAATAATGCTGCCCCGAAGGAACCCACTCCGACACCTGCGTGCCACCGACTGCCGTGCAGATGAACCCCACCGGAACATTGAGTTTTTTCACCAGCAAATCCCCCAGCATCGGCCACGGTGACCCGCCTCTCCCCTCGGCGCCGGGCTGCGGATCATCGGCATGACGCCAGAGACCCGTCTTATAATCACACGTCGCAACGCGCTGATCCCGGGGCTGCTGAACCGGATTACCATGATTGCCCGCATTGGACTGACCGCTCGTCACAAACACCTCACCAATACCGACACGCTCAACCTCATAGGAATTAACAATGACTCCGGAGAGTTTTGAGCGGATCTCGATACGATACCAGCCGGCCGGCAGCAAAAGACCGGCCCGAAAAGCGCCGTCTTTAAGAACAAGGGCCGTCCAGTCCTTGACCAGTTGTCCGCTCTGGCGATCCAGCACGCACACCTCGACTGTTTCGACCGGCACACCCGTGTTTACACAGTCGACCCGCAGCAGCGCCTGGCCTCGCTCGTCACGTTGCAACACCGTCCATTCCGTCGGTTGCCGCACTTGAAGCGTCGCCGCGTGAACCGCCGCAGAAACTCCACCTTGCTCAACGGATATCTTCGCTACGGGAGCGACCAGGCTGCCAACCTCATCGGAAGCAAAAAGCGGGCAGACCAAAAGGATTCCGACGAGGACGAAGCGTTTCATGGCTTGGGTTTATCTATTTACCGAATGAACGACTGCAAACGTAAGCCATGCAAAACGTGTTCAACCAATTCCGCGATCACTTGGGTAACCGCTGACTTTCGTCGCAACAACCCCTGCCGTGTGCAATCGCGGCTAATCGGAAAGGATTCCCTTCAACTCCGTCAAAATCTCCTCGCGTGGCAGGTCCTTGCGGATGAATCCGTCGGCACCCGCATCCACCGCCTCGTTGACCACCCCCGCCTGCACCTCCGTGCTGATCATCACGATCAGCACATCGTCGTTTACCGCCCTGAATTCCCGAAGCAGGTCCATCCCGCTTCCACCCGGCAGATTGACGTCCAGCGTCACCAACACCGGCGAGTGCACGGCAAATTTCTCCCGCGCCTCATCCATGCGCCCCGCCTCGTAAATCGTGGTGATGCCGAGCTTCTCCAGCATGAGTTTCAAGAACGCACGCACATGGGCCTCATCGTCCACCACCAGCACGCTTTCTGGAATTGCCATGCCTAGAAGGGCTAACCCGCTTTCCGGTGCATTCAAGCCTGCGCCTATTTACCCGCTACCGGCAGCCCGAGATTTTTCGCGTGAAACTGCAACGCGTCCTGAATATGCGCATCCCAGTAATCCCACGTGTGCGCGCCAGGGAACTCCCGGTAAACGTGCGGGATTTTAGCACCGGTGAGCTCGCGTTGGAACTTGCGGTTGTCCTCGATCAGGAAATCTTCCGCGCCGCAGTCGAGCAGCAGCTTCGGCAGGGTGCGTGCTTTCTTCGCGCGCTTCGCCAGCTCCAGAATATCATGCCCGGAGCCCATGGGTGACGTGCCAAACACACGCTTCAACTCGGCCGCAAAATCGTCGGACCAACCGCGCCGCTTTGCCTCCGCCCAGTAGCCCGCATCGCCCTCGATGCTGCCCCAGCCCACTGCCCCCGAGTGGCTGTTCACCGAACAAAACCGGTCCGGATAACCCAGCCCCACGCGAAGCGCACCATAACCGCCCATCGAAAGCCCGCCGATGGCCCGCGCCCCGCGCTCGGCCTTGGCGTGAAACGTCTTCTCGATAAATGACGGTAACTCCTCGCCGATATGCCGCGCATAAGCCGGCCCCTGGTCGTTGTCGGTGTAAAACCCCCGATAACCATCCGGCATCACCACGATGAGCGGCAGGTCGCGCACATACCATTCGATGCGCGTGCGCCGCAGCCACATACTCGCAGCGTCGCTCAGTCCATGCAGAAGATAAAACGTCGCGTAGGGCCCTTTGCCGGTTTCGGGCAGCAGCACCTCCATGGTGGTCTGCTTGCCGATGACGTCGCTTTTCCAGTGAACAGTGCTCCAAGCCATGGTCGGAATTTATCTGGAAAGCGGGAAATCAGGAAAGAACAAACCCCATGATTTTGAATCCGCCTGAATTTCGCCCGGTTCTTGATTTCCAGCTTTCCAGATAAAATGCCTTATTAAAGTCCGCCCTTATTCCACGCGCACGATGTAGCCGCGCAGATATTCGCTCTCCGGCATGGTCACCAGCACCGGATGATCCGCCGGCTGGTGGCAGAACTCCACCACACGCACCTTGCGCTTCGCATCGGTCGCCGCATCGGCCAGCACGCTGCGCAATTCCGCGTCCTGCATGTGATGCGAGCAGGTATAGGTCGCGAGTATGCCGCCCGAAACGAGGCTCTGCATCGCACGCAGGTTGATCTCTTTATAGCCGCGCAACGCACCCTCAAGCGCGCTCTTCGACTTCGCGAAGGGCGGCGGATCGAGCACGATCACATCCCACAACGGCTCGCCGTGACGCGCCGGGTCATTGAACCAGTCGAACACGTTGGCCACGGCGAATGTCGCATTCACGCCGTTGCGCTCGGCGTTCTTCTTGGCCTGGTCGATGGCATCCGCCGCGCTGTCGAGGCCGAGCACTTCCTTCGCGCCGGCCCGCGCCGCGTGCAGGGCAAACGGCCCCTGATTGCAGAATGCGTCCAGCACCCGCTTGCCCTCGCAATGTTTAGCCAAAATCGCGTGCTGCTCACGTTGATCCAAATAAAATCCGGTCTTCTGCCCGCTCTGGAGGTCGAGCCAGTAGTCGAAGCCGTCGATCTTCTCCCAACGCGGCGCCCACGCCTGACCGCTGCGCGTATGCACGCCCAACGGAAGACCTTCCAGCTTCCGGATATGCGCGTCGTTACGCACAATGATCTCGGTCGGCAAAAGCAGTTCGGCCAGCAGCTCGACGATCAAGTCACCCCGCTGGTCCATCGCCAAAGACTGGATTTGCAACACCAGCGTATCGCCAAATTGATCAACCACCACGCCTGGCAGGTCGTCCGACTCCGACCACACCAAGCGGCGGTGCCGCGATGTCGGATCGCGACGGGCAATCGCCCGCGTCAACGCACCGCGAATATAGGCCTCA
>Ga0123337_10005484_pt1 | contig 12490 bp, 7 predicted proteins | sample frozenSSSSmetaG_FD_89792 | JGI IMG/M metagenome (GOLD analysis project Ga0123337, IMG submission 89792) | Glacier valley bacterial and archeal communities from Borup Fiord, Nunavut, Canada, to study Microbial Dark Matter (Phase II) -... | ecosystem: Environmental > Aquatic > Freshwater > Ice >...
ACCTTTTACAGCAGTTATTTCGCCATCCGCCACAGCAACTTGTATTGGGGTCCCAATCACTTTAACAGCGTCTGGTTATTCTAGCACAGGACAGGTTATTGCCGGGGGTGATTTTACAAATGCAAGTCCACCAGGTTGGGCAGGTATGAATGGTAATGCAAGTAACAATAGTGGTGGAGGAGATCAAAGCTGGGGTGTTGATAATAATGGGGGTACTTACTATGGCACCCCGTATTCTTCCTCAACAGGCAGATTTATGGTGACAAATGGTGCTGTGACAAATAGCTTAACCACACCTGCATTCAGTACTGTCGGTATGTCTTCAGCAGTACTTGTTTTTAAAGAAGGTTACTCTTTTACTACTGGTTCTGTAGTGAAAATTGAAATATCAACGAATGGAACTGGTGGTCCATGGACCACCCTCAAGAATTATTCAGTGCCTGGTACTTCAGCTACAACAGATCCATTTGGTCTGGCCGCAGGCATTGATTTAAATGCTTATTTAGGTTTGTCAAATTTAGCCATCAGGTTTAATTACCAGGGTGCTGCTTCAAGTATTTGGGCATTAGATAATGTGGTTGTTACAAATACTATTAGTAACCCATCAGGCACAAATGTGTATAATCCGCTATATTACACATGGTCACCCATCACTTACTTGTCTTCACCTAACACAAATACTACTACTCCAACTGTTACTGTAACACCGACGGCAGCAGGTTCTATATCTTATACGGTTTCTGCTGCAGTTGGTTCCTGTGTTGCTACAACTGCATCTACAGCAGTCAATATTACTTTCAATGATTTGCCAACGATTACCACTACGGGTGTTTTGACGGCAGTATGCTTTAATGCTGCATTACAAACAGCAACAATGCCTTATACTGCAACAACGGGCACTCCAACTTTATATAGCATTGATTGGGCTACGTTGACAGACCAGGGAAATACCGCATTTGCGTTTGCTCCTGGTGCAGGTACTTTAACAGGCATATCGATTCCGGCAAATACTGCCGCAGGAACTTATACCGGAACCATAACAATCAGCAATGGTAATGGCTGTATTAAAACCCAACTGATAAGTATTACGATAAATGCTTTGCCAACCATTACCACAACGGGTATTTTGACGGCAGTATGTTCAAATCCTTCGTTACAAACATCAGCAATGGCTTACACTTCAACAACGGGCACTCCAACTTCATACAGCATTGATTGGGCTACGTTGACAGACCAGGGAAGTACAGCATTTGCGTTTGTTGCCGGTGCAGGCACTTTAACAGGTATATCAATACCGGCCAACACTGCCGCCGGAACTTATACCGGAATCATGACAATTAGCAATGGTAATGGCTGTACAAATACCCAAACCATCAGTATTACAGTAAATGCTTTACCATCGATTGCTACAACGGGCACCTTGGCTGCTGTCTGTTTTAATTCTGCCCTACAAACTGCAACAATGCCTTACACTGCAACAACGGGTACTCCGACTTCATACAGTATTGATTGGGCTTTGTTGACAGACCAGGGAAATACAGCATTTACGTTTGCTGCCGGTGCAGGAACTCTAACAGGTATATCAATTCCTGCGAACACCGGTGCCGGAACTTATACCGGTACCATGACAATCAGCAATGGCAATGGTTGTTCAAAAACGCAGGCTATAAGTGTAACAGTAAACCAGACTACAGTACCGGGAACCTTGACATCCGTTTCAGAATGCACAAGCGGTACGACGGGTTCATTAACTTTAATGGGCAATACAGGCGGTGTAGTTCAATGGGAATTCTCACTGGATAATTTTGCAACAGCAGGCACTCCGATAGCGAATGTTACTACTTCGCAAGCCTATACCGTCGTAGCCCAAACAAGGTACTATAGAGCTTTAGTGCAAAGCGGGGCCTGTACCGCATTATATTCTACCATCGCAACAGTAGGCCTCCACAATGTATGGACCGGGGTAACCAGTACAGACTGGAATACGGGTTCCAACTGGTCGGATGGATTGGTAGCTTCCAATACCTGTCCGGTTGTAACGATCCCTGCCGGCACTCCAAATGCAGCAATCCTAAGCACCGGTTCTCCTGCTGTGATCAATAGTCTGGTTGTTGATGCAGGGGCATCTTTAACAATAAATGGTAACAGTATTGCAATTGCAGGCAGCATCACTAATAATGGTGGCATCTTCGATGTTAAAAAAGGTTCTCTTGAGTTCAATGGCATAACTACCCAAAGTATATCCGGCAATATGTTCTATGGCGATACCTTAAAGAATCTGAAGGTTAGTAATGCCAACGGTCTTAATATTACGGGTACAAATATTCCGCTTTATGTTACCGGGGAGGTAGGTTTTGGAAATGTTAATAACACTACCATTTCAACCGGTGATAATCTAGTGCTGGTACCCGATGCCAATGGTACAGCACGTGTTGCCGATTTAACGAATAACAATGCCAATAATGGCGACACGATTGTTGGGAAAGTTGCCGTGGAAAGATTTTACCCCGCAAGTCGTGCCTGGAGGTTAATCACCTCACCGCTAAGTAATGCGGGAAGTATTTTTGATAACTGGCAGGCCGGCGCTCCTTCAACCTATACTCCGGGTAAAGGGATGTTTGTAACTGGTCCAACTCCAAATGTAATCAACGGTTTGGATGTTAGTTTTTACAATAATTATTCAATGAAAGGCTGGAATTCAGCCCTTAACATTTACAACAATATTGGAAATACTAATTCAAATTTGTTGTCAACTGCCGGCGCACCTGGAATTGCTGCCAATATAGGTTATTTTACATTTGTAAGAGGAGACAGAAGAAGAGGTATCTATGACAATACCATTTTTGGTAACATGAATAATACAACACTGAGTAGTAAAGGAAATTTACAAACCGGTACTCAAACTTTTAATCTTACAAGTGGTGCAGGAACATTTGCTTTGATAGGCAATCCTTATGCTTCGTCTATAAATTTTGCAAAACTCACAATGAGTAATGTAAATCCATACAAATATTATATTTACGATCCTTCCATAACTACCGTTGGGATTTTTGTAACGATGGACGATTTTGACCAAAATGGCGTGTTTGAACCTAATCCCAATTTCTCCAATCAAACCAACCATATTCAATCAAGTCAGGCATTTTTTGTGGAAGTAATCGGGGGAGGAGCTACAGTAACTTTTAATGAAAGTAACAAATCTAATGACTATAATCCAGCGCTTTTCCGTCCGGTTAGACCAGCCGCTGAAATTCAGTCTTTACGAGTAAACCTATTACAAGTCAATACAGATAACAAGACCATACCGGTTGATGGGACGCTCGTGAAATTTGATGCACAATATTATGATAAGGTGGACGTGCAGGACATCCTGAAATTTACAAACATTTCCGAAAACCTGAGCATCCTGCGTCACAAGCAATACCTTATTGTAGAAAGACGTCCATTGATCAAAGATAATGACACCCTATTCCTGCAATTGTCCAAAACTACCCAGCGCAACTATCGTTTCGCCATCGAACCATCCAATCTCGATCCTACGGTGACTGCATTTCTGGAGGATAGTTATACCGGTATAAGTACTGCTATCAGTGTATCGGCCAACAGTAATTTTGACTTTGCCATTACAGGCGATGCTAAAAGCTCGGTCGCCAATCGGTTTAGAATCGTTTTTAAGCAGGCTGCATTAGGACCTTTACCGGTAACTTTTAAAACCATAAAAGCCAATGAGCAATCTGGTAAAATAGCAGTTAACTGGACTGTTGAGAATGAACTGAACATCAAACATTATGAAGTAGAGAAAAGTACAGACGGGGTAAGTTTTACGAAAGTAAATACAACTGTTGCAACCGGGGCCAACCGCATTAGCAGTGATTACAACTGGCTGGATGCAAACCCGCTAAGTGGTAATAATTTCTACCGTGTTCGCAGCATTGGTTTGGATGGTGGGTTCGATTACAGCAGTACTGTGTTGGTTAAGATGGGTAAGATGGCTTCCGGAATCAGAATTTATCCAAACCCTGTAACGGATATCATCGGCGCTGAATTTAAAAATATGTCGGCCGGTATTTACACCGCAAGGTTAGTAAACGCACTTGGTCAAACTGTTTTGGTAAAAACGATCAACCATACATTGGGTACATCCATGGAAAATATTACACCGGATTACAAACTGCTTTCGGGTGTTTACCAGTTGGAGATCACTGCTCCGGACAAAGAAATTACAACGGTTAAAGTGATCGTTAAATAACCGTTAACCGCAATAGAGGTTATGAGCTGCTCCATTTTGGGGCAGCTTTTTTTTTATATATTATCCTCCGCACCTCCTTTGTCTCTCCTTTGTGACAGCTTGCTGAATTTGCGAAAATGGTAAGAATGGATTCCGAAGTGAGGTCGGATGGCGCAACCAAATGTCAACGTTGATCAGGTCGCACTCCAGCGAGATTTCTCTAACTTATTTAGTGAACCATTTTCTCCATTAGCGGGTTGCCTGTTGGATATGCAACTTTTGGAAAAACGTTCCATATTTTGGATGATTTTATTTTTAGTTGATTTATAAGGCATTGATATTCATTTATTTATTTTTTGGCATAATTAAGGATTAGCGTTATGAACAAGAAATGATAATTTAAACAAGCAGTATTTGAAACCCTGATAAAGAATTACTCAAAACAAATAATCCCCTACATTAATTGTTTTGATTGAAGCCGGATACCTTTTCCGTATGTTTTGTTTTTTTTACACATTAATCTACAGCACCATACAGGTTCTGAATTAGAAAGCATATGTTTTAGAACGATCTTTTTTAATAAAGTTCCTGTATTTGCTTTGACACTTTATCCCAACGATATATTTTCCCCGAAATCCTTCTTCCTCCTAAAAATCATGTTTAGTTAATCTCCGTATTCCTTTTGAATTTTTTCACCTGTTAGAATGGTTTACACCAGTATTGGATTGGCCATTTAACAAAAACGTCGGCGAATAAATCAAAATAATACCTAACTACATGAAAAGTAAAATTTACCCTCCCAAACAGCCATGCACACCAGCACATGCTTTCAAAAATGGCTGGATGCTTTTACCGGCTTTTTTTACCGGCCTTGTAAAGCGCCGGTTTGTTTTAGTATCATTTACCAGGTTTAGCATCGTGGCTTTTTTCCTGTTTCTGTTTTCAAACCAGGCCATGGCTGATTATACTATCGGGAATGGATCAACAATCAATGCAAGTAGCATAACCGGTCAAACAGGGATACTCACCATCAATGGCAGACTTGATCTGACTTCTGATGTATCGCTGACAGGATTTAGCAGTGTTATTATCAATGCCCCTAACGGACAAATTTATTGGAGCAGGAGTAGCATTACATTGGCATTTGCCGCTGGAACTACCATTGTAATTAATAATAATGCGCCCGGGTTGCAGCCTACTGCGGGTAGTGGTAACGGATCGCAAAAATTGGTCGTTGGAACTACCGTTATTTCAGTATCCAGCGATAATTCAAATAATGCGGCTTTTTCTTTTGGACAGTTCAATGCATTGGGTGGTCTTCCTCAATTTACGATTACAGGCAATGCCCAGGAATGCTTTGGCAATCCCATTTCACTTACGATTACACCTGATAAAACCTCCGCTGTTAGTTATACCTACGATTGGTCAATTACCCCTACACCGGTATCAGGCACCTTCAGTAACAATCCTGCTACTTCGCTAACATCTGCCACAACAAGCATTACCCTTCCTTCAGGCAACTATACCATATCATGTGCCATAAAAGCAACTGGTGATCCACTTGCTACTAAAACTTTTGCAGCAACTATCAGTTCAATTCCTGGAGCTTCATCTGCTCCCAGTGCCACACCTGCAACCATTTGCGCTGGTTCATCGGCTAACCTCAATGCCGTTTCGGCATCAAATTCCATTAGCTGGTACACTGTAGCTACTGGTGGCACAAGTATTGGCACAAGCGCAAGCGGAGTAAATTTCCCGGTTACGCCTGCAGGTACTGCTACTTATTATGCAGAGACTGTGAATGCCGCAGGTTGCCCGGCTACAACAAGACGTTCGGTAACAGTAACCGTGAACAACCCGGTGGTAATTTCAGCACAACCTGCTACCAATGCTATTTGTGTAGGTAGTGATGCGACTATTTCAGTTACAGCTACGGGCACTATAACTTCTTACCAATGGCAGGAGAGTACCACCGGAATTGGTGGAATGTATCGTAATCTTTCCAACTCAGTTCTATATTCTAACGTAACTAAAGCAAAATTAGATATAAGTACTCCTGCGGTATCGTTGAGTTCAAATTATTATCGGCTCGTAGTTACCGGCGCTGCTTCCTGTGGATCGGTTAGCACAAATTCAATTGCACTTCAATATAAAAACCTATGGACTGGCGTCCTGAGCACCGACTGGAACAATACGGGTAACTGGTCCAACGGTCAATTGCCATCTGTTGCTTGTAGTGATGTGTACATTCAAAATACCTACAATCAACCTTTATTATCCAATGGCACCGCTACCATCAGCAATCTGAATATTTTAAGTGGTGCTATGCTTACAGTTAACAATACTGGTACACTTCAAATTGCAGGATCAATCTCAAACAACGGAATTTTTGATGTAAAAAACGGTAAACTTGAATTCAATGGAACAACTGCTCAAACCATTTCAGCAAACGTGTTTTCAGATAATATTTTAAATCATTTACTGGTGAGCAACACTACGGCTTTAATTATTGCAGCCAGTCCTGCAAATGCATTGAGGATAGCCGGTGAAGTAACCTTTGGAAAAAGCAATGTTACGTTGAACACCAACGATAACCTCGTACTTGCGTCTTCAGTTTCAAAAACTGCAAGAGTTGCTGATATCACAAACAACGGCGCCTTTACCGGTAATAAATTTGTCGGAAAAGTAACGGTAGAACGCTTTTATCCTCAAAGCCGCTCCTGGCGCCTGGTTACATCTCCGCTAAGCAATACGGGAAGTATTTTTGATAACTGGCAGAATGCTGGTAACTATTCAGCGGGAAAAGGAATGTTTGTAACAGGACCAAATCCTACCGGTAATTCTGCTATCGGAAACGGTCTTGACTGGAGCGGTTTTAACAACTATTCCATGAAAGGCTGGGACGCAGCTTCGAATGCCTATATCAGCGTAGCCAATACTAAAACCCGCAAGTTATCAAACGATTTTAGCTCAGCCGGAAAAGCTTCCAACATCGGCTACTATGCTTTTGTAAGAGGCGATAGAAGCCGGACTCCGGATAATACCATATTTGGAAACGGAAATACCACCACCCTCAGCAGCAAGGGCTATTTACAAACGGGCACCCAAACTTTTGATCTCACAGGTGGCAACGGGGCTACTCCAACTTTTGCACTGGTAGCCAATCCTTATGCGTCGTCGGTAGATTTTAGAAAGGTCACCAAAAACAATGTAGTTCCTTACAGATTTTATGTTTACGATCCTTCACTTGGTACGGTAGGCGTGTTTGTTGTAATGGAAGCAGATCTTTTTAATCCCAATGATTTCACACCATCTATTCCCAATAGCAATTCAGTTCAAAGAAATCATATCCAGTCGAGCCAGGCATTTTTTGTGCAGGTAGCTACACCGGGCGCAGCATCACTAACATTCAATGAAGATGATAAGTCAACTGACTACGAGCCTAAACTTTTTCGTCCGGCCACACCTGCAAGTGGTGTTCAGATGCTTCGGACCAGCCTGCTGCAAACCAATGCAGATAATTCAACTTTATTGGTAGATGCCGCCCTGGTTCAGTTTGATGACCAGTTTACAGATAAAGTAGATGTGGAGGATGCGCTAAAGTTTATGAATATTTCTGAAAACCTGAGTATTCTCAGAGATAATCAATACCTCACAATAGAAAGAAGGCCGTTGGTTAAAAGCACCGATACCATTTTCCTTCAACTATCCAGAACAACCCAACGGAGCTATCGTTTTGAATTTGTTGCTACCAATATGGATCCCCTGGTATCTGCCTGGTTGGAAGATAGCTTTACCGGAAAAAGTACGCTTTTGAATTTGAATGCTACTTTCAATATAGATTTTATAATTACTGCTGATGCCCAAAGTTCAGTCGCCAACCGTTTTCGCATTGTGTTTAAGCAAGTTGGTTTAAGTACGCTTCCGGTTACCTTCAAAGCCATTCACGCAGTTGAACAAGCCGGCAAAGTAGCAGTAAACTGGACGGTTGAAAACGAACTCAATATAAAAAATTATGAAGTAGAAAAAAGTGGGGATGGAGTAATATTTGAAAAACTAACTACAACAGTTGCTACAGGTGCAAACAAGCTGAGCACAACTTATAGCTGGTTGGATGCCAATCCGCTTACTGGAAATAATTTTTACAGAGTCAGGAGTATTGGAATGGACGGACAATTTGATTACAGTAAAACGGTATTGGTTAAAATAGCCATGGTTGCATCCGGCAGTATCAGGATCTATCCAAACCCGGTAACAGACGGAATCATTGCGGCTGAATTTAAAAATATGGCGGCGGGCATTTATAACATGCGCTTGTTGAATGCACAGGGACAAGCCATCCTAAATAAGAAAGTGAATCATTCATCGGGAACATCGATGGAGTATATTCAGCCCGATTACAAAATGACTTCCGGGATTTACCAATTGGAAATAACTGCACCGGGCAAAGGGGTTACCATGGTTAAAGTGATCGTCAAATAAAACGATCGGAAAATATACACACATGAAACACCTGCTGTCCCGTAATTGGGGCAGCTTTTTTTTGATTCTTTATTTTACGGCAGCTTAATAAAACATCCGGCGTAAAGTCATTTTAGGATGAGTCACTCTCCTTCGTCTCTCCTTCGTCTCTTCTTCGTCTCTGCTTGCTGAATTTGCGAAGCTGATAGGAACAAGATACTGGCAGTCTGCAAACAGGCTGCAAATTGGGATGCAGCAATATTTTTTTATAAGCTATCAATACTTAATTGATCATATTTTGACAAAAATGGCAGGGTTACACAATTAAAATCTTTCTTTTCCGTTACGTCTGGTGAAAAATCCATACCCGGATCCATATAAACATAATCAATCAGGTAATGCCATCAAAGGTTAAGCAGCGATGCAAAATCAGCGTGCTGCTAAATTAAACGTTATGCATAAAATATTTTTTTGTGTAAAACGTTATTTAAGTACACTGGCGAATTTTCTTGTAGGTTTTGTTTAAACGGACGTTATTTATTAAAAGTATCACTATGAAAACGATCTTCTTTTTTTATCTTCTACTAATTCCCTGTTTTATATTGACAGGAATTTATTTCTTCAATCCTGCCGCTTTTCATTTCAAAAAAAAAGCATTTATAGTGATGACGGTAGATGCTTTTATGCATTCTCCAACACCTCGGCAATTTGCTAAACCCGACCAGCTCAAGGGAGAAAATACCCGTATAGAATCTTACCAGAGTCATGCTGCTGTTACACGCAAACACCTGGCAGGTTCATTGGATTGTAATATCTTAAAGGCTGTTAGAATAAAACAGTCGTTACCCGAATTGACTCAGCGAAGTTTATTTTCCACTATCAATACGAATCAAATACCCTTGCCATTTTATACTTAGGTGGTAAATAATCTGGAAAAACTTTTCACGAGTTTAAGTGAAATCTATGAAGAAACTTTATACCATTTTATTGCTGATCTTCTGTCTGAAAAATGTAATGGGGCAGATTACCACACCGGTTATTAAAGCAAATTTTGGCGTGGAGGCTGATCTTTTTTCCCGGTATTTTAACAATGCAGCATCTCCTGGTTCAGATGACTGGTGGTACGGCGCAGGGTTAGCGGGAACTGGTGATTATGTTATAGATACTACGGGGGCGGCCGCAATTGTGAATGGCTATACAACAAATCCAGCCACGAGGGGAATGACCTTTTCAAGATTAATGCGACAGGATCCTTATACTGTCGTAAACAATCATCTTTTATTGGATGCAATTTTTCAAAGAGATTTTCATGGAAATGATTCGACTGTGTTTGCAGCCGGTAGTAATAAAAATGGCATGTCACCGGCCTTATGGTCTTGTCCGATATCACAGGGGATTCCCGATAAAAATGACATACTGGATGCCTACACGCATGTAAGAAGGGCGGGCACCAACGTCACAGATTCGGCCTGGATGTTTGCCGCTATTTCCATCGAAAATACAACTGGAAGCAGGTATTTTGACTTTGAATTGTACCAGTCTAATTTGGTCTACGACCGAAGTACCCAGACTTTCACTGGATATGGACCGGACGCCGGGCATACTTCCTGGCAATTGGATGCAGCTGGTAATATCATAAAACCAGGTGATATAATTTTTACAGCCGAATTTGGGAGCGGGGGTTTATCGCTGGTAGAAGCAAGGATCTGGATAGATAAAACAACCCTGGGTGTATTGCCTGCAACATTTAGCTGGGGGGGAGATTTTGATGGAGACGGTAATTCAGCCGTTTTTGGATATGCCAATATTGTTCCGAAAACTCCGGGTGATTTCTATTCCGGTATCCAAAACAGTTTAGTAAAAACCTGGGCAGGTCCTTTTTCACTTGTAAGGGTAGACAACAGTGTGGTGACTTCCTACATGCAAAAGCAGTTTATGGAATTTGCGGTTAATCTTACCAAGCTAGGAATTGACCCTGCCTCATTTTCAAACAATGCCTGTGGTTCACCATTCAGACGGGTATTGGTAAAATCCAGGGCCTCTACCTCTTTTACAGCAGAGTTAAAAGATTTTATCGCCCCCTTTAGTATGTTTGATTATGATCAGGTGGATGCCAACGCCTTTTTTCAATATTATTGTAACACATTTCCGGCAGCCGCTACTATACAGGTGTATAATGCACTGTCAACTTCCGTTTACACCTGGACCACGAACAATGGCAGTATCAACGGATCTCCCATTGGACCAACAATAACAGTAAACGCTCCCGGCACTTATTATGTAACGCAGCAACTGCATTCACAATGTCCACCGAATTCAATCGATTCGGTCGTGCTTCTTTTTGATTCCGTTTGTGCTGTTTTACAGGTTGATATTACCCGCTTTAATGTCTCCAATGTTGATAAGGACGTGAAGGTAACATGGCAGGTAAACGACAATGAATTGGCCGAAAAGTTTGAGATTGAATACAGTATGGATAACATAACTTTTCATGAACTGACTACAATTGCTGCCGATGAAAAAAGGGGCATTGCAAATTATAGTTTCCAGTACCGGAATAAAAATAATGCCCCAATCATTTATTATCGACTGAAGGTGATCGGCAAAACCGGGGTGCCAAAGCAAAGCCGTACAATTTCGATTCAACAGGGCAATGGGGGCATCATAAACACACCGGTAATCTTTCCAAATCCGGCAAATAAAGAAGTCTGGATATCAATGGAGTCCGTCGAAAAAGCAAAAATCAGTCTGACTTTGTCGGATATGACCGGCCGCCTGATGCAAACGGTTGAAATACCGGTTATCCAGGGGCATAACATTTTACCGCTTCATAAGCTGGTACATTTATCGCCGGGCATGTATTTTCTTAAAATCACAACAAACCATAGTGAGACAACTCGAAAATTGGTTTTAAAAAAATAGCAGTTGAATAGGATTGGGCGACTAACTCCGTAGTAATTTTATAGCCGAAAATAATTTGCAACGGTTATAAAATCCTGTAAATTTAAAACAGCCGATGCTAAAGAAAGTATCGGCTGTTTTAAATTTAAAACCTTTGCGGCACTTAAAGAACCGGATTACTGCAGCGTACATTCGCTTTGTTTGTTTGTTTCTTTCTTTAGCCTTTTTATGATCCGGTTTAAAAGCGAATGGATTACTTTCCGATCATGCTCCGATTACAACATAGAAAGAAAAATACTGTCTTTGCGTATGTGGGTACACTTGCGGAAATTCGTTTGTTGTTTGAGAAGCGGGTAGATGAATACAAGATTTTTTCTGCTTTTTATATCTCAATAATTCTTTTGTCCACTACTATTTTATCCATCCTGCCAAACCCAGGCCTATCGCAGATATAGAAAAAAAACTACAGGAGTTATAGAAATATTTTTCAAAAAACAGCACTTGTTAAACAATTTTTGTGCATAAAATCTGTTAGTGCTGTTGAAAAACCTTTTTTCAGTCAAACCCCTAAACATTTGACTGAATTATAAACCTATTCCTATGAGGAACATCTACCTTACTCTGCTATTTGCACTATTGTATGTAACAGGCCACGCCCAAATATCCTTAATTACTGCCAGCGATGGCGGTTTCGAAACTTCTACTACTTTGTCAGGAAACGGCTGGACAAGTGTCGATGATGACGACAATATCTGGGTAGTGGGCACTTTTACTGCGGCAAGCGGATCCAGGTCCGCCTTTATTACTGACAATGCTGGTTCAAACAATGATTACCGGATAAATAGAACCAGGACATCGCATTTTTACAGGGATATCGCTATTCCGGCCGGGGCCACTGAT
>Ga0123337_10005485_pt1 | contig 12488 bp, 11 predicted proteins | sample frozenSSSSmetaG_FD_89792 | JGI IMG/M metagenome (GOLD analysis project Ga0123337, IMG submission 89792) | Glacier valley bacterial and archeal communities from Borup Fiord, Nunavut, Canada, to study Microbial Dark Matter (Phase II) -... | ecosystem: Environmental > Aquatic > Freshwater > Ice >...
TACTTTTATTCATAGCTGTTATTTGTTTTTTAATAGCATTCATGAGCGCTGCGCTTAAGTTTGCATCGCTCAAAAAGTAGACAAAACCTAGCGAAGCGGTTTCACGAATGCCTTAATATAAAATCAAAATCATGAGTAAAGCTAGCCCCAGAAATGATTTGTTTGAAAACTACAGTTTCAAAATACCGCTCATGTGAATGTTTTTGCCAATTGTTTGCGATTCCTTATGGCAAAAACAACACATGCTTCCTGCAAGCCACTACGCATTTTAAAACCTTGTTTTCCTACTCAAATCATTTAATGTGGCGTCCCGCCTCAGCCATGGTTTAGTTTATTAAGGAGCTTTGTTGTTTACTAAGTGGACCCGTTTACATTTATAAAATAAAACAACCTCACAAACGGCATTCACTCTTCCTCAATTTTGCTTCCGCCCTATCAACTTTTGTTTCCGCCAAACCAACTGAGCTTGATGCTACTACCAAGTTTGGCTGAGGAGGAACTAACACAGGCTTATGCCCTTGCCAAGTGTCATTCCGGTCGAACCTGTTGCGGCGGCGGTCGAACCAACTTTCGCTTCCGCCGAACCAACTTTCACTTCCGCCGAACCAGTAAAGGCTGCCGCCGGTCTAGTTTTCGCTTCCGCCGAACCAACTTTCACTTCCGCCGACCTTGTTTTTGCTGCGGCCATAGTTTGATTCCAGTGGGTCTTTGTGTCACGAGGATTCGCAGAGCTTTGAAATTCAGGTTTTTGGGACGTGTTGGGCTAGATGGAAATGAGAACCCCTGCCCCGGATAGCAGTGGCACACAGGGTGCTTTCAGGCTGTGCTCCGGTTTTTGCGACCCTGCAAGAGCAGAATGCTCCTTGCAGGGTCTTGCAAAATACAGCCTGAAGTGCGCTGTGTAAAGCGGATAGCCGGATAAGGCCCCCATCATATTGGAATGCTGATGAAACTCTGATAACTATTAACGAATATTTCTTATTTTTGCGGCTTATGTCGAAAGTTAGAGTGAGATTTGCCCCCAGCCCTACGGGTCCGCTGCATATTGGCGGTGTGCGTACGGCCTTGTTTAATTATTTATTTGCCAAACAACAGGGTGGAGATATGATTTTGAGGGTGGAAGATACAGACCAGGGTCGTTTTGTGCCCGGTGCAGAGCAATATATTATTGATTCACTGACCTGGGTAGGCATTCAGTTTGACGAGGGTACGCATGTTGGCGGTCCGTATGCCCCTTACAGACAGAGTGACAGAAAGGCCATGTACAGACAATATGCCGACCAGCTAATGGATTCAGGGCATGCGTATTATGCTTTTGATACAACGGAGGAGTTGGACGAGATGCGCGAAAAGCTTAAAGCCGGCGGTATGGCACCACAATACGATGCGGTGAGCAGAATGAGCATGAAAAATTCTTTGACACTATCTGAAGATGATGTGAAAGCCAGGCTGGAAGCAGGTGAACCGTATGTGATCAGGATAAAATTACCGCGCAAGGAAGAGGTGCGTTTTCACGATTTAATTCGCGGATGGGTGGTGGTGCAGACTTCTGCCATGGATGATAAGGTTTTGTTTAAAAGCGACGGTATGCCGACGTATCACCTTGCCAATGTGGTAGATGATTATACAATGAAAATTACCCATGTGATACGCGGTGAGGAATGGTTGCCATCAGCACCATTGCATGTCATGTTATACAAGTTTTTTGGTTGGGAAGAGGTGATGCCGATGTTTGCGCATTTACCACTGATATTAAAGCCGGATGGCAATGGCAAATTGAGCAAAAGGGATGGAGACAGACTTGGTTTTCCTGTATTTCCGCTGGAATGGAAAGACCCTGCCACGGGAGAAGTCAGTAGCGGATACCGAGAAAGGGGTTATGAATCTGAAGCAGTTGTGAACATGCTGGCATTATTGGGTTGGCATACATCGGACAACAGGGAAATCTTTAATATCGACGAATTGATATCGCTTTTCAGTATTGAAAAAATCAGCAAAAACGGAGCAAAGTTTGACCCTGAGAAAGCCAAATGGTTTAACCACCAGCACCTGATACTTAAAGATAACCACGCAATAGCTGAAAGTATATGGCCTGAAGTACAGGCGAAAGGCATTGATACCAGTATGGATTACCTGACACAGGTGGTAGGATTGATGAAGGAAAAAGTGACATTCAAAAATGAGATTGCGGATAAATGTCTGTATTTCTTTCAGGCACCTGCACAATACGATGCACAGGTGATTGCCAAAAAATGGAATGCACAGGCAGCGACTTTCTTATCAGGTTTTGCAGAAGAATTGCGCAGTATGGAATTACTTTCAGGCGAGGAGATAGAACAAAAAATGAAAATGATGGCACAGGAACAAGGTGTTAATCCGGGCAGTCTGATGCAACCTTTAAGGGTCGCACTAAGTGGCGAAGCCGGAGGACCTCCATTGTTTGAAATGCTTAAATTACTAGGAACAGAAGAAAGTGCCACAAGAATAAAAACTGCAGTCAATACAATTTCTATTACAGCATAAGATGAGTTTTAAAGAAATTTTAATGGGGTGTTGTCTGGCATTGCTGTTGGGCAGCTGTCAACTGGCTTCTTTCAGCTCCAGGCCCGGGGTGATAGTGAATGAATATCCGAAAGCATTGCACGGCACCTTTCGCGCCATTGAAAAACACGATGGGGTAAGGGATACACATGATATTGTGATCAATGAAAAGGGAGCAAAAATGGATGATGCGATGATGAATAAAATCATCGATTTGTCGGACACCAATACATCGCTGAGTCATTTAGGCGATTTTTATTACCTGAATGTAAGAGAAACGGACAGTGCGGGACATGCCTTCTGGTATGTGTATCCTTTCGAATTTGATGAAAAGCACCTGTATATTTATACGCTAACACTGGGCAAGACGCAAAAGAAAATGCGGAAATACCTGGAGTCTTCGGGTAAGAAAAACGGGAATTATACCATGGACAATGAAGCTTTTAAGCGTTATTGCGAAAAACACCTGAAAAGAAAAAAGGCCTTAAAATTAACACGGATTAAATCATGAGTACAACGAACAGGCCCATCAGGGTATTAATAGCCAAAGTAGGTTTGGATGGGCACGACAGAGGTGCTAAGGTAATTGCTACCGCTCTGCGCGATGCCGGCATGGAAGTGATCTATACGGGTCTCAGGCAAACACCCGAAATGGTGGTGAATGCGGCCTTGCAGGAAGATGTGGATGTGATTGGCATCAGTATATTGTCGGGAGCGCATAATACGGTTTTCCCCAAGGTGATAGAACGCATGAAACAGAAGGAGATGAATGACGTGTTGCTGATTGGCGGTGGCATTATTCCAGATGATGATATGATAAGTCTGAACCAACAAGGTGTTGCCAAGCTGTTTCCTCCCGGAACTTCTACTGTTGACATAGCTGATTATATCCGCGAATGGGTGTCAGTTAACCGCAGTTTTTAGTTTACTTAAGCTTTTCTTATGCAGTAAACAGGTGCTTTTTAGCCTGTTTGTTTTTTAAACGGCAGTTTTTATCCTGTGGTCAGCGGCAAATTCATTAACTTTGCAGCCTCCATGACTTTCGAAGAACTCAATATTAATAAACCACTTTTAAATGCTTTGAACGACCTTGGATTTAATCATCCGACGCCTGTTCAGGAGCAAATATTTAATGTCGCTATGTCAGGGCAGGATGTGGTGGGTATTGCACAAACAGGTACAGGTAAAACCTTGGCCTATATGTTGCCCTTGCTGAGGCAACTGCCATTTTCTGACAAATTCCATCCCAGAATTCTTGTGATTGTTCCCACACGTGAACTGGTAGTTCAGGTGGTAGGTGAAATTGAAAAGCTGACCGCTTATATGCAGGTGCGTGTTACCGGTGTGTATGGCGGAGTAAATATCAATACACAAAAAAACATTATTTTTAATGGGTTGGATATCTTGGTGGCAACACCGGGAAGATTGCTGGACCTTAATCTGAATGGGGTATTGCGTTTTAAATCTATACAGAAACTGGTGATAGACGAAGTGGATGAAATGCTGAGTCTGGGTTTTCTGCCTCAATTAGTGCGTGTGATGGACTTATTGCCGCCTAAAAGACAGAATCTTTTGTTTTCAGCCACACTGACCGGCGAGATCAACGATATTATTCAAAAGTTTTTTAATAATCCCAAAACAGTTGAGATTGCGGCCTCAGGAACACCTTTGGATAAAATTGTACAAAAGGCTTATGCCGTGCCTAATTTTTATACCAAGACCACTTTGTTGGAATTTTTGCTGAAAAAAGAAGCCGAGATGTCGAAAGTGATTGTATTTGCCGGTACCAAGAAAAAGGCTGATATGATATTTGAAGCTCTGGATGAATCATTTCCGGGGCAATTAGCTGTGATGCACAGTAATAAATCGCAGAACAACAGGTTAAGTGCGCTGCAGGATTTTGAAGCTGGCAAAACCAGGGTCTTGATAGGTTCAGACTTATTGGCCAGGGGATTGGATATCAAGGATGTAACCCATGTCGTGAATTTTGAAATGCCGGAATTGCCCGAAGATTATATTCACCGCATAGGAAGAACCGGTAGGGCTGAAAAGGAGGGTACAGCTATCAGTTTTGTGACTGAGCTTGAGAAGCCATTCCAGAAGGCTATAGAAAAACTGATGTCGAAACCTCTGAAAATGCAGGCATTGCCGGAAAAGTTAGTCATTTCGAAACGCTTGCTGGAGGAGGAGATTCCTAAAAAAGCCAATAAAGATTATTTAAAGGCTGTGAGAACTAAGGTCGTGCCGGGAGCTTTTCATAAAAAGAGTGAAAAAAACAGCAAGGTGAATCTTGGCGGTTCTTATAAACGCACCATCAAAATAAAATACAAAAAACCGTTGCGAAAGCCTAAACGTTGAGCAGGATTGTGCACTGTTTAGCTGTTTATCCCCTGCACGTCAGTTTTTTTGAATAGATGATTTAATACAAACCAATGGCGCCGTACCATTTTTCGGGGACTTCGCCTTGCTTGGCAATTTCAAAGTCTTCTTCGTTACAGCCGATAAATTTAGGGGCTATTTTCTTTGACTTATCCAGTTGAGGCACTTGCATCCACCATCTTCCGGTCATGGCGCTGGTAATGAACAGCATATCTTCGCCGCTGTGGGCGTGACATTTATAGACAGTAAAGTTGCGGTGGTTTAAAATCGGATGGTCGTTAAAACGGTTGTCGATGCCATCGAGTATATACCATAACATTTGTGCTGCCTGCATATGGTCAGTGATCTTGTCTGCCTGCAGGTCGAAATGATTGAGTATATAAATGCCTATAGTGTTTGAAATGCCTGCATACCTGCAAATAGCACATGCTTCATGGTTAAAAAGTCCGTTGGGTAAAGACATTGCTCCGCTCTGGAAATCCTGACTGCGTATGGCCGAAAGGTCAAATTCAAATAGGTCGGCCTGACGCAAAATAGGCTCTACTTTAGACATATCTGCTCTTACATCACCAAGCCGCAAATGTTCGGAAAATATTTCACCCGATTCCTGTATGATATCGCGGGTATTGAGGAAATTCTGGTAGGCGATAAAAGAGGCATGAAAAAGTTTGCGTTTTGATTGTAATTTTTTAGCAAGATCTGTCGGCTGGTATTGAATAAGTGGAGACACCAGTGCATAGTCCACCTGATTAAACGTATTGCTTTTAAACAAACCATCGCTGTAGTTTTCATGTTCACCAATAAATACAGGTATAATGTTTTCCGCTTTCAGGGCAATGATACACTCAGATAAACCTGCGTTGATGTTTTTAGAGCTGCCGTTGTGGTTCAGATTCCCAAAATCAGCAATTTCAATGCCTGTAAAATTGCAACTATAGGTATATAATTGTTTCCTTATAAGGTCGGCATTTTTTCCAAGTCCTATAATAGCCACATCAATTTTGCCGGTGTCCGGAAATTTGCCGGAATAAATTTTAAGTTCGGCTCCCAGCAGTCCTTTTGATTTGGCAAAACCGCGGGTAATTGACTTGTTGACAGGTAAAAAAAATGCTTCTAACATGATGGTTCAATATTGGGATAAAAAACCGAATTTTGCTCAATTAATCTTTCAACATGCTGGTAGTAACAGGAGCAAATGGTTTTTTGGGGTCATACATCGTATGTGCATTGCTTCAAAAGGGCTTAAAGGTAAAAGCGCTTAAGCGTGCTGGGGCCGATATGTCTGAATTTAATGACATAGCAGAACAGGAACTAGGGGAAAGCTTAGTGGAACTTCAGCAACAATTAAGTTGGGTGATTGCCGACATTACGGATGTTCAGAGTTTGGATGATGCCATTGAAGGTGCTGAATATGTATTTCATTGCGCCGCAGTTGTGTCTTTTAAAGGTCAGGTTAAAAAAATGCTGAAGGTAAATGCAGAAGGTACCGCTAATGTGGTGAATGCCTGTTTAAAAGCAGGAGTAAAAAAACTTGTGTATGCCAGCAGTACAGCGGCTTTGGGACGTACAGATGACAAAGTGTTAATTACAGAAAAGACGCAGTGGAGTGATGACGATAACAATACAGAATATGCAGTAAGTAAACATCTAGCTGAGTTGGAGGTCTGGAGGGGAATTGAGGAAGGTCTGAATGCTGTGATTGTGAATCCGGGAATTATTTTAGGTTCAGGAAAATGGCATAAAGGTTCTTGTAGATTATTTACCAATATATATAATGGTTTCAGATTTTACACCAATGGAGTCAATGGTTTTGTGGGGGTGAAAGATGTGGCACAGGCGATGATCACGTTAGCCGAAGGGGAAATAAATGCTGAGAGATATTTGCTGGTGGCGGAAAATCGCAGCTATAGGGAAATATTCGGTATGATGGCGCAAGGCCTTGGAAAACCAGAGCCTAAAATCGAGATTACCAAAGCCCATGTCAGGTGGTTAAAATGGCCATTAAGAATCTATAACTTTTTGCATAAAAAATCTACGGTGACATTGGAAACCTTAAAGACATCTGTCAAGGAACACCGATATGACCATCAGAAAATTCTGACAGATATTGGTTTTAAGTTTACGCCGATAGAGGAAGTCATTAAAGACAGTTGTAAAAACTATCAGCCATAAACTGATTTTTACACATTAAAATCAAGCAGTATTTTACCTGAAAGCATGCGGGTAGGTTCGCGGCAGATATTTCTGACAATCTGATATTTATTGCCTTTTTGCTTTGAAAAAGTTTTGCATCAGTTCTTTGCATTCTTTTTCCATAATGCCGGTCACGACTTCAGTTTTTACATTAAATTCTTCAACAAGATACTGGCTAAAACCGGTTTTTGGTTCTAGTGCTCCTATCACAACCTTTTGCAAGCGACTGTGTTTAATTGCACCGGCGCACATCACACATGGCTCTATCGTAATATACAAGGTGCATTCATCCAGAAATTTGCTGTTAAGTGTGGCTGAAGCAGCGGTAATGGCAAGCATTTCGGCATGGGCAGTAACATCTCTGAGCTTTTCTGTCTGGTTATATCCTTTTCCAATAATTTTATTGTTACAGGTGATTATCGCGCCAATAGGAACTTCATCTTCGTCATAAGCCATTTGCGCCTGTTCCAGCGCTTTTTTCATAAACAAGGCGTCATAATCCAGTAAATCCATACTGCAAGGATAAGAAATTATCAGCGATAAATGTGACTAAATGAAGATGGAAATGCCAAACCAACCCTTTTTAATGGCGATTTTTACAGCATCTACTTTACTGCATACATGTAGTTTTTCGTAAATATTTGAAATGTGTTTTCTAACGGTATGTGGGCTGATAAATAGTTTTTCGGCTACTACTTTATAGTCATAACCGTCGACCATCAGTTTGAGGATATCCATTTCACGGCTGCTCAACAGTGACTCGTATTCCTTTTCCTTGGGCAGGTTGTCGATTTTTGCATTCATCAACATATTCATGGCTTTACGTGCAATACGCGGTGACATAGGCACTCCTCCAAATTCAAGCACTTCCTTAATGGCATTTGAAATGACAGAGGACGGTTCGTCTTTCAATAAATAGCCGCTTGCACCTGCTTTGATGGCATCAAATATTTTTTCATCATCATCAAATACCGTAATCATCAGAAACCTGACATCAGGGTATTGTATATTGGCTCTTTTAACTGTTTCAATACCGTCTAGTACAGGCATGTCAATATCCATCAATACCAGTTGTGGTCTACTTTCCACAGGACATGATTTCATTTTGTCTAAAAAATCATCACCATTGACAGCCATAAATACGACTTCATACTCATGAGCGGCACTCACGCGCTCATTCAGCGATACCCTATTGGGTTGCTTGTCGTCAACAATGGCTATCCTGGTGAAATTTAACATGATACAAAAAAAGGGATTTATGCTTGATGAAGCAATGACGCATATGTAGTATTTTTTTTCAGCATAAGTTCAATTTGGGTCCCTTTACCCATTTGTGTTTTAATGTCATATGAGGCCAAAACTTCTGATGCCCGGTGTTTCATATTTTCCAGTCCGAAATGTCCTTTTAGCTTTGCAGATTCTGGATCGAACCCAATACCGTTGTCGCTGAGTTTAAAAACCATAAGATATTCAGAATTGCTGCGAATATCGATTGATATTTTCGTGCAGGCAGCATGTTTAAGTGCATTGCTGAATGCTTCCTGACATATTCTGAATAAATGCAGGGCTGTATTAGGTAATAGGATAGTGTCAACTTCAATATCTTCATGAAATTCTATTTGTATGCCTTCCGATAAATCACTCATCTTTTGTGCATAAGCCTTAAATTTATCGGCAAATGATTCAATAGAAATACTTTCATTATTAAGGGCCCAAACTGTTTCTCTTAGTGTACTGATGGCCTGTTTACTCATTTCTGTGATGGCATGTAATCTTCGCGGATCGAGTTGCTGTTTCATGATTTCCTGACCGGCTATATCCAGGTTACTGACAACATAACTCAGTTGTGCGCCCACATGGTCATGCAGGTCGTGTGAAATTCTTATGCGCTGCTGCTGTTCCGCTTTCTGTATTTTAATCTGAGTCTGTATAGCGAGATTTTGCTGCCGTCTTTTATACACCACAAGACCGATGAGTGCAAAAGCGAAAGAAATAAAAACGACAATAATGATGATCAGATTTTTGTTTTTTACTTGTTGTCTGCTCAATTCATTGCTTTGTTTGAGTAATTTGTTTTCCTGTATTTGATTGTCCACCTCGTATTTCGTCTGCATTTCTGTCAATTGTTTGCTTTTCTCAACATTAAACAGACTATCCTTTAACAACGTAGCCTTTTCAAAATAGGCATATGCTTGAGGGAAATTGTGCATTTGTTTGTAATTTTTGGCCAATGAAAAATAAGCCATTTGAATCACATCCGGATAATTGATTGTCATTCCTATGGAAAGAGCGGCATCAAACATGGTATTTGATTTTGGGATATTTCCTTTTTTTTGATATAGTTCTCCGAGATAATGATAACTCATAGCAGTAGCTTGTTCAAGATGCTTGTCCTCTCTGATTTTGAGACTCTTGATGAGATATATTTCTGCTTGGTTAAAATCATTTTTCATCAGATAAATACCTCCAATATTCTCGTAGCTGTATGACTGGCCAACAGAATCTTGGATAAGCATATAAAGGCTGAGAGCTTTGCGGTAATTTTCCAAAGCAGTACTTAGCTCGTTTTTCTCTTCGTAAACAATACCTGACAGATTGAGTGATTTTGCCATTCCAGAAGTATCATGAATCATATCAGACAGATGATAAGCTTTGGATAGAAATTTTAGCGCTTCTTCGGGGCGTTTGTGTTTTCTGTAGACATTGCCAATTTCATTATAGGTGGAAGCTTCACCGGCAATATTTTTTTGAGATTGATATAATTTGACGGCCATCATATAGTGATGAAGGGCAACATCATATTTGCCATTAAAATACTGTATAACCCCCATCATTCTGTAAAGCTCAGCCAAAGATTCCTGATTGTTGAGTTTTTTTGCAAGATCAATAGCCTGTTGAGCATATAATTCAATGTTTTTACTTTTTGAAAAATAATTAGTATTAACGTAATCCATCATTTCCTGAAAGCGAATGGTATCATTGGGGCTTTGTGGACCAAAAGTTTCTGATTTTAGGTTAATTGAAGTAAAATGCATAAAAACAAAACAAACAACTATATGAATTCTAGACATAATAATTAGATGGTTATCAGTTGTTTAAATTTTTGTGTTTTTAAATTCATCGCTTGCAAATATATTTCATTTCAACAAAATTCTGTAGGTTCGGTTTGAAACCTGATTTTAGCGTCTGAAGTTTTTAACCATTCCAAACAATATTTAAAATGCTTGATAATCAGTGGAAATGAGTGTTGATTTAAAAAATACATCATATGGAGTATACATATTGATTACTTTTTTCATGTATGTTTGCGGCAACCAAAATAATTAAAAAAAATGAAAAAATTCAAACTAAACTTAATGGTGATTGCTACAATGTTGTTGTTAGCGTCATGCAGCCAATTTGTTCAATTGGTAGAAACGGAATCAGTAGGAAAAGATGCAGTAACTAAAAATGGTGTTTGTGAAAATGAAGACATTAAAGTCACTTATGACATGTGGTCAGAAGATGGTATTACTTATTTCTCGATTTACAACAAGGCTGATAAACCTATGTATATCGATTGGAAACGTTCAGTATTTATCTATAATGACTGGAAAAATGATTATTGGGTAGAAAAAAGCACAACAGAATCTTATGTTGTACCTTTAGGAACAGGTAAAAACATTACCTACGAAAGGAAACAATCTACAGTTGTTGCTGAGAGATATACATTTATTCCTCCTCACACTTACGTTTCAGTTCCTATGACTTATGTGATTATGAACAACGGATTGCAAGTGAACACTGAAACTTCAGAAAGCGGTAAATCAAAAATTATGATTACTCAGAGTCTGAAGAACGACAAAACTGCGACCAAAACTAAAATTGCCAGCACAACTGGTAAAGGTCAGGTAAAAGCTATCGAAAAAACATTTACAAAAGAAACATCAACCAATCGTTTCCGTAACTTCTTAACGTATGCTTTCAAAGAAAATTTTTCTGATGAAAAGTACATTGAGAACGAGTTTTTTGTCAACAAAATTACTGAAATGACAACTAAAAACTTTAACGGCAAATTCAAAAATGCTAAAGTAACAGTGAAAGTTGGTGGTGCAAAAACCAAAGGAAAAGTAAAAGTTTACTCTTCTCCATACAGAAATGGTACAAGTTTTTATAACACAATTATCAAATAAGATCTAACTACACGAAACACATTAACGCCCGTACAATTTTGTGCGGGCGTTTTTTTTGCTGTTTTATTTCAAATATAACTATTTTCGCATATTCCAATGAAACCTGAAATTAAGCGAGCTTATCTTCAACTGCATATTGCTGTTTTTATCTTCGGGTTTACCGCCATATTGGGAAAGCTTATCAGTGCTGATCATTTTACATTGGTATGGCACCGCATGTGGTTAGCCTCTGCCGGTTTTTTATTGATACCTGCATTTGTTTCGTCTGTAAAAAAGACCTCTGGAAAACATTTGCTTGTATTAGCAGGAATCGGGGTGCTGGTAGCCATTCACTGGCTGACATTTTACGGCTCGATTAAAATAGGCAAAAGCGCATCACTCACGCTTGGTTGTTTTGGCTTGACGAGTACTTTTACATCAGTTCTGGAACCCATTATCTGTCGCAAAAAATTTGTCTTACTTGATGTTCTTTTGGGTTTGCTCGCTCTGCTTGGCATTGGTATTATTGCGTATTATTCTCCAGATGAAACAGAAGGGAGCGGGAATTATACTTTAGCCATCATTGTAGGCGTATTTTCTACATTTATGGCGGCTTTGTTTTCAACTATTAATTCAACTCTGGCGAATAAGATTGATACAAAAGTGATGTCCTTTGTTGAATTGCTCGGAGGATTTCTTTTTTTATGTATCATCTTGTTGTTTCAGTTTGATTTAGGAGAGGTGCTGCCGGTCAATCATTTTCATTTAGTGCCATACACCAATGAACCACAATTTATCAATTCAAGGTACGCAGATTTTATTTGGATAGGTATTTTGGCTCTTGTTTGCACCAATATTGCATTTGTTATGAATCTTAATGCGATGAAAAAAGTATCCGCTTTTACGGCGAATCTGGCCATTAATCTGGAGCCGGTATACGGTATCATATTAGCCGCTTTTATACTTAAAGAGCACCAATACTTGAATCTACAGTTCTATATAGGAACAACCATCATATTATCCAGTGTATTAATTCATTCAATTATTAAAACCAGTGCAAAAAGAGATTAACGACATCATTAAAGAAAGAAGAAGCATTTATCCACGTGAGTTTACAGGTAAAATTCTCGATGAGAGCCTCATTGCTGTTTTGCTGAAAAATGCCAATCAGGCGCCGAATCATAAAAGCAATTATCCCTGGCGTTTTATTGTTATAACAGGAGA
>Ga0123337_10005487_pt1 | contig 12484 bp, 9 predicted proteins | sample frozenSSSSmetaG_FD_89792 | JGI IMG/M metagenome (GOLD analysis project Ga0123337, IMG submission 89792) | Glacier valley bacterial and archeal communities from Borup Fiord, Nunavut, Canada, to study Microbial Dark Matter (Phase II) -... | ecosystem: Environmental > Aquatic > Freshwater > Ice >...
ACCTGGTTGACCGCATCTCGTGTAGTGATCACATCCCACCATTGCAAGATATCATGGCTCAACGTCTAGCCTCAGCATGACGCTTGTCTGTTTACGTTCGCCCCGGGTTATTGAGGTGTTACCGACAGATTTCCGGATGCGTCCTAACTCTTTTTCCTTAACCAATTCTTCAAAAAGGGTAAGATCCAGTCCTTTTATAGCAGACAATTCCTGTAAGGTCTCAAAGGTAAGAAAGCAGGTGGAATTCTCAAGGATCAAGAGGCACTCTCTATACAATTCGCTGAAAAATAATATAACTTCTTTTGATCCGCTCTGGATCGCCGCAACATAATATAAAGCTTCGCCTTCCTCAGAACAATCGTTTTCGTCAATCATGCGGGCGATGGCATAAGGGCCTTGATGGTTCCGGTAAATGTTAATTAATGGAAGAATGCCAGTTTTAAGAGCAAGATAAAAAAAGTCATGGCCATCAGGTTTAAGGGGCGTAAGGAAAACGTAGTTGTAATAATGAAGGGCCTTTTCAATAAAATCGACAGGTAAGGATTTGTTGCTGGCAAGATATTCAAGCAATTGAATGGCGAATAATGCTGGATTCTCCAGGCATGCGTGGTCCGTTTTGCCTTCAGGCCACGCCTCTATCAGCATATTGCGCGCCGCAGTCAATGCCAGGAGCTTGATAAGCTCATTTTGGTATTGTTCTCGAACCTGAGGGATTAAAAATCCCGTAAATTCCGTGTTCTGTTTTATGTGGGAACATAGTTGACTGAATTCTTCCTGTGATTGAATAGCCTGTTGTATTTCCAGGAACACAACATTGCTATCCGACAGAATAAAATATGCGTCAAAGGAATTGTCTACTGCTATCAACTTCTGCTGATCAGAAGATAAGTACAGTTCGCGTACATTAGAGTCCAGATAAGAGTTATGTACTTTACAAAAAAAGTCCACAATCTTTTTGGGCAGGTGTCCATAGGGCTGAATAATAAAAGTTTGTTCGACCACTTCAGATGCCCGATCAGATACAGGATAAAGATCTTGAGCCTGGCAAAAAGCTAAAATAGCTTGCTGGTAGATAGGAAAATCCCTGACTAGTTGATTTCTTTCCTGGATTAAATAAGCCTTTCCCCTTAGCTGATTTTCTCCTGAAGTCTCAACCTCCTGCGATTGCAGATTAATGCCCCCAGGCGCAAGCGATGAATCTGCTACGCTCTGGATTGATGAGATTGTTGACCGCTGCAGCATGGGTATCATAACTAGTGTCCTTAATGAATGCCTGACAGAAACCCCGGGGGCACGTCAGCAATGAAAAAGTTTGATCATATCGAAAGACCTCAAAACGAAAAATTGTGGATTACACCATCAGTAAAAACACTAGTAGTCCTTCAAGCTAAAAAAGCTAAGGCAATCGCGCTTAGAGAATTTATTAATATTCTCACCTATCGTCCTGAGTAACCGCAAACCTCCGATACGTCATTTTCACGAAGGCGGGAATCCGATAGCGTCACTCTTATGGCGTTAGCCATCACATGCATTGGCTGTGCCAGCAGCGATCAACCATGTGTGGTCAATGGATTTCATGCACGATCAGCTGGCGGATGGCTGTCATATTCGTCTCGGTCTGGCTTACATGGATCTACACATCAATATTCCATGAATGGTTATATAGAAAGTGATCATCCATTGCCATGGGATGTGTGGAATAAGACTACTAATCCAAACATGCAAAGAGTTGTTCAGAACGGTACGACTAGAACGGCTAGAAGAGGCGAAGATCAGATGCCTGCGATAACAATACCCTATTCAACACATAAAAATTTAATGACCACTGGTGGTGGAACTGACAGAAAAGATTTCCGCCAAAAATTAGTTAACTATTGCAATCAAGGGCGTACTCATCGAGCCTTGGATCTTGTGATAGAAGACTATAAAGATAATGATCTATTAGGTCCAGGAGCGCATCCTCAGTATAAAAAGGGTTGGCACGGCATGTTAGATTATTACCATCAAGATCAAATAATTACAGATGCTCAAAAAAAATATTTACTGAAAAAATTGTAAATAGTATTTTGTTGAGGCAGTTAAAAATTATTTATTCCGGCGAAGCGAAATGGCGACAAATGGGGGTTGGGTTAATACAATCCCCAGAAACGTCTGTCTTCATTGTGGATTTTATCCAAGTCAATACCCAGACATTAGTTTGCATAAAATTATTTTTAGTTAGCTGTTATTCAAAATTGCTTTAGAACAGACGAAGCACTAAGTCAGCTTATTTTGTAACCCGGAATTTTGCTTTCATCGACATCGTCAATTTGTACCGGATCCAAAAAGCGCCTGGCATAATCCAAATACACTTTGCGTCGCACGAAGACATCAAAAATGGCAGGGTCAATATGACCGTTTAAGCAGAATCTTCCCAAGATATGCAATGGTTCACTCAGTGTTTTACCGTTTTTAGGCTCGGTCTTTGGCGGTAAGTGCTTCAAAAATATCGGCGATTGCCATCAAGCGTGCCTGCACCGACATTTGATCCCCGCGCAATCCGCGCGGATATCCTTTACCGTCCATACGTTCATGATGTCCGCCCGCATATTCCGGAACACGAAGTAAATGACGTGGCCACGGCAAGGCTTCCAGCATTTTGATTGTCAGCACAATGTGGTTATTAATGATGGTACGTTCCTTCGCATTTAAGGTGCCGGACCGTATCGTCAGATTTTCCACTTCTTCCTGATCTAAAAAATCAGACTCTTTACCATCCGGCCCACGCCAGACATAGCGGGCAATCTGTCTCACCCGGTCCTGATCGGTTGCAAGCATGGATTCGCTGCCGATATTTACCCGCTGCAAAAATGCACGATCTGAATCCAGTCGTTCAAGCTCGCTTTGAAATTCAGAACGCGTTGTTTCTTCTTTTAGAAACCGGATCTCAGCATCACGTTTCAGCACTTCAAACCGGCAATCGATGGTTTGAATACGGTCGTAAATCATTTGTAACTTGGTCGATTTTTCAACGACATTTGTCGGCGTGGTGATTTTGCCGCAATCGTGTAATAAGCCAGCCGTCCATAATTCTTTGCGGTCGCCTGCCGTCATGCGGAAATCAGCCAGAGGACCGTTGTCAGTGTCGTGTATCGCATCAGCGAGCATCATCGTCAGTTCGGGAACGTCCATACAATGTTTACCGGTATGCGGTGACTTTTCATCAATTCCCATGTTGATGAGTTTAATTAACGACTCAAATAAATTTTCTAACTGGGAGATTAATAATTGATTGGTGAGTGCGATTGCCGCCTGAGAAGCCAATGCTTCAATAAGGTGCCGGTCGATATCGCTGTAGGGAAGGATTTTTTTAGTATGGGGATCCGTTGTATTAATAAGTTGCAGTACGCCGATCAATTCATTTTGATGATCTAGCATGGGAACCGCCAGCAGCGATACAGTCCGGTAATTTCGTTGTTGGTCAAAGTGCTGCATGCCGGTAAAACTAAAATTTCCCGCCTGATAAATATCGGGAATATTGACGGAACGTTTTTTATTTGCGGCGTAAGTTGCTACTGCCGACAAATTCGGTTGTCCGGTTTTATCTGATAACGGTAAACCAGTAAATTCAATTTTTTGTCCGGATATGCCGCCTTGATAAATATCAAGACTGTCATTAATTGAAATGTTGAAATGCAAATCTTTCCCATCATCACTAACGCGATACAACGTGCCTCCGTCGGAATTCGTCAGCCGTTTAGCAACACGCAAAATACGCTCCATTAACGAGGGCATATCATGATTAATGCTTAATTCAACGCAGAGTTGGGTGAGTTGTTCTAATCGTTGTTCGATGCTGGTTAATTGAGGTTCGTGGGTCATTATTATTAGATTATCAGGAGCGTTCAAAAAATAGTCGTTATTTTGTTTTGTAGGTAGTCACTCCATCCCAGTCGGGTCCGGGCGGATCTTTTTGGTAACGTTCAATATTCATCAGAGCAAGTTGATACAAATAAGAATCGGGATGCGCATCATGCAGTATATGAATGAGAGATGCCGCCTCGTTCCATTTTTGCAGTCGAAATAAATCTAAGGCCGCATGCCAACGTTTTAATTCTGCGCGTGTAACAGCGTCTAATTCCGATGCCAGTCCAATTGGCTCAAAAATGGCGACCGGCTCATTTTTGCCTTTGACTTTAACACGGTCAAGTTCACGATAAGCAAATTCAGGCGCGGCGTGTCTGGTCATTTCTCCGACTGCGATGCCGACGCCGTATTCTTTAGTAATACCTTCTAAACGTGACGCTAAATTAACCGGGTCTCCCATTACCGTATAGGCACGTCGAATTTTTGATCCCATGTCGCCGACGCGAACTTCGCCGGTATTTAAACCGATACCTATTTTTAGCGGTGGCCAGTTGCGGGCGATGAATTCGTCATTCAATTGTCGGGCGGTTTGTTGCATTAATAAAGCGGTCGCGACAGCACGTGATGCATGATCTGGTAATTGGACCGGCGCTCCCCAAAATGCCATCACACAATCGCCCATATATTTATCTAATGTGCCGCGATTACCACGGATGTTTTCTGACATGGCGGTTAAATACCGGTTGATGTACTCACGTAATTCATTTGCTTCAAGTCCTTCTGAAATCGTAGTAAATCCACGCACATCGGCAAATAACATGGTTAGTTCGCGCTTATCGCCTTCCATGGAGTAATGCTCCGGGTCTTCGGCCATTACTTCGACCAGTTCAGGTGCAACGTATTCACCAAATAAACTTGCCATAGCCCGACCTTTGCGCGATTCAAACCAATATCCCCAGGCAAGGTTAAACATAAAAAGAACAAGAATTAAGAGTAGGGTGGCTGCCACAGGCAAGACCAGATCAGCCTCCCGGTATGCCCAGAAATTAAACCAGATTACGGCGGTTGTTATCGCCAGTGTGTACAAAATAGAGAGTACTGGTTTGAACAATGACAGCCCAATGATTAACAACGTTACGCCGGCGAGAATGACTTGAACCAGATTAAAAGCAGGGCTGTAATCGGGACTTTGTTTGAAGTGACCATCTAAAATCGACGCAATAATGTTGGCGTGGGCTTCAACTCCGGGAAATTGATTATTCATGGGGGCGGAACGCAGATCATTTAAACCAGGTGCGGTTGTGCCAACGAGGACGATGCGCTGTGCTAAATCCTGGACCGGAATGCGGTCGTGCAATACATCCGTTGCAGAGAAGTAGCGAAACCCGCCACCGTCAGGTCCGCCTTTGCCACGATAATCGATTTGCACTTTCATCAAATCTTCTACCGGAATACGTTTTTCATGCGGCTTGGTATTGAGAACGAGTGCGTCCAGCACGCCATAATCGTGGTCAGTGTTTGCTATAAATTCAGGGCGAATACTGGTGGCACCCAGTGCTATTTTTGCTGTTGCTAATCCCAGGGATTCATAAAAACCCTCACCGAATTGCAAGATGATGGGAGTAGAACGAAGTATGCCGTCCGCATCCAGTTCATCATTAAAAAATCCACCGCCGCGGGCGGCATTTTGTAGCAGGGGGATGTTTCCTTCATGGCCGATTGATTTTTTTGCGGATAAACTGCGACCGCCAAGGTCCGATACTTGAAATGCTGGCGCAGGCAATATTCCCTTTTTTAGTTTTTCAGAAAAGAAATATCCGAGTACGACCGGTTTACCTTTTAATGCATTGGCTAAGCGATTATCGTAGTCGAGTTTAGGTTTTAGTTCTTCCAGTTTTTCCGCGAATGCAGGCACATCTTTTAACTCAGTTTTTGCCAGGGACTCCAGCGTGTTATAGCCGGAACTGGTGTCTGGTTCGGAGAATTGCACGTCAAAGCCGATTGTTTTAACGTGATAGTGATCGGTTAGCTTGTTGACCAGGTCCGCAACAATATCGCGGCTCCAGGGAAAACGTCCAACCTCATGGAGACTTTTTTCGTCAATATCAACAATAACAATGCGTTGATCTGATTGCGGACTTTGTGCTTTGACACGTAAATCGTAAAAATAAATATCAAGCCGTTCGATGGTATTGCTATGAAAATAACCAAGCACCTGGGCGCAGGCAATGAGTGTAATAACCAACCCAAATCCCCAACGCGCCCCGTGTTTCATCAGAAATTTTCGCAAACGTCCTCCTGTCAGACATTACATTGCAGAGATTTAGTAAATGATGGATTAAATTGGATTCCGGGATTTACTTCTACAACAATCGGAGTTTGTTGGTATGAAACAGCGCAACCAAATTCACCAGCTACATATTTTTGAACTCCGCCGTCGTTAGTAAGATAAATGCTGCCAACAACTACTTCTACGGTGAGAGCCGAATGGCGCTTGCCACACTTATCTTCTTTCACTATTTTATCGTCGGTTTCAGACTCGGCGGCTTCTTCTTTGGGTACATATCTGGCTATGTAGTTAGTGCCGCGGATACCAATGGTGGCGGCGGGTGTATTTAACTGATAGCGATCAATGCTGCGTTTACCCAGACTGCCGGTAATTGAACGTAAAGTCCCTTTAATTAATGAAAAGACAGATTGATCTTCTTTCGGTTTGTCCTTATCGAAGGAATAGTTCTCGATTTTGAACTCCGTGTTGGGCGCTAAAGTGATCTCACTGCCATCGATAAACTTAATTCGGGCGTACGTGTTTGTCTGGCTTTCCACGATGTCACCATTATCAACTGTCGAATTATGTATCAGTACTTTAATTACGCCATTTGATTTTTTCGCCAAAAGCTGACTTGGGTCGCTTAAGTTAATGACCGTGCCCACCGGTTCTGCAGCAACACTTCCACTATGCAGAATGGCAGCAACTAACAGAAGCGTCCAACAGTACGTTAAAACCGGGTGCGATTTAGCTGCAAGAGATTGAATTGTCGGTTTCATTTTTGATTGCTCCTTCGGATTTGTCGTCCCTATCAAGACCGCTGTAGTAGTTCGGATCTGGTAAAGGCCCTATTTGCATTGTTGTGACCGGTAAAATGTTTGCCATAAAGCCACCAGCTGGTTCTACTACGCGAGTAATAGTGTAGTTTCCTGCTCCGGGACCTGAAAGGCTATTTGAAATAATGACGGAAATATTGTTACCCACATTTGACGTAATAAAACTACCCGAATAGGTCAGCCCCACTAAATTGCTATCAGCAGGGATTACACCAACGAGAGTTCCTCCTGTAACGGTGGCCGCTGTCGTGCCATCAACTATTTTACTTTGGACCTTTTCTCCGATGACGGTCAGCGGTGCTCGTGCGATGTCGGCACTCAAGCCTGTGGGCTGATTCGCTAACAAGTAGTTACCAGCAGCGTTGCCAACCAGTTCATCGTTTGCGATCACAGTAATACCGTGGCCGGCGTTGGGAGTGACAAAATGACCTTGCTGAAGCAGCGATACCAAATTGGTATCGGCAGCGATCACGCCGGAAAGCGTTCCGCCAGACAAGGTGCCTGCGGTAGTGCCGTCATATGTTTTAGAGCTTGCGACAGTTCCATCGACAGTGACTGTTTTTTTCGTGATGTTTCCAACTAGTCCGGCTGGTTTTATCAGTTCAAATAAGAAGGGCGCAGTCACGTCATAAGTAGCAGTGATGGCAATATCAGTGCCCACATTCTTGGTGGCATATGTCCCGCTTCCCTCGACTGTGACCTGATATCCCTGAGGTATGCCAGTGACCGCTTCTCCTAAATCAACAACCGTTGTACCGTCATAGACTTTGGTTATTGTTTCTCCTCCTATAAAAAGCGTAATTTTGGATAGTTCTGGAATGAAATAGCCACCGCTGTAATTTGCGCCGACTAATGGAATTGTATCGATAGCAAAGTCGTTGCTGGCTTTGAATGAAAATTCACCTGATACACCAGCTATGCCTTCCGCAGTTCCGACATAGTTGTCTGTATTATCCAATTTCACAGATCCGGTATGTGACACTACTGAAAATCTGTCTGCTGTTATTGGTCCGGATTGTGTTTGTGTAATATTGCCATTGGCTTCCAATGCAACGGTGCCGCCATTCTCTACTGCCGCATAGACAGGCCCGTTCAATATAATGCTGCCGGCCAGTAATCCAATATCGCCATTCCATGTGATGACCTGCCCGTCAATAGTCAATGGTTGAAAGTTGGCGTTAATAAAAATACTACCGCTGTTTTCTTGAGTGATGCATGCGACGGATAGTGGTACGCCGGTATTTGAGAGAGCGATATCACCGTCGTTATAGTTAGATACGGATATTGTTCCCACTGAGGTGTTTAATGGTGCAATTTGTGAACCAACTCCGGAATAAGCGTAGAGGTCCAATGACGGTCCGGTAATAGTTGCGCCAGGGGCGGTATTGATGCTGCCATCATTTGAAGTGAGTGTAATCAGACCAGTGCTGGTAATGCCTGCAAGCGAGTTGACAGTGCCGACAGTAATGTCCCCTGAATTGGTTAATGCAATATTGCCCGAACCACCAGCTTTGGCAGAAACAGTGGAAAAAACATTCTCATCATTCGTTAAATTAATGTTGCCATTTGTAACGACAGCAGAAAGGTGAGCTACGTTGAACGGATCCGTTTGAACTATGTTCGCGGTATTGGAGTCTGCTTTACTGGCACTGAGGATCAGCGTTCCATTGACTGCTGAAATTGTTCCTTTCACATTCAAACTACTTTGACTGGATTTAAGGACGATTTCACCATGTGGCCCTGTAACCGCACTATCTGCATTAATAGTGCCCTCGCCTAAATTCACTAAACCTCCGTATATACCTATCCTGCCAGCCTCTGCAATGATTTGTCCCAGATTGGTGGCAAACTCGTTGGTAGGAGCACTTATTACTACGCGCAGATTTGGATTGTTTTCATCAGCCAACATCACGCTATGTCCACCCGCTAACACTATTTCTCCATTTGGCGCAGTGAGAATACCGTTGTTGATCACTTTTGGCGCTATCAGGTAGATTTTTCCACCGCTAGCTGTGGTAATTTGTGCCTGGCCAGAATCGTCATCATCGTTTGAACTATCTAGTCTGACCAGGCCGGCTAAACCTGAACCATTAAAGGTATTTTTTCCCGCTAAAAAATCAGCATCGGTCATATTGAGTGAAGAAGCCACTAATCCGCCCACGTTTACTTGTGAATGCGCGCCGAACAAGACCCCATTTGGATTGATAAGATAGACCGTTCCGCCCGGAATGAAGTCTGTTCCATTTAATTGACCTGATCGTAAGGTGCCTAAGATCTCTGATGGCGCTATGCGTCCATTGGCTCCGGTAACGCGATTAAGCACACTGCTTGTTGGTGCTTGTATGAAGGTCGTCATTTCACCAGCCTGGATTGAGAACGACTGCCAATTGATAATTGCGTTTGGATTGTTTTTAATGGTAAGAGCAGCAGTTCCCAAACCCGTAAATGTAGCGGTAGGAAGTCCATTAACCATGTTTGGAACAGGCCCAAGCGGGTTGGCAATAACATAACCGCAGGCAAAACAACTGGCAATTAGTACAGGCAATAATTTGCGGCAAAAACGGTTGTGCTGTCTGGAATGAATCGTTTTCCTCAGATCTGAGTTTTTGTTATCGTTCTTCATGATACGCCTCTCTCTCGTTGGCTTCCCCGAAGATTTAATCATTATAAAAAAAGCAACATTTAATGCGAAATCTTCCCATAAAATAACTTAATCTATAACAGCATTATTTATAAAAAAGATAATTTACATTACTATAAAGGCAACATTTTTTGCGGGGTTTTCCCACATAAATACTAACAATGTGGCTGAAACCCGTCGTTACTCCTGCAACTTCTCTAATTAGTAACTATTAAATATTAGTTACTAATTAATACTAACTAATAATCAAAATGTCAAGATTAATTTAAAATGCGCCCGATTGCTCCCGGTTGGAGAAAATGTCGAGCCATCAACAACATACGCCCAATCAGTTTGTGCTGCCCAATTTGGCGCCAGGCTCACCCGAAATCCTAATCCGACGCTACCAATAGATTGATGCGTTATTTCTTCAGGTAATGCGTTATTCCGGGACAGGTAGCCGGCATCATAAAAACTGAGCAAACGACATTGCAGATTTCCTGAACAAAGATTTGGGGTATAGAGCTCCAGGTTGGTAGTAAACCCGTCATCGTCAGCGAGTTCACGTTCAAAAAACCCACGCACGGAGCTCGCGCCGCCCATACCAAATTGTTCTCCCTGAACTAATGCATCGGGAGTGATTTGTCCATTCAGAATAAAGCGAACTTGCCAATCTCCCTTAAACGCATGCGCGAAGACGCCAGTATATCTAACGATATTGTAATTTTTATTAGCGCCAATTCGTGCTGCTTCAAAGTCCTTTTCCGAACCATGTGTACCTCCAGGAATATTGTGAAATCCAGCTAACATGAAGTTGAGCGTCGTACCAACCACAGCCCAATTGCCTGAGTAAGTAAGGCTTATAGGATGCACAGTTACGTTATGTCCAAGTGCTACATCGGACAGACTAATGTCGTTACGAAACGCCTTGTAATCAAGTCCGGCAGAGAGCGAGGATTCGTAATCACCATTTTTCGTGAAATTATGGTTATAGCGAGTTCCATATACTGTTCCGTTACCACTGACTGCGAAACCAAATCCACCGGCGTTAACGATGCCTGAATCAACGTTCGAGTAACTGGTATAAAAATCGAGCGAGTCACCTAATGAATAAAGCGGAATGTGATATCCGGCACCAAAGATAGTGACGTCATCTGGGTGAGACACGCTGGTTCCGTATTGCATACTCAATATGTGATCTAACCCGCCAATATTGGCATGCTGCAATAAGCCGGTAATACGATTTCGCCCAGTGTGCAGATCACCCGTGTTGTCAAGACTAACCGCCGCAGCCCACGGCTTCTCATCGGCAACTTGAATTACAGCATCAATGACACCCTCTTGAGCTTGAGAGTGCAACTGCACCGTATTTTTCTTCTGTGGATTTTCATTGGCGAGTTTTAAATTTCTTGTCACCTCAATCATGTTTGGTGATTCACCTTCTTTCAACGTAGGGAAACTCCTTTTTATATTAGCCTCATCGAAGAATTTATTCCCTGCAACCGAAACTTTACCGATCCGGGCTTCAACCACTTTCATCTGAACCACGCCATGATTAAGTTCTTGTTCCGGCAATATGACCTGAACAACGTTAAAACCCCTTTTACGGTACGCTGACTCGAGCGCCTCAACAGCCTTTTGTACCGATCCAAAATTCTGGTCTTTTCCGGCAAACGGCGCCAACATCTGATCGATTTCTTGCTCAGACAGTAGCGTACTACCTTGCACATCAAATCGAACAATTTCAAATCGGCCATTCATTTGAGCTTTTTCTTCTTCTGCAAAAGCCAGGAGAGAACTGGATGCAAAAACAAGACCAATTATTCCTTTAACCAAAAATGACTTTTTACTATTCATATTTTCACTTTATTAAATATTATTAAACGCTTAAGCATCGGGCGATGCCGCTTATAAATAATTATTTCGAAACCGGTTGCATGCACTCTTATTAAGAGAAAAAAACCTGTCACAGTTTATGTTGCATCGGCAGAGGAATGTACTAAAACCACAAAAATCCATCTATTTGGCGGGTTGAGCTATGTGTTTTTGCAACAGCGAAGCCGCAAGTCTCGCCATCCAGATGAAGGGTAGGAGGGCGGCAACATTGTTAAGCGGCTTTATGTCTGAACGCCCACCATTTACTACCGGAAAAATTCCAAATTAAAACGATGCCTGTAGTAATAAATTGGGCAAACCAATAGTACCAATTCAAATAGTCAATAAAAAAACTCATCAATCCGACATTAATGCACCAACCAATTCCAACGATCGAAAAATATTTACCAGCTGCTTCTTTATGTGATTTTTTGCTACTGAAGGTAAAGAAATAATTTAATAAGTAATTAACGATGGACCCAAAAATATAGCCAATAGCCGAAGCAACTGGTGCAGTGATCAAAAAGTATTCAACACCTACCCATAAACTGACATATTGCACCAGGGTGCCAGTCAAACCGACAGCGGCGAAGTGGATAAATTGGCGGAGCAGGGCGTGATGCTTTGGGTGCATTGTTATCTTTAGTTATTCTGAAGTTCAACCGTCTTTCGTTTATTTTCAACGTCTTGCTGCACTTTTTTCTCAAGTTCGTTGGCTTGTTGAAGCTGAGCACGTTGTGGTGCAATATCGAATGCTGGCTTTTCTTCGACTGGTTTATCACCTGTTTTTTTGCATGCGGATAATCCGCAAACGAAAATAAAAAGAAGAACGTTAATTTTTAACATAAAAAAAAAGGATGACCGGATCATCCTGTATCTATACAGGTGATTGCACGAAGCCCCGCATTTTTATAGCCCCAGCTAATGCGTAGGTTGGGCTAACGCTTTATCAGCCCAACATTCTGCGCAGATGTTGGGCTGATAAAGCGTTAGCCCAACCTACGCGAGTGCCAATATTTATAGTGGTCTTCATGCAAT
>Ga0123337_10005488_pt1 | contig 12483 bp, 8 predicted proteins | sample frozenSSSSmetaG_FD_89792 | JGI IMG/M metagenome (GOLD analysis project Ga0123337, IMG submission 89792) | Glacier valley bacterial and archeal communities from Borup Fiord, Nunavut, Canada, to study Microbial Dark Matter (Phase II) -... | ecosystem: Environmental > Aquatic > Freshwater > Ice >...
CACATAGTCAAAGCGGATCGCCCTGCCGGTATCTTCGTCGGGCAGGTAAATGGTGGCCACCAGCCCGGTATCGACCACCCCGGTCAGCGCCGCCACGTCGATGGGCAGCGCATTGTCGTCCAGCAGCGTCGGCTGCTGCGTCCGCACCAGGTCGAGCAAAGCCGGAATCGGGCCGCTGATATCGCCGGAAACTTCCATGATCCGGTCGGCCGGATCGGTTCTGTCGATGACCACGGCCGGATTGCTCACCACGATGGTCCCGGCCGCCGTCGCCAACCGCCCGCCACCGGCTGAAATGGTCACCGCCGTATCGTCGATCTGCAAGCGCGTCTCCCCGCCCACGGCAATCGCCGCCATGCTCGCGGTCGGCTTGACCGCCACGCCGGTGCCGACCAGATCGATCTGGATGGCGTCCTTCGGCACCGGCTTGCGGGCCCCCTCATCGGCCAGCGATCCCACCGGGAATTTGAACTGCATGCGCGCCTGCGTGATCGTACCCTCGGTGAGGTTGGCCACCACCCAGTCCCGGGCTTCCGGGGCCATCAGATAGGGCCACAGCCGCTTCATGTCATCGGCACTGATCCCCTGGCCCGCCAGCGTCAGGTCAAGCCCCAGCCCCGCCTGCAGCATGTCGACGCGTCCGGCCGTTTCGACCCGTGCATCGCCCTTTTGCACCACCAGCCGGTCGATCCCCAGCGCGCCATAAAGCGGCGCCGACCAGCCGGAAAACTCGAGGCTATCAAACGGCACTGCCGGCGCCGCCATGTCTGCGGGATGCACCACGACTTTCTTGGCATTGAGCACGATGCCCAGCGTTGGCCCATAGACCGGGTCCAGCCCCATGGCGAAGACACCGGACAGGCGGGCCGAACTCTTGCCGATCTGCAGTGCCGCTTCACGCAGCGCGAACTGGCCGGTGCTGGGCGTCCAGTCGATATCCATGATCGAGCTGGCGATGGGGAAATAGGCATCCTCGAGGCGCAGATCGAGCCCGGTCAGGTCGACCTTGAAGCGCCCGTCGGTGAGCTTGCTGTCGGTCGCGGCAAAATTGACGTCGATTGACAGCGCCCCGGCCCCGCGCAGCGCCGCCATGCTGCCGGCATCATCGATAAAGGGCAGGAAGGCGGCGAAGTCGATATTGGCCACATCCGCCTCGATATGCGCATTGCCCTCATCGTCAAGCGTGCGCGACAGGCTGCCGGCCATGGTGCGACCGCCCAGCGTTGCCGTGAAGGTGCCATGCGTGTCCCGCAGATCGGCCGAGGGGCTGATATCGAGGTTGATATTGTCGAAGCGACGATAGAGGCCATAGACCACATCGTTCATGCCCACGATGCCGCCGCGGATGCGCAGGCGCGAAAACCGGCCCTGCGCCGCATGCTCGACCAGGTCGGCAATGCTCTGTTCGCTGGCTTCCAGATTGTAGATCAGCCAGTCATTGTCTGACCGCATGGCCACCGGCGCGGCCGAATTGCTGAGATCGATGCCCTGAGCCCCGATGTCCACAGCCGGAAACGCATCCTCGCCCTCCCGCACCCGCACGGTGGGCGCCCCACCGCTCGGATCCTCGATCAGCTCGAAATCGCTCAGCCGCGGCCCGAACAGGTCCTGCACGATCTGGATATGCGGCTTGACGATGGTCACCGTGGCGCCCGGCTGCCCGAACAGCGCCCGCACCGGGGAAAACCCCACTTCCAGCGCGTCGATGGCGACCTTGGCGCCGCTCTTGCTGTCGGTCAGCAGTACGGGCGCGAACTGGATAACCGGCCAGACGCCGTTCTCCAGCGTCAGCGCCATGGGTCCCAGGGTCAGGGCGCTGCTGGGCGGCAGTGCCGAGCGGGCAACGGCCTGCGCCGCCTCACTGCCCATGGGCAGGCGGATCGGGGTAATGAGCAGCACGAGGTAGAGCAGCACGACCAGCAGGGCTGGAATGCCCAGCATCCAGACGGCTATCTTGGCAGAATGGCGCGCGGGATGGCGCTGACGCGGCGCCGGCGCAGTGATCGAGGTGTCTCGTGGTCCGATTGACGCGCTCACTTGCATCCAGAACGAAGCTCTGCCGATATCGTCCGGCGCCCAAAGGAATCAGGCGCAGATGCGCTCTAATGCCCGATGATACCGGCTGGAATAGGGCACTGACACCCACTTTTTCCCCCAGTTCCCGATATGGAAATCCATGACCAAATTACAGCCCGGCGATGCAGCACCAGACTTCGCCCTGCCCCTCGATGATGGCACAAATTTCGCGCTAGGCGCCCAGCGCGGCCGGCCTGTCGTGCTGTTCTTCTATCCGGCCGATGACACGGCCGGCTGCACCACCGAAAACCGCGAATTCTCCGACCTCGCGCCACAGTTTGCCGCATTGGGTGCCAGCCTGGTCGGTATCTCGCCCGACAGCCTCGCCAAGCACGAGAAATTTCGCCGCAAGCATGGCCTGGAAGTGCCTCTCGCCGCCGACCCCGATCGCCTGGCCATCAACGCCTATGATCTGTGGCAGCCCAAAAAGCTCTATGGCCGCGATTTCATGGGGCTGATCCGCACCAGTTTCATCATCGCCGCCGATGGCACCATCGCCGCCATCATCCCGGCCACGCGCATTGCCGGCCATGCGCAAAAGGTGCTGGAGGCGCTGCAGGTTCATCTCGGCAAAGCCGCGCCAAAATAGGCTTTGTTAACCACGCAAGGTCATAATCGGCTCACCATATTTGTGGGGTAACGGGGTAGTCGCGTGCGTAACCAAGCCAGTTTCGGCCGGACCGACAAGGGCATCGTCCCATCGAGCAAACCGGCGCGTCACGGCATTCATCCGGCGCTGTTCTACGCCATGTTCACCCTGCTGCTGGGCGGCAATGGCCTGCTGGGCACCGCCTTCCTGCTCTCGCCCGACATTGCCCGCCTGCTCAACGGCCAGACCGAACAGGTGGTCGAGGCCTATGAGGACCGCATCGCCCAGCTGCGCGTCGAGGTCGACCGGCTGCAGTCGCGCAGCTATGCCCAGGCCGGCGACATCAACCTGCAGCTGCAGGAACTCTCCCAGCAACAGGAAGTGCTGATCGAACAGCACCAGTTGGTGCGCGCGCTGGTCGACAAGGCCGATGAACTCGGCATCGAGGCCGCCACCCTGTCCCAGCCGGCCGAGCCTGTTGCGCCGCTGGCCGCTACCCCTGTCGCTACCAGCACCGGCAATCCGGACATCGGCGATACCGCCGCCGCCGTGACCCGGATGATGGACGAAACCCAGTTCGCCATGACCTCGATCGCCGCCACCGCCATCGCCCGCACCGACAGCATTGTCGGGGAACTCGCCGATCTGGGCATTGCCGTGGAAATGCCGGACGCGGAAGATGGCGTCGGCGGGCCGCTGCTGCCGGCCCTCGAGGGCGGCGATACGGCGCCCATGGTCGACGATGCCAATGCGGTCATGGACGCGCTGCTGCGCTACAAGGCGGCGCGCGACAGCATTGACGGCGCGCCGGTGCACATGCCCATCAGCGGCAATTTCCGCCGCAGTTCCGGCTTCGGCAACCGCACCGATCCCTTCACCGGCAGCCGTGCCTTTCACGCCGGGCTCGACTTTGCCGCCGTCACCGGCACGACGGTGCTCAGCGCCGGCGGTGGTACGGTCACCTTTGTCGGCACCAGTTCAGGCTATGGCCAGATGGTCGAGGTCACCCATGACGATGGCCTGGTCACCCGCTATGGCCATCTCTCGGCTTTTCTGAGCCATGAGGGCCAGCGCGTGCATACCGGCACGCCGATCGCCAAGGTCGGCTCCACCGGCCGCTCCACCGGCCCGCATCTGCATTTTGAAGTGCGCAAGGGCGACAGCGCCATCAATCCCAAGGCTTTCCTCGATGCCGGCACGCGGCTGCGCGCCCTGCTGAGCTAGAAGACGCAGCCAGCGATCACCCTGTGTAACCGCTGGCCGCCAGGATTGCGGGTCAGGCAACCTCGCCGGAATGGTCGGTAAAGTCGATAACCATGCGGCCATCGACCCGGCCAGCCTTGAGATCGGCAAACACCTTATTGATCTGCTCGAGCGGCACCCTGGTGATCTCGGCATGCACCTTGCCCTCGTTGGCAAAGCTGATGGCCTCGTCAAGATCGCGCCGCGTCCCCACGATCGATCCGCGCACGGTCAGCCGTTTCAGCACCACATCGAAAATCGGCGTCGGGAACTCGCCCGGGGGCAGTCCGACCAGGGCCACCGTGCCCTTGCGTCGCACCACTTTGAGCGCCTGGGAAAAGGCCGGCGGTGATACCGCCGTCACCAGCACGCCATGCGCGCCACCGCCCGTTGCGTCCAGAATGCGTTGCACGGCATCGGCGTCCCGCGCATCGACCGCCAGCTCGGCCCCCGAGGCCGTGGCAAGCGCCAGCTTTTCGGGCGCTATGTCGATGGCAACGACATGCACGCCCATGGCCACGGCATATTGCACGGCGACATGGCCCAGCCCGCCAATACCGAAAATCGCGACCCATTCCCCGGCGCGGACTTCGGTTTCGAGCAGCCCCTTATAGGTCGTCACGCCGGCGCACAGGATGGGCGCGATCTGGGCAAAATCGACATCCGTCGGCAGGCGGGCGACAAAAGCCGCCGAGGCGATGACATATTCAGCAAAGCCGCCATCCACGCCATAGCCGGTATTGTGCTGGTGCTCGCACAGCGTTTCCCAGCCGGTCTCGCAATATTCGCAGGACTGGCAGGCATCGTGCAGCCACGCCACACCGACCGCATCACCGATTTTGACATTGCTGACGCCATCGCCGAGCGCCACCACGGTGCCGGCCACTTCATGTCCGGGAATGAACGGAAGGGTCGGCTTGACCGGCCAGTCGCCATCAGCCGCGTGCAGATCGGTATGGCACACCCCGCAAGCCACGACCTTGACCAGCACTTCGCCGGGCCCGGGCACCGGCACCGGCACCATTTCGATTGATAAGGGCTTGCCGAATTCGCGGACGACCGCCGCCTTCATCATATTGGCCACTGCTCTCTCCTGTATGGGGGCAAGGTCATCCCTTGCCCCCCACAGATGCCATGCAGTGCCAGCGACCGCCTTGACCTGCGTCAAGGCCGGCCCGGCTTTGCGGGAGTGAAGCTAAATGGCTGATACCACCCTAGTCGCTGCTCACATCGGTGGCGACGCCAACGCGCTGGGCCAGGGCCGCTTCCATGAAGGCGTCGAGGTCGCCATCCAGCACCAAAGCCGGCTGGCCGCTTTCGACGCTCGTGCGCAGGTCCTTGACCATCTGATAGGGCTGCAGCACGTAAGAGCGGATCTGGTGGCCCCAGCCGATATCGGTCTTGCTGGCAGCCTGCGCATTGGCTTCTTCTTCGCGCTTCTGCAGCTCGGCCTCGTAGAGCCGCGACTTCAGCATCGCCATGGCCGTGGCCCTGTTCTTGTGCTGGCTGCGCTCCTGCTGGCAGGCGACGATGATGCCGGAAGGGACGTGGGTGATGCGAATCGCCGAGTCGGTGGTGTTGACGTGCTGTCCGCCCGCGCCCGATGCACGATAGGTATCGACCTTGAGGTCGGCTTCGCGGATCTCGATATCGATGGAATCGTCAACGACAGGGTAGACCCAGCAGCTCGAAAAGCTCGTATGCCGCCGTGCCGCCGAATCATAAGGGCTGATGCGCACCAGGCGATGCACGCCGCTTTCGGTCTTGAGCCAGCCATAGGCATTGTGGCCGGACACCTTGATCGTAGCCGACTTGATACCGGCCTCTTCGCCATCGTGCATTTCGAGCACTTCGACCTTCATCTTCCGGCGTTCGGCCCAGCGGGTATACATGCGCAGCAGCATGTTGGCCCAGTCCTGGCTTTCGGTGCCGCCGGCGCCCGAGTGGATTTCCACATAGGCATCGTTGGCATCGACTTCGCCCGAGAGCAGCGTCTCGATCTGGCGGCGCTTGGCCACCTGCCGCAGCTCGAGCAGCGCGTCTTCGGCATCCTTGACGATCTCGGCGTCGCCTTCGGCTTCGCCCATCTCGATCAGTTCGACATTGTCGCGAATGCCCGCTTCGAGCTCGCGCACGGATTTGACCCACGTCGAGCTCGTCGCGCTCGCGCATGGTGGTACGGGCCTTTTCCGGATCATTCCAGAAATCGGGGGATTCAGTTTGCGCCGTCAGCGCGTCGAGGCGGAGTTCTGCAGTATCCCAGTCAAAGATGCCTCCTCAGCAGGGTCAAAACCTGCTCGATTCCGGCGACGGTCTTTTCGATTTCCGTACGCATTGTCTATTCCTAAAAGGGGCCGCGTTGCAGACGGGAGGCAGATCTCCGCTCCAGCCCGAAACGCCACCCGGCAAGCTCTGGCCCCATGTAGCGGACGATGCTGGCGGGATCAACCGCTCCCTTGCCAGCAAGTAGGATGCAAGTCATCATAGGGACGGTGATTGACGCACCGGAGGAAAGGATGTTTCGCAAGACGCTTATTTTAGCTGGTCTGCTGTTGACGGCAAATGCACAGGCCCAGGATACTGTTGTTTCTATTGCCGAGGGAGAACGCATTTCCCGTATCGGGGGATGCCACGATTGCCATTCGGTCGGTTTCGCGGAGACCGGGGGCACCATTGATCCGGCCACTGCCCTCAAGGGCAGTCCCGTGGGCTATCAGGGCCCCTGGGGCACCACCTACGCGGCCAACCTGCGCCTGACCGCAGCGGCCCATACGGAAGACGAATGGGTCGACTATCTCAAGAAACTGGAAACCAGACCACCCATGCCCTGGTTCAATGTGCATTATTTCACCGAAGGCGAAATGCGGTCCTTGCACCAGTATATCGTATCGCTCGGCGACCCCGGCGATCCGGCCCCGCCCTATGCACCGCCCGGCGAGGCACCCCAGACGCCATTCCTGGTGTTTGTGCCGCAGAACCTGCCGAGCTGAGACGCGGCGGGCCGGTCAGCCGGCCCGCTGGCTCTTGAGATACTTGCGGATCGCCGTGTCGCGCTTGAGCCGGGACAGCCGGCTGAGGAAGAATATCCCGTTCACCTGGTCGATCTCATGCTGGGCCACCCGCGCGGCAAAGCCCTCGAGCCGAAGCCGCTGCGCCGTACCGTCTTCGGCGTCAAATCCGATCTCTACCCAGATGGCCCGCTCGATCGGCACCTCGATGGCGGGCATCGACACCGAGCTCTCGGAGCCGAATGCCTTTTCGCTGGAGGTGGCCAGCACCACGGGATTGAACAACAGGCGATAATCCCGCGCCACGCCCGCCGGCGCCACGCTGACCACCGCCACCGGTTCGACGCGGCCGATATGGGCCGCAGCCAGGCCATAGGCTTCCACGCCGGCAGCAGCTTCGCGCAGGGCCATCCCGGCATCACGCAGGGCAGCGTCCACCGGGCGCGATACGGCCGCCTGCTGCAGCAGCAGATCGGGATAGAGCACGAAGCCGGTCATCTAGAACAGCCCGCCGCGCCCCAGATTGGGATCGAGATATTGGCCATTGCCGCTCGGCTGGGTGATACCACCCTGATATTGCTGCTGCATCTGCTGCTGGCGCTGGATCGCGTCCAGCGTATTGGCGTCCAGCCCGATCACCGAGGTCATCAGGTTGGGTCCGGTGCCCGGCTTGAAGGATTCCTCCACCGCCGCTTCGCCATCAAAGGCGGAAACGCCCGAATTGGGATTGATCCACGCCGTGCTCATGCCAGCTGGCACGTTGAACGGGGTGGCCGGCTTGCCTTCGAGCGCCTTGGCCATGAACTCGGTGAAGATCGGCGTGGCAAAGCTGCCACCGGTGACCGAACTGCCCATCGAGCGCGGCTGGTCGTAGCCGACATAGACGCCCACGGCCAGCTCGGGCGTGAAGCCGACAAACCAGGCATCCTTGTAGTCATTGGTCGTGCCGGTCTTGCCGGCCACGGGACGGTTCAGCACCTTGGCGGCAGTGCCGGTGCCCCGCTGCACCACGCCTTCCATCATCGAGGTGATCTGGTAGGCCGTCATCGGGTCGAGCACCTGCTCGCGATTGTCCACGATCAGCGGCTCGCCCTGCCCGCGCCATTCCTCGGCCTGACAGTCCTGGCACAGGCGCTGGTCATGCTTGTAGACAGTGACGCCATAGCGATCCTGCACCCGGTCGATCAGCGTCGGCACGATCTTGCGCCCGCCATTGGCAATGGTGGAATAGGCCGCGGTCATCCGCATGTCGGTGGTCTCGCCCGCGCCCAGCGCCATGGCCAGCACCGGCTGCATGCTGTCATAGACGCCGAACATCTTGGCATATTCGGCCACCAACGGCATGCCGATGTCGCGCGCCAGCCGCACCGTCATGACGTTGCGGCTGCGCTCGATGCCGCGCCGCAGGGTCTGTGGCCCGTAGAATTCCTGCGCATAGTTCTCCGGCCGCCAGATCGAGCCGTCGCTATTGCGGATTTCCACCGGCGCATCGAGCACCACCGAGGCCGGCGTATAGCCATTGTCCAGCGCCGCCGCATAGACGATGGGCTTGAACGAGGAGCCGGGCTGGCGCAGCGCCTGGGTGGCGCGGTTGAACTCGCTCAGCGCATAGGAGAACCCGCCCACCATGGCCAGCACGCGGCCGGTGCGCGGATCCATCGCCACCAGCGCACCCTCGATTTCGGGCACCTGCTGCAGCGTATAGGACCCGGTCTTGCCCGCCACCGGCGAGACATAGACCACATCGCCAACCTTGAGAAAGCTCTCTACCCGCTTGGAAACCCAATTGATATCGGCCCCGGCCAGCGTGCCCTCGAGGCGCTCGTCCGACGTCCCGCCATCGGCAATGCCGTCGGGCCGCAGGCCGATGCGGGCCGAGTTGTCGCCCAGCTCCAGCACCACCGCCAGCTGCCATTCCGGCACATCGCTCAGGGGTATGATCTTGCTGACATCGGCGCCCCAGTCGGCCCCCAGCGCAATGCTGGCCACTGGTTCGCGGAAGCCCCGGCTCTGGTCATAGGCGATCAGCCCATCCATCAGCGCCTGCCGCGCATAGGTCTGCAGCTTGGGCTCCAGCGTCGTGCGCACCGACAGGCCGCCGCCATAGAGCTGGTCCTCGCCATAGAGCTTGGCTAGGTCGCGCCGCACTTCCTCGGTGAAATATTCGGCCGAATAGAGCTGGCTGCCGCCCGCACGCGGGCTGACATTGAGCGGCTCGTCCTTGGCCAGCGCCCCTTCTTCGAGCGTGGCATAGCCATTCTCGACCATGCGATCGATCACCCAGTTGCGGCGCTCGATGGCGGCCTGGGGGCGCCGGAAGGGATGGTAATTGTTCGGCCCCTTGGGCAGCGCGGCAATATAGGCCGCCTCGCTCAGCGTCAGCTGATAGAGCGCCTTGTCGAAATAGTTCAGCGCCGCCGCGGCCACGCCATAGGAGTTCAGGCCGAGAAAGATCTCGTTGAGATAGAGCTCGAGGATGCGGTCCTTGGAAAACGTCGATTCAATCCGCAGCGCCAGCAGCGCTTCCTGGATCTTGCGATCCCAGGTCTGGTCGGCGGTGAGGAGGAAATTCTTGGCCACCTGCTGGGTGATGGAGGAGCCGCCGCCCTGAATGGCGGTATTGCCATCGAGCCGGGCCATCACATTGTCGCGCACCGCGCGGAACACGCCGTCAATGGCAATGCCGCCGTGATTGTAGAAGTCCTTGTCCTCGGCCGAGAGGAAAGCATTGATCACCAGCGGCGGCACCGTTTCGATCGGCTGGAACAGCCGCCTTTCGCGCGCAAACTCGGCCAGCAGCGTACCATCGGCGGCATGCACGCGCGTTGTTACCGGCGGCTGGTAATCCTTGAGCACCGTATAGTCCGGCAGTTCTGCCGATACGGTGGTCAAATAGATAGCGCCCGCGCCCAGAGCGAGAAAGGCCAAAAATATCCCAAGGCCGAACAACCAGCCGATCAAGCGCAGCATCTAGTCAATCTCTCCGCGACATGTCCGAGCGGATCGGGCATGCCTGATGGTCAATGCGATACTGCCGGCGGCGCATCGCTGTGGTTGGCAGAATCATAGCAGAGACGCGGCCCAAAGTGGATCACAAGCCCGACGACAGGGGCCGCGCCGGCCGCTTGCCATCGCTCGTGACCGATTTGTCACATCACTCCGGCGCCACCATGCCGTCGAAATAGCTCGATATGCCACGCGCCAGCGCCTCGGCAGTGCGCCCCTGCCACTCGCCCTGCAGCAGATTGGCCATGTCGTCCGTATTGGACAGAAAGCCCAGCTCCACCAGCACCGAGGGCACATCAGGCGCCTGCAGCACGAAAAAGTCCGCCTGCCGCACCGGGAAGCGCCGTAGTTCCACGCTGGTCTCGAGCTGACTAACGATCGACTGCGCCAGGGTGTAGGACTGGTGCCGCATCTCGCGGCGCATCAGGTCGAGCAGGATATCGACCACTTCGGGCGCCATTTGCGGCATGGCAAAGCCCGCAATGACGTCGGTACGGTTCTCCTTGTCCGCCAGCACCTTGTCGAGCACGTCGGTGGCGTTCTCGTCGCGCGTATAGACGCTGGCGCCGCGGATTTCCGGCTGCTGGAAGCTGTCGGCGTGAATGGAGATGAAGATGTCGGCCTTGTTGGCCCGGGCCAGCGCCACCCGCTCTTCGAGCCGCAGATAGGTGTCATCCTCGCGCGTCAGCGCCACGTCGAAACGCCCGGCATCGACCAGTAATTGCTGCAGCTTGAGGGCGAAGGCCAGGACGATGTCCTTTTCCTTGATGCCGCCGGGCGCTTCGGCGCCGCTGTCAATGCCGCCATGACCCGGATCGATCACCACCAGCGGTCGCGTGGCGATGGGCAGTTCGGAACCGCCGGCCGGGGTCGAGCTGTCCACCGCCGGCGCCGGCGTGACCGACGCCACGGCATCCTTGGCCACATTGGCGGCGAATTCCTCGGGCGTGGCGGCGATGATATCGACGATGAGCCGTGCCGGCTGGTCCTCAAAGGGGGCCAGCACATAGGCCTGCTGCACCTGGGCCGGCGCCGACAGGGTCAGGATGGTCCGCACCCGGTCCGGTCCCGCCTGCTGCACCTCATACTGGGAGATCACGCCCGCCTCGGTCACTTCCACAACCGGCTCGGGCACGGTGAAGGTGGCGGCGCGCACATCGATGGCCAGCCGGTCGGGCCCGCTCAGCGACACCAGCGCGAACTCGGTCTTGTCCGCCAGGTCGATGACCAGCCGCGCGCGGTCTGGCGTCGCGGTCACGCGTACGCCCATGACATTGGGCAGTCCCGCCATCGCTGCCGCGGCGGCGGCCGTTTCCTGCGCCGTGCTCCCGGCCGAGAACAGGGACAGGCAGACCAGCAGCGGTAACAGGAAAGTGTGAATGGCTTTGAACACGTGTCGACCGGCCCCTGCATCTTGAGGCGCCGCCCATCGCATCCCGGTCGGGCGATTCTGCGGCACCGCTGGCTCTTATGCGATGATTTGCCGATCCGGCCAACACGCGGCCGCAAACGCCGGTCAAATTTGCCGTGACCGCAGGGCCTTGGAGTTTCCTGTTGCCAATTGGCCGCGACATCCCTACACGCTTAAGGCGAAGCGCAAGCTTTCCCGACGCCGGTTTTTGCAGCCTCAGGCTCTCTACGGCGGCACGGAAAGCGACCGGAAATGGGATCGAAGAGACCTCCCTGCTCTGGTTTAGAAGCGGCAATTCTTGCGCTTTTTACGAATTTCGGTCCCATTCGGGCCGGACGGCTGCTCGCCAATCCTCGGATGCAGGCAGCCCAATAGGAAGAGGTCAGATGGCCCGCAGGCGGACAATACGCGACGCGATCGAACAAGACGATTGCCGCTTTGCCACGCTGCAACTTTCGGCCATGACCAATCACATCGGCGCGCTCAAGGCAGAGCTTCTGCGCGCACCCACCCCCAAACCATTCGCCTCGCACTGCGCTACCAGAAGGATACCGGTTCTCCGGCGCCCTCTTGTCGGCGCGCGAAGGCGCGGAGTTCATTATGGCTACCAAGAGAATGCTGGTGGATGCCATCCACCCGGAAGAAACACGGATTGTCGTCACAGCGGGTAACAGGATCGAGGAATTCGATTTCGAGTCCGCCCAGCGCCAGCAGCTGCGGGGCAATATCTACCTCGCCAAGGTGACGCGCGTTGAGCCGTCCCTGCAGGCCGCTTTCGTTGAATATGGCGGCAACCGCCACGGCTTCCTCGCCTTCAGCGAAATCCACCCCGACTATTACCAGATCCCGGTTGCCGATCGCGAAGCGCTGCTGCGCGACGAAGAAGAAGAGCATGCCGAGGACGCCGAGGACCATGTCTCGCTGCCCGAAGGCGTGAGCGATGTCGAGGCCGACGCTGATCCCCAGGACAGCGACGACGACAGCCACATCGAACAGGCCCCGGCCAATTCCGAGCCCGTCGAATCGATCGGTGGCGCCGATGCGCTCGAGGAAGTGCCCGAGCGGCGCCGCCAGAGCCAGTCGCGCAAGCACTACAAGATCCAGGAAGTCATCAAGCGCCGCCAGGTCATGCTGGTGCAGGTGGTCAAGGA
>Ga0123337_10005489_pt1 | contig 12483 bp, 10 predicted proteins | sample frozenSSSSmetaG_FD_89792 | JGI IMG/M metagenome (GOLD analysis project Ga0123337, IMG submission 89792) | Glacier valley bacterial and archeal communities from Borup Fiord, Nunavut, Canada, to study Microbial Dark Matter (Phase II) -... | ecosystem: Environmental > Aquatic > Freshwater > Ice >...
CGATCATGACCTTTTCCGGCGTCGCCAGTAATTTCGCCGGCGTGCCGCTGGCCTTTGCCTTCATCGCCACCCTGGGCCGGCTCGGTCTGGTCACCATTATCGCCAAGACGGTCTTCGGTCTCGATCTCTATCGCGCCGGCTTCAACCTGCTCAGTTTCTGGGGCCTGACCATCACCTATCTCTATTTCCAGATCCCGCTGATGATCCTGATCATCGCCCCCGCTATTGATGGGCTGAAAAAGGAATGGAGTGAGGCCGCTGCCAGCCTCGGCGCCCAACCCTGGCAATTCTGGCGCTATATCGGCCTGCCCATTTTGTGGCCCAGCTTTCTTGGCACCGTCTCGCTGCTGTTTGCCAATGCCTTTGGCGCCATCGCCACTGCCTATGGCCTGACTGGCTCCTCGCTCAACATCGTGCCCATCCTGCTCTATGCGCAGATCCGCGGCGATGCTCTGCAGAATCCCGGCCTCGGCGCCGCGCTGGCCTTGGGCATGGTGGTCATCACCGCCTTCGCCAATATCATCTATCTGGTCATTTCCCAGCGCGCCGAAAGGTGGATGAAATGAAACAGAACCGCTTCTGGGCCTGGGTGGTCTTTCTCCTCGGCGCGTCCTATTTCATCGTCCCGCTGGTTGCCACCTTCGAGTTTTCGCTGCGCATGCGGCGCGGCTATTACAGCTTTGACAGCTATGCGTCAGTGTTCTCCGACCCCAATTTCCAGGCCACGTTCGGCTATTCGGTGCTGATCGGCATTTTCTCCATTCTGGTGGGTATCGTCATTGTTGTGCCGGCTGTCTATTTCGTGCGGCTGCGCCTGCCCTGGCTGCGCCCTTTCATGGAGTTTTTCACCCTGTTGCCGCTGATTATCCCGGCCATCATCCTGGTTTATGGCTCTATCCGGCTCTACAATTCGAGTTCGATCGTTCCCTTCACCGGCAGTGCGCTGGGCACCGATATCCTGCTCACCTTCGCCTATGTCACCCTGGCCCTGCCCTATACCTATCGTGCCGTCGATACCGGCATGCGCACCATTGATGTGCAGACCCTGACCGAGGCCGCCCAGATCGCCGGCGCCAACACCATCCAGATCATCAGCCAGATCATCCTGCCCAATATACTGGTGGCGGTGCTCTCGGGCGCCTTTTTGACCTTCGCCATCGTCATCGGCGAATTCACTATTGCCAGCCTGCTCAACCGCCCGGCCTTCGGTCCCTATCTGCAGAATATCGGCGCCAACCGTGCCTATGAGCCGGCGGCGCTGGCCATCATTTCCTTCATCATCACCTGGGGTGTCATGGGCATGATCAACGTGCTCGGCCGCTTCGCTCCCCGCACCTCCGCCAGGACCGATTGACTATGACAGCCGATTTTCTCTCCGTTTCCGGCCTCACCAAGACCTACGGCAGCAATACCGTGGTGAAGGCCGTCGATTTTGCCTTTGCCCGGGGCGAGTTCATCTCCCTGCTCGGCCCCTCTGGCTGCGGCAAGACCACCATCCTGCGCATGATCGCGGGCTTTGAAACACCCAGTGCCGGCACCATCACCATTGACGGGCAGGACATCACCACCCTCAAGCCCAATCAGCGCCAGCTCGGCATGGTGTTTCAGGCCTATGCCCTGTTTCCCAATCTCAATGTCGGCGACAATATCGGCTTCGGCCTCAAGATCGCCGGCATGCCTGCCGAGGAGCGGCGCGCCCGGGTCGAGGAAATGCTCAAGCTCATCGGCCTGCCCGGCTACGAGAAGCGCTACCCCTATGAGATGAGCGGCGGTCAGCAGCAGCGCGTCGCCCTGGCCCGCGCCATCGCCCCGCGCCCCCGCATGCTGCTGCTCGATGAGCCGCTCTCGGCGCTCGACGCCAAGATCCGCGTCTCGTTGCGCGAGGAAATCCGCGCCATCCAGCTCGATCTGGGCATAACCACCGTCTTTGTGACCCACGATCAGGAAGAGGCTCTGTCGATCTCCGATCGCATCGTGGTCATGCATGCCGGCAATATCGAGCAGCTCGGCGCCCCGCACGAGATCTACAACCAGCCTGCCACCCGCTTCGTCGCCACCTTTGTCGGCCAGCTCAACAATATCGACGCGACCGTGCTCGATCCGGCCGCCCATACCGTGTCGATCGACGGCCAGACCGTCACGGTGCCCCATCTGCCCGCCGGTGCGACCGCCAATGCCCCCACCACGCTGACGCTGCGCCCCGAAGTCGCCTGCATCGGCCCGCGCGAGGGCAATGACATTACTTTGAGCGGCACCATAGCCGACGTCACCTTCCTCGGCTCAGTGATCCGCCTGCGCGTCAAGCTGGGGGCCAACACGCTCAGCCTTGATACCTTCAACGATCAGCGCTCCGCCCCGCCCCAGCGCGGCGAGCCCATCACCATCAGCCTGGCCAGCAAGGACCTTTTGGTCCTCGCCAACTAGGCATTTGACCTCTACACGCCACAGGGCCATCCTCCTGTGGCAATCAGAGGTATCGCCGTGAATGACCCGTTCGTAACCACCGACTGGCTGGCTGTCCATCTGAGCGACCCCGACCTGGTGGTGCTGGACGGCAGCTGGCATATGCCCAATGCCGCGCGCAACGCCCAGGCCGACTATCTGGCCGGGCACATTCCCGGCGCCGTCTTCTTTGACATCGACGGCGTCGCCGACACCGACAGCCCCCTGCCCCACATGCTGCCCGCTCCCGCTGCCTTTGCCCATATGGTGGGCGCCCTGGGCATTGCCGATACCATGACTATCGTCGTCTATGACGAGATCGGCCTGTTCTCCGCCCCCCGCGTCTGGTGGACTTTTCTGGCCATGGGCGCGCGCGATGTGCGCATTCTTGCCGGCGGCGGCCCCAAATGGCGCGCCGAGCGCCGTCCCACTGAAGTGGGTCTGGTCGCCCGTCCGCGGCAGACCTTCCAGGCAAATTTCGACGCCGCACGCGTCGTCGATTTCGATACCGTCCGCGCCCGCAGCCAGGATGGCGCGGTCCAGATCGCCGATGCGCGCCCGGCCCAGCGCTTTCATGCCGAAGTGCCAGAGCCCCGCAAGGGCCTGCGCGCCGGCCATATTCCCGGCTCCACCAACCTGCCCGTGAGCATGCTCACCGAAGCCGGCCAGATGAAATCGCCAGAACAACTGGCCACCCTGTTTGCCGAGCGCGGCATCGATCTCGACAAGCCGCTGATCACCACCTGCGGCTCCGGCATCACCGCGGCAACTCTGGCCCTCGCCGCCGAGCTGGCCGGCGCTCCGTCGGTAGCAGTCTATGACGGCTCCTGGACCGAATGGGGCAGCCGCACCGATGCCGAAATCGAGACCTGAGGTCTGGTCCGACCGTTCGACAGCGGTCAATCGCCGCTGTCGCCCCGCACGTCCAAGTATTCGACCGAGCTGTTTAAATCTTCCTTTAGAACTTAACCTGCACAAATGCCGTTAGGAGCTATTATCCTAGCCGAGATTTCCGATGCCCAGGTTCGTTTCGCTACTGATTGACCGTGCTCATCAACGCTATCTTGGGCTGGGCCTCTGGCTGGCGACCTTTGCCATAGTTCTGCTGGCGGGCACTGCCCTGTTTGGCCAGTTGGTCAACCAGCGGATGGTCAGCGAAGCCCACCAGATGCTTGAGCCGCAGGTGCGCCTGCAGCAGAGCCTTTCCTCGACCCTGGGGGCGATGCGACAGTCGGTGACGGCGGAACCCTGTTCGCCTGCCTTTCACGAGCAATTGCGAGACATTGCCTTTCTGCCCGATGGTCTGAACGAATTCCTCTCCGCTCCCAACGGGGTGGTCCGGTGCTCCGTGACGGCCGACTTCGCCCCCTATGACCTCGGCAAAGCCGATATCGCCGATCCCAGCGGCGCCTCGATCTGGTTCGACGAGCCGCTCGACTTTCTTGGGCGCCCCGGCCTTGTCGGCACCATCGTGGAACACAGTGGTCTGGGCATTGTCGTGCCGGCCCTGCCCGAGCCGGTGGCGGCCACCAACCTGCTCAGCTTTGAGCTGGTGAACGTGGCGCCTGGCAGCGGGTTCTGGCATCGTGCCGGCGAGACTGGCATCTTTGCCGCAGCCAGTGCGGCGCATTCCTGGGCTGGCGTGCTGCCCCTGCACAGGGGGGGCTATGCCGCCGTGACCTGCATACCGGGTGGCCGGACCTGCATTGCCACCACGGTGGCGCTGGCTGGCGTGGTCACGGCCTACATGCCCATCCTGGTGACAGCCATCCTGCTCGCCGCCTTTCTGGCCCTGGGCATAAGCGGCCAGATCCACGCTTTGCTGCGCCACTTCTGGAGCTTTGAGGCGCGCTTTCATCGCCACTTCACGCCCCAGAACATTCTGTGCACCTACCAGCCCATCCTCTCGCTCGCCACCGGCAGGATCAGCGGCTGCGAAGTCCTCGTGCGCTGGCGTGACGTCGATGGCGCCACCATCTATCCGGACCAGTTCCTGCCCGTGGTGGAAAAGCTCGGCCTCGGCCGGGAACTGACCGAATATGTCGTCGACCGCGCTTTTCAGGAACTGTCCACCCAGGTCCCCTTTCAGCACCGCCTGCAGGTCAATTTCAATATCTTCCCGCGCGACCTCGACGCCGTCTGGCTGCGCGCCACGCTGCTGGAATTCGAGGCGCTCAACCAGCGCTTTGATGCGGTGATCGAGATCATCGAGACCGACCTGCTGCAGACCGAGCACGCCCAGCGCGAGATCGACGCCCTGCGCCGTTTCGGCATCAGGACCCACCTCGACGATTTCGGTACCGGCTATTCCAATATCGAGAACCTGGCGAGGCTGCCCGTCGATGGCGTCAAGCTCGACCGCTCCTTTGCCATGGCGGCCGATGGCAGCCTGATGGCGCGCGTGATGCTCAACGCCATTGACATGATCCACGCCGCCGGCCACCGTATCATCGTCGAAGGTGTCGAAACCCCTGAACGCCTGCTCATGCTGCGGGCCACCGGTCAGGTCGATTTCATCCAGGGCTACCTGATCTCGCGCCCCCTCGACATCACCCGCTTCGCCCAGTTCCTCGCCGACCAGTCGCTACCGACCCCCATGCGGCCCCAGCTCGTCGCCATTAACTGAGCGGCCGGTTCCTCGCCGCGCGTAAACGCATGGCGCGGACCACTTCCCAGGAGCGTGGCTCCAACGCCTATCAAATGTACGCTAACGTACAAATATGTCTGAATCTTCTGGTTTCAGGGCATATCCGGCGCTTTGCCGCGATTAATTACGATCTTGTTATCGTCTTGCTGGCAAGGCTGACGCTGCAAAGGACCCGCAGCGGTTTTAAATATGCCTCCAGAAGTAATCAGGGGCTCGCAACAGACTGCTCGTTTTGGGCAGTATCCCTTGCTGCACCACCACCACCGAACACATCCTGAGTATTCAGCGGGCGACGGCTATGGCTCGTCTCCGCCACCCTGCGCCTGCGCACCCTTTGTGGCAATTCCGCTGCCATCGGCCGCTTCCAACGATAGAAAATGGCCCCACCGTGTCCAACCCTGCAAAGTCCAAACTGACCATCGGTTTGAAGCTCACCCTCGTCGCAAGCCTGGGTATAGCCCTGGTGGCCATCATGATCGGCGTCACCCTCTACAGCAACGCCATGACTCTCCACTACGTCGACAAGGAATCCCAACAGGTCGCAGTGGGAGACGATCTCGACCAGGCCATAATTGCCTTTGCGGGCATGCGAATGGCCAACCGCGGTATTGGCATGGCCGCCACTGACGCGGCCATTGACGCGTCTGTACAGGAGATCGCAGTCCATCACGACGAGATGATAGCGGCGCTTAGAGCATCGGCGGCCAATATGCTGCTTCCGGCCAACCTGGAGCGGATCAAACAGGTGGAGCAGTATGGGCAGTCCTATGTTGACCTCACCGCCCAGGTCGCACCCCTTGCCAAAAACGCACTCGCCCTTGCCGCCCAGCCTGGTGCTGATGTTTCAACCTTTGGAGCCCAGATCGGCCAGATGGTTGGCGAACAGAATGCGATTGCCAAGAGTGTCGGCGACACAGTCGCTGAGCTCAACGAAGCTACAGACCAAATGGAGACCGCAGCGGCGGCGGCTGCCGACGCCCAGATGGCGCAGGGCCAGTTCATCAGCATCGTCATGGGCGTTCTGGTCATTGCCACGCTGATCGGCTCGGCCATTTTCGGCAGCAAGGCGATCGCCAAGCCCATCCGCGTGATCACCGACCGCATGTCTACCCTGGCCACGGGTGATCTGCAGTCCACCATTCCCTATATGAGCCGCGGCGACGAGCTCGGCGCCATGGCCGCCGCTGTCCAGGTGTTCCGCGAAAACGGCATCAAGGTCGCCGAAATGAGCCTTGAAGACGCCGCACGCGCCAAGATCAATGCAGACCGTGCCCAGATGATGGGCAACTTCCAGACGTCCTTTGATGCGGTCATCGCCGCCACCGCCCAGGGCGATTTCTCCAAACGCATCGACGCCCATTTCGACGACAAGGACATCGACCGCATCTCGGCCAACTTCAATGGCATGGTCGAGACCGTCAATACCGGCCTGGCCGAGGCCGGCAAGGTACTAGCCGCTTTGGCCCAGGCCGATCTGACCAAGCGCATGGAAGGCACCTATCAGGGCGCCTTTGCCGAACTGCGCGACGACATGAATGCCGTTGGCGACAAGCTCGCTGACATTGTCGGCCAGCTGCGCAGCACCTCTGGCGCCCTCAAGTCGGCCACTGGCGAAATCCTAGCCGGCACCAATGATCTGGCCGAACGCACCACCAAGCAGGCTGCCGCGATCGAAGAGACCTCGGCCGCCATGGAACAACTGGCTGTCACCGTGACGGACAATGCCAAGCGCGCCGGCTCAGCGAGCTCCAGGGCAAAGTCGGTATCTCAGACGGCCGAAGAAACCGGCGAAGTCATGCGCCAGTCCAACCAGGCCATGGAACGCATCTCGTCTTCCTCGGCCAAAATCTCCAACATTATCGGCCTGATCGACGACATTGCCTTCCAGACCAATCTGCTGGCGCTGAACGCCTCGGTTGAAGCGGCCCGTGCCGGCGATGCCGGCAAGGGCTTTGCCGTGGTGGCCGTCGAAGTCCGTCGCCTCGCCCAGTCGGCCGCTTCGGCATCCGCCGAGGTCAAGGTGCTGATCGAGCAGTCGGCCAGTGAAGTCACCGGCGGCTCAAAGCTGGTCGCGGAAGCCACCAACAAGCTCACCTCCATGCTCGACGGCGTCCGTGAAAGCGCCACCCTGATCGAGGCCATTTCCTCGGCCAGCCAGGAACAGTCCAGCTCGATCGCCGAAGTCACAACCGCCATCCGCCAGATGGATGAGATGACTCAGCACAATGCCGCTCTGGTGGAACAGACCAACGCGGCCATCGAGCAGACCGAAGGCCAGGCCAACGACCTCGACCGCATTGTCGAGATCTTCGTGCTCGATGGCGCCGCCCGCGCCCCGGCGCGCCGCGAAGCGGCTCCCCAGCGTCAAAAACCGGGCGGTGTTCGCGCCCTGCAGGCTCGCGTCACCAGTGCCGCCAAGTCCTATCTCAGCAATGGCAATGCCGCCATCAAGCAGGAATGGAGCGAGTTCTGATGGCTTCTGTCTCCTTCCACGACGGCCGGATGACGGCAGAGGTCCCCGTAGAGGTCCGCACGCTCGATCAGTTCGTGACCTTCACCTGCAGCGACCGGGCCTTCGGTATCGACATCATGTCGGTGCGCGAGATCCGCTCCTGGTCGCCAACCACCGCACTGCCGGACCAGCCGCATGGCGCCAAGGGCGTGCTCGATATCCGCGGCTCGGTCGTCCAGGTCTATGATCTGGCCGTGATGCTCGGCGGCTATGGCAGCGAGATTAATACCGGCCAGGTCGTGCTGGTGGTGTCGCTGCAAAACCAGGATGTGGGCCTTCTGGTCGATACCGTTTCCGACATCATCTTTGCCCAGCCCGAGGACCTCCGGCCCGTGCCGCTTTCGGGCGGCGATCGCGCCAATGCCATGGTGTCAGGCATGTTCAAGAACGAGGACCGCCTCATCGCCATCCTCAACCTGGCCGCCATGTTCCCCTCTTATCCGGGCAACTAGCCGACCTGCGCCTGCGCAGCAAAACGCAAAGAAAAAGGCCGTCGGTTCACTCCGGCGGCCTTGGCTTTTCGCGCGGACAAGGCCGGCACACTCCGGCCGTGTCCTTGATGTTTGATTTGGCAGCATCATATATGGATCAGCGAACCGGCGCGTGCCGGTGCGCCGTCAGTCATCACGACAATCGCTACCCTTTGTTCCCGTCCATGGCGCAAGCCACGCTTCGGCAATGCCGACGCCACAAGGGCGCGCTCCCCGCGCGCCTGCTCGCCGTTCACGTGCCTGATCCTGCCCTTATTGAAAGACCACCATGTCCAACACGACCCTGTTCACCCCCTATACCGTGGGCGACATCAGCCTGGCCAACCGCATCGTCATGGCGCCGCTGACCCGAAACCGGGCAGCTGCCGGCTTTGTCCCCGGCCCCTTCGCCGCCCAATACTATGCCCAGCGCGCCTCCGCCGGCCTGGTGATCGCCGAGGCCACCCAGATTTCCCAGCAGGGCCAGGGCTACCAGGACACGCCCGGCATCTATACCCCCGAGCAGGTCACCGGCTGGCGCACCGTCACCGATGCCGTCCATCAGGCAGGCGGCAAGATCGTGCTCCAGCTCTGGCATGTGGGCCGTGTCTCCCATGTCGACCTGCAGCCTGAGGGCGGCGCGCCCGTCGCCCCATCGGCAATCCGCGCCGAAGCCAAGACCTTCGTCAATGGCGGCTTCTTTGACACGTCCACGCCCCGCGCCTTGGCGCTCGATGAGCTGCCCGGCATTGTCGCCGACTTCCGCAAGGCGGCAGCCAATGCCATCGCAGCCGGGTTCGACGGCGTCGAAGTGCACGGCGCCAATGGTTATCTGCTCGACCAGTTCGCCAAGGACGGCGCCAATATCCGCACCGACGCCTATGGTGGCTCTGTTGAGAACCGCGCCCGCCTGATGCTCGAAGTCACTGCCGCCGTGATCGCCGAAGTCGGTGCCGGCCGCACCGGTATCCGCCTGTCGCCCACCACCCCGGCCAATGGCATCAGCTGCAGCGATCCGCAGACCCAGTTCAACTATATCGTGGCCGAACTCGAAAAGCTGGGCCTCGCCTATATCCACGTCATCGAGGGCGCCACCGGCGGCCCGCGCGATGTGGCCCCCTTCGACTTCGACGCGCTGCGCCAGGCCTTCAGCCACACCTATATCGCCAATAACAACTATGGTCTGGCGCTGGCCAACGAGCGTCTGGCTGCGGGCAAGGCCGACCTCTTCGCCTTCGGCCGTCCCTTCATCGCCAATCCCGATCTGGTGGCGCGCCTCAAGACTGGCGCCCCCCTGGCCGAGCTGAACCCAGCCACCCTCTATGGTGGCGGCGCCGAGGGCTATACCGACTACCCCACCGCAGCCTGATCGCACCGGCAGCACCCGTCCCTGGCCTTATGCTCAGGCCATGCTTCGGGTGAACGGGGCTCCATAAACCAAAACCAGACAAGGCCGCCGATTCATCCCGGCGGCCTTCCTGTTTGCTCGGACGAAAGCCCGCCCAGAATGAACTGCACCAGCCCCTCAATATAGGCGCGATCGGCAGTTTCGCGCGTGATGATGACGCGCCAGTAGAGCATGCCCCCTGCGGCATCGTTGAAGAGTGTCACGTCGGTCGTGGCCTTCAGCTCACCGCGCGCAATGGCCCGCTGCACCACGCTGGCGGCGCGGCCGCGGCGCGCCGTCTGCAGGCGACCGCGCACATCGCCCGCCAGCGCCGGATTGCGCTGCATTTCGGCATGCAGGTCCGGCAGGATGCGCCGCACCAGGCGGTGGCGCAGCACCCGCCGCAACTGCAGCAGCATGGCCCTGATATCGCCTTCCAGCGTGCCCGTGTCCTCCAGCGACGCCAGGTCGATGCCGACATGGTTGAGCCGCTCGCTGACCATGGCCAGCTTGGACGGCCAGCGCCGATAGAGCGCCGCCTTGCCCACCCCGGCACGCTGGGCCACCCGCTCGAGGCTGATGCCGACATAGCCATGCTCGGCCCAGTCCTCGAACAGCGCCCGTGTCAGGGCATCGGTGACGGCAGGCTGCATGATGGCAGCCCCCGTGGCGACTCGGCGCGGCTTGGCATCACTATTTTCGACGGAACGCTTGCGTATCATCCATACCGACCTACATATCAACGGAACACTATCGTTCCATCCAAAATGAGTGTATCCGATGAAAAACCCGACAAGTCCAGACACCATCCCCGGCTTTGCCGCGCTCCTGCGAACCGCCTTGGGCGACCATCTCGATCCAGGCGCCACCGGCTTCGTCGACATGATGGCCGAAGATGGCGTGATGGAATTCCCCTTTGCCACGGCCGATCAGCCCCTGCGGCTCGTTGGCCGCGCGGCTGTGCGACAGCATCTGACAAGCCTGTCGGGCCTGCTGGAGATCGACAGCTTTAGCGATCTTGTCGTCCATGCCAGCCAGACCCCCGGCACCTTCATCCTGCAATTTGCCTGTACCGGCCGGGGCGCGGCCACCGGCCTGCCCTATCGGCAGCGCTATATCTCGGTGATCACGCTCGAGCAGGGTCGCATCGCCGCCTATCTCGACTACTGGAACCCGCTCGTGGTGATGGCCGCTCTGGGCACCAGCGATCCCATTACGGCCTTGCCGGGGCAGTCCTCATGAGCACCATTCTGGTCACCGGGGCCAGCGGCAAGACCGGTCGGCGCCTCGTCGAACAGCTGCAGGCCCGCTCGCTCCAGCCGCGCCTGGCCATGCGCACCGCCACAGGCCCGCACAGCGTGACCTTCGACTGGATCGACCCGCAGACCCATGCCGCCGCGCTCGATGGCATTGGCGCGGTCTATCTCGTCGCCCCGCCCGGCGCGATCGATCCCCTCTCCGTCATGCTTCCCTTTCTCGAACGGGCCCTTGATCGCGGCGTCAGCCGCTTTGTCCTGCTCAGCGCCTCCTCGCTCGAGGAAGGCGGCCCGCTGATGGGCCAGGTCCACGCCTGGCTGCGCCAGCACGCGCCGTCCTGGCTGGTACTGCGTCCCAGCTGGTTCATGCAGAACTTTTCCGAACAGCAGCACCTGCCCACCATCCTGTCCGACAATGCCATCTATTCGGCCACCCGGGACGGCCGCATCGGCTTCATCGACGCCGAGGATATCGCGGCAGTGGCCGTGGCCGGTCTTACCGCCGCCACGATCGACAGCGGCGATCTGGTGCTGACCGGGCCCGAAACGCTCTCCTATGACGACGTTGCGCGCCTGCTTGCCGAGGTCACCGGCCGGCCGATCCGTCACCATCGCCTCACCGAGGCGCAGCTGACCGAGCGCTTTGCCTCCTATGGCGTCCCCGCGGCCTTTGCACCCGCCCTTGCCGCCATGGATACCGCCATCGCCCTGGGCGCCGAGGACCGCACCACCGACAATGTCTTCGCCATGACCGGCCGGCATCCCGGCGCGTTCTCCGCCTTTGTCGCCCGCAATGCCACTGTCTGGACGCAGTAGGCTCACGCCCCGACCGGCACGCCATCTCGGCCTGCGACTGTGGCGCCCACCGGCATCACAACCGCCACCGCACGCAACAAAAAGGCCGCCGGATCGCCCGGCGGCCTTTGCTTTGACGATGCTGCAGCGGCAGATCAGCCGGCGCGCTTCTTGTTGTAGAGATCGAAGAACACGGCAGCCAGCAGCACCACGCCCTTGATCATCTGCTGCCAGTCGATATTGACGCCCATGATCGACATGCCGTTGTTCATCACGCCCATGATGAAGGCGCCGATCACCGCGCCGGCCACGGCACCAACGCCGCCCAGTGCCGAAGCACCGCCGATGAACACAGCCGCGATCACGTCGAGCTCGAGGCCCTGACCTGCTTTCGGCGTCGCCGAATTGAGGCGAGCCGCATAGATCATGCCAGCGAGAGCCGCCAGCGCACCCATGATGGCAAACACATAGAACGTCATCCGTTCGGTCTTGATGCCCGACAGCGACGCCGCCTTGAGATTGCCGCCCAGCGCATAGATCCGGCGGCCAAAGGTCATCCGCTTGGTGACGAACACGAACACCGCGATCAGGATGGCCATCACCACCAGCACATTGGGCAGGCCGCGATAGGAGGCCAGCATATAGGTGAAGAACAGCACCAGCGCGGCAATCACCAGGTTCTTGGCGACGAACAGGGCATAGGGCTCGCTCTCATAGCCACGGGCCTGGCGGCGACGCCGACCCAGGATGGCCATCACGATCATCACCACAACGGCAGCCACGCCCACCACCATGCTGGTGGTATGCAGCGTCAGGGCCGGCACGGCAGCGATCGCCGCCACGCCGTCACTGGCGGGAACCGCGACAACCGCCGGCACCAGCACGGTTTGCCCGATCAGGTCGGGGATGAAGCCGGCCGAGAGCATCTGGAACTCGGCGGGGAACGGGCCCACCGACTTGCCGGCCAGGATCGC
>Ga0123337_10005490_pt1 | contig 12481 bp, 13 predicted proteins | sample frozenSSSSmetaG_FD_89792 | JGI IMG/M metagenome (GOLD analysis project Ga0123337, IMG submission 89792) | Glacier valley bacterial and archeal communities from Borup Fiord, Nunavut, Canada, to study Microbial Dark Matter (Phase II) -... | ecosystem: Environmental > Aquatic > Freshwater > Ice >...
GCGACACGAATGTGCTCGACGACGACACTGCCAAAGCCCTCGACGCGGCCGTTGATAAATTCAAGCTCGAGTTCCAGACCGGAGACGGCAAACCACTGCTGTCGATCGGGACCGAGGTCTTCGCGGAGATCGCTGTCGAAGACATCGAGCAGGAAAAGATCGTCAAGCAACGACGTCGCTAGCAGTGTGAAGCCGACTATCCGGCTTCACACTATGACATCGCCTTCAGAGAGCGTTTCGGGGCCATCACCGGGCATCGAAATCACAACGAGAGAGAAAGAACGACATGGGAGCGCAACTTCGGGTCTACCGGCAGAAGATTAAGTCTGCCCAGACGACCAAGAAGATCACTCGGGCCATGGAGCTCATCTCCGCGTCGCGCATCCAAAAGGCGCAACAGCGGGTTGCGGCCTCCGGGCCTTTCGCGCGCGCGATCACTCGCGCGGTGTCGGCGGTTGCAACCTTCTCGAATGTCGACCACATCCTCACGACCGAGCCGGCGAAGATCGAGCGCGCCGCAATCGTCGTCTTCTCGTCCGATCGTGGCCTCGCGGGTGCGTTCAACACCAACGTGTTGCGCGAAGCAGGCGAGCTCGAAGCCCGGCTGCGCTCGCAGGGCAAAGACGTCGTGCACTTCCTGGTTGGTCGCAAGGCCGCGGGCTATTTTGCCTTTCGCAAGCGCGCCTCAGAACGAATTTGGACTGGAGGCACGGATGCTCCCGAGTTCGACACCGCGAAGGAAATCGGCGACGCGCTCGTGCAGAAATTCATTCAGCCCTCGAGCGACGGGGGAGTCGACGAGATCCACATCGTCTTCAACCGTTTCGTGAGCATGCTCGTGCAGGTGCCCGAGGTCATTCGACTTTTGCCCCTCGAGGTCGTCGATGGCATCGAGCCGCCCGGTGAGAATGAACCCCTTCCCGCTTACGAGTTCGAGCCTGACCCGGTCAAAGTTCTGGATGCTCTGCTTCCCGTCTACATCGAGAGCCGCATCTTCAACGCGATGTTGCAGTCCGCGGCCGCGAAGCATGCTGCGACCCAGAAGGCGATGAAGTCGGCGAGCGACAACGCCGACAAGCTCATCACCACCTACACACGACTGGCGAACAATGCTCGACAGTCCGAAATCACCCAGCAGATTTCCGAGATCGTGGGCGGCGCAGACGCCCTTGGCTCGAAGTGACCGAAGCACCCATTCGGTCACACCACACGACAGAGTAGAACGACAGGAAGAGACAGATTATGGCTACCGCAACCAAGAAGGCTCCGGCCGCTGAGGCCGCCTCGACGGGCGTCGGGCGAATCGCGCGAGTCACCGGCCCCGTGGTTGACATCGAGTTCCCGCACGATGCGATCCCGGGAATCTACAACGCGCTCAAGACAACGATCACGATCGGCACCGAGGCAACGGAGATCACCCTCGAGGTGGCTCAGCACCTCGGCGACGACCTTGTTCGCGCCATCGCGCTCAACCCGACCGACGGTCTCGTTCGTGGCCAAGAGGTGCGCGACACCGGTTCGCCCATCACGGTTCCGGTCGGCGAGGTCACCAAGGGCAAGGTCTTCAACGTCATCGGCGAGATTCTGAACGCGGATGCCGACGGCACCATGGGCGGCGAGAAGATCGTCATCACGGAGCGTTGGCCGATTCACCGCAAACCGCCGGCATTCGACCAGCTCGAGTCCAAGACCGAACTATTCGAGACCGGCATCAAGGTCATCGACTTGCTCACGCCGTACGTGCAGGGCGGCAAGATCGGACTGTTCGGCGGTGCAGGTGTCGGCAAGACCGTCCTCATTCAGGAGATGATCCAGCGCGTCGCGCAAGACCACGGTGGCGTGTCGGTGTTTGCCGGTGTTGGTGAACGCACGCGTGAGGGTAACGACCTTATTGCCGAGATGGAAGAAGCCGGCGTCTTCGATAAGACCGCGCTCGTCTTCGGGCAGATGGATGAGCCGCCGGGAACGCGTCTTCGCGTAGCGCTTTCCGCGCTGACGATGGCCGAGTATTTCCGCGACGTGCAGAAGCAGGACGTGCTGTTGTTCATCGACAACATTTTCCGTTTCACGCAGGCCGGGTCAGAGGTGTCGACGCTGCTAGGTCGCATGCCTTCCGCTGTGGGTTACCAGCCGAACCTCGCAGACGAGATGGGTATTCTCCAGGAGCGCATCACCTCGACTCGCGGTCACTCGATCACGTCGCTCCAAGCCATCTACGTTCCGGCCGACGACTACACTGACCCGGCACCGGCAACGACGTTCGCGCATCTCGATGCGACGACTGAGCTCAGCCGCGAGATCGCATCGAAGGGCCTCTACCCGGCCGTTGACCCGCTCACGTCGACGAGCCGCATCCTTGACCCTCGCTATTTGGGCGCAGACCACTACCGCGTCGCCACCAACGTCAAGGCGATCCTGCAGAAGAACAAGGAACTGCAGGAGATCATCGCGATTCTCGGCGTGGACGAGCTGTCGGAGGAAGACAAGATCACAGTGTCGCGTGCCCGCCGAATTCAGCAATTCTTGTCGCAGAACACTTACATGGCCAAGAAGTTCACCGGGGTTGAAGGATCGACCGTGCTGCTCAAGGACACAATCGAGTCATTCGACGCGATCACCAAGGGTGAGTTCGACCACGTGGCCGAGCAGGCCTTCTTCAATGTCGGAGCGATCTCCGATGTCGAAGCGCAGTGGGCGAAGATCCAGAAGGAGAACGGCTAGTCATGGCTGAACTCGCGGTCAGTGTTGTCTCGGCCGAACACCAGGTCTGGGCGGGCAAAGCCAAGCAGATCATTGCTCGAACGACCGTGGGCCAGATCGGAATTCTGCCAGGGCATGAGCCGATTCTCGCCATTCTGGCCGCCGGCGAGGTACGCGTAACACTGTTGGATGGAACAGTCGTCACGGCAACCGCCGACGACGGATTTCTTTCCGTCGAGCACGACACCGTCACGGTTGTGGCGCGCACGGCAGAACTCGTCTAGCGGTCAATCATGCTCGTAGTCATGGCGGGGCTTCCGGGGACCGGCAAGTCGACCATTGGGCAAGAGCTTGCCGCTCGACTGGAAATGCCGGTTGTGCCCGTCGACCCGATCGAGACAGCCATTTTGCAAGCCGGTATCGATACAGATCAGCCCACGGGTCTTGCGGCCTACCTCGTCGCCGCGACGCTCGCCGAACGCGTGCTTGTGTCCGGGACGAGCGTAGTGGTGGATGCGGTCAACGCTGTCGCGCCCGCACGCGAGCAATGGCTGAATCTCGCCAAGCGGCTCGATGAATCGATCTTCTTCATCGAGGTAGTTTGTTCTGACCCGGAGCTACACCGGAGCCGGATCGAACAGTGGCGCAAGCGCATGCCCCATATCCCGCTCACTTGGAACGCCGTTGAGCAGAGCTTCGACGATTACGCCGAGTGGACAGGGGAGAGCGCTTTGGTGCCGCGGATCACGCTCGACTCAGTCGAGCCGCTCGGCGTCAACATCGATCGCGCGATCACCTTCCTCGGTGCCTAGTGCGCCTGATACTTCCGCCGTCTGAAACCAAACGGGACGGTGGAATTGATGAGTCTCACCTCGATCTATCGAACCTCGCGTTTCCCGTTCTCACTTCGGAGCGAACGCGCGCGCTTGCCGCGCTACACACTCTGTCGCGAAATCTTCGTGCATCCGTGGGAGGCTTGCGGCTGGGCCGAACACAGCGGTTTGAGATCGACAGAAATCGAGCCGTGACGACTTCGCCGGTGATGCCCGCGCTCGAACGATACAGCGGAGTGCTCTACGAGGCACTTGATGCGTCGACGATTTCCAGCGACGGTCGCCGGTTTGCTGGCGACCACATCCTTATCCACTCCGCACTGTTCGGACTTGTGTCTGCATCTGATCTCATTCCGGCGTACCGCTTGTCGCACAACTCACGCCTCCCGGGGGTTTCGTTGCTCACGCTGTGGCGTGCTCCGCTCCGCGAGGTTCTGGCAACGGAGTCAGGGCTCGTGCTCGACCTTCGATCGGATTCGTACGTGAAGCTCGGGCCCGCGCCGCACCGCTCTTGGTACGTTCGCGTCGTTTCCGAAGATGAGGGCGGGCGGCGCACGGCTCTCGCGCACTTCAACAAGAAGGCCAAAGGTGTTTTCGCGCGAGAGCTCATACTCGCGGGTCACAGCCACGACACTATCGATTCGCTTCTTGAGTGGGCGCGGTCGCGAAGTATCCGGCTCGAATTGAGCACAGCGGGCGTGCTTGATCTCGTAGTCTGAGCGGGTGACCTACTACCACGACAATTCTCTTGGCTTTTTCTGGATCTTCGTTCTCGTGTATCTGGTTGCGCTCGGCCTCGTGCTCGCCCTCGCGCTCGCATACTGGGTGCTTGTGTCGTTTGCATTGTCACGGTTCTTCGCCAAAGTCGGAGTCGAGCCGTGGACTGCGTGGGTGCCGATTTTTCAGTATTGGAAATGGCTTGAAGTCGGCGGGTTCATGGGATCCATCGCACTGTTGTACTTGATCCCGGGCGCTCGTATCGCGGCCTCGGTGTGCCTGTTCATCGGGATGTACCGCTCCGGGATCGCATTCAAGAAAGACCCAGCATTTCTCGTTCTCGGCATCTTTTTGCCCTTCGTGTGGGCGTTCATGCTCGCCGGCGATTCGGAAACCTACGAGCCAGAACTGATCTCGAAGGCCGGTTATCCTGCGCCGCTGGCAGGGTTTGGCTCAGTCGCACGCCAGCAACCCTCAACGTGATCATCGACCAGACCGCCAGACTGCATCAGCGCATACATCGTGGTCGGGCCGACGAAGGAGAAACCGAGCGACCGTAGGGCCGCGCTGAGGGCACGTGATTCAGGAGTGTGCGCGGGAAGGTCGACCAGTTGACGCGGTCGGTCCGCACGCGCCGGCGTGAAGCTCCACACGAGCGCGTCGAGCGCGCCGGGTGAATGCTTAGTCAGTCCCACTGTCACGGCGGCGTTGCGGATGGTCGCTTCGATCTTCGCCCGGTTTCGGATGATGCCAGCATCAGTCATGAGCAGGTCAACGTCGCGGGGCGTGAACGTGGCTACGAGTTCGGGGTCGAATCCGAGGAAGGCGTGACGGAACGCGGGCCTGCGTCGCAGAATCGAAATCCATGAGAGCCCGGCTTGAAAGCCCTCGAGGCTGATCTTCTCGAAGAGAGCACGATCACCGTGAAGAGGGACGCCCCACTCTTCGTCGTGGTAACGAACATATTCTTGATCGCGCCCGACCCACGCACACCGGCGCAGTCCGTCGCCGCCGACGGCAAGACTTGAGCTGACGGAAACTTCGTGAGGCTCGACTTTGCTCACCGGTGCTGGATGTGCTCGTGATCGAGAAGCCACACTTTTGTCGGGACTCCTTGGCCAGCGCTGTATCCGGTGATGCGCCCATCTGAGGCGAGCACTCGATGGCACGGCACGATGATGGGCACCGGGTTGGCGCCGACTGCGCCCCCAACTGCCCGGCCAGCAGTTGCCCGTCCGAGTGTCATGCCGATTTCTCCATACGACATGACCTCGCCCCACCGAAGCCGCTGGAGTTGCGCCCAAACGGATCGCTGGAATTCCGTACCAGCAAGACGGACGGGGAGATCGAAGTGCTGCCGGGAACCGGCAAAGTACTCGCGCAATTGCGATTCTGCGGCGGCAAGCACGGGTGGCAACTTTTCGGCGGGTGTCGCGGCTTCGGAATCGAGTGGAAGCACGTCTTCAGCCTCAATCGCGAGTGACGTGATCGCGCTCTCGTCGCTCGTAAGCTCGATGCGCCCGACTGGCGATGCAATGCGGTGGATGTAGCGATTGTGGGTACCGTCGGGGCCTTCTGTGACGGAGATAACCGCGGTGAGTGAGGTCATACAGTGACACTAGCGGCGGCATCCACGCCCGCTCTGGCACTTTTCGGACATCGGGTCAAGCCCACCGTCGCGCAGAAGGAGGAGGATTAGAGGATGAAAGACCTAACCACCCGCGCGTTGGGCGACTCTGGCCTCTCGGTCACGACAATCGGGCTCGGGTGCAACAATTTCGGGCGCCCCGGCAGTGCGACTCAGACGATCGAGGGCACCACCGCGGTTATCGACGAGGCGATCGAGCTTGGCGTGACTCTGCTCGACACGGCAGATATCTACGGCGTGCCCGCGGGCACGAGCGAGACGCTTATGGGCGTGGCACTTGCCGGCAGGCGTGAGCGTGTTGTCATCGCTACGAAGTTCGGGCACGACTCGTACGATGCCGGGCTTCCGGACGATCTCGCCACAGGGTCACGCGACTACATTCGCCTCGCCATCGAGGCCTCGCTGCGTCGCCTTCAGACCGACTACGTCGACATCTATCTGCAACACACGCCCGACCCGACGGTGGAGATCGACGAGACGCTCGGCGCGCTCGACGAACTCGTGGCCGAAGGCAAAATACGTCACTTTGGAAACTCCAACTTCACCGCACACCAGTTGCGCGACGCGGATGCCGCAAGCGCACGAATTGGCTCGCGTCGCTTCGTCGTGGCGCAAGACGAATACAGCCTGCTCGAGCGCCGTGTCGAGGGCGATGTCCTCCCCGCGGTGCGCGAACTGGGACTCGGTTTTCTGCCGTATTTCCCGCTGCACAACGGCCTACTGACGGGCAAGTTCGGCCGCGACATCCGTCCGCGCGACACCCGCATCACGCGTCAACGACCGCAGCTCGCTGACAACGCCCCCTGGGAACGAATCGAAGCGTACGCTGCCTATTGCGAGCTGCACTCCGTGACGATGCTCGAGGCGACGTTCGCTTGGCTCCTGGGTCACCGTGAGGTCACGAGTGTCATCGCGGGCGCGACGAGCGCGCTTCAGCTTCGTCAGAATGCTGCCGCGGCAAACGCGTGGCATCCGACCAACACCCAGCTCGACGAAATCACGGCGCTGTTCGCGCCCGGTTTGCCCGAAAAGGAGAACGAAAACTGACATGTTGCTGAAACTCGTCACGCGATTTCTGAAGCCGCACTGGCGCTTGCTCGTGGGCGTCGTGCTCTTCCAACTCGCGCAATCGATCGCTTCGCTGTATCTGCCGAGTCTCAACGCAGACATCATCGACAATGGAGTGGCGAAGGGCGATACCGCCTATATCCTCATGGTCGGTGGCGTAATGCTCGGGATCACGGTCCTCCAGATCGCATGCGCGATCGCAGCTGTCTACTTTGGCGCCCGTGCGGCCATGGGTCTCGGGCGCGACCTGCGAGAAGCGATCTTCCATCGGGTGGGCGAGTTTTCCGAGCGTGAAGTGTCGAAGTTCGGCGCGGCGTCACTCATCACGCGCACGACCAACGATGTCCAGCAGGTTCAATTGCTTGTGCTCATGACGTGCACCCTGCTCGTTTCTGCGCCCATCCTGGCGATCGGCGGTGTGATCATGGCGATGCGCCAAGACGTGCAACTGTCGTGGATCATGGTGGTGGCCATTCCCGTACTCCTGACCGCGCTCGGACTCATCATCACTCGCATGGTGCCGTTGTTTCGACTCATGCAGGAACGAATCGACACTGTCAACCGAGTTCTCCGCGAGCAGTTGACGGGCATCCGTGTTGTCCGGGCCTTCGTGCGAGAGGATCATGAAACGACGCGGTTCGCAGAAGCGAATGAAGCGGTGACAGCAACTGCGGTGAGTGCAGGGCGTTTATTCGCACTCGTATTCCCGGTTGTCCTCCTCGTGATGAACGTCTCCAGTGTCGCGGTGCTGTGGTTCGGAGCTTTCCGCATTGAAGGTGGTTCGATGCAGATCGGGGCGCTCACGGCGTTCTTGACCTACCTGATTCAGATCCTCATGGCGGTAATGATGGCGACGTTCATGGCGATCCTGATCCCCCGAGCGGCGGTGTCGTCGGATCGGATCTCGGACGTACTCGCGACCGAGACGTCAGTCGTGTTGCCGCTGCACCCGGTCACCCAACTTCGATCAACCGGGCTCGTTGAGTTGCAAAATGTCTCGTTCAGCTATCCCGGCGCCGAACAGCCTGTACTCAAGAACATCAGCTTCACGGCACGAGCCGGCCAAACGACGGCAATTATTGGGAGCACTGGCGCCGGGAAGACCACGCTGGTCAATCTGCTGCCGCGACTGTTCGACGCGACGGGCGGTTCAGTGTTGATCGATGGAGTCGACGTGCGTGAGCTCGATCCCGACTTGCTGTGGGGGCGAATTGGTCTCGTGCCGCAGAGGGCGTACCTGTTTGCCGGTACCGTCGCGACCAACCTGCGCTACGGCAATCCCGATGCAACCGACGATGAGCTATGGGGCGCACTGGAGACCGCGCAAGCCGCAGGGTTTGTGCGCGCGATGACCGACGGACTCGCTTCCCCGATCGTGCAAGGCGGGACCAATGTGTCGGGTGGCCAGCGGCAGAGGTTGGCAATTGCGCGAGCGCTCGTCAAGCGAAGTGAGATCTATGTGTTCGACGACTCGTTCTCGGCGCTCGACACCACCACGGATGCGAGGCTACGCCACGCACTAGCCGTCGCTGCGAAATCCGCCACCAAGATCATCATCGCCCAGCGCGTGTCGACGATCCTGGATGCGGATCAGATACTGGTGATCGAGGACGGCGAGATTGTGGATCGCGGCTCCCACGAAGAGCTACTTGAATCGTCGAGGACCTACGCCGAGATCGTGAATAGCCAGCTCAAGACCGAGGATGCCGCATGACTAATCGCGAGGCTCCGACCAGACCCCAAGGCCCCCCGGGTCGTCCGGGAATGGGCCGTGGCGGCCCGTATGCGGGCATCGGAATGCCTACCGAGAAATCACTGAACTTCGGTCCATCCGCCACGCGCTTGCTCGGACGTCTTCGCCCGTACCGCGTCGGCGTGGTGGTGGTCATTGCGCTCTCGATCGTGAGCGTGACGCTGAGCGTGCTCGGTCCGAAACTGCTCGGGGTCGCAACCGACATCATCTTTTCGGGGCTCATCTCCAAGCAACTCCCGGCCGGGGTCACTCAGGAGCAGGTGATCGAGCAACTGAGGGCATCAGGAGACAATCAGAAGGCCGACCTCATCTCGGGCATGACCCTCACTCCGGGCACAGGGATCGACTTCAACGCGCTTGCAAGGGTTCTTGGCAGCGTGCTCCTGCTGTACGTTTTCGCTTCCGTCTTCTCCTACCTGCAGGGGTACCTGCAGAATGCGATTGTTCAGCGCACGGTGTACACGTTGCGCGAGGACATTGAGAAGAAGATCAACGCGCTCCCGCTGCGGTATTTCGACAAGATGCAACGCGGAGAGTTGCTCAGTCGCGTCACGAACGATGTCGACAACATCGGGCAAAGCATGCAACAGACCTTGAGCCAAGTGGTGACGAGCCTGCTCACCCTAGTGGGTGTGCTGACGATGATGGTTCTGATCTCGCCGGCTCTGGCCCTCATCGCGGTCGTGACGATTCCGTTGACGCTCGGAATTACCGCAGTCATCGCCAAGAGATCGCAGAAGCAGTTCGTTGCTCAATGGGCGCACACCGGCGAACTCAATGCGCAGGTCGAGGAGGCATACTCCGGTCACGCGCTCGTCAAGGTCTTCGGGCGTCACCGTGAAGTTGAGCAGCGGTTTACCGCCAAGAACAACGAGCTCTACGACGCGAGCTTCGGCGCACAGTTCGTGAGCGGTATCATCGTGCCCGCGATGATGTTTGTGGGGAACCTGCTCTATGTCGCCATCGCAGTGATGGGCGGTTTGTTCGTGTCGAACGGAACGATGAGCCTCGGTGACGTTCAGGCCTTCATCCAGTACTCGCGCCAGTTCACCCAGCCCCTCAGCCAGCTCGGCTCGATGGCCAACCTGCTCCAATCGGGCGTTGCATCGGCCGAGCGAGTGTTCGAGCTTCTCGACGCGCAGGAACAGTCAGCCGACCCGGCTCCCGCTGAGAGCCCTGAGGCAGTCACTGGGTACGGTCACGCTATCGGGCGGCTCGCGTTCGAACAGGTCTCGTTTCGTTACAACCCAGAGACCCCGCTCATTGATGACCTCTCGCTCGAGGCTGCTCCCGGCCAGACGATTGCGATCGTCGGACCGACGGGCGCGGGAAAGACGACACTGGTCAATCTGATGATGCGTTTCTACGAGCTAGACGGTGGACGAATCACGTTGGACGACATCGATATCGCGGCCATGACGCGAGATGATTTGCGATCGCGCATGGGCATGGTGCTGCAGGACACGTGGCTGTTTGGGGGGACGATCCGCGACAACATCCTGTACGGCCGGCCAGACGCCAGTGACGAGGACATGATGGATGCCGCGCGCGCGACCTACGTCGACCGGTTCGTGCACTCCCTGCCGGACGGATACGACACCGTTCTCGACGATGAGGGATCCAATGTGAGCGCGGGGGAGAAGCAATTGCTCACGATTGCTCGCGCATTCCTCAGCGCTCCGAGTGTGCTGATCCTTGACGAAGCGACGAGTTCGGTCGATACCCGCACCGAGGTGCTTGTGCAGCACGCGATGAAGGCGCTTCGAGCGAACCGCACGAGTTTCGTCATCGCCCATCGGCTGTCAACGATTAGAGATGCGGATTTGATCCTTGTCATGGAATCGGGCGCGATCGTCGAACAGGGTACCCACGACGAACTTCTCGCGTTGCACGGGTCCTATTCGCGCCTGTATAACTCGCAGTTCTCGGAGGAAGCAGTCGACTTGGTCTGATGTTTTTCAGGCCCGCTGGATGAGAAACTCACAGACTCGGAGGAGTGCGCGGAGTGATGTTGATGCTCCGATTGAGAGCGTCCACCTCGGCGTTCAGGCTCGTGAGTTGGGCCACAAGGCCGTCATATCGCGCGTGGCGATCAGCGATCGATTGGTATTGAGCATCCAGGTCTGATTGGCGGGCGAGTAGTTCGTTTCGCTCGGCTTCGAACGCGGACTGTGAGCCAAAATCTCCCGATTTCGCGCGAGCATTGAAGTTGGCCACGTCGGTTGAGAGCGCGTCATATCCGGCGTTGTAGGCCGCGTAGTCCGCGTCGATGCCCGCCGCAAGAGCGGTGATCTGAGTGGTCAGGTTCGTGATCTGCCGCTGTTGATCGACGAAGACCGCGTTGGACTTGTCGTGCAGGCCAACCACGACGGTGCGATCCGAGAAGTAGAGCGCGTAATGCTTTTCCAGGGCAGGTGAGAGCGACCCATACTCCGTGCCCAGAATCGAATGTAGTTCGTTGAGCCGCTCACCTGGCTCTGTAGTCGCATAGAAGGCCAGCTTGTCAGTGAGATCCTTATCGTCGGTGCGTTTGGCTGCTTCGGCGTCGAGCAGCGGCGCGAGCGCACCGCGCTCTGCCGCACCCATCCGGTCCCACGCGGCATGGAGCATTTCGTGTGATGCGACTACCTCTTCAAGGCCGTCGAGCCGCGCATCCGTTACGTCAAACAGGTGTGTCTGACGGGTGGCTGGCAGGTAGCACCCGAGGATTCCTACACCCTCCTGGCGCGTCGAGCACGCGGCGTCGAATGCTCGCCCGGCCGAGACCGACGGCGTTGACGCGTACAGCAGGAATCGGCCCCCATCCGTGAGATCGGCGCGCGCCGCGTACTCGGCAATCGTGGCCGGCACGGTGTAATTCCAGACGGTGACCTGGTCTATGACTCGGTCGCGATGGGTTACTAGCCAGGCAATAACGAGCACGAGCGCGACGTTCAGGAGAATCGCGAGGACCACGAGCACTACTCGGCCATGACCCGGCCGACTGCCCCGATTCGTTGCCGCCGCGGCGGTCGTGTCCTCGGCTGGCACTGTTGTCACGGCTGGAACTATAGTGCACTCGTCCGACAAGAGCGCGCTCCCGTTCGAGGGGAGCGCGCCCCCGCTTACTTGTCCAGAACCACCTGGATGTCGACGGTGATGGTGACCTCGTCGCCGAGCGTCATGCTGCCCGCTTCAATAGCCGCGTTCCATGCGACCCCGAAGTCTCGGCGATTGATCGTGGTGGTCGCGGTGGCGCCGGCTTTCGTGTTGCCGTAGCCATCAGTGACGACCCCGCCAAACTCGCCGAGGAGAGTCACTTCGCGCGTGATTCCGCGCAATGTGAGGTTGCCGGCAACGGTGAACTTGCCGTTGGCTGCATCGCCATCGAACGAGGTCGAGTTGAAGGTCATCGTCGGGTGCTCGTCGGCTTGGAAGAAGTCGCTCGTGCGCAAGTGCGCGTCGCGCGCGTCGGGAGCAGACGTGATCGTCACATCGAATGAGTCGAATGTTCCACGCACCTTCGAGATCATGAGGTGTTTCACACTGAATGACACCTCGGAGTGCGGCGGGTCGAGCTTCCAGGTGCCGGCGACGTAGTCAGGATAAATTTCGGTTGCAGTGGTCATGGGTGGCCCGAGCACCGCGACCATCCTACTGTTCCCGATTTAGTTGATTTGTCAACAATCCCAGCGACTCCATAGGTTTAGTGGCCGACGAGGGAACCCATGGCTCGCGCGATAAGTGAAGGGCGATGGGTCACACCTTCCTCGATGTCCGCTA
>Ga0123337_10005494_pt1 | contig 12470 bp, 9 predicted proteins | sample frozenSSSSmetaG_FD_89792 | JGI IMG/M metagenome (GOLD analysis project Ga0123337, IMG submission 89792) | Glacier valley bacterial and archeal communities from Borup Fiord, Nunavut, Canada, to study Microbial Dark Matter (Phase II) -... | ecosystem: Environmental > Aquatic > Freshwater > Ice >...
GGCGGCGTCCTTTGTCAGCTTTTCTGCGGCAGTGGCGCTGTTGATCTGATGAAAGTTCGGTCATGAGAAAGTTCGGTCATGACACAGTCTGCGCTCGCATCCGTACCTTTCAGCCTGCACGTCGAAGACCGCGTGCTCGACGACCTGCGTGAACGTCTGGCCCGCACGCGCTGGCCCGACGAGGCACCGGGCGAGCCCTGGTCCACCGGCAGCAGCGTCGCTTACATGAAGACGCTGGCCGAGTACTGGCGCACGGAATTCGATTGGCGGGAGCAAGAGGCCGAGCTGAACCGCTTCCGGCAATTCAAAGTGCCGCTGGCCGGCATCGAGGTCCACTTCATCCACGAACCGGGCCATGGGCCGGCACCACTGCCGCTGCTGCTGTCGCACGGCTGGCCGGGGTCGGTGTTCGAGTTCCGCCGCCTCATCCCGATGCTCACCGACCCCGAACGCTTCGGCGGCGACCCGGCTGACGCCTTCACCGTCGTCGCGCCGTCGCTGCCGGGCTTCACGCTCTCGTTCAAGCCGGGACAGGCGCGCTTCGGCGTCGAAGAGATGGCCGACGCCTTCGCCGAGCTGATGACCGACGTGCTCGGCTACCCGCGTTTCGCCGCCCAGGGCGGCGACTGGGGCTCATTCGTCACGTCGCGTCTGGGCTACAGCCATCCCGAGCAGGTGATCGGCATCCACCTGAACCTTCTGGCCGTCCGGCGCGATCCGCAAATGATGCAGAACCCGACGGTCGAGGAGCGCCGCTTCCTTGACGAGCTGAATCACTTTCTGAAGGAGGAGATCGGCTACCAGTGGATCCAGGGCACGAAGCCGCAGACGCTGGCCTTCGGCCTGAACGATTCCCCGGCCGGCCTGGCCGCCTGGATCGTCGAAAAATTCCGCAGTTGGACTGACAACGACGGCGACCCGGCCAGCGCGGTGCCGCGCGACGAGATGCTCGCCAACATCACCCTGTACTGGGCCACGGGGGCCGTGGGCTCGTCGTTTTGGCCCTACTACGCTCGCATGCACCGCGAGTGGCCGGTGCCGGCTGGCAAGACGGTGGACGTGCCGATGGGCTACGTCGAGTTCCCGCGCGAGATCCTGCGACCGCCGCGTTCGCTAGCCGCGCGGCAGTACAGCGACATTCGCCGCTGGACGACGCAGACCAAGGGCGGCCACTTCGCTGCGCTGGAGCAGCCCGAGGTCCTGGCGCACGAGATCCGCGAATTCTTCCGACCCCTGCGCGCCGCGCGCTGACGCGCTCCCCGGCTTGACGGCCTAGCGCTCGCTCGCACGCAGTTCCTCCGTCAACCAGTCGATCAGCCTGAGCGCGTCCGGCCGCCGGGCGAGCTGCGGCGCCGCCCAGATCGCGAGCCTGTTCGGACCGGCGGAGAAGCCGAGCGGCGCGACCAACGTCCCGTTGTTCAGGTCGTCGCGCACCAGCATGCGCGGGACGTTGGCCATCCCGAGGCCGCACTTGGCGGCCTGGATGAGCAGGTAGAAGTGATCGAAGGACTCGGCAATGCGCAGAGGGCCGAGTGCGTCTTGACCGCAGCAGCGCAGCCAGTCGGTCCAGGCATCGGGCCGTGTCCGCGACACCATCAGCCGCGCCCGGTTCAAGTCGGCGGCGGTCTGCAGCGAAAGATCTCCCAGGTACGCCGGCGAACACACGGGGCCGACCCACTCGGTGACGACGTCGCTGCGCATCACCACCTTCGGCGCCTCGATGCTGGACAAGCGGATCGCGACGCTGATGCTGTCGCGCGTGAAGTCCACCGGACCGTGGCTCATGTTGAAGCGCAGCTCGATCGCCGGGTTTGCGTCGTGGAAGCGCGCCAGCCGCGGAATCAGCCAGTACATCATGATCGACTCGGAGCACGACAGGGTCAGCGGGCCCGGCGTGAGCTGATCCACGCTGGCTTGGATCAAGTTGAAGCCGGCCGACAGGCCTTCGGCGAAACGCTGGCCTTCGCTGGTCGGCGCGGTGCCTTGCGCGCTGCGCGTCAGCAGCGCCAGTCCCAGCGAGTCCTCGAGCGAACGGATGTGGCGGCTGACGGCGCCGTGCGTCACCGAGAGCTCGTCGGCCGCTGCGCTGAAACTTCGCAATCGAGCAGTCGCCTCGAAGGCTCGCAAGGCGTTCAAGGACAGCCGTGGCGGGGACATGCTGAAGGCCGGGTTTGCCCAGGGTTCGTGTGATTCCACATCACAGCTGGCCAAGATCATATCGTTTGCCATCGAGGCCGCGATCGATAGTCTTCGGCATTCGACTGCGAAAACGTCACAGAGCCGATGCGTCATCCAAGCCCACGTGCCGAGTTCACTGCGCGCTACCTCGTCGAGAGCTCGGTCCCTGCCGAGCATGCCGCGCAGGTCATCGCCGGCGAGCAATCGAGCGGCACGTTCGTGTCCCTCCCGGGGGAGACCGATGCTCTGAAAGAACGCTCGCGTGCCCGCGTCGTGCGCGTCGAAGCCCTGCCGCCGGTCCGCGAGCCGTCGCTCGCGAGCGCATTCGTCGAACGCCGCCCGCACGACGGCGTGTTCCATCGCGCCGAGGTCGAGATCGCCTTCCCGGTCGCCAACGTCGGCCACAACCTGCCGAGCCTGCTCGCGACCGTGGCCGGCAACCTGTTCGAGCTCGGCGAAGTCACGGGCCTGCGGCTGCTGGACCTGGACCTGCCGCCCGACTACGCCGCCGGCTTCGCAGGCCCGGGCTTCGGCATCGAAGGCACGAGGCGGATTGCAGGCGTGTTCGAGCGGCCGCTGATCGGCACCATCATCAAGCCCAGCATCGGCCTGACACCAGCCGAAACCGCCGAGCTGGTCGACAGCCTCTGCGCTGCCGGAATCGACTTCATCAAAGACGACGAGCTCATCGCCGACCCGCCGTACGCCCCCTTCGCGGATCGACTGGCGGCGGTGATGCCGGTGCTGCAACGGCACGCGGATCGTCTCGGCCGCATGCCGATGTACGCGATCAACATCTCGGGCTCGATCGACGAGATGCTGCGCCGGCACGACGCGGTGCTCCGGGCCGGCGGCACCTGCGTGATGGTCAGCGTCAACTGGGTCGGCTTCGCCGGTGTCGAGCACCTTCGCCGCCACGCGCAGCTGCCGATCCACGGCCACCGCAACGGCTGGGGCGCCTTCACGCGCCACCCCGGGCTGGGCTTCGAGTTCGCGGCCTACCAGAAGCTGTGGCGACTAGCCGGCGTCGACCATTTGCACGTCAACGGCATCCGCAGCAAGTTCTGGGAACCCGACGAGTCGGTCATCAAATCCGCGCATGCCTGCCTTGCGCCCTTCGCCGGCGTGCCGGCGCTGATGCCGGTGTTCTCGTCGGGCCAGTGGGCCGGCCAGGCGCCGGACCTGTATGCGCGGCTCGGCTCGACCGACCTGATGCACCTGGCCGGCGGCGGCATCATTGGCCACCCCGACGGGATCGCCGCCGGCGTGGCGAGCATGCGCGAAGGTTGGGAAGCCGCGGTCGCCGGCGCCAGCCTCGACAGCTACGCCCAGGATCACCCTGCGTTGCGCCGGGCACTGGCCCACTTCGCGACGCTTTGACTTCATGGCCACGCCGCGCTCCGACCTCCGGCTCGCCTTCTACGGCGACGACTTCACCGGCTCGACCGATGCGCTCGAGGTGCTCGCCTTCGCCGGCCTGCGCTGCGCGCTGTTCCTGCGCGTGCCCGACGCCGCGACGCTGCGCGAGCTGGGGCCGTTCGATGCGGTCGGCATCGCAGGCGACAGCCGCGGCATGTCGCCCGCCGAGATGGACGAGGCCCTGCCGTCCGTGCTGGCCTCGCTGGCGCGGCTGCCGACGTCGCTGGTGCACTACAAGGTCTGCTCCACCTTCGACAGCTCTCCGGCCATCGGCAGCATCGGCCGCGTCATGGACCTGGCGCGCACCGCCTACGGCGAGGGCGCGATTCCGATCGTCGCCGGCACGCCCGCGCTTGGCCGCTACTGCCTGTTCGGCAACCTGTTCGCGCGCTCGGGCATCGACGGCCAAGTGCATCGGCTCGACCGCCATCCGATCATGAGCACGCATCCGGTCACGCCGATGCACGAGGCCGACCTGGCGCGCCACCTCGCGGAACAGACCGCGCAGCCAATCGCGAACTTCACCGGGCCCATGCTGGACGGCGGCCGCGAGGTGGCGGACCGCGAGCTCGCTCGGCTGGCCGCCGATACGCGCGGCGCGATCCTGTTCGACGGCGCCACGCCGGCCCATCTGACCGAAGTCGGCCGCCTGCTCGAAAGCCTAGCGCGTGGTCGCGGCCGGCCGCTGTTCTGCGTCGGTTCGTCGGGCCTCGAGTACGCGCTGACGCAGTGGTGGCGCGAGACGGGTGCATCTCAAGCCGTGCCCGCCGCGACCGACGTCGAGTCCTTCGACGCCGTGCCGCAGTTGCTGGCGGTGTCGGGCAGCGCCTCGCCGCTGAGCGCCTTGCAGATCGACGCCGCGCTGGCCGCGGGCTTCGTCGACCTGCCGGTCGATGCCGACGCGCTGGTCGCCGAGAGCGGCTGGCAGGACAGCCAGTCGGCGCTCACCGGGCGTGCGATCACGGCGCTGCGGCGAGGCAAGAGTGTGATGCTGCACACCGCGCGCGGCCCGCAAGATCCGCGCATCGCAGCGATGCTCGATGCCCTGATGGCGCGTGGCGCCAGCCGCGAACAAGCCAGACACGAAGGCGGCCGGCTGCTTGGCCAGCGCCTGGGCGAAGTCGTCGACGCCGCACTGCGCGCCGTGCCGCTGCGCCGCCTGGTGCTGTCGGGCGGCGACACCTCGAGCCAGATTACACAGCGCCTGGCGCCAGACGCCTTGCTGATCGCCGCGCGCCTGGCGCCTGGCGCGCCCTTGTGCCGCGTGTCGTCGCGCGAGCCGCACCTGCGCGAGCTGCAGATCGCACTCAAGGGCGGGCAGATGGGCCAGGCCGACTACTTCGTCGCCGCGCTCCGTGGCCGCCCGCCGAGCGGCTGAAGCGTTCCCGCATCACCCAACCCAACAGAGGAGACAAGACCATGACTGGAATCACCCGCCGCAAGGCACTGACCGGCACCGCCGCCCTGATCGCCGCACCGGCGCTGATCCTGCCGCGCGGCGCGCAGGCGGCGGAGTTCACCTACAAGTTCGGCACCAACGTGCCGGCCACGCATCCGCTCAACGTTCGCGCCATGGAGGCCAGCGAGCGCATCCTGAAGGAGACCGGCGGCCAGGTGCAGATCAACGTCTTCCCGAACAACCAGCTTGGCAACGACTCCGACATGCTGTCGCAGCTGCGCGCCGGCGGGCTCGAGTTCTTCACCATCTCGGGCGTCAACGTGCTGTCGCAGCTGGTGCCGATCTCCTCGATGTGGGGTTTGGGCTTCGCCTGGGCGAACGACGATGCCGTGCACAAGGCGCTCGACGGCGAGCTGGGCAAGTTCCTGCGCGGCCAGTTCCCGAAGGTCGGCCTGCTGGCGATGGACACCATCTGGAGCTCCGGCTTTCGCCAGGTCACCAACAGCGTCAGGCCGATCAACACGCCCGACGACCTGAAGGGCCTGAAGATGCGGGTGCCGGTCAGTCCGCTCTGGACCTCGCTGTTCAAGCACCTGGGCGCCGCGCCAACCTCGATCAGCTTTGCCGAGACCTACTCGTCGCTGCAGACCAAGGTCGTCGACGGCCAGGAGAACCCGCTCGCGATCATCTCGATCGCGAAGCTGTACGAGGTACAGAAGTTCTGCTCGATGACCAATCACATGTGGGACGGCTGGTGGTGCATGACCAACCAGAAGGTCTGGGACCGCATCCCGGAGAAAGCGCGGCCGGTCATCGCCAAGAACCTCAACCAGGCCGCGCTCGAGATGCGCGCCGACGGTGCCAAGCTCAACTCGTCGCTGCGATCGGAGCTGGCCACCAAGGGCCTGGCGTTCAACGACCCCAAGCTGGACGCCTTCCGCGAGACGCTGGTGAAGTCGGGCTTCTACATCGAGTGGCGCCAGAAGTACGGCGAGGAGGCCTGGGCACTGCTGGAGAAGTACACCGGCAAGCTGGGCTGAGCCTTGGTGGCCGCGCTCCTTCCCCACGATGAGCCGACCGCCCCCGGCGCGGCCGCGCTGTGGGCACGGCGCGTGCAGACGGCGCTCGCCCGGTTCCTCGCCGTGCCGGTCGCGCTGCTGGTCGCCGCCGAGATCTTCGTGCTGCTGGCCGGCGTGATCGCGCGCTACGTTTTCCGCAACCCGCTGATCTGGTCCGACGAGGTGGCCTCGATCCTGTTCCTGTGGCTGGCGATGCTGGGCTCGGCGATCGCGTTCGAACGCGGCGACCACATGCGCATGACGGCGGTCGTCAGCAAGCTGAAGCCGGCTTCGCGGGCCTTCCTCGACCTGCTGGCCACCGCGGCCGCGTTGGCATTCCTGCTGCTGATCCTGCCCTACGCCTGGGAGTACGCGGTCGAGGAGGCGGCGATGCGCACGCCGGCGCTCGATGTGCAGAACTCCTGGCGCGTCGCGGCGATGGCCGCCGGCTTCGGCGCCATGGCGCTGTTCGCGGTGCTGCGGCTGGTGCAGGTGGGACGGCCGCGCCAAGTGGCGCTGGCGCTGGCGCTGACGGCGGCGCTGATCCTGGTGATGTGGCTCTTGCAGCCGGTATGGCGTCAGCTCGGCAACGGCAACCTCGTGGTGTTCTTCGTCGTCGTCGTCGCCGGGGCGGTGTTCGCCGGCGTGCCGATCGCCTTCGCCTTCGGCTTGGCGACGCTCGGCTACGTGATGCTGACCACGACCACCCCGGTGCTCATCGTCGTCGGCCGCATGGACGAAGGCGTCAGCCACCTGATCCTGCTGTCGGTGCCGCTGTTCGTGTTCCTCGGCCAGCTGATCGAGATGACGGGCATGGCGCGGGCGATGGTGGCGTTCCTCGCCAGCCTGCTCGGCCACGTGCGCGGCGGGCTCCACTACGTGCTGGTCGGCGCGATGTACCTGGTGTCCGGGATCTCCGGCTCGAAGGCGGCCGACATGGCGGCCGTGGCGCCGGTGCTGTTCCCCGAGATGAAGCAGCGCGGCGCCACGGAAGGCGACCTGGTGGCGCTGCTGGCCGCGACCGGAGCGCAGACCGAGACCATCCCGCCCAGCATCGTGTTGATCACGATCGGGTCGGTCACCGGCGTGTCGATCGCCGCGCTTTTCACCGGGGGGCTCCTGCCCGGACTGGTGCTGGCGGTGACGCTGATGGCGGTGGTGTGGTGGCGCTACCGCGGCGAAGACCTGAGCGGCGTCAAGCGGGCGAGCGGCAAACAAGTCGGCCGCGCCTTCCTGATCGCGATTCCGGCGGTCGCGCTGCCCTTCATCATTCGCGCCGCGGTGGTCGAGGGCGTCGCCACTGCGACCGAGGTCTCGACCATCGGCATCGCCTACGGCGTGCTGGCCGGCATCTTCATCTATCGGCAGTTCGACTGGAAGCGCGTCTATCCGATGCTGGTCGACACCGCCAGCCTGTCGGGCTCGATCCTGTTGATCATCGGCGCCGCCACGGCGATGGCCTGGGGCCTCACGCAGTCGGGATTCTCGCGCTCGCTGAGCGAGGCGATGCGAACCATGCCCGGCGGCGCCGCCAGCTTCATGGCGGTCTCGGTCGTCGCCTTCATCGTCCTCGGCAGCGTGCTCGAAGGCATCCCGGCGATCGTGCTGTTCGGGCCGCTGCTGTTCCCGATCGCCAAGGCAGTCGGCATCCACGAAGTGCACTACGCGATGGTCGTCATCCTGGCGATGGGCATGGGCCTGTTCGCGCCGCCCTTCGGCGTCGGCTACTACGCCGCGTGTGCGATCGGCCGCGTCAACCCGGACAGCGGCATCCGCCCGATCATGGGCTACATGGCCGCACTGTTCGTCGGCCTGGTGGTCGTCGCGCTGGTGCCCTGGATCTCGATCGGCTTCCTGTGACCTCCTCTGCATTCAGGCTCTCATGACGACACAACCCAACTCCGAACGTCGCGTTGCCGTGGTCACCGGCGGCGCCATGGGCATCGGCGCCGAAGTGTGCCGGCGCCTGGCCGCCGCTGGCCATCACGTGCTCGTCGCCGACCTCAACGTTGATGCGGCCCAGGCGACGGCGCAAGAGCTGTGCACGAACAACGGTCACGCTGTCGCGTTGGCGATGGACGTCGGTCGTCCCGAGTCGATCGCCGATGCCTTCCAGCAGATCGAGCGCGAGCACGGCCGCTGCGACGTTCTCGTCAACTGCGCCGGCATCGCCAAGGTCTTTCCCTTCCTCGAGTTCCCGCTCGACAACTTTGCCCTGACGATGAACGTCAACGTCACCGGCACGCTGCTGTGCGCCCAGGCTGCGGCACGGCTGATGCTGCGCCGGCGCTGGGGCCGCATCGTCAACATCGCCTCGGTCGCCGGCATGCGCGCGGTGGGCAGCGGTCGCACCGCCTACGGCACGTCCAAAGGCGCGGTGATCGCGCTGACACGGCAGATGGCGGTCGAGCTCGCCGAGCACGGCATCACCGCCAATGCCGTGGCGCCAGGGCCGGTCGACACGCCGATGACGCAGGTGCTGCACAGCGAGCGCTTTCGCCAGGAGTATTCGAAGGCGATCCCGATGAACCGCTACGGCACGACCGGCGAGATTGCCGCGGCCGTGATGTACCTGGTGTCCGAGGACGCCGGCTACGTCTCGGGCGTGGTCCTGCCGGTAGACGGCGGCTTTCTCGCCTCGGGCGCACGCGGCCTGTGAGCGCCCTGCACTTCCTTCCTGTCGCGGAGTTGACCCATGCAACTGAAAGACCAGGTCGCCATCGTCACCGGTGCCGCGTCACCGCGCGGCATCGGCTGGGCGACGGCGAAGCGCTTTGCCGACGAAGGCGCGCGCGTCGTCATTCTCGACCTCGATGCGCAGGCCGCCGAGCAGGCCGCGGGCGCGTTCGGCCCGCCCCACTTGGGCCTGGCTTGCGACGTGCGCGACGAAAGCGCGTGCCGCGCGGCCGTGCAACGCGTGCTCGACACCTTCAGCCGCATCGACATCCTGGTCAACAACGCCAGATGTTTCATGTCCATCGACACATTTCTCGCGTGGGTTCTGACGAAACATTCCTTGCGCGTGCTTCCATCAAATTTCGCGAGCAATCGACGTGCCGCAGCCGTCGAGCGCAGCGCAACCTTACGTGCCGTCATGTTCTGCAGGTGCGGCAGCGAGGCCGTTGCGCCTGGCCAGAACAGGGCGCCCTTGGCGTGGGCGATGAGCTTGTCTCAGCTGCCTGAACCGCCCCGGGTTTCGTGAAGGCTCGCTACGCCGTGGTCAGCGGTGTGCTCCTAACGTATTGCCACCACCGGTGCCGCATGGCGGAAGAGCCGGCCTCATTTGGGCGGCGCTATTTGAGCCATGCGGCCGCGCGTCCGCTCGAGTACAGGCTGATGTTCGGTACTAAGGCTCGACGACTTGTAGCGGACGGTCGCGAAGGTTGGCTCGTGGCCGGAACCGGCGCGCTGGCTCCAACGTGCGAACGCTGGATCCTGCATTCGCCAATGCGCGCGCTGTATGGCATACGCTCACGCCTCTGATTTCACAACGGAAGTCGTCATGCAACTCACTCCCGGCGTACTCCAGCACGGCGACGCCTCTGTCGGGCAGCGCCTTACCACCGACGTCGATATGCAGAAGCTCGGAGCCTCGGCGGAGCTGCAGGGCGGTCTCGAGTCAATGCGCAAGCAAATCGCTTTGCAGCGCCGGCCGGCTTTGCAAAGCCTCTTCGTTGGTGCGCCCGGCAACGGTCAGGTGCTCGCCGCCGCGTCGCTCGGCAAGGCCGCAGGCCTACCCGTCTTTCGAATCGATCTCTCGGCGGTCGTCTCGCGGTATATCGGGGAGACCGAAAAGAACCTCAATCGGATCTTCGACCACACCCAGGGCGCCAACGCGATCCTGTTCTTCGACGAGGCGGATGCGCTCTTTGGCAAGCGCACGGAGGTGAACGACGCACACGACCGCTATGCGAACGTAGAGACGGCATATCTTCTGCAGAAGCTGGAAGCGCACGCTGGACTCACGATTCTGGCGGTCCGTTCGCGCGCAAACATCGATCCGGCGTTCCTGCGACGCCAGCGCTACGTGCTGCACTTTCATGTGCCGCTGAACCCGCCCAGGAGGTCGCTCTCGTAAAGCGCATGAATCGACCGGAGAGAACAGGGAGGAGCACTTCGGGTAGGCGAGGCGGATCGGCTCAAGTTCGTGCAGGCCGTCCTGGATCGAATGCTTCGCATTGGTCCAACGGCGGCGCAATGATGAACGGCTCGACGGACAAAGTTCCTGGAGCCGACTTGCGCTGAGATGTCACCCCCATGTCACCTACGGCGCGTTGCCGGCGTGTTCACTTTCGACGAATACTGCCCTTTTCACCGAAGGAGGCAGCTCGATGGCAACGACCCGCGTCGAACGATCATCCCGACGAGGTTGGGTACGTGGCTTGGCGCTGCTCTTGGTCGCCGGCAGCATCACTGGCTGCGATTCCCTTGCGCCGATTTTCGGTTTCACTGCGAACGATGCCCGGTGGATCGCCGCAACAATCTTACTTAGCGGCTTTCGTCCCACCGTCGTGACGAATGGCGTCGCGATTGGCGCGCGTGCGCGACCACTGGCCAGTGGAGCCGTGACCCTTGACTCTTTCACGCCCACCGCAGCGTTCAGGGGAAATCAGTCTGCGATCGTCGGTGGCGCGCTCAGTGCACCGGCGTCCTTCACGGGATCCTTCGTGGTCCGTGAAGCCAACTGCAGTCTGACGCAATACTCGTTGGCTACTGCCGTCGTCGCGGGCAGCGCAATCACCGCAACGTTGCCGAATGCCGAGGCGCATCTGCGCCGCATCTCGGGTCTCACCCCCGGCAGCGGCACATTCGCCAAAGGGTGTTCCGATCGCGCGCGTGGCCTTGCCTCCGCGCCGGGAGCGTTCCTTGGCCGGGCTGCCAACGGAGATCTGCTGGCGGTGGTTGTTGGGTCCACGGGCAAGCTCACGCTCCTGCGATTCAGTACAGCCGGAGTCCCCGTGAGCCAGACGGTTCTCGTCGCCTCGGGCGCTACGACGACACTTTCGGCGATCGATCTCAACGGGGACGGCATCGCGGACATCGTCTCACCGTACATGTCGTCCGGCGGCATCAATGGAGTCGGTGTCCTGCTCAGCCGCGCCGACGGGACCTTCGGTCCCGTCGCCATCTATCCCGTGTATCCGGCGGGCACCGCCGGCGGCAGGACCAGCATCGAGGACGTCAACGGCGACGGCAAGCTCGACATCGTCGCGATCGGCCGGCCGGCCGGCTTTGCAGCAGCGCCGACACTCGCCACCCTCATCGGTTCCGGCAATGGCACTTTCATCCAAGGGCCCGTGAGCACGCCATCGGTTGACAACGGCCCCTTCGTGCTTGCCGATTTCGATGGCGATGGTCGCCCCGATCTCCTCACCGCGAGCGGCCTACTCTTGTCTGGCAATGCCGACGGCTCCTTCGGCGCCCATGTGCAGCGGCTCGACTCATTCGCTAGCGGCCAAGCGCGCAATTTGGCCGTCGGCGATTTCAATGGCGACGGCAAGCTCGACGTCGCTTTACGCGACGGCAAGTTCGTGACCATCCATACCGGTCAAGGCGACGGCACGTTCGTGCCCGGCGTCAGCTATGCGCTGACCCGCGGAGCTGACTATCTCGCTGTATCGGACGTCGACGGCGACGGCAATGCTGACATCGTCGTCGGGCTCAGCAGCCCAGGCGTCTACGGCCCGGACCTCCGGACGCAGTCGGTGACCCAATTTCTTCTCGGAAGAGGTGACGGCACGTTCGCCGCGGCCGATGCCCTGTCGGGCGTGGGCGTGTCCAGGCTGGCGTCAGCGCCGACATTTGCACTGGATCAGTTCGTTGCCGATGACTATCCCGATCTGGTGACGATGTCGGCGGGCGCGGCAACGACGCTGTCGATCTATCGCGGTTCGGCGTCGGCGCGCTTCGGCGCACCCACGACCGTCGCTAGCCTGGGCTTTCATCCTGATCTCCTGACTTCGGGCGATGTCGACGGCGATGGTCACCCCGATCTGATCGCGGCGGGCGCGCGGTTAGCAGTGCTACGCGGCCTGGGCGGGGGCGCTTTCGCCGCAGAACAAAGTTATGCGCTGCCGGGCACTGGAGACCGCCTCGATCTTGTCAACCTGGCCGCGGCAGACTTCAACGGCGACGGCCGCGCGGACGTCGTCGTCATCATGGGCCGGCAGGGCGCCCTTAGTGGCGGCGCATTTGTTTACATCGCCAATGCCGACGGCAGCCTAAAGCCGCCGGTCCAAGTCGACGCGGCGACGAATCTGCGAGCTCTCGCGGTCGGCGATCTGAACGGCGACGGGCGCGCAGACATCGCCGTCGGCGGGCTGGATCCGCAGTTCTATGCTGGGGCGAATCTCCTGCGCGGCGTGCGCGTCTATCGTGGCAACGCCGACGGCAGCTTTGCTGCACCTCTCAGCCTA
>Ga0123337_10005495_pt1 | contig 12470 bp, 8 predicted proteins | sample frozenSSSSmetaG_FD_89792 | JGI IMG/M metagenome (GOLD analysis project Ga0123337, IMG submission 89792) | Glacier valley bacterial and archeal communities from Borup Fiord, Nunavut, Canada, to study Microbial Dark Matter (Phase II) -... | ecosystem: Environmental > Aquatic > Freshwater > Ice >...
CGGCGTCCACTTCGAGGACCAGCTCGCCTCGGTCAAGAAGTGCGGCCACATGGGCGGCAAGGTGCTCGTGCCGACGCGTGAAGCGTCCGCCAAGCTGACCGCGGCGCGTCTGGCTGCCGACGTCATGGGCGTGCCGACGCTTGTCATCGCCCGCACCGATGCCGAAGCCGCCGATCTGGTCACCAGCGACGTCGACGACAACGACAAGCCCTTCCTCACCGGCGAGCGCACGATCGAAGGCTTCTACCGCACGCGTCCTGGCCTCGACCAGGCGATCTCGCGCGGCCTTGTCTACAGCGAGTACGCCGACATGGTGTGGTGCGAAACCGGCAAGCCCGATCTGGCTTACGCCAAGGCCTTCGCCGAGGCGATCCACAAGAAGTTTCCCGGCAAGCTCCTGGCCTACAACTGCTCGCCGAGCTTCAACTGGAAGAAGAACCTCGACGATGCGACGATCGCCAAGTTCCAGCGCGAGCTCGGGGCGATGGGCTACAAGTTCCAGTTCATCACGCTGGCCGGCTTCCACAGCCTCAACTACTCGATGTTCAACCTCGCGCACGGCTACGCGCGCAGCAACATGAGCGCCTTCGTGGAGTTGCAGGAGGCCGAGTTCGCGGCGGCGGAAAAGGGCTTCACGGCCGTCAAGCACCAGCGCGAGGTCGGCACCGGCTACTTCGATGCCGTGACCAGCACGATCGAGCGAGACGCCTCGACCGTCGCGCTGAAGGGCTCGACCGAAGACGAACAGTTCTTCGACCGCAAGCACGCCTGACCGGATCGTTTCCGTCGCGCTGCGCGACAGGCGGGCCTTCCTCTTGCTTCGCCCACGGCTCGCCGTGGGGAGTTGTCGTTTTGGCGCACGGCTCCGGGGGTGAAATGCGCCGGTTCGTTCCCGGTTGTTCGTGTGTGTCGGCGAGAGAAGCCGCCGCGCGTTGACGGGACGGCCCATGCGCTCCGATCCGGAAAAAATGACCGCCTTGTCGACACCATTCTCCCGACGTCTCTGCTGTGTCGTCCTGATCGCCGTGACGATGCCGGCAGCGTGGGCTTTCGGCTTCGACGACATCGCAGCGCGGGCCGGCAGCCTCGCCGCGAAGCCCTACCAGGCGCCTGTCATCAACATGCCGGCCGCCTTGCGCGACCTCGACTACGACGCCTACCGCGACATTCGCTTCCGGCCCGAGAAGGCACTCTGGCGCGCCGAGAAGCTGCCTTTCGAGCTGATGTTTTTCCATCAAGGCCGGACGGTGCCGGAGCCGGTCCGCATCAACGTCGTCGAGCCGGCCGGCAACCGCGAGGTCGCCTTCGATCCGAACCTGTTCGACTACGGCAAGAACAAGTTCGAGCCGCAGAGCCTGCGCGGGCTCGGCTTCAACGGCTTTCGCGTCCACTATGCGATCAACAAGGCTGGCTACAAGGACGAGGTCCTCGTCTTCCAGGGCGCAAGCTACTTTCGCGCCGTCGGCAAGGGCCAGTCGTACGGTCTCTCGGCGCGCGGCCTGGCGGTCGACACAGCGGCTGCAGAGGGCGAAGAGTTCCCGCGCTTCGTCGAGTTCTGGGTCGAGCGGCCGCGCCCCGGCGCGACCTCGCTCACGATCTACGGGCTGCTCGATTCGCGCCGCGTCGCCGGCGCGTATCGCTTCGTGCTGACACCGGGTGTCGAGACGACCATGCAGGTCACGGCACGCCTCTTCGCGCGCGAGAAGATCGCCAAGATCGGCCTTGCGCCGCTGACCAGCATGTACACCTTCGGCGAGAACCAGCCGGGGCGCGACGACTATCGGCCCGAGGTCCACGACTCCGACGGCCTCTCGATCGAGGGCAACGACGGCGAGTGGATCTGGCGACCGCTCGTCAATCCCCGTCGTCTCCTGGTGACGTCGTTCGGGCTCACCAGCCCGCGTGGCTTCGGCCTGATGCAGCGTGACCGCCTGCCGGCGAGCTACGAGGACCCCGAGGCGCAGTACGAGAAGCGACCGAGCGCTTGGATCGAGCCGGTCGGCCCCTGGGGCGTCGGGCGGGTCGAGCTGGTGCAGATCCCCACCCCCGACGAGACCAACGACAATATCGTCGCGTTCTGGGTTCCCCAGGCCGCTCCTCAGCCCGGGAAAGCCTTCGACTTCGCCTACCGGATCCACTGGCAGGGCGCAGGCACGGCACCTGCCGGCAAGGGCTGGACCGTCCAGACGCGCCGCGGCCGCGGCTTTGTCGCCAAGCGCACAGACGGCGAGATCAACTACGTGGTCGACTTCGACGGCCCGGCCCTGCGATCGCTCGCGTCCACGGGCGACGTCGAGCCGGTGATCTGGGTCGACGCCAACGCCGAGGTCCGCGAGCGCAACCTGTTCAAGAACTTGACCACCGGCGCCTGGCGCATGACGGTTCGATTCAAGCGCAACGATGCCGCCAAGCCGGTCGAGTTGCGTGCCTATCTCAAGCAACAGAAAACGATCCTCACCGAAACATGGAGCTACATCCTTCCTGCCGAGGCCGACAAGCCATGAGGTCGATCGATCCGCATCCGGAGATGGTGCGCGGCGCGATGCCCGCGACGCCGTGGGCAGGGCCATTGCTCGCCCGGCCATGGAAGCGTCTGCTCGGCCGGGCGCCCGCGCGCGTCCCGATGCGCATTGACGACATCAGGCCGCCGATGTTCCGCCGCTTCATGTTGCTGGTGCTGGTCGCGATCGGCGCCTTCGTCGGCACGCACGCGATGGTCGAGGTGCTGCCGGAAGACGGCTCGGCGCTCGCTGAGAAGGGCCTGCTGCTGCTCTTCGGCGTGCTCTTCGCCTGGATCTCGGCCGGCTTCTGGACCGGCCTGATGGGCGCCGGCGTCCTGATGCTGCGGCCCGGACGCAGCTCGCTCATGCGTCGCCTCGCCGATGAGCCGGTCCGGCCGCTCGATCCGGAGGCGCGAACGGCCATCGTCATGCCGATCTGCAACGAGCACGTGCCGACGGTGTTCGGTGGATTGGGCGCGACCATCGATTCCCTCGTCGCGACCGGCGAATCGGCGCACTTCGACGTGTACATCCTCAGCGACACGTCGGATCCCGACATCCGCGCCGGCGAGCAAGCTGCATGGCACGACCTGGCCACGCGCATCGCGGCCGTGCACGGCGACGACTTGCATGCACTGCGCGTCCACTACCGCTGGCGCCAGCTCCGCACCAAGCGCAAGGCCGGCAACGTCGCCGACTTCTGCCGTCGCTGGGGCAATGCCTATCGCTATCTCGTCGTGCTCGATGCCGACAGCGTCATGACCGGCGAGTGCCTGACGACGCTGGTGCGGATGATGGAAGCAGACGACGGCGCCGGCATCATCCAGACCGCGCCGCGCGCCGTCGGCCACGAGACGGCGCATGCCCGCATCCAGCAGTTCAGCGCGCGCGCCTACGGCCCGCTCTTCACCGCCGGTATGCGCTTCTGGCAGCTCGGCGAATCGCACTACTGGGGTCACAACGCAATCCTGCGCATGGCGCCATTCATGGCGTACTGCGGTCTCGCGCCGCTGAAGGGGAGCGGTCCGCTCTCCGGCGAGGTGATGTCGCACGACTTCGTCGAGGCCGCGCTGATGCGCCGTGCGGGATGGAAGGTGTGGGTCGCCGACGAGGTCGACGGCAGCTACGAGCAGGTGCCGCCGAACCTGCTCGCCGAGCTGCAGCGCGACCGGCGCTGGTGCCACGGCAACCTGCAGAACTCGCGCCTGATGTTCGAGCCGCGCCTGCACGCCGTGCACCGCACCGCGTTCCTCACCGGCGTGCTGGCGTACGCGTCGTCGCCGCTCTGGCTCTCGTTCCTGATGCTGTCGACAGTGCTCTTCGCCCAGCACGCTGGCACCGATCCGACGTACTTCTTCGAGCCCTACCAGCTCTTCCCGATCTGGCCGACCGCGAACCTCAAGCTCATGCTGACGCTCTTCGGGCTCACCGGCGTGCTGCTGCTCGCGCCGAAGGTGCTGTCGCTCCTGGCGATCATCGTCCGTGGCCAGGCGAGCCGCTTCGGCGGCGTCGGCCGGCTGCTGGCGAGCGCCTTCATCGAGTTCTGGCACTCGTTGCTGCTGGCGCCGGTGCGGATGCTGTTCCACACACAGTTCGTGCTCGCCGCGCTCACCGGCTGGCGACTCGATTGGAAGTCGCCGCCACGCAACGACGCGTCGACGTCATGGCGCCAGGCGTGGGCGCGTCACGGCGCGCACACGATGCTTGCCGTTGCGTGGATTGCGACCATCGTCTTCACGAGCGCGGCGTTCCCGTGGTGGCTGTCGCCGATCCTGGCCGGATTGCTGTTCGCCATTCCGCTGTCGGTGCTGAGCAGCCGCGTCAAGATCGGGCGCGCGCTGAGGCGCCGGGGTCTCATGCTCACGCCCGAGGAAACGCGTTTGCCGCCGATCCTGCGTCGCGCCGAACGGCTCGCGGCCGAGGTTGGATGCCGGCCGACGAGCTTCGTGCACGCGATCGCCGAAGTCGACACGCACGTGCGGGTCGTCGCCGGGGCACCGGACCGACAAGGTCGTGGCGGAGCGAAGGCCGCCGCCGAAGCGGCGCTCGTCGAGCGCGCACTGCGTGACGGACCCGAGGCGCTGAGCGCGGACGAGCGGCTGCGCGTCCTGTCGCATCGCGAGATTGCAGGCTGGCTGCATCGCGAGGTGCTCGGTCACCGCGCGCATCCCGACTGGTGGCGCGGCCCACGCGGCGCAGCCATCGGCTCCGGGACGCGCGTGCCCTCGCACGCGGCCGAACTTGCGCGCGAAGCCCACGCATCCGGCGTCGCCGCTCCCGTCGTCGCCTCCGAGCCGCTTTGACCGCGCCGCGACCTTTCGGTTAAGGTCGCCCGCGCCGGCCGCTCCACGGGGCCGGTCCGCTCCATGGCCGACGACATCGCGACCCTCCGCCGCATCCTGCGCACGAGCCGGACGATCGCTGTCGTGGGCTTGTCGGCGGAGTGGCACCGGCCCAGCTTCTTCGCCGCGAAGTACATGCAGGAGCACGGCTACCGGATCATCCCGGTCAACCCGCGCTACGACGAGATCCTCGGCGAGCGCTGTCACGCCAGCCTGGCGACGATCGACGTGCCGGTCGACATCGTCGACGTCTTCCGCAAGACCGAGGACGTGATGCCGATCGCCGAGCAGGCGATCGCGATTCACGCGAAGTGCCTCTGGCAGCAGATCGGCGTCAAGAACGAGGCCGCCGGAGCCCTTGCGGCTGCTGCCGGCCTCGATGTCGTCATGGACCGCTGCGTGAAGATCGAGCACGCACGTCTGTTCGGCGGCCTGAGCTGGGCCGGGGTGAACACGGGTGTAATCTCCGCGCGCCGACCGATCTGACGCGCACGTCCGCAGCACGATCATGGCCGACCACCGCTTCCAGCCCGAGACTTTGGCGATCCATGCCGGCCAGATCCCGGACGCCGCGACCGGCGCGCGCGCCGTGCCGATCTACCAGACGACGAGCTTCGTCTTCGACAGCGCCGACCACGCAGCGAGCCTGTTCAACCTGCAGACTTTCGGCAACGTCTATTCGCGCCTCTCGAATCCGACCGTCGCCGTTCTCGAAGAGCGCGTCGCCGCGCTCGAGGGCGGGCGCGCGGCACTGGCGTCGGCGAGCGGTATGGCCTCCGAAGCGATGGCGCTGATGACTCTGCTGTCGCAAGGTGATCACGTCGTCGCCGCAGGCGCGCTCTACGGCGGCAGCGTCAGCATGCTCGCCGTCAACCTCGCGCGCTTCGGCATCGAGACGACCTTCGTCGACGTCGCCTCGCCCGACGCCTTCGCCGCCGCGATGCGGCCGACGACACGCGCCGTCTTCGCCGAGAGCCTCGGCAACCCGAGCCTGGCCGTGCTCGACATCGCTGCCGTCGCCGATGTCGCCCATGCGCACGGCGTGCCGCTGGTCGTCGACAACACCGTGCCTTCGCCGTTCCTGTGCAACCCGATCCGCTTCGGCGCCGACATCGTCGTCCATTCCGCGACCAAGTACCTCGGCGGCCACGGCACGACGCTCGCGGGCGTGATGGTCGAGAGCGGAACGTTTCCATGGGACAACGGCAAGTTCCCCGGCATGACCGAGCCGTCGAAGGGCTACCACGGCGTCAAGTTCTTCGAGACCTTCGGCGACTTCGGCTTCACGATGCGGGCGCGCATGGAGACGCTGCGCGTCTATGGCGCGGCGCTCGCGCCGACGAGCGCGTGGCAGATCCTGCAAGGCATCGAGACCTTGCCGCTGCGCATGGAGCGGCATTGCGCCAACGCGCTTGCGGTCGCGCGCTTCCTCGAGTCGCATCCGGGCGTCGGCTGGGTGAACTATCCCGGTCTGCACGAGCATCCCGATCACGCGCTGGTCGCGCGCCAGATGCGGTCGATCAACGGCGTGCCGGGCGCGTCGGGCCTGCTCGCGTTCGGCGTCAAGGGCGGGCTCGCCGCCGGCGTGCGCTTCATCGAGGCGGCGCAGTTGATGAGCCACCTCGCCAATATCGGCGACACGCGTTCGCTCGTGATCCATCCGGCATCGACGACGCATCGCCAGCTCGACGAAGCGCAGCAGCGCGCCGCCGGCGTCGCGCCCGACATGGTCCGGCTCTCGGTCGGGCTCGAGCACGTCGACGACATCCTCTGGGACATCGACCAGGCGTTGGCGGCTGCATCGACGTAGGCCGGGGATCGCCCTTGAGGCCGGGTGGCGCCCGGTTGCGACGCCATCCCTGGCGCGTACCATGAGACGAGGCAAACGAGACAGTCCGTGAACGAGACAGACGCGACCATGAACATCTACGAGCAGGGGCTCGGCAAGACCGCGGCAAACTTCGTCGCCCTCACGCCGATCAGTTTTGTCGAGCGCAGCGCCGAGGTGTTCGGCGACCTCGAGGCGGTTGTCCACGGCCGGCGGCGCTACACCTGGCGCGAGACGCGCGATCGGGCGGCGCGGCTCGCGGCGGCGCTGCAGTCGCTCGGCGTCGGTCGCGGCACGACCGTCAGCGTGATGCTGCACAACACGCCCGAGATGGTCGAGGCGCACTACGCGGTGCCTGCGCTCAACGCCGTCCTCAACACGCTCAACACGCGGCTCGACGCCGCGCTTGTCGCCTGGCAGCTGAATCATTGCGAGTGCGCCGTGCTGATCACCGACCGCGAGCTCGCGTCGACGATGGCGGCGGCGTTGAAGATCCTGCGCGAGACCCACGGTCGGTCGCTCGTCGTCATCGACGTCTGCGACAGCGAGTTCGCGGGTGCCGGCGAGCGGATCGGCGCGCACGAGTACGAAGCCCTCCTGGAATCGCATGCGCCGCTGGCGCGCTTCGATCCGCCGTCCGACGAATGGGACGCGATCGCCGTCTCGTACACCTCGGGCACGACGGGCGATCCGAAGGGCGTCGTCACGCATCACCGCGGTGCCTACCTGAACGCGATCTGCAACGCGGCGACGTGGACGATGCCGCATTACCCGCGCTATCTCTGGACGCTGCCGATGTTCCATTGCAACGGCTGGTGCTTCCCGTGGACCGTCGCGGCGCTTGGCGGCACGCATGTGTGCCTGCGCAAGATCGACGCGCAGGCGATCTTCGACGCGATCCGCAGCGAGCGTGTCGACCACTATTGCGCGGCTCCGATCGTCCACAACCTGCTGCTCGCCGCGCCCGAGGCGATGCGCGCCGGCATCACGCAGAAGGTGAGGGCGATGGTTGCAGGCGCCGCGCCGCCGGCGTCGATGATCGAAGGCATGGCGCGGATCGGCTTCGACCTCACGCACGTCTACGGCCTGACCGAGGTCTACGGTCCGGCGGCCGTTGCGGTGAAGCGCGACTCGTGGCAAGGCGAATCACTCTCCGACCAGGCCCGGCTGAACGGCCGCCAGGGCGTGCGCTACGTGCTCGAGGAAGGCATGACGGTGATGGACCCGCAGACGATGCGCGAAGTGCCTGCTGACGGCCAGACGATGGGCGAGATCGTGTTCCGCGGCAACATCGTCATGAGCGGCTATCTCAAGAATCCCGGTGCGACCGCCGAGGCCTTCACCGGCGGCTGGTTCCACACCGGTGATCTGGCAGTGCTCGAGCCCGACCGTTACGTCAAGATCAAGGACCGTAGCAAGGACGTGATCATCTCCGGCGGCGAGAACATCAGCTCGCTCGAGGTCGAGGACGCGCTCTATCGCCACCCGGACGTCCTGGCCTGCGCCGTCGTCGCCCGGCCCGACGCGAGGTGGGGCGAGGCGCCGCTCGCGTTCGTCGAGCTGCGTGCCGGCGCGACGGTCGATGCGGCGACGCTGGTCGCGCATTGCAAGTCGCTGCTCGCCGGCTACAAGGTGCCGCGCGAAATCCGCTTCGAGTCGATCCCGAAGACCTCGACCGGCAAGATCCAGAAGTTCCAGCTGCGCGAGCGCGCTCGTTCTGCGGCGGCGATCGAACAGGACTCTTCTCGATGATTGAAATTGAAACGACCGCTGTCGTCGCCCCGTTCGTCCGCCGCGCGCGCGACCCGCGCGGCGTCGTCACCTTGACGCTCGACCGCCCGCAGTCGTTCAACGCCTTGAGCGAAGGCATGCTCGCCGCGCTGCAGGACGAGCTAGACGCGGTCGCGCGTGACGACGGCGTGCGCGTCGTCGTCATCGCCGCCGAGGGCAAGGCGTTCTGCGCCGGCCACGATCTGAAGCAGATGCGTGCCGAGCCGTCGCAGCCGTACTACGAGAAACTCTTCGCGCAGTGCGCGAGGATGATGCTCGCGATCCAGCGCCTGCCCGTGCCGGTGATCGCGCGCGTGCAGGGCATCGCGACGGCCGCGGGCTGTCAGCTCGTCGCGGCCTGCGATCTGGCCGTCGCCGCGAGCGAGGCGCGCTTCGCGGTGAGCGGCGTCAACCTCGGCCTCTTCTGCTCGTCGCCGAGCGTCGCGCTGACACGCAACCTGCAGCCGAAGGCGGCGTTCGAGATGCTCGTCACGGGCGAGTTCATCTCGGCCGACGAGGCGAAGGCCAAAGGCCTCGTCAACCGCGTCGCGCCGGCGGATCGGCTCGACGCCGAGGTCGAGGCGCTCGTCGCCGCGATCGTCGACAAGCCGCGCGTCGCGATCGCGCTCGGCAAGCAGCTCTTCTATCGCCAGATCGAGAGCAGCGTCGCCGTCGCCTACGAAGACGCCGGTCGCACGATGGCGGCCAACATGATGGACGCCGCCGCGCTCGAAGGCGTGCAGGCGTTCATCGAGAAGCGCCCACCCGACTGGCCTCGCTAGCGGGTTTTCGCCGGGAGCCATCGCGTCCGGTTGTCCGGACAACTTCGCCAATTCCGGATTGAGAATCGCGGGGGCATCGGGTATGGTTTTCCGCGAGGCGGCTCGAGCCGCCCGACGCTATCCAAAGGAGACCACGATGAGGAAGTTGTTCGGCGGCATCGTCGCCGTCTGTGCGCTGGCCTTCGCCGGCCAGGCCATGGCCCAGGAGAAGCTTACCGTGTGGTGGGTCAAGGGCTTCTACAAGTCGGAAGACGACGCACTCTTCGCCGCGATCAAGAAGTTCGAGGCCAAGCATCCCAAGATCAAGATCGAGCTCTCGCAGTACGCGATCCAGGACATGATCCCGAAGACCGTGTCCGCGCTCGATTCGGGCAGCCCGCCCGACGTCGCCTACGCCGACACCTACGACTTCCAGGTCACCGCCAAGTGGGCGTACGAAGGCAAGCTCGAGGATGTGTCGAGCGTGATCGATCCGATCCGCACGAAGTTCGCGCCGAACACGATCGAGACCACCTTCCTCTACAACGACGTCACCAAGACGCGCGCGTACTACGCCTATCCGATCAAGCAGCAGACGATGCACATCGAGTACTGGCTCGACATGCTCAACGAAGCCGGCTTCAAGGAAAGCGACATCCCGACGACCTGGAAGGAGTACTGGAGCTTCTGGTGCGACAAGGTGCAGCCCGCGCACCGCCAGAAGACCGGCAACCGCACCTTCGGCATCGGCCAGCCGCTCGGCGTCGATTCGACCGATTCGTTCTTCTCGTTCCTGACCTTCATGGATGCGTACAACGTCAAGCTCGTCAGCGACAGCGGCAAGCTGCTCGTCGACGATCCGAGCGTCAAGCAGGGCCTGATCAATGCGCTGACCGACTACACGGCCGTGTACACCAAGGGCTGCTCGCCGCCGTCGAGCACGAGCTGGAAGGATCCGGACAACAACGTCGCGTTCTTCAACAAGACGACGGTGATGACGCACAACGCGACGATCTCGATCGCCGCCAAGTGGCTCGACGACTACAACAACACCGCGCTGACGGAAGCGCAACGCCAGACGGCACTCAAGAACTACAAGGAGCTCGTGCGCACCGCGGGCTTTCCGAACAAGCCTGACGGCAGCAAGATGATCTATCGCGCGGCGATCAAGACCGGCGTCATCTTCAAGGATGCGAAGAACAAGGTCGCGGCCAAGCAATTCGTCGCCTTCCTGCTCGACGAGGTCAACCTCACGCCATACGTCGAAGGCTCGCTCGGCCGCTGGTTCCCGGTGACCAAGGCGGCGCAGGAAAGCCCGTTCTGGAAGGCCGACAACCATCGCCTCTCGGTCTACAACCAGTTCAAGGAGGGCACGGTGACCTTCGAGTTCACGAAGAACTACAAGTTCACGGTCCTCAACAACGAGAACGTCTGGGCGAAGGCGGCGAACCGGGTGCTCAACGAGAAGATCCCGATCGACAAGGCGGTCGACGAGTTGATTGCCCGCATCAAGGCGGTCGCGGGCTCGCCCGGCTAGGCCCGGCCAGCCCGCGCTCCGACGCGCCATGAGCGCCGTTCTCGGCACCGCCGTCGCCACGGGTGCTCCCGTGGCGCGGCGGGGCGTCGACCGCTGGCGCTTCTGGGGGCTGGCGATGGTCGTTCCCTACCTGCTCGTCTTCCTCGTCTTCGTTCTCTATCCGATCTGCTACGGCCTCTGGCTGGCGCGCCATCCGGCCAGCTACGTCAAGCTCTTCGAGGATCCGATCTTCTTTCGCACGGTCGTCAACACGATCGTCTTTATTGTCGTCGCCATCAATCTCAAGATGGTCGTCGCGATGGCGATCTCGGGCTTCCTGATCCAGCAGCGCTGGTGGATCAAGGTCATCTCGGTGATCTTCATCCTGCCGTGGGCGGTGCCTTCGATTCCGACAATCCTGTCGGTGCGCTTCATGCTCAATCCGGAGTGGGGCGTCGTCAACCAGCTGATCTTCAAGCTGACCGGCGCCGACGGCCCGAACTGGCTCAACGACCCGACGCTCGCGCTCGGCTTCTCGATGCTCATGCACATCTGGAAGTCGCTGCCGTTCTGGACCCTGATCCTTGTCGCCGGACGGCTCGCGATCCCGGCCGAGCAGTACGAGGCCGCCTCGGTCGACGGCGCCACCGGCTGGCAGAAGTTCAAGTTCATCACGTGGCCCTCGATGCGCACGCTCTACCTGACGTCGACGATCCTCTCGATGATCTGGACGCTCGGCGACTTCAACAGCGTCTACCTGCTCACCGGCGGCGGCCCGGCCGACCTCACGCACGTGCTCGCCACGCTCGGCATCCGCTACCTGCGCCTCGACCAGGTCGACCTGTCGATGGCGTCGATCGTCGTCGCCTTGCCGCTCGTGCTGCCGCTCGTCTACTTCATGATGAAGCGGCTTTCGAAGTGATGCGCTTCTCCTGGAAGTCGGTGGCGACGGAGGCGAAGCTCCTCTTGATCGGCATCCCGCTGCTGATCTGGACGCTGATCCCGATCTACCACCTCTTCCTGTTCTCGATCTCGAGCAAGGACTCGGCGACGTCCGGGCGGCTCTGGCCCAAGGAGCCGACGCTGCAGAACTTCGAGTTCGTGTTCTACGAGAAGCACTTCTACCTCGAGCACTTCTGGCTGCAGCTCGGCAACTCGACGCTGATCGCGGTCTCTGTCGCGGCGATCACGCTCTTCGTCGCGACCACGGCAGCGTTCGCCATCAGCCGCCTGAAGGTGCGCGGCGGGCGCACGGTGATGAACCTCGCGCTCTTCACCTATTTCATCCCGGCGGCGTTCCTGGCCGTGCCCATGTACAAGACCATGGGCAACTACGGCCTTCTCAACAGCCAATGGGCACTCATCCTGGCGATGGTGACGATTGCCTCGCCGTATTGCATCTGGGTGCTCAAGCAGGCCTCCGACAAGCTTCCCTGGGAGCTCGACGAGGCTGCGCGCATCGACGGCGCCTCGCCACTTCAGCTCTTCCGGCTCGTCTACCTTCCGCTGATGCTGCCCTCGCTCGTGGCGGTCGGCACCTACGCGCTGCTCCTGGCGTGGAACGAGTACCTGTTCGCCTTCCTGCTGCTCTCGAATGACCGCAGCTTCACGCTCTCCGTCGCGCTCGGCAACTTTCTCGCCGCCGACGATTCGCCTTGGGAGCTGCTGATGGCGACCGGTCTCATCTACGCGCTGCCGCCGGCCGCGATCTACTACGCGTTCAAGCGCTACATGGTCGGCGGCCTCACGGCC
>Ga0123337_10005496_pt1 | contig 12469 bp, 13 predicted proteins | sample frozenSSSSmetaG_FD_89792 | JGI IMG/M metagenome (GOLD analysis project Ga0123337, IMG submission 89792) | Glacier valley bacterial and archeal communities from Borup Fiord, Nunavut, Canada, to study Microbial Dark Matter (Phase II) -... | ecosystem: Environmental > Aquatic > Freshwater > Ice >...
ATTTTGAAGAACTTTAAACGATGCCGTATTTTTCTTGTCTGTGGAAGCAGTGATTGACTTAACTAAAGGTTGTGTCTTTGCCCAATCAATAATTCCCCCAACAATTTCCTTCATAAATCCTTTTCCCTGAAATTCATCATAAGTTCCATAGCCAATTTCAATTTCACCGTCTGCATTGGGTTCGCCTACAATACATAAGTCCCCAACCATTTCGTTGTTGGCTTTTGAAATTGCTGTCCAAAGGGTTGAATACAAATAATTCTTCGTCCTGTCTGCCACGTTAGGAAGTATTGTATTTTCCAAAGCTTCTTTTAACTCAGGGGAAATCGTTCTTGGTGTTTTATTTAAATTCAATTCAGCTTCCAGTGAGTTGTCGCATTTAGCATATTTCACTAATTGCTCATAGGTCAAAGGTTTTAATATAAGTCTTTTCGTTTCTATCATTTTTGTTACTAAATTCTTGAAGTTGTCACTCGTCTTTAGCCTGACCGCTAACGAGCAGGGCTTTGGGCAGGTGTGGCATTAGCATTCCGTCCGCCCACAACCGATGTTGATAAAAGTTGCTCGGTTGAAGTTAAGAACTAAAGTTCAAAGTTGTTTGTCCAGCCCGAACCACAGCCTGGCTTTGCAATTAGTTGAAGTTAGTTTGTCCAGCCACACTTGCGCAAAACCCAATGTTATGTGCACACCCTTTTCGGGCTATCAGTTTAGATGTCGTTTGAAACTGCAAAACAAGAAATTTTGTTTTGTGTCAAATGGCGTTGTATGGTCTTCTGTTATACACTTTATTTTGTCAAAACCCTTTTTTAGTTCTGCTGTTAATCTTTCTTCACTGTATTTTTTAATTGGTAGCCCGCTACATTTTTCCGGACCGTTGTCAGAAAAAGTTCCGATTGTCAAGAAGCCTGAAACATAATTTCTTGTTGTGTCCAAATACTTTGCAATTTGTTCGCTAGTTGTTAGAAAATGAAAAGTTGCCCTGTCGTGCCAAACATCAAAAATAGTGTCTGGCTGAAATTCTGTGATGTCGTTTACAACCCAATTTATTTTTTGAGCTTTGTCACCCAAACGTTTTTTTGCTTTTTCTAGGGCTTGAGCTGAAATGTCAAGCACAGTTATATTTTCAAAACCTTCGTCAAGCAAATAGTCCACAAGTTTGCTGTCACCACCACCAATGTCTATAATTTTTGCAGTTTTTGTCAAACCGAAAGAATGTATAAAGTCCAACGATGTTTTTGGGATTTCTTGTGTCCAACTTACTTGGTTTGGGTCTTTAGTTTTATAAACTGTGTCCCAATGATTTTGTGTTGTTTTATCCATAGGATAAAGGTCTAACTAAAAAAATATTCAATGTGTGACAAATGTTACTTTAGGGTTGCACATAACTCGCTGATATGCGAAGGTTTTGTCGTAGTTTCTGTATTTATTTGTACTATGCCAATAAATATTTGCACTATTAGTGTAGTACTTATTTGGCTATTGAGCAAGTTTCTTCGGCTCCAAACGTAGCCAGTTTAAATCGGGAATACAAATCATTAATGCTCTTTGGAACAGGGATTTCTTATAAAATCTTAGAACTCTATAGGAGCAGCATATCTGTAGAAAATAGCATAGATCTATCCTGTAATGAACTCCGTCGGAGTTCTGAGGAATCATAAATACCTGATTCTATAAAGATTATATCCTCCAGAATTTTATAAGAAAGCCCTAGATGAACATAGATACTGAGCCCTGCATAAATGTTTCTACGAGGCACATCAGCCCGCTTTTTTCCAGGACACTGATATGTCCAGTTCTTATTATTATTTTAGTTGCAGGTAAATCAGTAACCCGGCGGCAACTGTCATAATAGCCAATGCAGCAAAGCCCAAAATATTTATTGGCCTGCTATTTACAAATTCCCCCATAATTCTTTTATTATTTGAAATGTGAAGAATTATCGCAATCAAAACGGGTGCGGTTATGCCATAGAGTATTGCCGTATAAATCAAAGCCTGTATAGGTGAAATACCTATGTAATTTATTGCCAGTCCAAGTACTAATGAAATGGCTATTATTATATAAAACCCTTTTGCTTCATGAAATTTTTTGTCAAGCCCCTGTTCCCAACCAAATGTTTCGGTAAAAATATAGGATAGAGAGCCGCTCAATACGGGTATTGCAATTAATCCGGTTCCTATAATACCTATTGCAAAGAGTAAGTAGGCTAAATTACCAGCCAAAGGCTTCAACGCCATAGCCGCCTGCTCAACGGTATCTATTTGGTGAATTCCTCCCTGAAACAATACCGTACCTGTTGTAAGAATAATGAAGTACATTACAAAGCCAGAAACGCCCATTCCAAAATCTACGTCCTGATTCATAGCGCGAATCAATTTTTTATTTACTATAAGATGCTTTTTCCTATTATTCATCTCTTCAACCTCCATGGATGCTTGCCAAAAAAATAAATACGGAGAAATTGTGGTTCCTAATATCCCCACAACAATGGCAAGAAAGTCTTTGTCAAATTTTATTGTGGGAATAAAGGTTGCTGCCAATATTGCACCAAAATCCTGTTTGTACAGGAAAGGAACAATGAAGTAAACTAACATTACAGTACAAATGTATTTTAAAGAAGATGCTATTTTCTGATATGGTAAATAGACAATTAGCCCCAACAATAAAATAGTAAAAAAGACGCTAAAAAAGCCAGCATCTATCTTAGGGAATAATAAGTTACCCACTGCTCCCATCCCTGCGATGTCTGCACCAATATTCAGTATAATGGCTGGAAAGCTGAATAAGAGCATAACATACAAAATTGGTCTTGGATAATATTTCTTGAGCGTTCCGGTTAATCCCTGCGAAGTTACCAGGCCAATTCTGGCACACATTTGTTGAATGGCAGCCATAAGCGGAAATGCAACAATAGAAGTCCAAAGTGTTGAAAGGCCATAAGCCGCACCAGCCTGTGAATAGGTGGCTATTCCCGATGGGTCATCATCGCTTGCACCTGTTACCAAACCAGGACCTATTTGCTTCCAAAATGAAGATAGTTTACTCAAGATATTTTTCTTACTTTTCATTTCTTGGTTTATTTCGAATTATCGGGAAATGAATAAGTAAGACAAGGAACCGGGACTTTGTTATAAAAATCACAAAGAATTTAACCTTCTTATAATCAGGTATGTATGGCTCCACGGGATTTCGTTAACCCGGTCCTGTGGAGTTCTGAAGTTTCCTAAGAAAGCCGTGCAGGATTATATAATTGGCGAACCCTTCATTGTTTCACCCGCACGTATTGCTCCCTATTGATGCGGTTAATGCCCGCGCTTTCGATTTTCTCGACGCCGGTTTGGGTAAGCGTGTCGTTCTTGATGGTTACGGTGAAAACGAAGTCGTTGCCTTCCCATTGCCGGTCGCTGCAATAGGCGAGGTGTTCGGTGTAGAGCGAGCCGGCGAGGTTGTAGCGGCCCCCGCCAGACGAATACACCGCCGAGTCCTTGCCTTTAGTGAGGTCGTGCAGCAAAAAGGCGAAATGGGTATCGTTGATAATCTTGATGAAAGGCGTTTTCTGCGTATAGTCCGTCACGGTCGTGTCGCCATTCTCGATAAGGGTGCCGCTGAGTAGTTGCCATGTACCCACAATGGGCAGACGATCCGATGCCGGCGCATCATGCGCTGCTTTGTTGGTACAGGCGGTGAGCAGCAGAGCCGCGATGAGGGCCAGAATAAGGGTATGGGTCATTTGCAGGGTGGGATTAAGTCGCTGGTTGATTGTGGGGGGCGTATCTTGCGAAACGCAAACATAGCAACTACCCGCCACACGCCATGCCCGATACGCTCACTATTGCCCTGGCCCAACTCGCCCCCGTCTGGCTCGACAAACGTGCTACGCTGAAAAAAATAACAGCCGCCATTCAGGAAGCCGCTGGTCAACACGCCGGGCTGGTTTGCTTTGGCGAGACGCTGCTGCCCGGCTACCCCTTCTGGCCCGACCTTACCAACGGTGCCCGCTTCAACTCCAATACCCAGAAAGATATTTTTGCCCACTACCTCGCCGAAGCCGTCGGTATCGAAGCCGGTGATTTACAGCCGGTGTGCGACCTGGCTAAGCAGCATCGGATTGCTGTGTATCTGGGTTGCGCCGAACGGCCCGTTGACCGCGCCCGGCACAGTATTTATTGCAGCCTGGTGTATATCGACCAAAGCGGGATTATCCAGTCAGTACACCGCAAACTAATGCCTACGTATGAAGAACGTCTGGTCTGGAGCATCGGCGATGGCAACGGGCTGCGGACACACGAACTGGGGCCATTTACTGTGGGCGGGCTAAACTGCTGGGAAAACTGGATGCCAATGGCCCGTGCCTCGCTGTACGCGCAGGGCGAGAATTTGCACGTAGCTACCTGGCCCGGCAACGTCCGAAACACTACCGACCTGACCCGCCACATTGCGCTGGAAAACCGAATGTACGTCCTGTCGGTGTCGGGTCTGATGCGCCGGAGCGACATCCCGGACACCGTGCCGCACCACGCCTTGATTCGGCAGGCCGCGCCTGATTTTATGGCCAACGGCGGCTCGTGCATTGCCGCGCCCGACGGTAGCTGGGTCATTGAACCCATCGAAAACGAAGAAGCCATTCGGACCGCCACCATTGATTTGAACGAGGTCAGGAAAGAACGGCAGAACTTCGACCCGTCGGGCCACTACGCCCGCCCCGACGTATTTGCGCTACACGTGAACCGCGAACGTCAGACGCTGGTGCGGTTCAGTGGGTAGGCATCTGGCGGGTAGTCAGCCCGTAACCATTTCACATCAGTCGGGTTCTTTCTCTGAACGCCACGATCTCTACACACGACCACACGATATGAAAACACGGTTTCGGCAGGTTTTGCAGCAGTTACTCAGCTCGCTCTGGTTTGTACCAGGCCTGATGGTTATTGGCTCGGTAGTACTGGCCGTGGGTCTTGTCGAGTTCGATAGCAATACGTCCTGGAACGGGACCAAACGCTACCCGCTGCTGTTTGGCGTGGGGGCCGATGGCTCGCGGGGGATGCTCACGGCCATTGCCGGGTCGATGCTGACGGTGGCCGCGCTGTCGTTTTCGCTTACGCTCACGGCTATTACCCAGGCCAGCAGTCAGTACTCACCCCGGGTGTTGCGCAACTTCATGGCCGACCGCGTCAATCAGATTGTTATGGGCTATTTTGTGGCAGTATTCACCTACTGCCTCATCGTGCTGGGGACCATTCGCGGGGGGGACGAAAGCAAGTTTGTGCCGGGTACGGCGGTGCTGGTGGGGCTATTTCTGGCCCTGGGTGGCGTGGCGGCCCTGATCCTGTTTATTCACCATATTGCCGAATCGCTTCAGACCGGCACCGTTGTTCAGCATATTCACAGAGAAACCATTGAGGCTATCGACACCCTGTTTCCCGGTCGTTTTGGGGACGCTATCGATGATCCGGACCAACTGAAAGCGGCTCTGGCCTACACCCGTGAACAGGTGGGCTGGCACGGCGTAGAATCGACGCAGACAGGTTATCTCCAACGGATTAATACCGACGGCCTGCTGGAATGGGCCAAAAAGAACCGGGTGGTGCTGCGGGTCGAAAAAGACATGGGTTCGTTTGTGGGCATAAAAACCGTCCTGTTCAGCGTGCGCAGTGGCATGGAACGCCCTGACCCTGATGAAGCCGACTGGCCCGACGATCTGATAAACTACGTTAGCATTGGCCGCAACCGAAACATTGGTCAGGACGTTGCCTACGGCATTCAGCAGTTAGTCGATATAGCCCTGAAAGCGCTCTCACCCGGTATCAACGACACCACCACGGCTATCATGGCCGTCGACTACCTCGGTGCTATCTGCGCCCGGCTGGCCTGCCTCGATTTTCCGGCCCGGCTGCGGTCTGACGGGAAAGAACTGCGTGTGCTGGTTATGTCAGCTGATTTTGAGACGTACGTCCGGCTGGCGTTTAACCTGGTTCGGGTCAATGCCAAAGGCAATCACGCCGTTTTTCGCCGGCTGTTGCGGGCACTGGCCCTGGTAGGTACTAATGTGATACGTGATGAGCACCGGGCTGTTTTGCACGAACAGGCCCTGCTGCTGCTCGCCCGGTCTAATGACACGTTAGCTACCGATTACGAAAAACACCTTGTGCGGTCTTTATATGACGATCTAAAAGCGGCCTGGACGGTCATGGACACGACCGGGCAAACGTCCTGATAACCTAATCCAATCACTTAAAAATCTGATTAATGCTTTTTCCCACTCTCTTCTCTATTCGTATTTATTCACGTATTGGCAGCCTTGTTCTGGCGGTTATGCTGATTACTGGGCCGCAGGGATGGGCGCAGCTACCCCCGATCAAACCCGAAACGACTTTTTCTGCCGGAGCCGTTGATTCGCTGGGAAGGCAAACGCCTCGCGGTACCGTGCAGGGATTCATCAAAGCCGTTGGTAACGAAAACTACGCGCGGGCGGCCCTGTACCTGGATCTGCCTGTGCGGATGTCGGCCAAAAACCAGCGAACGGGACCGCAACTGGCGCAGGCCTTGCAGCAACTGCTCGATCAGCAGGGTAGTCTGGTTCCCGAATCGCTCATCAGCAACGATTCGACCGGCAAAGACAGCGATAAGCTGGGGCCTGATCTGGATCAGGTGGGCGAGGCTACCGTAGATGGACAAACGATCCCTATTCTGCTGGAGCGGAAAAGCATACCCGGACGGGACAGGCTCTGGCGATTTTCGGTGCAAACCGTTCAGCAGATACCGGCTCAGTCGGCCCTGATGGAGCAGTCTGTTGTTAACCGGTTTCTGCCGAAATACCTGATCGAAAAAAAATGGGCTGGGGTGCCGGTGGGCCACTGGTTTGTTATGCTGGTACTGCTGATGGCATCCTATACACTGGCCCGGCTACTCGTTTCCCTCGCGTCCTGGCTATTGCGTATATCCTGGTACAAGGCGCGTAAAGAACAGACAACGCAGCTGATCCAGGCCTTTGTGCCGCCTGTCCGGCTTTTCCTGACGGTGGTGCTGTTCACGGCGGCCAGCGGGGCCATTGGCGTGTCGATTGTGGTCCGGCAGAGCTTCGGCGAGATTATTATTGTGATTGGGCTGGTGGCGCTTTTGCTGTTGATGTGGCGGCTGGTCGATGTGTTTTCGAAGTATGCTCAGGTTCGGCTGCTGGAAAGCGGGCAGGCGGGGCGACTCTCGGCGGTGCTGTTTTTGCGCCGGGGTATCAAGCTGGTACTCATCGCATTTGGCAGCATCTCCGTTCTCAACGTGTTTGGCTGGGACGTTACCACCGGACTGGCCGCGCTGGGTATTGGTGGTCTTGCTCTGGCGCTGGGCGCCCAGAAAACCATCGAGAATTTTGTGGGCAGCATTACCATCATTGCCGATCAGCCCCTGCGGGTGGGCGATTTCTGCAAGGTAGACGGCATGGCGGGTACCGTTGAGCAGATCGGTATCCGGTCCACACGACTGCGGACGCCCAGCCGCACCATCGTGGTGATTCCCAACGGGCAGCTGGCCGCCCTCAAAATTGAGAACTTCGCCTTCCGCGACCGGATGCTCTTCAACCCGACGCTTGGCCTGCGCTACGAAACCACGCCCGACCAGATTCGGTACCTGCTGGCTCAACTCCGGTCACTGTTGCAAAACCACCCGCAGGTAAACCCCAATCCGGCACGGGTGCGGTTTACCGGGCTGGGGGATAACTCACTGAATGTGGAGGTCTTTGCCTACGTCGATACGGTTGATTTCAATGAATTCCTGGCTGTTCAGGAAGACCTGGTACTACGTATGCTGGACATCCTCGACGAGAGCGGTACGGGTATTGCCTTTCCCTCGCAGACAGTCTATGTGGGGTCCGATTCGACGCAGTCAGCAGAAAAAATTAAGCGGGCCGAAGAAAAAGGGCGCGAATTACGGGTAAAAAACGAACAGAATCGCGCCGATGCCGATGCGCCTAAAAGCGCATAGCGAGACGGAATGCAGGGGTCTGAGTTAAACAGACGGGCTGCTGTGGGGTTATATAGGGACACTAACAAACTGCGTAATCAGTTTATGCACACTATGAAATCGATCCTGTCTGTTGCCATTGGCCTATGCCTGACACTTTTTTTAGTCTCCTGCGGTACCTCGAAAATGGTATTCGAGAACTCCTCTGTCGTGCCAGCCGCCACCGGTGACGTCAAAGTGAAAAAAGACAAAAACGAAAACTATGCCATTGACCTGAACGTAAAGAACCTGGCCCCGCCCCAGAAACTGACCCCTTCGAGAGAAATGTACCTGGTCTGGATGGAAGATGGTAAAAATCCGGTGCGGAAGCTGGGCCGTATGGACCCTTCCCGCTCGCTGAAAGCCAGTCTGACTGCCCTGTCAACGACCACGCCTGAAAAAGTATTTATTACTGCCGAAAATAACGCCGAAGTGACCTATCCCACTGGCGACGTGGTGTTGACGACCAAGAAATAATAGGTATCCCGTTCGTAGCCGACAGCGCAGTTCTGAAGGCTGAAATCAGGTGGCTGTCCGCTACGGATGGAACGTCTAAACCCTACCTGAATGGAACACAATCACTCATCATCCCGCCAAACTACGCTGTACATTTTTTACGGGGTCATTGCCGCGCTGATGCTACTGGCGGGCTATCTGATCTATCGCAGCTACGAGCAGAACAAATCGTTCGAGAGCGAACGGACCAGTCTTCTGGCTACCGTCCGGCAGCGTCAGCTGGCCAATGATAAACAGCAGCTCACGTTTGGCATGAAGACCTTTACCTGGGCCGTGCGTAACGCCATGATTCAGAACAAGCCCGGCGAAATAAACGAGTACTTCAATACGCTCGTTAAGGACCGGGGCATTAAAGAGATGCTGCTCGTTGACGATACCGGTACCGTGCTGATTTCAACGAACAAGAAGAATCAGGGTATTCTATTTACCAGCCGCTTTCCGGGCAAACTGCTTCAGCGCGAAGACGTGTATTTTGCTGATAAACGCCCGTATGAACTCTCAGCCCCGGTTACAGCCCCTAATAAACGGCTCGGTACGCTGGTCATGTTCTATACCCCCGCGCCCATTCTGCCCGACTCACTCAGCCGGTAGACAGAGTAAACCAAGACCTGTTGCACTATGCTTTTTCTGCTCGCACGCTGGCAGCCTTCTAACGTAAACCAGCCGCCCTTTACCTTCAGCGACGGAATGGCCCTGTTCTGGGGTACCGTACGCGATTTTTTGAAGGGCTTCGCCGAACGTCTGCCTTACATTATTGTGGGCGTTCTGATCTATATCCTGTTCCTGATCCTGAGCAAACTGCTCAAGAAAGGAATCAATAACATTGCCCGACGATCCAATTCGATCAACGATACGCTGGCCGGTTGACAGCAAACTCGATCCCGGTTTCTATTTCCTGAACGAGCTGGAACTGAAGGACCGGATTCGGACCTCGGTGGCTGATGAACTGGAAGGACGCGGCTACAAAATGGACCGGCAGTCGCCCTATTTAATCGTCAACTTCCGCGTGTTCGACAAAGCAACGACCATCAAAGGATACACGGGCTACGGCACCACGTACTTTGGCGCTGAAGAGGTCCGTGAACCAGAAGACGCAAAAACGTTTGAAGTGAAAGCTGGTTCGATCATCCTGAACCTGATTGACAAGAAAAGTGGTCAGGTTGTCTGGCGCGGACTGGCATCGGGTCTGACAAACGCCAATGGGTTTGACCGCGACAAAAACAAGATAAAAGAAGCGGTAAATCTGATGTTCAATAAGTACGAATACCGAGCCGACAAATACTAAGTCAGTCGGTGAAGCACACAAAAGGGCCATCTGTCAAATATAGATAGATGGCCTTCTTGTGTGTGAAGGGTCAGTTTTAGATAGGTTTTTGTTGAGATCGCCGGGTTAGTCTCTCATACCCGGTAACGCATAGCCAGGCCGCAAACACGCCGATTCCCGCTCCGGTGACCACATCGAGCGGATAGTGCGCTCCTACGTAAATGCGGCTGTACGAGACAATGGCGGCCCACAAAAATACCCAGCGCACAACAGGATACTGCCGTCCCAGCAATAACCAAAGCCCCGTAGCCAGTGCAAACGTATTGGCCGCGTGCGACGACGCGAAGCCGTACAGACCCCCACACTCCAACACTGGATGAATCAGCTTTTGCAGGCCCGGCGTGTGGCAGGGACGCAGCCGGTGGGTGAGGGGTTTGAGCAGAGCCGACGCCGTTTGGTCGCCGATGGCCACGGCAACGGCCAGCGTCAGTACTATGCCGATGGCCTGTTTCCGGTACCGAAACGCCAGCCAGCCAATGAGCAGGGCATAAAATGGAATCCAGACGTCCCGCCCCGTAATGAGCACCATAACCGGATCGAGCCAGGGCGCGTACAGGCCGTTGAGCCACAGAAACAGGTCCGTATCGAGTTGATTGATAGTCTCACGCATTACAACACCAGAAACTGACTGAGGTAGTTACGGGCGGTCAGGATGGCCGTTTTAACGTCTGCCGGGCTGCCCTCATACGCTTTGTCTTCTACCTCAATGCAGACCGGACCCCGGTAGCGCACGTCGGTCAGGGCCGCGAAGAAGTTACGCCAGCGCACGTCGCCAAGGCCGGGCAGCTTGGGCGAATGGTACGCCAGCGGATTTGCCATGATACCCACCCGGTCGAGTTTGTCGCGGTAGAGCTTCACGTCTTTGAGATGGATGTGGTGCAGCCGGTCGCGGTAGTCGTAAATGGGTTTTACCTCGTCCATCATCTGCCAGATCATATGGCTGGGGTCGTAATTGAGGCCCAGAATAGGCGAGGGGATAATCTCGAACATGCGGTCCCAGACGGCGGGGGTGGTCGCCAGGTTTTTGCCGCCCGGCCATTCGTCGTCGCTGAACCACATCGGGCAGTTTTCGATGCCGATCTTCACGTTACACGCTTCGGCCACCTTTACAATACCGGGCCAGTGCTCAGCAAAGAGTTTCAGGTTATCAGCCATGTTCAGGGTCGGGTTGCGGCCAATGAACGTCGTTACGGCTGGAACCCCCAGTTTGGCCGCTCCCCGAATAACCGCCTTCAGGTGTTCGCGGTAGAACTCCGCTTTCTCCGGGTCCGGGTCGAGCGGATTGGGATAATAGCCGAGGGCCGAGATACTGACGCCGTACTGCCGGGTCAAGGCGTGAACCTGCGCTATGTCGAGGTTGTCTACGTCGATATGCGTGACACCCGCATACCGGCGGACATCGGCACTGCCGGTAGGCCAGCACATGACCTCTACGCAGGTAAATTTGTGTTCTGACGCAAATTTGAGAACGCTGTTCAAATCATAATCGGCCAGAATAGCCGATACAAAGCCGAGGTTGAGCATAGTATTTTTGGTTAGTTGAACCCCAGTACCTGCCGTACCCGATCTATGGTTTGACGGGCCACGGCGCGGGCTTTTTCTTCGCCCGCCCGGAGTTCGGCTTCCAGCGCGTCGGGGTTTTCGGTCATAAAATAATTAAATCGTTCGCGTTCGGTGGCGTAGTTGTCCCGGAGGAGTTCAAAAAGTTCTTTCTTGGCTGATCCGTAGCCGTAGCCACCCGCTTCGTATTGGCTGCGCAGCGTCTGAACCTGCTCGTCGGTCGCTACCAGCGAATACAATTGAAATGTACTATCAGTATCCGGGTTTTTCGGTTCTTCGAGCGGGGTCGAGTCCGATTTTATCTTTTTAACAACCTTGTACAGTTCATTTTCCGGCAGGAAAATGTCGATGTAATTATTGTACGACTTGCTCATTTTCTGCCCGTCGAGTCCCGGAATGGTCATAACCCGCTCGTCGATGCGGGCTTCGGGGATGGTCAGAATGTCGCCGTACTGCCGGTTGAAGGCCGAGGCTACGTCGCGGGTGATTTCGAGATTCTGCCGCTGATCTTTCCCCACCGGAACGATATTCGCGTTGTATAAAACGATATCTGCCGCCTGCAAAATGGGGTAGACAAACAGCCCGCTGTTCACACTGCTCACGGCCATTTTTTCGGTTTTTTCCTTGAAGGCCGTGGCGTTTTGCAGCATGGGCATGGGCGTGAAGCACTCCAGATACCAGGCCAGTTCGGTATGCTCGGCCACCCGCGACTGCCGCCAGAAGGTGTTCCGCTCCGTATCCAGCCCGAACGCCAGCCACGCTGCCGCTACCGCCCGTGTAAACTCCCGGCGCGTTTCGCCGTCGCGCAGCGAGGTCAGCGAATGCAGGTCGGCGATAAAGAAAAACGAATCGTTGCCGGGCTGTACCGACAGGTCGATGGCGGGTTTGATGGCCCCCAGAATATTGCCCAGATGCGGACGCCCGCTGGACTGACTACCGGTTAAAATTCTCACTTGTTTAATTTTGAATGAGTGAACGATAGAATGAGTGAATGGTGGTAGTTAGCCTTATTCTGCCATTCACTCATTCTATCATTCAAAATTATTTCCCTGTGCTTCGACCACCGCGATGGCGACCATG
>Ga0123337_10005505_pt1 | contig 12461 bp, 10 predicted proteins | sample frozenSSSSmetaG_FD_89792 | JGI IMG/M metagenome (GOLD analysis project Ga0123337, IMG submission 89792) | Glacier valley bacterial and archeal communities from Borup Fiord, Nunavut, Canada, to study Microbial Dark Matter (Phase II) -... | ecosystem: Environmental > Aquatic > Freshwater > Ice >...
CATTACCCTTTTTCTGGCGTCGTCGGGCACATCGGCATACAGGTGGCTGGCGGCCAGCAGCGGATATTGCGCGCTCGGATCAAGTTCCAGTATGCGCCCCAGCCATAGCTGCAGATTGTTGTAGTCGAGTCGCTGGAACGGCACTCTGGCGCCCGGCTGATTGTCGAACGCCTGCACATACAGCATCAGCAGTTTGCCGAGCGCGATTGGCTCTGCCAGGCTGGCGATATTGAGTGTGGTGATGCCTGGCGGTGCCGCCAGATTTTCAGCCTTGGCTTGCGGTGCCGGCGCGAGGCGGTGCCAGCTTATCTGCATGGCCAATCCAGCCAGCAAGAGCAGCAGCACGGTTTTCGGCACGAATGAAACGGGACGTTCGCGCATGGCTAGATATTCTTGCGATACAGGTCGAACAGTGCGGCGCCTGTGATCAGAGTCAGGAAAATTGCGCTTTGCGCCAGGATGGACGGCAGGCTGGACCAGTTTCCTGTCTGGTAGACCAGCCATTCGGTGCGGGTGAACTGGTCGAGACGCGGCAGGATGACGGCCACTGCATCGATGACGAAGCCGATCACGTTCTGCGACAGCGTATGGTCGGTCGTGCTCTGTCTTATCAGCTGGAAGGCGCTGACTGAGCGTGCGGCGAGATAGAACGCCATCACGGCGCTCAGCGCGCTCATGACCTGGCTGAATGTCAGCACGCACAACAGGCTGAAGGCGGCAACCAGCCATAGCTCACACAGTAGCGATACCGTCCACAGCGCGGCTTGTGCAAATGGTGAAAAAATCCACGCCAGCGCGCCGAACAGCAGTGCCGGCACCAGCGCCAGCGTGCCGAAGCCCAGCAGCTTGCCGAGCAGGTAGCCGGCGCGCGGCAATGGCAGCGCAAGTATCAATTCCAGACCCTTGTCGTTGAACTCGCGCACCATGCTGGTTACCACGAACGTGGCGATCAGGAATACGGCTGCAAAGCGTGCAAATGCAGCAATCAGTGCGATCTGTATCTGCCGGCTTTCGGTGATTGCCAGTTCATTGAGAAAGCCGCTCAGGCCTATGGCGATCAATGCAACGGCCACGACCAGCCAGATCAGGCGGTTGCGCAGCGCTTCGATGAAGGTGTAAAACGCGATGGTGCGGGCTTGTTGAAACATGGGCGGGGTTCGCTAAGGTAACGGGATAGATGTAGGTGTCGTACCGCTATAGCGGGGTGGCAAATGCCGGTACGATGGTATCGGCGACCGCGCATGCTGCGGTAGTGATAGAGGCGCGCGAATTGCCCCTGGAGATATCGCCGTCATCGAGCTTGAGATCGATTTCCACCGCTATATCGCAAGGCAGGTTGGCAAACTCGATCAGGTTCAGCGTAGTTGCCGGGACAGGATTGGCGCCGCCGGCGACGACCGAGCCGGCAGCGATGGTATTGCCGAGTACGCGCGCCGTGCCGTAGTGCGTCTTGATCTGTGAGGAGCGTATGAAGCCGGCATTGAACAGATGGACAGGCACATTGTTCGATTCGGCCACGGTGTTGATAATGCCGTTGCCGTCACCACCGACAGTGACGTTCGGAATTTCATTTGCCGTATAGCGCCAGTCGCCGGGCAGGTAGCGGTAACGATCCTTGAAGTATTGCGACGCCGTGCTCAAGTCCTTGGCGGTCACGAGGATATCCTTGACGCGCATGCTCCTGATCAGGGACTGGCTCTGCAGGATGCCGCCGAGCAGCAAGCCTATGATGACCAGCACGATGGCGATTTCGACCAGCGTGTATCCATGCTGGCTGGTCGATGCCGGGCGATGCATGGCCTCAGCCTTATGGAAGTTTGGCATCTATGGTCCCTTTTGCGACATAGTCCAGTATGTCGTCATAGCCTGCAGTCGGCGGAAAATTGGTGGTGAAAAATGGCGGCAGATTCAGCGCCGCCTTGATGAAGGGGGCGGTGCCGGAAAAATTATTCACTTCATTCGTACCCAGGCAGTTGGGTGCGACCGGCGCCAGTGGCGTGGCTGGCGCGACTGCCGTACATGGCGCACCGGCACCGGCGGCATTATTGAAAAACGCCACATTGTTGCGGCCACGTGTATACACGACAAACGGTGCGGTTGATGTCAGTGTCGCACCGGCGGCATCGCGCACGACGATGTCGCCGGCGGCGGCGATGAATCCCGCCTTGGTGCCGGTAGCAGCCAGGGCAGGGGTGACGCGGTAGCGGTAGCGGTTTGCCACGGCGGCAGCTGCCGGTGGCGTACTCAAGGCCCACGGATCATTGGCGGCGACGCCCAGCGTTTGCCACGGAATATTGCCGGCAAAGCTGCCGATATCTTCCAGGCCATCGCCCGTGCTGTCGGCGTAAGGCAGCCGGTTATTCCTGATCGCAAAGCCGATCAGCGCGGATTGGATGCTGTCGATATCCTTGAGCGCCAGGCTCACCTGTTCGTCGAATGACAGTACGGATTTGTTCAGCATCGCAGGCGCCACCAGATCGGCTGCCAGAAAGGCCATGACTAAATCATCAAACGGGCCGCTGGCGGCCGTTGTGCTGTCAGTCAATTCGCCGCGCACAAAGATGGAATCGTTATCGGTATTCTCGAATTCATCCGGGTTGCTGGCTCCTACAGGCAAAGCATTCCGCGTACCTTTAATCGTAAAAGCACCGGAACCGTTTTTGCCGTGTGAAGCCAGGATTACCACAGCCGGCGTGGTATTTGGAATCAGCCCTGCATTGGACCGGTCGTTAACTGTTATTCCGCCCTGGTTGCCGCTGTTGAAGCTGGCGCTGCGGGTCCAGTCATAAGGCGTGTTGGAGACTTGATAGGTGAAAAAATTATTCCAGCCATCCAGCGCCATCTCACGTGACATGCCCAATGTGACAAACGGCAGCGTGCCGAAAGTCGCCACGCATAACGTGGCTGGATTTGGTATTGGAGGTGTGCCTGCAGTAGCGCCGGCGCGATCCTCGATGCCGTCGAAACTGACATTGGGTGCAGGCGGCGTGGCAAGCGCGCTTTCCGGACAAGGCAGCCGATGATATTTTCCGAGGTAGCCTATGAGCGCATCACGGATGGCTTCCTGCCTTTTTTTCGTCACCGTGATGGCTGAATTTTCCATTTGCGATTGCACGAGCCCGACGCCGAAGGTCAGCATGATGCCGACCAGCAGCACCACGATGGCCATTTCTGCGAGAGTAAATCCCCGGCATGCACGCTTGCTCACGCGGGGAAGGATGGGTGCAGCTGGGTGTGGCAAGGGTGTGCGCATTATTTTCTTTCACGCAATCAGCGTTTGCCGCGCGGCACAGGCGCCGGCGGAATATCGGAGACCAGCAGTCCGGACTCATATCCTTCGCGCACCTGGCCGGTCGCGATGTCCATGCTTTGGCCAGCTTTCATGCGTACGTTCTGGCCGGATGGCAGTTGCAGGGAGAGTCCACCACGATGGCCATTTCCTGTCATTACCGTGATGCCTTGCGGGTGTTCATGCTCGTTCTGCGGCTGCGAGTTGATCCATACCGTCGATTTGCCGGAGCCCTTGCGCTGCACATAGCCGTCGAGCGTGAGGGTGGCAGCCGGCGGTCGCGATGCTGTGCCTTCAGCGACCACGGATGGAGCGCCACCTTGCCGCACTCTATCCAGCTCCAGTCGCTCTGCCTGTGTCAGGAACAGGCGGCCGGGTTGTTGCGCGCCGGCCTGCGGCACGACCTGCAGCAGCAGGACTGCCAGCAGGGAGGAAAAAATATAACGCTGCCTCATCGCTGCCTGCCGGTTCATTGCGGCACCGCCGCGGGATTGTTTGTTGCAGCAGCGGGCTCGCCTATCGTAATCCAGTAGAGTGTGCATTCTGCCGTCAGCCGTGGCGCCAATGGTTCCAGACCCATCGCATTGACGGGAGTGATCGTGCATTCCTTTGCGGTGTAAAACCCCTGGTCTCTCAAATCGCGTAGAAAATGAACCAGGTCCAGTTCATGCAGCAGGCCGAAGCGCAGCGCGATTTTGGTGGCGCGCAATTCTAGGGAGGTAGCCAGCAATGTCGGTTCGACAGGCACCAGCTGTTGCGGCGCGAACTCGTAACTGATGGGTAACAACCGGCGCTTTTCCTGTATGTTTTTGATCAGCTCCAGCATGAACAGGCGATTCTCTTCACCGTAGAAACCACGTTCACGCAATTGCTCGAACTTGGGCAGAAAATCACGTATCTCTATGCGTTCACTTTCGGCCTGATTGAACTTGTCGCGTGCAGCGTTCTGGATCGCCTGTGCCTCTTCCCTGGCAGGCTTGATATGCAGCAGGTAGAAGCGCGCCACGGCCACCACCGTAATGCTCAGGATCAGAGCCACCGCAAATGTGATGATGGCCTTGCGTATCAACGGATAGCCATTCCTAGAGAACGAATATGGCTCCACAACGGTCTTGAGCTTTACCGAGGATTGCTTGTCGGCGGCGATTTTTTTTTGCTCGATGCTCATGGCTTGCGGACAAGTTTGATTGTGAACGGCGCCTTTAGCTCCGGGTTTGCTTCGCCGACCTTGTTTTCAAGTCTGACGCTCGGACGCATATCGATGGGTTGCAGCGTGACGGTTGCCGTCAGTTGTGGATTTTTTTGCAATGCGGCAGTGAACATGCGCACGCTATCCAGCGCGGCGCGGTAATCGCCGTCGAAGGGTTTGATTTCACCTTCCAGTAGCACGACCTCGCTCGGCTTCTCCGGCACGCCGAGCATGCTGGCTTGCGGTCCGGCATCGATGGCAGGAGGTGGAGGGGTGTTCGGTGTGCTCGCCACTGCGAGGCTGGCGGCATCTGCGATCTGCCATTGCAGCCGGTTGATGACAACTTGTGGCAATACGTCGAGTGCCTGGCTGATCTCTATCATCAAACCATCCGGCAAGGGCACGTTTTGCGTAATCATACGTTCGATATCGACCACGGATTTCATGTCGTGCGGAGTCACCAGCGTGCTCGGCATGCCCTTGACGATAGTCTGATATTTGTATTCGGCTCTTAGCGCTTCTTGCTTCAGGCGCGCCGTTTCGCGCTTTTGCTCGAGGACAGTCATCACGTCGATGCCGGCCCATGCGAGGGCCGCCAGCGCGATGATGCCGCTGAATGCATACAGCGCGATGCGCGCCTGCCATAGCTGATAAAAATGATTCTGTTCGCGCAGCGGATAGTGGCTGGCGATGCTTGCCTTGCCCAGCAGCGACAGGAAAAGGGTATCGCAATCTTCCATTGGCCCGGCACTGTACTGCTTGAGTAACTGCCTGGCCTCGCCAATTTCTATCAAGCGATAGCTGGTGTCGGCATTGTCGTGGGCCTGATCCTGGATTGCAGCCAGGTTATGCACGTTGGCTATGACGACCAGCTGGATTTTTGCGCCGCGCGCCAGCATGCGGGTGCTGGCCAGAAACTGGCGCGTTTTTTCAGTTTCGGCGACGAAAGAATCGGCCAGTAGTTCGGGCGCCTGATCCAGCAAAGGGGTGAGCCGGCTGAAATGCAGCTGCCCTTTGTGAAAATAGCTCTGGCGCAAACCGCTGGATTGATGCGTCACCAGCAGCAGTGGTTCTTGCCCAAGCCGTAGCTTGTTGACGAGCAACTGGCTCAGCAAGGCCAGTGAGTAAATTCCGGTCACCGGCACGGCAAGTTTGTACATCATGCTCAGCCAGGGTTTTGGCAATTCGGCATTGGTCAATGCGCTGAACAGGATGAGGTCGTCCTTGCGTCCTTCCTTCTCGCGCGCTTGCACGCTGGCATGGCGGAACGGCGTATCGCGATAGAACTGCGTCAGCTTGCGGTCTATGATCGCGCGTCTTGACTTGCCTATCGTGTGCGGCACTGTATCACGCTGGAAATCTTCCTCGATCAGGTCAACTAGGATATCTGCTGGCTGGTTTTTACATGTTGCGAGATAGTCGGCGAAGCGCTGCCAGCCATTTTCATCATTTGCGAAAATGTCTTCCAGCAACGCATTCGTGCCGTTCCACGAATAAGCGTTGAGTTCGTGATTGGTGAGATAAAACAGCTGCTTGCGCACGTGAGCCTTATTGTTGAGCGGTAGCGGTTGTCAGAACTTGAGCTTGCCGAACATGTCGTAGATGGGGCCCAGCACCGACATCATGACCCATGCCATCAGGATGCCAAGAAGGACTGTCATGAGCGGCTCTATCATCGCTTGCGCCTGCTCGATCAGTTCCTTGACATCGCGGTTGTAAAAATAACTGACATTGCGCAGCGCGGTATCGAGCGAGCCGGTCGCTTCACCGACCTTCAGCATGCGGATGACGAGGGGAGGGAATATACCTGTCATCTGGAAGGCGGCGGTCACGCCTTGTCCCTCTGAGATCAATTGGCCGGCCTGCTGCAGCCCGCGCGCAATCATGCGATTGTTGACGATATCTTCCGACAAGCGGATGCAGTCGAGGATGGTAATGCCCGATGCATACATCAAGGCAAAAAAAGTGACAAAACGCGCCAGTATGATCTTGTGCAACACCGGGCCGACCAGCCACAGGCGCAGCTTGTATTCGTCGACTGTATAACGCGCGCGTTCACTGCTTTTCAGTACGAGCTTGACAATTACGAACATTAATACCGGCATCGTGAGGAGGATGTACCAGTAGTTGACGAAAATATTCGAGACAAAAATCAAGGCCTTGGTTTGTAGCGGCAGTTCGAGTCCCATGTTGCTGATGAAACCAGTCAACTGCGGCACCAGGAATATCATCAGGGCAAAAGTCACGCTCAGCACGATGGTGCCGACAAAGGCCGGGTACATGATGATTTTTTTTGTTTGCGAAGCGAGTTCATCCTGCCATTTCAGGCTTTCGCTCAGATTCTTGAAGACTTCGGCGATACGCCCGGTCTGTTCGCCGGCCATGATCAGGCTGCTGAAGGTTTTGTCGAATACCAGTGGATGCCGCGCCATCGCATCCGACAGTTGCGAGCCGCCTTCTATGTTTTCTATCATGTCGGCCACCACTTCACGAAAGCGTGGTTGCTCCAGGCTGTCGCGCAAATCCGCCAGACCTTCCAGTATCGGCACGCCGGCAGCGGTCAGTTGTTCCATGTGAAAGCAGAAGTTGATCAAGTCCTTGCGTGTGATCTTGCTTCGTCTGAGCGAAAAAGTCTGCTGGCCGGCCGGTTTGCAGTCGATCAGATCGAGCTCCATGCGCTTGAGGCGCAATTCCAGATCCGGCAGATTGGCGGCATCCATCACGCCGCGTATGGTCTTGCCATTTTGATCCATCGACTGGTAGGAATACATCGCCATTACAGCAGCCTGTCAGTGAGGTCCACCGAACGCGAGATTTCATCCAGCGAGGTCGAACCATCCAGCACGCGCCGTACGGCATCCTCGACCAGCGGACGAAAGCCCATCGAGATCGCCTTGGCCTTGAGTTCGCTGGCGGTGGCGCGGCGTGCGATCAGGTCATCGAGCTGGCTGTTGAGCTTGAGCATTTCCATGATGGACATGCGTCCGGAGTAACCCTGGTGCTGGCATTTATCGCAGCCGACCGCACGATAGATGGTGACCTCCGGGCTATCAACCGGCAGGCCCAGTAGCTTGCGCTCCACGGCATCGGCCTGGAATGACTGTTTGCAGTGTGGGCACAGTTTGCGGATCAGGCGTTGCGCGATCACGCCGATGATATTGCCGGCCATGATGTCGGGCAGGATGCCGATATCGAGCAGGCGTGGAATGGCGCCGGCGGCTGAATTGGTATGCAGCGTTGAATACACCTGATGGCCGGTCATGGCGGCGCTAAACGCCATTTCGGCAGTTTCGCCATCGCGGATCTCGCCGATCAGGATGATGTCCGGATCCTGCCGCATCATCGACCGGATGCCGTTGGCGAAACCCATTTTTGCCGATTCGTTGACCGAGGTCTGACGGATCATGCTCATCGGGTACTCGACCGGATCTTCCAGCGTCATGATGTTGACGCTGTCGGTATTGATGTGGTTGAGGATCGAATACAGAGTGGTGGTCTTGCCGCTACCGGTCGGGCCGGTGACCAGGATGATGCCTTCCGGCCGTGCAATCATCAGCTTGAGCAGCGTCAGTTCGTTTTCTTCCAGCCCGAGGTTGTCGAGCGGGACGATGCCTTTCTGGCGATCGAGTATCCGCAGCACGAAGTTTTCGCCATGCGTGGTTGGCTGCGCAGAAGTGCGGAAGTCAATCTGGCGGCCGGAAAAATTGATCGCGATGCGGCCATCCTGCGGCGCCCGCGTCTCGGCAATATTCATGTTGCTCATGACCTTGAGGCGCACCGCCATCGCTGGCCAGTAAGTCTTGTGCAGGCTGCGGATCTGCCGCAGGATGCCGTCGATCCGGTAGCGTATGCGCAGGAAAAATTCCTCCGGCTCGAAGTGGATGTCGGAGGCGTTCTGCTGTACTGCATCGACCAGCAGGGCATCCATCAGGCGCACGATAGGCTGGCTGTATTCCTCTGAAACCGACTGGATGCTCTGGTAATTGACTTCGCCGGTTTCGATTTCGCTCAGGATGCCATCGATCGACAGTTCAAAGCCGTAATACTGGTCGATCGCACGATTGATCTCGGAGTCGCCCGCCAGCATTGGCGTGAGCGTGATGTCCGCGCCCAGCATCGCGTTGATCTGATCCAGCGCGATGATGTTGCTGGTATCGGCCATCGCCAGCATCAACGTACGCTGTGCCTTGTCGAACACCATGGGGAATACCCGGTAGCGCTTGGCGACATCCTTCGGGATCAGCTTGATGGCGCTCGCATCGACCGAGATGCGGGACAGGTCGGTGCTTTGCTGGTTGAGATTTTCACTCAGGGCTTCGCGCACTGTGGCTTCGGTCACAAAGCCCAGATTGATCAGCATTTTCCCCAGTGGCATACCGCTTTGGCGCTGTTCTATCAATGCGATGCGCAGCTGATCGTCGCTGATCACCCCTTTCTGGATAAGCAGTGTACCTAGCGGCAGTTTTGGTTTTTCAGCCATGGTTGGAGCGCCTGCTTTTCATCAGATATTTGTCAGGAATCGCTGCATGTCGTGCAGCGCGTCGGTGGGTGCGTTCATGAGCGCGGCACAGACTGCAATGCATGTATGCGATTGGTGACGCTGGTCTGGTCCAGATTGCCGCCGTTTTTTTGCGACAGTTGCAGGGCGCGCTGATAATAGTCCAGAGCCAGTTGCCCCTGATTCAATTTATCCAGGCTGACTGCCAGATTGTAGGCATAGTCGGCATTGCCGGGCGTGGCGCCGAAGGCGCGGAAATAAAACTGTTGCGCTTCCGGCCAGCGCATCTGTTGCGCATACACATTGCCGAGTGCGAATAGCGCCGAACCTGAATTCGGACTTTGCGCGAGAATTTTCTTCAGGCGGCTTTCGGCGCGCGAGGGATCGTTCTGGTCCAGGCTGGCCAGTCCCGCTGCGGCTTCTGCATCATTCGGGTCGAGTTCCAGCAAGCGGTTGTAGAACGATCCGGCCTGTGCATTTTGCCCGCGGTTGATGGCGATGGCGGCGATGCCAAGCAAGGCGTCACGATTATTCGGTTCTTGCTGGAGCACACGCTGGTATTGGGAGTTTGCCGAAACCAGATCGCCGGCCGTGTATGCCTGATACGCGCCCGATAGCGAGGGATTGAGCTGCAACGATGCATTGGTGCGGCGAATCTGAATAGCCTCGCTTTGCGACGACATGCTGGACAAGGGCGGTTGTGCCGATGGCAGTGGCCGCAAGGCAGCTGGCGCCGTCGCTGTCACAATCGGATGGCTGACAGCTTGCGGCGCCAGCGGTTGCGCTGTGCTGCGTTCCAGTGGCGCTGTCGGCAATGCAGGGGTTGCCGTGACCGCGCTTGCCGACGCCACGGCTGGGGCGGGTTCGGTAATGATGCTGGCGCTGTCGACAGCTGCAGCAGCAGTTGCAGCATCAGTTGCAACAGTATCGGGCGGCAAGGCGGCAAGCGGTGCGACCGGCTCTGGAACCGGCGGCGCGACGGCAATCACGTTTGAGGTCGTACCGATGAGGTTCATGTAGCCGTATGCGCCCACGCCGCAAAGGACGATCACGCCAAACAGCGCAATCATGATCGCCCTGCGATTTGGTGACTTTTGTTTGGCGTCAAAAACGGATTTGGCGGCATTGCGTGCTGCCAGTTTCTTCTTTGCTTCTATCGCCGCACTTTGCTTTTGATCGAGGCCGATCTTGAGCTTGCCGTGCGTATCATCTTCGCGTGCTGATGCGGCTTGCGTAGTCTGGCGCAGTTCGGCGGCGGCAGTGCTCGATGCAGCGGATGGTTCGCTGCGCGGTTTGGGCGTCAGTCCCGAATCAGCTTCCAGTTGTGCCTGCTGCTGTGCCGCCGTCTGCTCATGCGGCCTTGCGATGCTTGCGGAAAAATAGTCATTCACGGCAGTCGCCGAGTCTGCTGCCTGCTCGGCGTCTGGCGCAGCGGCTGAAGCCTGATCTGCAAGCTCCTGCGGTGAAAATTCCTGCGGCTGCAGCGTCATCGATTCCAGGCCAGACGATGGCGCCAATGCCTCTTGTGCAGTCGTCGTGGCGCTTTCTGCCTCGCCTTGTTTTTGCTTGGCATTTTCTGCTTTTTTCAGCGCTTGCATTAACAGGCTCATGAACCGGATGCTCCTGTTTTTTCTGCCGAGATCGGCGACGATTCAGTGTAAGGCTGTTTGTTCAGCGGTTCGTTGTCAGGCAGGAAAGTACGGTAATCCTTGTAATCGCCGGTGAGGCTCGCATTTTTCACAACGACTGGTCGCATGAAGATGACCAGCTCGGATTTTTTCGTGCTTTCATTGCGATAGTTGAATGCATCGCCAAAGACTGGAATGCGGCCAAGCAGGGGGATGCCGTCTTTTTGATTGTCGATCGAATCCTGCATCAGGCCGCCCATGACGGCAATCTGGCCGCTCGCCACCTTCAGGATCGATTCCATCTCGCGCGTCTGGATGACCGGTACCCGGCTGACGACGGAAGCGGCGGCAAGGGCCGGGTTTGGATCTTGTACATAGCCGATGATGCGCGAAATACTCGGCCGCACGCTGATCGATACTTCGTCCGACTCGGCAATTTGCGGCGTCACGCTCATCACGAATCCGACCGGCACCGTACGCAATTCGGATGTGTAGACGGAGGTGGCGGCTACGCCCACCGTACCTTGCGTGGTGGTCGCGGTAATCAGGAAGTAGACTTCATTATCGACCACCTTCAGCAAGGCAGTCTGGTTGTTCAATACGCTGATCTTCGGGCTGGACAAGACTTTTACCTTGCCGAATGATTCAAGCAGCGAAATCGCTGCTGACAGATTGCCGAGTGCAGAGGTCGGATTGATATAGCTCATCGCAAATATGCCCGGGGTAATGCCGGGCGATATGCCTGTGGGTAATGGCGTGGTTCCGATTTTTCCTTGCGCGAAGTTGAATCCTTCACCGGGAGCCGTATTGCGCAGGCTCGACCAATTGATCCCTTGCTGATAGTTTTCGTTGAGCTGCACTTCGATCACGGTTGCTTCTATCAACACCTGGCGCTTGGCGCTGTTCATCACGACATCAAGGAATTCCTGCAACTTGTCATGCTGGCGGCTGGTCGCGCGTACCGCAATCAGGCTGGCTTCCGGATTGGCAATGACCGATGCGGCTTCCCTGAACTTGGGGGTGCGCGGTGCTGCGGCAGTAGCAGCCTTGCCGGCAACTGCTGCAGGCTCTGCAACCGCGGCGGCGCCATCGGTATTTTCCGGGAAGGTTTTGTCCGTTTCGTGCAGGGTATCCTTGATGTTTTGCACCAGGGTTTCCCAGAACCTGTTGTTGGAGGTATTGGTTACGGAAGTCGTTGAATTGTTGTCTCCCGAGCCGCCTGCGGCACCGACGACACTGCCCCCAGCCGATGAAATCTGTGTGGCGATACTGATTTTGCTTTCGGAATTGCGCGCAATGTTGACGTAGTCGATTTTGTAATTGCGCAGGAATGGCGTGTCGGGCGTCACGATCAGGTTCGGTCCGCTGATTTCAAAACGCATGTCGATTTGCTGGCTGATGCGCGTCAGCAGCTGCGGCAAGGTTTGATTGATCGCATTCAGCGTGACATTACCTTCTATCCCGGGATGCACATCGACATTGAGTTTGGCGTCGCGGGCGAGCGCGAACAGCAGCGACTGTACCGGCACGTTGTAGACCGTTACGCTGAAAGTTTCCAGCTTGGCCGTCGGTTTGGGCGGCGTCAGTACAGCGCTTTGCCGGACTGGATCAGGGATGTTGCCAATGGCTTTGGGCGTGTCGCGCAAATGTCCGGCCGAAGGCGCTATCGCGCGGGTGCCGCAAGCGCTGAGCAAGATGCAGGCGGTAAGAGTAAGGGCAGCTTTTATCATCGGGTCCGTCATAGTAAGCAGATTGCTTTGGGGGATTCTAAGTCAGATTGCTGTTTTTCAACTATTGCAAATTGTTAAATCTGCGAAGTTAACAATAGATCGCTGCTCTTGGTGCGTTTGATCTCGG
>Ga0123337_10005506_pt1 | contig 12459 bp, 6 predicted proteins | sample frozenSSSSmetaG_FD_89792 | JGI IMG/M metagenome (GOLD analysis project Ga0123337, IMG submission 89792) | Glacier valley bacterial and archeal communities from Borup Fiord, Nunavut, Canada, to study Microbial Dark Matter (Phase II) -... | ecosystem: Environmental > Aquatic > Freshwater > Ice >...
AATACTGAAATTTCTATTTTTTGCAGGCTGAACTCCCGATTGAATCAAAATTTGAAATGTTCTAAATTACAAATTCCCAAAGAATCGTTCCTGATTTGCGTCAAGATCGGTATTAAATTTATAATAAAGAGTTTTTGCAGATTATTTTTAATTTTCGTATATTTAATCATCAAATCTATTGTAAAACAAGTAAAGCCTCCGACCTGTTTATTAACCTTTAAAATCCTGCTATATGGCAAAATTCTAAGTGATGTGAAGCCATCCCGAACCCTGCGCAAAAACCAAAACTGCCTCACTAAACAGTTAACCTCCAACGTTTATAGCATACTGGCCGGTTTAATGTGGTAATGGCTGGCTGTTATTCACTTTAAAGCGATAACCCAATATTTTAATCGCTGGTTATATTTAACGCCAAAACTTCTTATTGGTTTTCTATTGTTAAAAATATAATTCTGACAACGATGTCATCAACAACAGATTTTAACGATTTATTGGAACATTAACCAGTACTGTGGTACCATAAACTTATAGATGTGGAAACTTAATTCAAGCAGCCTGAAACATAACTCAGTACCGGAAACTTAAGTTATGCTAATAAAAATGGGCTTATTCCGATTTATTGAAACGGAATAAAGGGAACCGATATTGGTAAATTTTTTAAGACAGATCCACCTAAATCTAATCCGAAACTATATGAATTTTTGCGAATGCACTTCTGATCTTTTCAGTTGTTCCGATCATCAAATAGACATCATATTCATAAACCTTTCCTTTTGTGATTGGAAAACTACGGATGGGTGCAAAATAGGAACATGCACTCCCCTTTGGACCAGTTTTCCCATCGCCTTTATATCGGTAAGTTGTCATATCGCCGGTTCCAGGTGTATAAACACCAATACCCCAATTATGATCATCAACATAGGCTGCCCAGTTTTCTGTCGATTTTTCTGCTTTGTTAGGCCATCCCGGAATTAGTGTGGTTAATGTATCACCGGTCCATGGCTTGAGACCACTATAGAAAACCAGATTTGGCAAAGCATAATCCACAAAAACGGCAGGCAATTCCTGGTGACTTTCAGGATGGTCAATCGTTCCAGAATAAATAAACCGATACCGGATGTGGGCCACATTTCCTTCCAACGAAATATCCTCTTCCATAATACAATCCTGAATATCCTGACCGGTAGCCCAGTGTTTAGGTCGTGATCGGATCCACAAGTGATCATTGTTCAACTTTCGTTCGAGCAATTTGGCTGGTTCACCTTTATAACCACCGCCCTGCACAGGATTCCAACGCCAAGGCTTCCCAGCCCATGAGCTTCCATCTTTAATACCATAGTAGGATTGTTGAATAAACCGTCCTTTATCATAATGGTTGAGCAGATTTCGATTTGATTTTGTTTCAGCAAAATCAAAAACACTTCCTCCGCCGTTCAAATCAACTCCTAGTTTAACATTTTCATTGCCGATGTAATAAAAATTCTCCTCCTGTTTCGTTTGAGGAGTACCATGAAGATTAGGTTCCTGAGCCGATGTATTACAGATACCGATAAGAAAGAAGATTACCATGCCTGAAAGACCAAATGATAGATTGAATTTGCTTTTTTTTAATTGCATTGCATTTTATGATTTTGTAAATTTAAACCAATCCACATTGAACGATTCTTTTTCTTCAGCGATAAAAGAGAGATGAAGAGCATGTATACCTTTCATTTCTTTGAGTTTACAAGTCAGCGTTGTCCATGTTTTTCCATCGCCTCCTCCGGGTACATCGAGTGTTCCAAAAGATGGTCCCCATGAATTATCAAGTTTGAATTGTATTTTCCCGGGTTTTGCGCCCAAAGCAACGCGTACGCTGACCGATTTTGTACCATCGCCGAAATCGATGTATTTATACGCCGCACGATCTTTGTTCTCAATCTGGCCGAGCTGATCGCCATTTGTTTTATTTACCGGATTGGCTGCATCTAATCGGTACGATTCGATGCGGACATGACCATAAAGCAAACAGGCACGTTCGGCCTCGATCTGAGAATGGGCATCGAGCGGTTTCCCGGCTCCCTGCGAAGTCATTTCCACTTCTGTGATACTTCCGTCTTCATTAAAAAAGATGGGTTCGACACAGGTTTTTCGTGAATTCACACAACCATTGGTCGTCCGGTGATAAAACACATACCACTGACCTTTAAACTCAACGATCGATCCGTGGTTATTCCACGTTTCGGGATCGCAACCATCGTTATCCACAATTACGCCACCGTATTTGAATGGGCCAAGCGGTGATTTTGATGTGGCATAACCAATGCAGGTAGGCACTCCTTTCCGGCTCATGTCGGCATAAACAAAATAGTATATACCCTTGCGTTTTACCATGTAGCCCCCTTCGTGAAAATGATGTTCCTTTTCAGTGACCAGGTTATCCACAATGGAGGTGGTGTCAATTTCGGTCATATTCGGTTTAAGTTTCGCAATTTTTTCCTGGAACTGTCCCCAGATGTAATAAGCTTGTCCGTCATCATCGACAAACACGGCCGGATCTATCTGATTCTTATTTTTCAGGTAAATCTCCTTTGCATTGGTAAACGGACCTTTGGGTGAAGGACTTGTAGCAACCCCCTCGATACCGCCAGGCTGACAGTAATAAAGATAATAGATGCCATTTTTAAAAGCAATATCAGGGGCATATAAAACCAGGTCGTTGAAAGGCACCTGGTCGTTTGGACCTTTCGAGGCAAACGCATCAGGAGTATAATCCCAATGAATAAGGTCGGAGGTGGATAAAACCCAGTGATCGTGCGAACAATAATAATTTAAACTTTCGTCGCGCGAACCATAAACATACAGCTTACCGTCTTTCCATACGCGGGCAGTCGGATCGGCGATGTTGAGTCCCGGCGGACAAATGGGATTTTGCCCTTTTGCAAAACTACAGATCAATAAAAACAGCGCTATGAAGGAGATTCTTTCCATCTGTTTTATAAGTTCATTTGTAGAATAGAAACTGGTCCGAATAATCCGGATGGCTGCAACGGACTATCCTTGTTGTAAGGGATGACAGGGCTCCACGTGGGACGTTGATCAGCTGCCAATTTCTGATCGCCAATCAGCCGGTTCATCCAGTTATTGACCACCGAAATTTCAACCACGTTATTACCCGATTTCACGGCAGAAGTGATATCAACCTGCCATGGTGCCGTCCAGACACCACCAACATCTTCGCCATTCACTTTCACTTTCGCCATGGCGGTTAACTGCCCTAAATTCAGAAAGACTTTTTTGCCATCCTGAACCTCTGAAATCCTGACCGAAGTTTTATAAATTGCTGTTCCCGAATAGTATTTAATGCTGTCGTTGGCCGAAAGGGTCCAGTCGCTAAGACTTTTGAATTCAACCGGTTTGGCCGGACCTCGTTTGGAATGATCAAACGAAACCGTCCATGTTCCATCCAATTCAGCAAGAACTTTTCCGTCAGGAAAATTGGCAGACAATTCAAAGCCAGTTGCTTTTTCTGCTTTTTTCCTGAAAACAATAAACTGGCTTTCAAAGGCTTCAAGTTTCAACGGCACATTGGTCGTTTGGGCATTCTGTTTGAAGGCGGGCAGATCACGGCTGGTTCCGTAAACCGAACTCCAAAGTTCGGGGCTTTTACCTGTTACCCTGAATTCAGGATTGATGGTTATGGGCCGGTCGGTTTGATTCGAAATAAAATACATTTCGCCATCGGCAATTGTCCGGTGAATAAACAGCGCAGGATCTTCCTTCGCGAATTTACAATCGGCGACCACCCCGACCAGGTCGAGCGCTTCCTGCATCTCCATTCCCGAAAGGATCATCCCCTTCCCTACTTTGGCAGATTTCACTTTCACACCATCAACTTTCCCCCAAACTTCTTTTGCAAGTTTCTGTACTTGTTGATCAGCAGCGGGAAAATTTTTCATACTTGGCGAATATTTAGGTGCAGGACCCAGAACAACTGCGCCTTGTATAACCAGCTCCTTTATTTTTTTGAGTAATTCAGGGCGCATGGTTTCCAGTTTAGGAAGTACCAAAATACGGTAGCTCATTCCATCGGGAAGTACCATTTTCCCATCTTTAACGCTCACGCGTTTCTGGATCACCTCACCATTGATGTAGTCGAACGAATAACCCTGGGGTAAGGCAGGATCGCAGATACCTGTCATTTTTGGTGCATCTTCACCAATAAAATAGGCCACATCGGCCACGTAGTTTCCCTGCTGAAGCATGAAATTAGTCCGTTTCAGGTATTGGGTAAATAACGGCATGTATTCGAACCAGGTGTTGTGGCGGTTAAATTCATTGCTAAACCCGGCATTTATCCCGGGAGTTCTTTCGTCGGGTTGTTGAATATAAACATGAAGCAAGGTATTGTTAATCCCTTCGGTAAAGAAACGGTCGCCGCGTTGTTTCATGCTTGCCGGATGGCGCGAATAGGCTTTACCTCCGCAGGTAAACGATTCGGCCGAAACTTTTGTCTTTCCGTAAATATGTGCACATGATGAAGCTGCACGGTTTTCAATATCGCCCAATGAACCTTCACTCCAGAATTCGCCACCTATTTCGTCAGACTGACCGCCATATTGCAAAAACTCGCCCGGAAAACCCCAGTGACCGTAGTTCTCCAGCCAGGTAGTCAACCCGTTTTTATGACTGACTTCTCTTAAACCGGCAACATAATCGTACGAAACCTTGTCGGCAACCATGCGTCGCAAATCCCAGAGGAAACGATCTGAAAGGTTACGGCTTCCAACCACATTTCCCTTTAAAACAGGAAGATAAGAGACCGGGCTGTACCCGTATTTCGCGGTAAATTCTTCCATTAATCCATCCGTCCAGTTTTGGCCGCCGGTTTCGTAACTGTCCTGCACCACGACTTTCCATGTTTTGCGGTCGGCTGCCGGAATACGGCGAATGATCTGGCCCAGGTAAGCATCGAAATGAGCCGCAATGTGCTTTTTGCTCATTTTATCCGTTTCGGGACCCGTTGCTTCTGGCGATGCAGGTCCGTTGGTCGCCCCTGTGGTAGTCATGCCCGTTTGCATGATTTTCCATTTACCTGCGGGAACACTCCATGTGATGGTTCCGTCGGATTTTCGGTTTTTGGTAATATCCACCACCGTTTTTGGATCAATAACCAATGACTTTGCGGTAACTTCGGGCTGAGCCGGCCACAGGTAATCTTTCCAGTAAGGAAGCGGTGTCTGGAACATTTTGGCCAGCGATTTCTCAGAGTACCTTTCAAGTTTAGGTGCTGCCGAAAGATCCACTTCTGCAATTCCACCAGCCATGGTTACTTCACTTACGATCAAACGGAAATGTTTTGATCTGGTCTCCGGAATAGAAAGAACAATTGGGGCAAAGGGTTCGAAACCAACGTTAATAGCCGGATTGCTGCGATTCAGCTCAAATTTGGAGAGTGAGCGGAAACCATCTCCCTCTTTTACAAGAAATTCGCCCATTGCTTTTGTCCGTTTTTCGGAAGCTTTAATAATCAGGCTTCGAACCGTTGCCTCTTCGGATGTTTCAAAGTCAACCGTCAATGTATTTTTTGCCTGAAGCGGAACTTCCGTATTATAATTGCCATCCACGAGCTCAGCAATATTTGTCACCCTGGGATCTGAAGTAACTTTTGGGTTGAGCGACTGATAGGCTTTACCAGCTTCTGCAGGGATTTTATAAGCAATTACATTTACAGGCTGAAAATCAACATTAGGAACTGGTATTTTAGCATTAAACAACGTCGGGCCACTTACCTCAACTTCAGAAGAGTTCAGGTAGCGCATCGACTGTTCATTTTTCACCCATGGTCCGCCCGACTGACTCCAGCCCGGACTATTAAAAATACCGATTTCGATATTCAATTCTGTCGCTGTTTTCAGGGCTGTGTGGAGAATATCCCACCATTCGTCCGAAAATATTTTCACCTTCCCGTAAGGAACACCCTGTCCGCCGATATTACCTATAAAAGCCCGGTTAATTCCGGCGCGTTTCATCGCATTAAGGTCTTTAACGACCCCTTCTTTCGATATATTGTCCGACATCCAGTACCAGTAAACACTGGTCAGTACCGAATCGGGAATGGTTTTGAACCCCGACTCGACTTGCAAAAACGTGGGTTTTACTTTTGGAGTTGCGGCATTAATCAAACCTATCCCGGTAAATACCAAAATAGCTGACAGCGTGAGCCGTTTATACGTAAATAGTTTAATACCTGTCATGTCTTTTAATTTTCTGTTTTATTGAGCTTTCATTTTCAATTCATTAAATCGCTTTTTCATGGCAACGATGACCTTCTGATCTTTTTTAATTTCAATCCTCTTATATTCTTCATACGTGTCTTTTTTCAGGTCAAAATATTCTTCAAACTGATAATCGGGCCAGTAAATATACTTATTATGATGGGTCACCAGGGCCTCTGAAGATGGGATAAACGTCACTTTATTGACCACAGGATGCTCGTAATAAAAGTCCTGGCGCCACTTTGGTGCCTTCGGATTCAGGTACAAAGCCGAAAAATCGCTACCCTGAATGGTGGTTGGTATGACAGCGCCTGCAGCTGCAATAATTGCCGGAGCAATATCGACATTCAATACAAATTCATCGTTTGAAGTATTCGTTTTCGAAGCGGGAAGTCGCGGATCGTACACAACCAGCGGAACCCGGATGGATTCTTCGTAAGGATACCATTTATCGGCAAGCATATGATCCGACTGAAAATAGCCGTTGTCCCCCATGAAAACGATCAACGTATTTTCGTAAACACCCTCTGCCTTAAGTTCTTTAACAATATTTCCGACAACCAGGTCGAGTTCGGTAAGCATCCGGTAATAAGCTTTCATATACCGCTGGTATTTTTCAGGTGTATCGAAACGCCAGTGCCAGCGGTTACGTCCTTCGTTTTTTTCACTGCTGATAAACGGAGGCAATGCCTTTAAAGCCGCTTCAGTTGCCGTTTTCGGAACCGGAATCACCGTGTTCTGGTAGAATTTTTCACTTTGAGGCTGATACCTGTACTGATCGGGATGTTGATCTTCGGCATGAGTGGCAAAAAAGCCGACCGACAACAGGAATGGTTTTTCCTTCGGCCTGTTCTTCAGAAAATACAGCGCATCCTTTTCGTTTTTAGCGGTTACATGAATCGAATCGCCTTTACCATTTGGCAGCCAATGTTTCCCTTCATAAACCCTGCTGTAATCATAGTCAGTCTCTCTAAGTTTACCTACGCCATATTTTCCAACATATCCTGTCCAGTAACCCGCCTTCCGCAATACTGACGGATAAGTTTCGGATAAACCCTCTTCTGACAATTCAACTCCAAATTTAGTCACATGATGCCGGCTCATGTATTGCCCTGACAATAAGGTTGCACGGCTCACCATACAAATGGCGGTGGTGACACAGGCATTGTTAAAGCGGATTCCTTCCCTGGCAAGCTGATCAATATTGGGAGTGATGACGACCGGATTACCCATGCAGCCCAGCGAATTCCATCGCAAATCGTCGGCCAGCAGGAAAACGACATTCATTTTGCCGGCGGCATGCGAAAAAGCGGGAAACATTGCCAAACCAACGCCTGCAAAACAGATCGGTTTTACGATTTTTGAAATCAATATTGGGACTTTAGTGATGTGATTCTGAAATAGGGACATTGTATAAAAATTGTTTGTGAGACAGATTAGTTTTTTTGAAACCTTAAGGGTAAAACTACCACTTCCAATCGGCAAATAAAGGCATTAGCCGGGAAAATTGAATTCCCGGTTAATATTTACCTCAAAAATCGGCATTTGCAGGAACATATCTTACCGATATTGTGTCAAATACTTTTAAAAACATCCCAGAATCACCGATTTTAAATATTTGCCCCCTTGGCAAAATCATATCAGACGGAAAGAGTGGGATAGAAAGAAACACTTATGAAGAAGTAAGTAACAGGAATTGCTTATAAAGGATATCCAAAAAGAAAAATGGACAAAATTTTCACTTCTGCCGATTTTTTTCATAGGTTTGTCTTCCGTTAAGGAACACGAATAGCTGCCCGTGGGCAGAGCATACCATAATCAAATTTAAAAATGAAAGAGATTAACCGCAGATCGTTTGTAAAAAAATCGGGAGTTGCTGCAGGGACAACCCTGGCCGCGTCAATGATTCCATGGAGCGTAAGTTGCAAGAGTCCTTCGGATACCATCGGAGTGGCACTGATTGGATGCAGAAGTATGGGATTCACCGACTTAAAAGCTTTTCTTGCTGAAGATAATGTTAATTGCATTGCTTTGTGCGATGTCGATACAAAAATCCTCGATGCAAAAGCAGCTGAAGTTGAAAAGTTGAAAAGCAAACGACCACAGGTATTCACCGACTTTCGTAAAGTACTTGAACTAAAAGAGGTAGATGTTGTCATCATCGGAACTCCCGATCATTGGCATGCGCTGATGTTTGCAATGGCGCTCGAAGCAGGAAAACATGTTTATGTTGAAAAACCCATGGGTCACAGCATCGAAGAGTGCCTGATGATGGTAAAAGCCTCTGCAAAATATCCAAAACAGGTTGTACAGGTAGGAATGTGGCAACGGAGTTCGAAACATTGGTTCGATGCCTCCGACTATGTCCGCTCGGGAAAACTGGGTGACGTCAACCTGGTAAAAGCATGGATTTATAAAGGAATGGGAGAACCTGTTCCTACTCAACCCGACAGTGAGGCACCCGATTATGTCGATTATAATATGTGGTTAGGTCCTGCACCCCAACGACCATTCAACAAAAACCGTTTCCATTATGATTTCAGGTGGTTTTGGGATTATGCCGGTGGTGCAATGACAGACTGGGGTGTTCACCTGCTCGATTTTGCCATTTACGGAATGAATGCCGGGTATCCCGATTCAGTGTCTCCCGGCGGCGGATGCTACCTCAACAAGGGAGTGATAGAAACTCCTGATATTCAGCAGGCTTTATACAGCTATCCCAACCACACCATGATCTGGGAATGCGGGCTGGTTCCCCGTTTAGGTCCATACGGAATGCACCACGGGGTTTCCTTCACAGGAACGAAAGGAACTTTGATTGTCTCAAGAAACGGCTGGCAGGTTACCTCAGAAGTAAGCAACAAGGATGAGAAAAAATTCATTGAAGATGTTCCGAATCAACCGGCAATCGGTGGTTTGAAAGATCATGTTAAAAACTTCCTGAATGGAATCCGAAAAGGGGAAAAGCAGAATGCTTCGGCTGAAGTCGGCGCCAAAACGGCAATCATCTCTGAAATGGGAAATATCGCTTACCGTGCAGGGACCCTTCTGCACTGGGATACGCCAAATATGAAATTTGTTGAAGAGGCAGGTAATAAATTTTCAAAACTCACCTATCGCGAACCCTGGAAACTACCGGTGTTCTGATTCAGGTATATTGATATCAAAAAGAAAACCATCCGACGTAAAAATCCGGATGGTTTTCTTTTTTTTGGCACAAATGACTAGCTACAATTTCAGATCAGCACACCGATTGCCAGGCAGTCAATTAAGGGTCAGTCAATTGGGATATCACCGCTCTTTGATTGCAAGATCTTATTTAATCATCTATACAAATCCAGGGCGATTTTTAATCGCCCGACCCTAATCCAACCATCGCTGGCACTTACCAGGTCCCGCGATTTTCAATCGCAGAGATAAAATCAGAAGCAACAATAAATTGCGGAGTAAAAAGTATTATTCCCTTATTTAATAGTAAATAAATAGCTTCCTGATTTCAGGCTTACCAAATTCACATCGCCATCCCGTTTCACTACTTTAACTGCCTTATTATCAGACAATGCTTTACCACCTTCCAAAATCTTATCTCCGCTTAAAGACAATTCAGCGGTGCTGTTGGCCGGAATCGTCACACGATATTCGATTTTTTTACCCGCTCTTTTCCAGGAAGAGACGATCATCCCATAAGGTCCAAGATGCTCCGCTTCAAAGCTATTCAGCCCTTTCACAAAATCGGGTTTCAGGATCACATTTTTAAAACCGGGCTGTTGTTCGTCAGGATAAATTCCACCCGGTGATTTATAAAACCACGCCCCGATCTCCCCAAACATGATATGGTTCAGCGATATATCTGACTTGGCATCAATTGGCCAGTTTTCGTACAAAGTAGTTGCCCCGTTTAAAATCCACCATCCCCACGAAGGAAAGGTTTTCTGCAAAGCTACCTCATAGGCAAGGTCGGCATATCCGTTTGCACTTAAAGCATTCAGAATAGTTTTTGTACCAAGTAACCCGACATCAATGTGCTTTCCATCGGCTACAACACGCTTCGCCAGGTTATCCGCCACTTTTGAGCGCAACTCCTCAGGTACAATTCCCCAGTGCAATGTGGCACTCAATTCTGTCTGGAAACCACTCCCGTAAATTCCGGTTTCCCGGTTCAGGTATTTTGAGTTAATCGCATCCTTAATCTTTAAGGCAAGTGATGAATACTTCTCAAAATCAGCCTTTTTGCCTAATATATTTGCAGTTTTAGCCAATATTAATGCATCCGTATAATAGTAGATCGAAGAGGTTAACTCCTTGCTCGCCTTCGACTTAACAGGAATCCAGTCGCCTAATCCCCAATCTGTTAATCCGGAAGGACTAATCATCGCGATGTGATCGACATAGCGGCGAATATTTTCATAACAATCGGAGAGCAGTTTTGAATCACCGTAAAACAGGTAAATATTCCAGGGGATGATTGCTATAGTGCTGGTCCAGTCCGGACCATTTGCCCAGGTATATCCCCATCCGCTCGTTGGGATAATCGCGGGAAGAACGCCATTTGGTTGCTGTTCGTCACGGTGATCCGCCATCCATTTCTCATAAATGGTCAGGCCATCGAAATTATAAAGCCCTGTTTCAATAGCGATATGTGCATCACCTGTCCAGCCGTTCTTTTCGCGCTGAGGGCAATCGGTCGGGTATCCAAATAAATTCGACAAATAAGAACTGTTGGTCGCTTTCCAGATCTTATTCAGGATCGAATCGGATGATTGAATATGACCTGCGACAGGTACATCGCTGTGCATAAAATATCCTGTCAGACTTTCCAGCTTAAGCGAAACGGGCTGATTGCTGGTTACCTCCACATACTGAAAACCTTTGTAATTAAAGGAAGGTTTAAACGTCTCCTCCCCTTCTCCGTTAAGTGTATAAATATCGGTCCCAAACGGATCAAGCTGATCGGTAGGACGGTAATGAGCGTCAATATTCGATTGATCAACCATCCCATCTGCCTTTAAGCGTTCGCCGTGTTTTAACCTGATAACCGTTCCCGCAGCTCCACTGACTTTTAGCTGACTAACGCCTGCGATATTCCTTCCCAGATCAAAAATATACTGTGAATCACTAATTTTTGTCATCTTTTTAGCCGGGATCACCTCCACATCGCGGATCGGCTGAAGCTCCTGAGCTACAATATTGTTGGATGGAGTGCCAACAGGAATCGAATTTTTCCATTTCGAATCATCGAATCCGGCAGTATTCCATCCTGACTTTATCAACCTTCCATCGATATGTTCGCCGGTATAAATACTATTGAATACTACCGGACTCAATGAAGTTTTCCAATCGGTGCCCGAGGTAATCGTTTCCTGGGAGCCATCCGAATAAGTGATCCGGATATCCATGCAAAAACTTGGTCTTGCACGCCATGGTGCTTCATCGAAATACCATACCGCGGTTGATTGATGATTGTACCATCCATTTCCCAACAAAACACCAACTGCATTTTTTCCCTCCTTCAAGGCTTTGGTAATATCATGGGTGAGGTAAAGCGTTCGGCGATCAAACCGCGTGTACATCGGATCGAGCCGGTGATTTCCAACTTTCGCACCGTTCACATACAATTCAAACAATCCGGCTACGGCAATATAGGCCCTGGCAGAAATGATCTTCTTACCCACATTAAACGCGGTACGAAAATAGGGTGCAGGTTTTAACCTGATATCCCGCGTGTCCGAAATCCATGTTCCTTTCCAGTTTTGCATCTTCATCATTCCGGTTTCAAAACTTGCCGTTGCGTTACCTGAAGACGAATTTCCTGCTGCATCATAAACCTTGACACTCCAAAAATAGCGTGTAAAAGGCTCAAGTTGCGAACCATTATACTCAGTAAGCATTGCGGCAGAGGTGAGTTTCCCGGTTGTCCATTTATTGCCAACTCCGGAACTAACTTCTGATGAATCGGTTCCTACAATGAGTTCGTAGGCACTTTGAGCAGCCTCACTCCTCTCATCAACCATAAACCAGGTTAGCCGGGGATTGGGCGAATCGATTCCGATCGGATTCACGAGGTACTCGCATCTTAAATTACCCGGCTCACCAGCTGCAATTGCAACAATATGAACGGTGAACATGGCCGTCAGCAATAAAACGACAAACATCTTTGTTCTCATAAACGAAAAATTAATTGGTTTTGATCATTAACCGGAAG
>Ga0123337_10005509_pt1 | contig 12453 bp, 10 predicted proteins | sample frozenSSSSmetaG_FD_89792 | JGI IMG/M metagenome (GOLD analysis project Ga0123337, IMG submission 89792) | Glacier valley bacterial and archeal communities from Borup Fiord, Nunavut, Canada, to study Microbial Dark Matter (Phase II) -... | ecosystem: Environmental > Aquatic > Freshwater > Ice >...
GATAGAATTGCGCCGCAGCAGCCATGCTGATGTTTTTGGACACGGTGAGCGAACGGTAGATATAAGTATCGAGCACATCGGTCACTGCATAGAGTAGGGGTTGATCGCGCGTAACCTGGAAAAACAGCCCAAAGTCAGCATTCATGATATAGGCCATTGAAAGCAGCAGATTGATCACCAGCAGCGGGCGTATCATCGGGAAGGTGATGTACCAGAACTGCTGCCACTTATTTGCACCATCGATGCGTGCCGCTTCAAAGAGCTGCGGCTCGATGGCGAGCATTCCAGATAGATATACGAGGCTGCCGATACCCATTCCGCTCCATAGACTGGTTAGCAGCAAAATCAGCGGCCATGCCTGAGGAGTCGTATACCAGGAAATAGGTGCTACCCCGATGCGCTGTAGAATGGAATTGATTAGCCCGTGATCCGTCGCAAGTAACGCATATACAAAATAGGAGGCGACGACCCATGAGATAAACCGGGGCAGAAGCAGCAGCATCTGATAATAGCGAGTCAGCTTGCTGTTGTAGACCTCAAACAACAGCCAGGCCACAAACAAGGCAAAAACGACACCAAAGCTGATAAAAATTGTATTGAGGAGGATTGTGTTCCGAGTGGCACGGATGGCAGTTTCAGTAGAAAAAAGAAAGTTAAAATTCTTCAGGCCGACAAAATCACTCCCGAACACACCGCGTCGCACCTTGAAATCAGTAAATGCGATCCAGATGCCGAACAGCGGCAGATATTTGAAGACGAATATCCATGCTAGCGCTGGAAATGCCATCAGCAGCCACGTCAAATTGCGCCGAAAACGCTGGTCTTGCAGACGTTCTGCAAGTGTGCGTCGCTTCATTTGCGGAAGCACGATCTTGGATTGGATTGGTTGTTTCAAAGAAGTGTCCATCTTGCCGGGTCCAAACTCTTTTTCAATAACGCCGATCTGCCTATAATTGGTCTATTGACCTGGTGGTCAGACCACTATATAATGGAGTTTAGCTGCAATTCAAAATCTTGTCAATGAGTATTTTTCAAGACCTATAAACAATGACCCAACACAATCTAAAACCGATTTTTATGATGCAAGCGAACGTGCCAACCACGATGCCGCCCTGGGCAGTCATGCAGCGTCGTCTCATTGAAGTGATGAGTCAATCGGTCCACCCTTTTTTGGCGAAGTATACACGTGCCGATGGGACTCTCATCTGGCGCGACGAACATGACGACAGCTATCAATCCCGCGATGGCGCCGATGATTTCTATGAAAGTTTTTACAACTGGGCACTACTCTACCTGATCGGCGGTGGTGATCACCTGTTAGAGTTGGCGCATCGCGCGTGGGATGCTGTGACCGTGCAATTGACGCGCCTCGGCCTCGTTCAGGATGAATATGAACGGGGCTACGATCAGTTTCATCAGGGCGAAAGCTATACCTATTTCTACTTCCTATGCCTGGCGGATCCAGAAAACCCTAAATTGATCGAGCGCGCCAAGCGTTTTGCCAGTTTATATATCAACCCAGCCTCTCAGAACTATGATCCAACCCACAAGATCATCCGCGCACCGCATAATGGCAGTGTCGGCGCGCGGTGGGGCTATTTCGACGCCGAAGCCGTTTATGGTTGGTATCCATATATGGCATCCTATGGCCTTCCGTATCAGGATGTTGAAAGGATCACGTCTTATGACGATCTCAAGGACCCAATATTGTCAGCGCGAATGGGTGAGGTGATGCAGGCACGCATGGGTAAAGGTGATGTGGCGACGAACCTCATTGTGACCAGCCTGATCGCCAACGCATTTCTGATGACAGGTGATGAGCAGTATCGCGGCTGGATTCGGGAGTACGTGGACGCTTGGTGCGAACGGGCACAGCAGAATGGCGGTTTGCTGCCGGATAACGTCGGACTTTCGGGGGTAGTAGGCGAATATATTGATGGCAAGTGGTACGGTGGCCTATATGGTTGGAGCTGGCCGCACGGCTACTACAACATCGGGATGGCTGCCCTCGTCGCTGGCGCGAATGCCCGGCTAGTGACGGGGAATCGAGATTATCTCGACCTGCCCCGCACGCAAATCGAAGCGATTCACAAATTGGGTGAGACCCGCACGCTCGGATCACTTGCGATGAGTCTGGGTCATCACTGGATTGGGATGTTGCATCAGCATACGGCTGAAACCGAGATTTTCGTCGTGCCCTATCGCTATCAGGATTCGGGTTGGTTCGACTATCAAACACCGACACCCGTTTACCCGATCGCGCTGTGGAATTTGACCTTCCAAGTGGACGATTGGGCGCGCATCGAACACCTACGCAAGACCAGTCTGACCGATTGGCGTACGGTCGTCCCGTTCCGCAACAAGGAGGACGCCGGGCACGAACAACCCTGGCTATGTTTCCTGAACGGCGAAAACCACCGCTATCCTGAAAAGATATTGAATGAAAGCTATTTCAAGGTGGCGCGTCGCCTGGAGATGATCCGGCAGGATGCCAGCGATCTATCCCAAGTAAGCATTCATCATTGGCAGGAACTCAACCCGGTTACGACCGAAGCATTGGTACAACTGACTCTAGGTGCGCCGCAGATCATTTACAACGGCGGGCTGTTGTTCTGTCAGGTCCGCTATTTTGATGTGCAGCACCAGCGCCCAGGCTTGCCGGAGGATGTGGCGGCGCTCGTCGAGCGAATCACCGCCGATGATGTCACGTTACAAGTAGTCAATCTGAGTGTATTCGATGCGCGCGATGTGATTATCCAGGCGGGTGCTTTTGGCGAACATCAGTTTGTCAGCGTGACCTACACCCAACGGGTGAGCGATTATCCAGGTGTGCAGGGACCGAGCGGATATGCTGCACCGGAACTGCACACAGAATCTCAAAAGGTAATGCTCGACGATTTCTTACTCCGTGTGCAACTGCCACCCGCCACGGAAATTCAGTTGCAGATTGAAGTGAAACGCTTCGTAAATACGCCCTCCTACCAATTGCCCTGGGCACGCTTGTCATGACTGGCTCATTCTCGACTGCACAGGTTGGACAGAGTGGTCTACGTATACCGCTGATAGGCTTCGGTACCGCGCCGCTCGCGACCGCTCCGGCGTGGGGTGGCGGCGAACCCATTACCGAAGCGCAGGCTCTGGAAACGCTTCACTATGCGTTTACACAAGGCATCCGATTTTTTGACACAGCACCCGCCTATGTTCGGGGGTTGGCCGAGACGCGCACTGGAAAGCTGCTGGCGCAGATCCCGCGCGATGAAATTGTTATTGCCACCAAAGTGGGTTTCGATATTACGGCTGATCAGGTTCGGCACGATTGCAGCCGCGATGGTGTGCTGCGCAGCCTCGAAGGCAGTCTGAAACGCCTGAATGTGGACAGAGTAGACATTGTACACATTCACGACGCTGATCACGACGCACGACAGGCATTGGACGAAACTTTCCCGGCACTCGCCGATCTCCGCGCCCAGGGTGTGATCAAAGCCATTGGTGCGGGCATGAACCAATGGGAAGTGCCCCTGATGTTCGCTCAACACGCTGATTTCGACTGCTTCATGATTGCGGGGCGTTACACACTCCTGGAGCAAGGGGCGCTGCCACTGCTCGATCTCTGTGAACGAAAAGGAATTTCGATCATTGCCGCCGGCATCTATAACAGCGGCATTCTCGCCACTGGCAGCGCCGACTCGAACACCCGTTACAACTACGCCGCAGTCGCGCCGGAGATAATCGCACGGGTGCAGATGATCGAGACCATCTGCCGCGATTTTGACGTTCCACTGCATACTGCCGCTACCCAGTTTCCGCTTGGACACCCCGGCGTGAAAGCCTTGGTGGTCGGGTTTCAGAAAATATCCGAAGTGAAGGCATGTCTACACGCATTGGGACAGCCGATCCCGCTAGCCTTTTGGAAAGCACTCCGAGAAAAATCGCTGTTATCGGCACCCGTCCCTAGCTCAATAAAGGTTAATTCATGATGACTGTCGATCACTCACTGCCAGCCAATGCGGATGGGATATTGCCGCTCACGAATATCCGTTTGCCCATTCAGGGCAGCCCGTTTCAACGCCCAGATAGGACGCTGATCGAAAAACTATCCAATGTGAGCAGCGCGACGGCCAGCGCCACCCTTCACCGAATGGGCATCCGGCAGACCTTCATTGAGGGACCAAAAACGACGGAGCCAGGCAGGAAAACGGTGGGTGGCATTATTACGTTGCAGTTTATGCCACAGCGCGAAGATATAGCCTCCAGCCTGGGTCAGGAACACAGTGAAAAACACTCCGCACTATGGGCAGTCCTGGAAACCGTCCAACCCGGCGATGTGCTGGCGATTCAGGCTTTCGGCGATCCATACACCGGCTGTCTCGGCGAGATGCTTATTACTTATTTCAAGGCACGCGGCGGCGCGGGCATCGTCGTCGATGGCTACATCCGCGATTGGCCGCGCGTGAAACAGATTCAAGTCCCGCTATGGGTGCGCGGCTTCACACCTAATTATGCTTCACAGACGACGCTTTTTCCTTGGGCCTATAACGTCCCGATTGCGTGCAGCCGTGTACTTGTCTTGCCCGGTGATGTCATGATCGCTGATGATGACGGCGCGGTGGTGATTCCCCGGCAAATTGCGCCGCAGTTGGTCACACGCACACTGGAACACGAGGATTGGGAAGCATTCAGTCGGTTACGTATGACCGAGGGCGGCGCGCTCACGAAATATTATCCCTTGAGTGATGAGGGACGATCGGAATATGAGGCATGGCGCACCCAGCAGAACAACAAAACATAGTGGACACCCATTTGCACATCTTGCAACCGTCTCGCTTTCGCTATCACTGGTTAGAACCAGAGTCGGCGCTGGATCGAGACTTTCATTTGAACGAAATAAGTGGGGCGATGCACACCCAGAACGTGATCGGCGGCATCCTGATCGAGGCGACGAACACATCACAAGAGATCGACTGGCTGCTGGCGTTATGCGCACATGAGCCGTTTTATAAGGGCATCATCGGCTGGATTGATCTGGAAGATGCGGACATTGCCATGCAAATTGATCGATTTGCGCAGTCTGGACACTTCAAAGGTGTTCGGCTCAACTGGCTCGATTCGCGCCCAAATCCAAAGCGGTTAGACGCAGCAATGAGGGCCGTTCAGCAGCATCGGCTGGTTGTAGAAGTGCTGGCACGATTCGTGCATCTGCCAGAAATAGTGACGTTCATGCGCAGCCATCCCGACGTGATGTTTGTACTTGATCACCTCGGCGGCGCGGCGATTAATGAGGCGGGCTTGGAAGCATGGCGTGCAGCGATGCAATGGCTGGCAAACTTGCCGAACGTGACCATAAAGATTTCCGGTTATGGCAACTCAGCGGTCGCCACGCTGCGTGCTTATGTTTGCATCGCGCTACAGACAGTCGGCAGTCAATGTCTGATGTTCGGCAGCAACTGGCCGATGTTCCTCGGAACGTCTACCTATACCGATCTCGTCGAGCACGCGCGAGCCGCCGTCGCAGATTGGGATCACGCAACACGCGCTGCGTTTTTTCACGATACGGCAAAAACCATTTATGGGCTTGGTACGGGATTTTAGAAGCATGACAAGAATAACTTGGAGACAATCCACGCTCAATGGTGGAGGCTTCATCGCGGGCATCCTACAAGACCCACGTAACCCCGATATCCTGTATGCGCGATCGGACGTGGCAGGCGTTTTCAAAAGTACAGATGGCGGACACTCATGGCGAGCACGCAATAACGGCATGACCGATTGTCATCAGCACGATGTTCAGAGTTTTGCGCTGAGTCCGCATGATTCAAATATGTTGTTTCGTTGCTCTGGATCGGTGCGCGGTGAAAAGTTCTTCGGGACGATTCACAAGAGCGTGAATGGGGGCGATGCGTGGCTGCCGGTTTGCGACACGGTGGATTTTTATGGTAATGGAGAAACGCGACACTTCGGCGATGTAATCCAGATCAGCCCTATCGATCCTACATTCGTCGTGGTTGGGGGTTATTCGGCAGGTGTATGGATTAGTACCAATACGGGCGAAAACTGGACGTATGCAGGCTTGAAAGACGAGCGTATAGCATGTGTATGTTTTCACCCGACCTTCGCTGATGTTATTTATATCGGAACGATCGGCAGCTTTGACCGCGATCCGGTATTTATCGTCCAGCAGCATGACTTCATCCGCCCAAATCCCGCCAGGCTGTATCGCTCGGTCGATCGTGGTCAAAATTGGGAAGTTCTGCATGAAGGGATGGACTTCGCCGAAATCGTATTCGATCCGACGGCACCCGATACGCTGCACGCTGCCTGCGTCCACGATGGCATCAGGAAATCAACTGATGGCGGATACATTTGGGTGTGCAATGCCCCCAACCTGTCGAAGTACCTCATCGGGACACTCACGATTGACCCACGCAACCCACTTCGACTCTATACGGCTGCGGCAACCTTCCCTAACCATGATCCCGAAGTCCCGCCCATCGGTGTCTATCAAACCAGTGATGGCGGGGAGTCGTGGACACTCATCCGCTGGCACACCGCAGCCGACATTAGTAATTACCCCGGCTATATGACACTGCCTTATGCGGGTTGGGCGATCTCGAAAGTCCGCGTGGATGCCCGCGATAGCCAAACGTTGTTCATCAGCAATTGGTATGGGGTGGCGATCAGTCATGATGGCGGCCTGACCTGGGATGCAAACTTGTTTCGAGGCATGGAAAACATTTGCATCGAAAACATCATCGCACACCCGACGAAGGCTGGCACGGTCTACATGGTTATGGCGGATCACAACCCAAAAGTCAGTTTTGACGGTGCGCGGACTTTTACAGCAATGCAACGCCCTGTGATGCCGCAGACTCAGCCCGATAGTACCGCGATTGTGGCATCGCGCTTTTATCCCGATCGGGTCATTTATGGTATCAAGGGATCAGGCGGTTGCTCAATCGTCCTCTCCAATGCCGACGGAACCGATCCGCGAATCACGCTCCAACTATTCGCCACACCAGATACTGAAGAATCGCGGCTGGCGTTCCAGTCGCGCGCAGCAGGCGTCTCAGTGCAGGCGTTGGTTGATGACCCATTCGAGCCGGGAAAATTTTATGCCTACATGGATGGGCTTCTGGAAGCGGGTGCGGGTCTATGGCAGTCACTGGATTGGGGTGAACATTGGGAACGCCTGTCATCGCCCTTTCCAGCCCATATTAAGCGTGTCCCCCATCAACGCTACTGGATCGAAAATGAGCTGCTCTCGGTGGTTATCGCGCAAACCAAAAACGTGTGTGGCACGAACCAGCTCTTATGCGTTGATCCACACCGCAGTGGGGCACTTTATATCGGGGAATGGACGGAGGGATTGTTTCGTTCTCTTGACCATGGTCTGACATGGCGGTCGATCGGGGAGATGCTCCCGTTCCAGCATAACAAAGCCTCCGTCTTGAACGTCATCCGAGCCGATGCGCAGCAACCAGGTGTGCTGTACGCTGGCTTCATCTGGGAGGGACTCTGGCGCAGCCGCGATTATGGCGACACCTGGAAAAAAGTCTTTCCAACTGAAGATCGCGTATTCAATGCCACCTCCGTTGCGGTGGGTGGCATCGATGGTCGCTTGTTGGTCGTTGTCAGCGAACCGTTATACTGGTCGGCCTGTGCATCAGCAGTCATAGTGAGCCAGGATGGTGGAGAAACCTGGGAAGACGTGTACGACAAGCAGCTAGGCGCGATCCGCTGGAAAAGCGTTGCTATCGACCCCGCTTCAGATACCGTCTATGCAGCGTCATGTGGTAATTCATCGTTCTATTTTTTACTGGACTAACCGGGGAGATTTTGTGCAAGCAGAAATCACACGTTATATCGGCCTGATTCGCGAGAATCTCCGCGAAAACTATCCCGGCATGTTTCGGAAGGCGGGCGGCAACATGCCCTATCCATTTATTACGCCGGGTAGCCAACAATACGCCGATGTCTTGTGGGATTGGGACTCGTGGCTGACGAATGTTGCCCTGCGCCAGATTATGGTGGAAGTCAGCGATGCAGCGGCCATCAAAGAGATTATGCCCTACGAGCAAGGTTGCATCCTGAATTACCTGCATTGGGGCGGCATAGACGGCTGGATTCCAATTGCGATCGAGCGTAATGGAGTGGTCTATCACGCGGCGAATCCCTATGCCGAGAACATGCACAAGCCCGTATTAGCACAACACGCGGCGTTTATTACCCAACAAAATGGCGGTGACGCCGAATGGCTACGTGACAAATTTTATCATCTATTAACGTTTCTGAATAATTATCGCAACCACCATCGCCACCGCTGTGGATTATATTTCTGGCAATCCGACCTGATGATTGGGGTGGATAATGACCCCTGCACGTACTATCGCCCAGCACGTAGTTCCGGCTCGGTCTATCTGAACTGTCTGATGTACAAGGAATTGGCCGCCGCCCTGTATCTAGCGGAACGATTAGGGCTGGATGAGGTGGCACACTATTTGGCGAATGATGCCCAAGCCGTACATGAAGCTGTCCTCAAACATTGCTGGGATGAGCGCGATGGCTTCTTTTACAGCGTCGATTTGAACCTGCGGCCTGTTGAAGCGACGGGATTACACGCTGGGCAGCCACGCGAATGGGACTGTCTGATTCAACGGATCGATGTTTGGTCGGGGTTTTTGGCGCTCTGGGCAGGGATCGCCACGCCGGAGCAGGCTGGGCGCGTCGTTGCAGAACATTATCGGGACGAGCGCACGTTCAACGCGGAATTTGGGGTGCGCACGCTATCCAAAATGGAGAAGATGTATTCGATCCGGGCATCGGGCAATCCGTCATGTTGGTTAGGTCCGGTATGGGGCGTCTCAAACTATCTTACCTTTCGTGGATTGGTAAGGTATGGCTTCGCGGATGATGCCCGCGTGTTGGCCGAACGCACGATCCGCTTGTTCGGGCGCGATATTGAACGCTTCGGGGCGCTGCACGAATATTATCAACCCGAAAATGGCGAACCGATCTTGAACCGCGGCTTTCAAAATTGGAACTATCTAGTGCTCAACATGATCGCATGGCTGGAAGATAAGCCTTCCATCACTGAATTTTGATTCTTTTTGAGAGGAAAATCTGGTAGTGATGTGAGATTATCTCAGACCGATTGAATGGAAAACGGGCGTCAGAAGCAGGTTACGGACCGACCAAATATGATTGGTGAGAAAAAGAGCCATCGTCGGGGTGTGTGGTTCAAACTTTTTTACTATTGTGGTCGGGTATAGGTAAACGTAGAGAACGAGGGGCGCGCGACCCGTTGTAAACGGTCAGCCGCCTGTGGTGACTACTTGCGTCGTCTGGGCATGGAATTAACTCAGGCTGCTCGCTGGTATCGATGATGTAAACCATTCAAAATCGGAACAGCCTGAATGGGATTTGTACTCAATTTAGAATAGTGATCAGGGGATCGTGGCGTTGGAAGTTGCTGGTGGATGCCTTGGTGTGGATGGTCTAAATTGAAGTAAGCGACATATTCCTGCAAAACATGCTGGAGATGGCGCTCGCCAAAAATTAGGAAATGGTCGAGACATTCACGTCTGACGCTACCCAAAAAGCGTTCGCAAATCGCATTGGCGTTGGGGGCATGAAATGGTGTTTTCAGGATTTCGCTGCCTGATCCAGCAGCTACACAGGCAAAAAGGCCAAATTTGGCGTCGTTGGGATCATCCGCAGAAAAGATGCTGGGGATGGAGGGGATAATCAGGAGAGATGTTGTAGTGACTCCTGACTTTAGCCTCAGAAAGTGAACAAAACATTGGCCTCACTCGAACGAAGGCGGTAAGCCAAAGAACCGTTGGGAACGAGGGAAAGGCGATGCACAGCGAGAGCGAGTGGATTTACGAACGAAAACAGTTGTATGCAATAATGAAAGCGCATCCAGAGTGGAGCCTGCGGGCGTATGCTCGCAAGATGCAGCACGATTTGCGGTGGGTGCGCAAATGGACGCGGCGTTTCCGCGAGTGTCGCGAGCCGTCGGCAAGCATGTTTCGGAGCCAGTCGCGACGACCAAAACACAGTCCAAAGCGACTGACCGAAAAACGAAGGATCGTATCTGCGCGTATCGCGAGCAGCTGTCAGAGCGCTTCCACCGCCGCGCAGGTGCAAAAACAATCTGGCACTTCCTGAACAAAGCACGCGAACCTGGGATGAGCGTTCCGTGTTTGGGCAGCCTACAACACGATTGCGGAGGCAACCCGCGCATGGCAGCAAGTAAAGCGCTTCAACCCTGCATTTCTGGAGGACCCCTTTTCTGCTGCTGAATGGGAGTTGGCAATTCGTATGGCGCGAAACAACGAGCCAATTGCGTTCGGCGAGTCGGTGAGTTCTCCGTCCGTCATTCAACGGCTGGGGCAGTCAGAGGGAGTAAATATTCTTCGGCCCGATTCAACGTTACAACTCGGCGTCACGGGATATTTACAGGCAGTCGCACCAGCTTTATGGTGAAACCAATTAAATGCCGCACATACTAACTAAGTGGGGCAAATTTGTCCGTTCAGTGAAAATGGAAAAGGGTGGTGTCCAGAAGTGAGCAAATGCCTGACGTAAGGTCGCAAGGTTGAGGAAGTTGTGGTTGTGGCTGACGGCTTGACGAGCCGCTTTCCAAACATGCTCCTGTGGATTGAGTTGAGGGCCGGCCGGCGGGAAGTAAAGGCGCTGCAAGCGAGGATCGTCAGCCAGAAAGTGGCGAACGGCTTCACCGCGATGCCAGGGCGCACGAACGGAACGTCGCCGAAGGCCTCAAGGAAGAGTAAAATCGGTTGGGTTGGAAAGGCAGTCAGAAGGTGAGCGAGAAAATGACAGGTCATCTGACTATGCAAGCCCAGTGCGCTCAAGGCGACTTCCTGACCAGTATCCAGGCAGAGCGCACCGTACCAGTGCTGGCAGTCGCGCTGCGGACTGACCAGAACAAGGGGACGTTGACCGACCGGGAACCAAACGCATTGGGTGGTTGCCTGTAAATAGCGGCTCATCTCATCCATCGTCATGACCAGACCGTCCGGGTGGTTTTGCTTGAAGTCGGTCACTTTTTTTCGGCGTCGGCTTCAAAATCGGCAATGACCGCATCGCTCGGTCAGAAGCGGTATATCCCTTCCGATTGTTGAAACCACACTCCGGCGTCGAGCAGCAGTAACCGATACGATCCGCGACTCGAATACCGCACTCCAGACCAGCGCTCGACCGCCGCCGCTGCCGTTTCCACACTCCAGAAACCGTCCAGCGGTCGCTCCCTTTGACCACGCAACGCTTGCCCAGGCGTCATCGGCTGGATGCGTTGAGCGCATTCCACTCGCTTTTCAGCGCTCAGTTTCCGATGGTTCCCACCTTTCCAACCAGGTTTCAAGCCCTCGACCCCTGCGTTTTGATAGGCTTTTACCCAATCCGCGATGGTTCGTCGGGCAGCCCCGCTGACCTGTTCGACCACCCACATGTCCATCCCACTGCCATCCATGCGCACTGCTTGCAACCGTCGCTATTCGAGCGCCGCGCGCGTTTCACGCTCACCTCTTTCGATGTCCTTATTTTCGTCTGCATTTAATGTGAATTTTTGGTGTTTCATTCTTTAAGTATAACCTGTGCAGCTTTTATCTGGTTTCACCATTAGAGCCTGTTATGCACTTTGGAATTTTGGAGCAACAATGGTTCAGGGTAGCCCAAATGCTTTGAATTGCCGTGTAGAAAACTACACGTTCCGTTCTTTGTTTGAGCTATGAGCCATCTTGACTCTTTCAGAACCCAAACTTTGAAAGTGCATAACAGGTTCTTAGGTTAGCACTAGAAACCCAAGTGAAAACAAGTTTTCCTGAAAAACTGACTTCGAGGTATGTCCCTGTCGTCAGCGTGCGCGCGTTATCCAACGCTTTCGTTTCAAATTCAAAAGAGCCGCCCACTTGCGCATCGAGATGGTTCACAGTGACATACTCCCCACGCCTAAAGGCGGGGGCTTCTACCATTCACGTACGACTGCGCAGGTTGCCCGGCGTCTGACGGTCGCTCCGGTAGGGCGCTGATGTCCCAGCGCGCAAGATATTGATGGCGGCATTATGAACCGTCAGGTCGGCGAAGCCCTCACGGCCAATGACGAGGCCGCAAGCACAAGACAGGACACGCTCTCGAAGCGTGAGCGCGTGCGGCCTGTCACACCCGGAACAGACCTGCGTGGTGGGCGTAAAGCGGTTGATCTGGATGACCTGCTTGCCGTGTTTAAGCGCGACCCACTTGAGGATCGTCACGAAATTGGCAAAGCCGAGGTCGCTCACTTTGCGTCCCCACAGCGCTTTCATCCCGGCGAGGTTCAGGTCTTCGAGGCAGAGCGTGTCGTACTCGCGGCAAAGCTGGTGCGCCAGTTTGAAGTGATGCTCCCGGCGAGCGTCGGCAACGTGCGCGCTCTGCCTGGCAAGCGCTCGTCGCGCC
>Ga0123337_10005510_pt1 | contig 12451 bp, 10 predicted proteins | sample frozenSSSSmetaG_FD_89792 | JGI IMG/M metagenome (GOLD analysis project Ga0123337, IMG submission 89792) | Glacier valley bacterial and archeal communities from Borup Fiord, Nunavut, Canada, to study Microbial Dark Matter (Phase II) -... | ecosystem: Environmental > Aquatic > Freshwater > Ice >...
TGATGACGGAGCCCTGCCTGCCCGCTGGGTGAAAACCGGGGATAACACCTACGCTGACCAAGGCACCGCGGTGCTGGCTCCCGGCCAAGGCCTGTTCTTTAACAACCGCCGCGGCCCGATCTCCCTGCTCGCCTACGGAGAAGTCCGTGAAAACGACTTCGTTCGCCCGCTGGCCCTCGGCTCAAGCCTGGTCGGTGGCGGCTATCCGGTGGATCAATCCGCCACGAGCCGGGCGATGGCCACCGGCTTCTATGGCTCGCGGGATTTTGCCACGGCGGATTCGTTCTTCGTCTGGAAGGGCGACGAGACGATCGGCGTGAATGGCTATCAGACCTATTTCCTCAACAACAACGCGCCGCGGTTGCCCTCGGTGATCAAGTGGGTGAAAGTCGGCGACGCCAGCCTCGCCACGCGGAATGCGGAGCTGCTGCTGCTGGGCAACCGGAGTGTTTTCATCCGTTCGAAAGACGGCCTGAACGGCTACACGACCCCAAGTCCCTGGACTCCTTGAACTTGGCTCAATGATAAGTATATCTTGATTGTCAAATTTTCCTTTATTTCCTCCAGGATATGAATAATCTCTCCTCATCTCCCCCGGTCTTTCCACGGATTGAACGCATGCATGCCTACTTATTAAACCTGATAGCCCTCTGCTTTGTGTTCGGGGTGCCTGTCGCTCAGTCGCAGACATTGGATTGGGGAAGCCTGAGCGGCAGCACGATCGTGAACAGCACGGGCAGTCCCCTGGATAACACCTACTTGTTTCAGCTCGGAACTTTCGATGTCGGCTTCACCCCGACCGTGACCAATCACGGGCAATGGCCTGCCAAGTGGCATGTCTTCGATACGGCCGCTTATTCCTACGATCCCCTGGCTGGGGCCTACTTCACCGGATCGCAAAACATCCAGGAGGTGCCTGCCTACGGGACTCTGTTTGAGGGTTTGAAGGCCTATTTGTGGATCCATGATGCAAGCGATACACAAAATCTCCTCGCCAGCGCGAGCACTTGGACGTTTCCGGTGCAGGACCCGAGTTGTTGCCCGACTGGCGCGGTGACGGATTGGTCCGTGAGTAACTTCGGCACCAGTGCCCCGATCATGGGTGGTCAGGATGGTCACGACGGCGGGGGCATTTTCAACAGTTCCGCAGGTCCCTATGATCTGCAAACTGCGGTAGTTCCCGAACCGGCTTCGTCACTGCTTGCCCTGTTCGCGAGCGGCATGCTGCTGCTGCGCCGCCGACGGCTGAAGCTCTGAGTGGACTTTCATTGCCGATGACGAAGATCTCCCACCTGCGGATATTTTTTCTAATCGGCGTCGCGCTGGGAGCTGGCAGTGTCCGAGGGGAGACCATCTTTTGGTCCAGTCGCACAGGTGCGATCAACTACAGCAGCACAGGGCTGGCGATGGATTCCACTTATCAGTTCCAACTCGGCGTTTTCAAAAATGGCTTCATTCCCACCGCCAGCAATACGGCACAATGGGCAGGAAACTGGGAGTCGGCTCAACCAACCACCTATCAACCCGCTCGCAAGTTATTTGAAAGCGAGTTCACCGTCCTGGGGAATACCGGCGCATTCGTGGTTGGCGCGAAAGCCTATGTCTGGGGGCGCGTTACTGCTGCGACTAAGGATGAATGGATCTTGTTTCGCAAATCGGACTGGGTCTGGCCTTCTGCCGCAGCGTCGCCGCCTAATTTCTATTATTGGAACGCCGAGGAAGCCGATCAAGTCATCCTGGGGACCATCAACCCCAGCGGCAGTCCTTTGATGCAGTCCGTGGCGATCTATTCCTACGCCCAATGGCGGGATGACAGGCTCGCGGGTAATCCTCTCAACGCCCCTAATCAGGATCCCGATCAAGATGGCGTCTCAAATCTGATGGAATTCGTATTCGGGACCTCGCCGAGCATCACTTCGTTAGTTCCCTTCACACCGACTTCGCTCATCACCATCTCAGGTCAGACGTATCTCCAGATTTCTATCCCGCGCCTGCGCAACCGGTTGGTGGCCTTCACTGTCGAGGTGTCGAGCGACCTTAATCAATGGATCTCCGGCGACACCTACACGGCCGAGGTTTCCAACACCGCCGAGGCGCTGGTCGTCAGGGATAAGACCCCAACCGGACCGGGATTGTCCAGACGCTTCATGCGCTTGAAGGCGGTGGTTCAGCCATGAGTAGGCGGTTTCGGCTGCTGGTTTTTTTATCCCTTTGCGGGCTGCTGCTCAATGTCCTGCTACTGGTCTGGAAGCTCTCAGATCCTGCTGCGGGAATCGCGGGCTGTGGCGGCGGTGGTTGTGCTGAAGTGCTCGCTTCGCGCTGGTCGCAGGTTTTCGGCCTGCCGGTTCCGGCATTGGGAATTCTCGTCTATGTTCTGTTATACGCCGCGCTTCTCTGGAGAAAAAACAGCGTCGCGGCGTTCTGCTTCGCCACCATCGCCGGTTCCGCCGTGTGGTTGGTCGTCGTGCAGGCGTTGTTGCTCCGGCACTTTTGCCCCTGGTGCATGGCGGCTCACGGCGTCGGCTGCCTGATCGCGGTGCTTGGTTTGGTTTCCAGCAACTGGGACGACGGGTTTCGCCGTGGCCTCCAAGCGGGGACCGCTGCCGCCTTTGGATTCGCCCTATTCCAGCTCTATGGACCGGCTCCGGCATCGCACCGCATCGACGGCGATTTCAATCCTGCAGAATTCCAGACTGGCGGCGTTCAGGCGCAAGGAAGCGGCCGCAAGATCGCCTTCGACGACGGCAGGAAAACCTATGACGCGTCCTCGTTGCCACGCCTCGGCTCGGCGGAGGCGAAGCACGTGCTGGTCGAGTATTTCGATTACCAATGCCCGGCTTGCCGCACGATGCGCACCTATCTATCGGCCCTGGTGGAAAAGCACCCGGCCGATGTCTGCGTGCTGTTACTTCCGGTTCCTTTGGACCGCGGCTGCAATCCAGCGCTGCCGGAAGGAGAAGCCGGACACCCCGGCAGTTGCGAGCTGACAAGAATCGCCCTCGCGGTGTGGCGGCTGAATCCCGCGGCCTATCTGGCGCTTCACCGCGTCTTTCTGTCAGATCCGCCGCTCGATCCGGCCGCCGCCCTCGCCTTCGCTCGCGAACAGGTCGCTCCAGCCGAGCTTGATTCCGCGATGCGCGACCCGTGGATCGACCGGATCATTCAGGCCGACATCTCGGACTGGGTTGCGTTTTCCGGTAAAACCAAACAGCTGCCCAAGCTACTCATCACCGGCAAGCGCATTCTCCATGGCCTGCCGTCCGGGGAGGCCGATTTCATCCGCGTGATGGAACAGGAACTCGGGCTCTAACTTCTCGTCAGCCGCTTTCGCGTCTCATCATCCAGCACTTCGCACAGCCGGTAACCCTCGCCTTGGTGCGGGATCGTCATCAGCAATGCGTCGCGCTCATAAGGTGAGGGGAAGTCCAGTCCGATCAAGGCTCGCCCGATCCGCTCGCCCGATTGCCGGTAGTTGAAATAACAGAGACTGGCGTTGCCCTTGATCCGCTGGCCCAGGAAATCATGCAGCGCGCCCGGCCGCTCATAGAAATCCAAGCGCAGGAAGGCCGGGTTTTTTAACAGATCACTGCGCAACGGGATCGCCCGGAATACGATGTCGACGGCACCCGTCAGATCCTCCCACGCGAAGTCGTGCGCATCGAGTTTCGCTGGCAAGGCGTCCAGCACCGCTGGATCGTCCGCATGGATGGTGAAGGCGGGCCACGCATCGCTTGCGTCTGTTTTGCCATATTGGAAATCGGCGATGTCGAGTCCCTCGAAGCAGGAGTCCAGCAGTTCCAGCATGGTGCCCGCCCGCTCCGGGATGCGCACCCGCAAGGTGCGGCTGGTCTTGGCACCCGTGCCGACCGACTGCGCGATGAGTCCAAGTTGTAGGAAATCGATGTTCGCCCCGCAGAGCACCACGAGGATGCGCTTGCCTGCTAACATTTCCCTGTTCTTTAACACGGCGGCCAGTCCCATCGCCCCGGAAGGTTCCGAAATGCAGCGCAGGCCTTCCCACAGCGTGCGGATCGCGTCGCTGACCTCCGCATTGGTCACGGTTTCCACCCGGTCCAGGGTATTCGTGCAAATTTGATAGGGGAGCTCGCCAGCCTTCTTCACTGCAGTTCCGTCGCAGAACAAATCCACGCTTTCCAATGCCACCGGTTTTCCCGCCTCCAGTGCCGCCTTCATGGATGCCTGGCCAACGCCCTCCACGCCGACGATTTCGATCCCCGGCCAATAGGTTTTCAACCAGGTGGAGACTCCGGCCGCCATGCCGCCGCCGCCGATTTGCAGATAGGCGGCGTCGAAGGGGCCGTGACCGGATAGGACGACTTCATCGGCCATGGTGCCTTGGCCTGCCATCACTTTGAGATCGTCATAGGCATGCACATACACCGCACCGCTTGCGGTCTCGTCTGCCCGTGCGGCGGAGACCGCTTCGTCATAGCTGTCGCCACTCAGGTGGATGGTCACAAACTCACCGCCATGATGGCGCACTGCCGTTTGTTTCACCTTGGGAGTGGAGCGCGGCATATAGATCCTTGCCCGGATCCCGAGCTGCCGGGCGGCGAGGGCGACACCCTGTGCATGGTTTCCTGCGGAGGCTGTCACCACCCCGCGCGCTGCTTCTGTTGGCGAAAGGAGTGCCATCCGGTTGCACGCGCCGCGCCACTTGTAAGACTTCACCGCCGAGAGGTCCTCGCGCTTTACCCAGATCTCCGGTCCTACTCCGGGAAGATCCAGTCGCTCTAACGGTGTTGCCTGCCCGAAGCGGTAGACCCGCGCTCGTGCAAACAGGATTTCCTGGCGCAGTTGTCGGTCGAGCGGCAAATCCTCACGTGTCATGACTGAGGGTTAAATCAAACCCGCCCGGCTAGCAACTCAGGAGTCGCGATACTATTGTCCCCGCCGGTGGCGTTGTGGAGACCTTGTCTCGCTCAGATCCGGGTCCGGCGCCTGACCGTGTCCGGGATTTGGATCCGGGAATCCGGCTGGCGGAGCGGCGCTTGCCGCTCCATGCCCGTGGATTCATTGCAGTAAGGGCAGCGGAACTGGTTTCGAAAGATGATCCCGGCGGCCACTCGCAGGCGGTGGCTTCCCAAGATTGTTCGGGCCCGCGAATGCTTGACGCAGCGCTTCGGCGCAAGCACCGGGGTTCGGCACAAAGGGCACCCCGTTCGCGATCCCGCGATCCACTGGACGATAACCAAGACCGAAGTGATAATCAAAAGTGCCGATGCAATCCGCGTGAGAGGTTGGTTGTCGGTCAAGATCGAGTGGACAAGCAAGGCTGCGGTGATGAGGGCAAAGAGGCAATTCCCCAAAAGTAGAAATGCCGCCAATCGAAATCGGAGAACGGCGGCGAGGGAGCGGGGATGGTGCATACGAAGGGAGGACCCTACGATGGCGTTGTTCGGCTCGCAATGGGGTAAAATCCCCATTACTGCAGCAGCGAGTTTCATGATTTCTCGGTTGTGTTTGATGGCATCAGCGGTTCCAGGGTGTCCTCTGAATTGCTGGACTCCGGATTGCAGCATGGCTAGGGTCCTGCAGCATGCCATTACCTTCCTCCCATCCGAATGATCCCTTGCACGGCGTGACTCTGGAAACGGTGCTGCGGGCGGTGGTGGACCGGCATGGCTGGGAACGCATGGCGGATCAGATTCCGATCCGTTGTTTCATGTTTGATCCAACGATCAAGTCCAGTCTGACGTTCCTGCGGAAAACCCCCTGGGCGCGGAAGAAACTGGAGGATTGGTATGTGTATGACGCCATCCGTGATCGTTCGACCTCGTGATTTTTCCGAAGGTGAAACGCCCTATCAAGCGTCGATCTCGTCTTGAAGTTGAGCTAAAAATTGCTGGAGAAAAACCGTGCGCTGGCGGGCTTCGTGCCTTCCTCCGGTGGTCTGCATGGTAACTTCCAGGGTGAGCAGCTTGCAGTAGAGGTGATCAAGCGTGTAGACCGAGTCGTCCGCTGTTCGGGACTTGCAAAAAGGATCGGTGGATTGATAGAATTCCCGTTTCAATTCTGCGCCAAGCATCAGGGTGCGGGCGAGGCCGACGGCTCCGAGGGCATCGAGGCGGTCAGCGTCTTGGAGGACTTTTGCCTCCAAGGTCAGCGGTGGGATTCCCGCGGAGAAACTGTGGGCCTCGATGGCATGGGCGATTTCATCCAAGCGGCCGTGCGGCCAGCCAAGTTGCTCCAGCCAGGCGACGGCCTGGCGGGCAGCGAGCTTGGAAGCTTGTTTGCGGTGGGGGGAGGATTTCGGCACGATCACGCAGTCATGCAGCCACGCCGCGGGCATGACGATGAGCCAGTCCGCTCCCTCCGCATTGCTCAGACGGCGGGCGTTGGTGACCACCCGGTGGATGTGTTCCAGATCGTGCGCGGCATCGGTGACGGTGTGCGCTGCAAGCAGGGCGAGAAACCGGGACGGCCAGATTTTATCAAGAGCGAGAGTTGGCATGGGGAGCGATGAGTTCGATGAAAATGGGATAGTGCCTCTGGGCTTTCAGAAATGAGGGATGAGCTCGTCCCAGCTTTGAAAGGTGAAATCCGGAGAGCTGTCGCCGGGGCGGAGTGAGTCGGCGTGCCCGGTGAAGAGCGCGGTGGGGAATCCTGCGGCGGCGGCAGGGACGATGTCGTGGAGCGGGTCGTTGCCGACGAATAGGGTTTCGCCGGGCGCGATCCCCCGCCCGGCCAGGCGGTCGGTTAGCATTCGAAATAGCTCTGGGGCAGGCTTGGCGAGACCGTGCTGATAGGAGAGAACGGTGAGCTCGGGGGCGAAGAGGTGGGAGACACTGCCAAGCGTGGCCAAGGTGTGCGCCTGTGCGTTAGAAAGTAGGCCGAGCGAGAGTCCAGAACGGGAGAGGTGGCGGATGAACTTCTCGGCGCCCGGCATGGGCCTCGTGGGGTGCCAGGCCGCTTCGAGCGCTTCGACGAGGGCGCTGGTGTCGGTATTCGATCCGAGGGCAAGCAGTTCCCGCCAGAGCGCACGCAGGTCGACTTCCGGGAATGCCACACCCGCGGCGGCGTGGTGGCGCAGCACCGCAGCGTGGATCTCGGTGCTGGGGGAGGCGGGGGGATCGTGATGGAAGGTCCGGAGGATTTCGCGCAGCACGGGATCGGCATCGGGATCGGGCTTCACGCCGCCGGACCGGGCGATGACGAGGGTGCCGTAGATGTCGAAGATCACGGCGCGATAAGTCCTCCCGGTAGCGGAGTTGGACTTCAAAGCGGAGAGAAGAAAATGGAACGACTCCGGGCGGAGGTGGCTGCTGAGGATTTCGGACGCCGGAAGCGCGCGGACCGGGGCGGCAGGCTCACGGACAAGCCGGGAGTAAAGTGTGGTGAGTGTATCCTGGTAGATCCTGGGGGAGTAAGGAGCTAGCTGGGCGGGGGAGGCGGTGGGACTGCGCTCCGCAATGACGGTGTCTAGCCACGCGGCGGCAGGCTGGGTGGTGCCGTCGATCTGCACGAGCGGAATGTTCCGGTTGGCGGGATCCTCGGGAAGGCGTTCAATGATGCCTTGTTGCAGAGGTTCGGGGAGCTTGCCAAAGTCGAGGAACTCGTCGGCGGTTAGAGCTTCGAGAGTGGCGTCAATGACGTCCTGGCGCAGAGGGCGTCCGTAGCAGCGATAATTCCGCTCCAAATCGGTGGTCAGGTGGTCGCGGAGAATCGTGAGAGTGATCCACTCCCCAGGGATGAGCAGGCGGTCGTACAGGCGGCCCGTGCGGATGCCGTGGCGCGCGTGCTCGGCGGTGAGGTGCGGGAGATTGCGGCCGAGGAGCGGCTTGCCATGGGCGATGCCTTCGAGAAAGGGGAGTCCGAAACCTTCGGCGATGGAGGTGGTGACGAAGTGAGTGGCGTGGGCGACCCATGCATCGAAGCCAGTGCCGGCACCGGCGGCAGGGGCGAAGCGGTCGACGACATCGAACTCGATGGGCAGGCGCCGAATGCTTGCAAATTTCCGCCAGGTGTCATGGACGGGGAGTGCGGCGGGGTTGAGCGGCGCGCGACTGACGGCGAACCAGGTGCCGGCGGGAGCGAGAGCAGAGAGAAAGACAAGTTCGCCAAGGTTTTTGCGGCGGATGCCCCGGATGGGGGCGAAGAGAATGTTGAGTGAATTGTTAGGTGGCGACGAGTGAAGGGGGAGCGGCGGCAGGGGAATCGGGGTGGGGAGCAGGCTGGCGTGTTCCGCAGGAAGTCCTGCGTTGGTGAAGATTCCGAGGTCTCGGGAATTGAGAAAGGCGTAGTGGATGCGGGGTGCGAGTGGATAGAGGGAGCGGCAATCGGCGATGAGTGGATAGTTCTCGGGGCGGCCCGCCTCGGCGAGGTCGTGGATTTGCAGGACGAGGCACTCACCGGCGGCGGCAAGCTCGGCGACGACATCTGGCAAAAGGCGGTTTTTCCCGAGCGAGTGATTGTGGAAGTGCCAGAGGTCCGGCGGGCCGCCAAGTGCCTCGGCGGCGGCGGCGCGGAGAAGTTTCGTTAGAGTTTCGGCGGTGAGATCGCCTGGGGTGGTGAGGTATTCGAGGCCGGGGATCATGCGGACCGGGAGGGCTGTCTGCCCGGCGACTTTCGCGCCCGCATCGCTGCCCGTGAGGACGACGTGGTTGATGCCGGCCGAGCCCAGCGCTCGCGATGCCGCTTCGATCACCCGGGTGACGCCGCCGGGATTCAGGTGATAGTGAACAATGGCGACGCGCATGGTGGTAAGGGACCTTGTTCGGGTGGGGTAGTCCGAGGCACTAAGACTCAGTGCCCTTCCAGTCGCCGATGGGCCGGATGAAATGGAATCCCCAGATTTCAAAGCCGAGGCGGTGATAGAGGCGGTGTGATGCGCGGTTGGCGGTGTAGCTGTCGAGCACGATGAGCTTGCAATCCTGCTCGTGGGCCAGTGTTTCGAGGTGCTGGATCAAGAGACTGCCAATGCCGGCAGAGCGTTGCGCTGGATCGACGACGAGGTTGTCGATTTCCAGGTAGCGGCCGCACCAGATTTTGGTAGCAATCCAAGCACCCACGACTCCGGCGAGATTTCCGCCGGTAAAAGCGCCGAAGAGTTGATAGTGCGAATGATCGATGAGGAGCGTGGCGAGTCGTTCCGCAATGATGGCCGTGGGCGTCTCCGGATTCAGCAAGGTGAGTAGATCCGCAGCGCCCGGCAGATCCGGGGAGGCAAGCGGGCGGATGTGGATGGTTTCCATGAGACCCAGAGTGGATTCAGCCTGCGGGTTTGATGGCGATGAGCAGGGCATTTTCGGCCTTGAGGTATTTCTGTGCCAGGGCGTTGATTTCTGCCAGGCTGATCGAGCGGTAATCGGCATCCCGTCCGCGGGCGAGGTCCAACCGCCTCGGATCGGACTGGGACTGGCTCATGACGGTGCCGAGCCAGTAGCTGTTATCACGGAGGGACTTGCTGAGCTGGCTGAGGGTGGGCTTGAGCGCGCGATCCAGTTCATCGGCGGTGGCACCGGTGCTGGCGAATTTGTCGGCTAGATCGCGCATGGTAGTGAGGAGCAGTTCGAGGTCTTCGGGTTTTCCCACACTCTGGCCGATGACATATCCAACGCCTTCCAAGGCATCAGATCCGGAGGCGCCTGAATCCGGGCTGTAGGACGCGCCGAGTTTTTCGCGGATTTCCTCGCGCAGTCGGTCGCCGTAGATATCGGCAAGGATGTTGAGGCGGCGGAATTCCCGTTGGTTTCCACGGACTCCAGCCGTTTTCCAAAGTGTGGTGGCAATGGCTTGTGAGATCTTCGATTCGTAAGTGAACGTCTTGCTGCCAGGGGCGTTAGGAAGCTGGACCTTGCGGGCGAGCGGAAGTGCGGCCGCCACCGGAGCACGGCGGGGAATGGCCCCGAATGTGGAAAGGATAGACGCCTGGAGGGTCTTGATGTCGAAGTCTCCGACGATGGTGAGCTCGAGGTAGCCCCGGGTGAGCTCGGGGGTGAGCCACTTTTTGGCATCGCTGATGGTGTATGATGAGAGCTTTTCAACCGGGGCGATGGTGAACCTGGAATCTCCGCCTTTGAGCCAGGCGTCCATTTCCCGTTGGGGGCCGGCGGGGGTATGCTTGAGCTGCTGATAGAGCATCGGGATGGCTTTTTGGAACTGCCAGAGTGCTTCATCCCGGTAACCGGGATCGGTGAGCGAGGCGCACATGAGTTGCACCTGGGTGGTGAAATCCGCGGGAGTGGTGGTGCCGCTCAGGGTGAAGGCGTCTTCGCCGACGGCGAGTGTGGAGCCCACGTTCTTTCCTGCTAGGATCTGTTGGAGATCGTCATTGCTATGCTTGCCCAGGCCGCCTCCCTCGAAGACGGCGGTAGCGAAATCGTCGAGCATCGGCATGTCCTTGGGCTGGGTCAGCTTGCCGGAGCCGATGCGGGCGAGCAGGCGGATTTTGCCTTTTTCGAAATCCGTGGGCTTGAGATTCACGCGGACTTGGTTGGAAAGCACGAGCTGGGTGATCCCCAGATCCTTGATTTCCTTGCGGGAAAGGATTTTGCCCGGCTTGCCGAAATTCGTGTAGCCGAAGGCTTGTGTGGCACGCAGCACGGGAGCTTCGACAGGCTTACCGCGGGATTCCTCAAACAGGGCGGCCAGCTCTTTCTCGGCGTTTTCAGGCTTATCTTTGGTCGTGAGAATCAAGTGGTAGCCGGGGGCTTCCCAGAATTTCTTGAATGCCTGGTGGCAGGAGGCGAGGTCGATCGCGCCGAGTGCGCGTGTGGCGAGCTCGAGATCGGTTACGGGATCGGAGAAGACTTTCTGATCGTTGATCGAGCTGGCAAGGCTGGTGGCGATCGTCTCGGATTTGCGGGTGGCCTTTTGTTTCACCTGTTGTTCGTAGGCATTGAGGAGATTGGATTTCGCCTCCGCGAGTTCGGCGTCGGTGAAACCATACTCGCTGGCACGGCGGAATTCCTGCTCCATGATCGGCACGACTTCCTGCCAGCGATCATCGGCAGCGGTGACGTCGATGGACCCGAGTTCGACGAAGTTGAAGAGGTTGTTATTCGAAGCGGAGCCGGATGCGATTGCCGAGCCTTCGATTTTTGATAGGCGTTCGAAGCGTTGGCTGATGATGGAGTGGGCGATTTCGAGAGTCATGTGCTTGGCCCGGGTGGCCGAGGTGTCAGATTCCGGGTTGTAGGGCCGGACGAGGGTGAGTGAGACATCGGTGGAAGTGACCTCCTTGTCACTGAAAGCCGAGGCTTGGATGCCTTCAGGTTGCGTGATGGTGCCCAGCTGCGGATCCTTGCCCGCATTCGGCGGATTGGTCATCGGGCTGAAGGTTTTCTCGATCCGACCCTGCATCTCCTTGGGATCGATGTCGCCAACGACGATGAAGGTCATCCGCGCCGGAGTGTAGTAGCGACTGTAGAGATCCACGAAGCGCTCGCGCGGGGCGGACTTGATCACCTCCTCCATGCCGATGGGGAACCGGTGGGCGACGAGGGAATTGGGCAGGATTTTGGCAAACTGTTGCTCCATGAGACGGGTCTGGACAGAGTCACGGCTGATTTTTTCGGATAGAATCACTCCTCGCTCCTTGTCGATTTCCTCGGCGGTGAGCAGCGCTCCATTGCCGAAGTCCTGCATCACGGTGAAGCCGAGTTTCAGGGTTTCTGGCGAGAGATCCGGGAGGTCGAGCATGTAAACCGTCTCGTCGAATGAGGTATAGGCATTGACGTGGGCGCCGAACTGAATGCCAAGCCGTTGCATTTTAGGAATGAGATCTGCGGCGGAGTAATCCTTGGAGCCATTGAAGACCATGTGCTCGAGGAAATGGGCGATCCCTTGTTGGTCGTCGGCTTCCATCAACGAACCGGAGGCGATGTGGAGGCGCAGTGAGACTCGCTTCGGCGGTTCGGCATTTGGGTAAATGATGTAATGAAGGCCGTTTTCCAAAGTCCCGAACGTGGCGCCCTTATCGGGGGGGATGTCGGAAGCTGCTTGTGGCCAAGGGCGTTGCAGCTGCTCGACGGCTGCAGATTGAGCCGTTGTTGGGAGCGGCTCCGAGCTGGGAGCGGGCGGCGGTGGGAGACTCGTGGGGGCTGGCTCGGGAGCCGCCGGAGCGTCGGACGCAGGATCAGATTCGACGATGGGGGGTGGATTGACGAGCAAGGGCTTGTTCGATCGGAAGGAGAGGAACGTCGCCGTGATGGCGAGGAAAAGAACGAGAATGAACGGAGAGGCCTTTTGCATGGGTTGAGGGTGGTTGAGAGCGAACCGGTTTGGCAACGCCGAAAACCGGCGGTTTCGAGGGAGATGGCGATCCATCTTCAAAACTTTGCGAAAACAGGATTGCAATCGCCGGGACAACATGCTGTTTTCCCGGCCGACCAATCAATGATGTGCGCGCGTGGCGGAATTGGTAGACGCGCTAGATTCAGGTTCTAGTACTCGCAAGGGTGTTCAGGTTCGAGTCCTGTCGCGCGCA
>Ga0123337_10005512_pt1 | contig 12445 bp, 12 predicted proteins | sample frozenSSSSmetaG_FD_89792 | JGI IMG/M metagenome (GOLD analysis project Ga0123337, IMG submission 89792) | Glacier valley bacterial and archeal communities from Borup Fiord, Nunavut, Canada, to study Microbial Dark Matter (Phase II) -... | ecosystem: Environmental > Aquatic > Freshwater > Ice >...
AATGTCGCGGTCATAACGCAAAAAGAAACGTTTGTTGAAGGGGTTTATTTCTTCAATATGTTCAATTGTGACCTTATGATATTCCAGATGATGCAAGTTACTTGAAAGCTTTTGCAAAGATGCATAAAAAAACCTTACAGACTTGTAAGGTTTTTTTATATGAATATAAAGTTAGTATGAATTTCGGGAAGGGTTTAAGGCCTTGTCAAAGCCTTATTCACCAATTTGAACCGGTGACTTAGGTTTAGCTTGTTCTACGATAATATTGCCTTTAATATAAAGTATGGAAGAACCTAAATTTGTTGTTACTGTGATGTTTTTTGCGAAATTTCCGCTTTTGCCTGATGAGTCGAAAATGGCAGTTACAGAACCTTGTCCGCCTGGAGCAACCGGTTCTTTGCTGTAATTAGGAACTGTGCATCCACATGAGGCCTGAGCGTTATTAATCGTAACAGGTACATTGCCTTTATTGATAAAGGTAAAAGTGTATTTTGCTTTTGTTCCTTGTACAATTTCTCCAAAATCATGAGTGGTTTTTTTCCATTCAATTTCTTTAGGCTCTTCAGCTGCTGCTTTGATGTTCATATCAGCCGCTGATGGAATGGCTAATAATGCAAATAAGTAAGTAAATACGGATATCATGGTTGATTTGTTTAGTTATTGGTTTTAAATCAAATTTCGTGCCGAAATATATGACAAATTCTTTATTTCACAATATCAGCTTTCACAGTGAGTTCAAAAAGTCCCAGATTGCTATATACTGTAACAAGCTTTGTATAAGTTCCCAGTTTCCCTTTGGTGTCAAATACCACCCTGATTTTTGTGGAATCGTTTGGCTTAATCGGGCTTCTATTCCACTCAGGCACTACACAACCGCATGATGCTAATACATTTTCCAGAATAAGGGTGTCACTTCCGTTTTTGCAGGTAAAAATGGTCTCGGGTTTTTCGCCTTGTTTTACCTGGCCGAAATCGTGTGAGATTTTATCCCAACTTACGGGTTCAAATACTTCTCCTTTTATGGTCAGTTGATCAACTCCTCCATTCGTTTTTACTGTGAAAGTTTTTGTAAAAAAACCTAAATTATAGGCGCCAAAGTTTATATCTATGCAAGCAGTTTTTCCGGGTAAAACCGGTTCTTTTGGATATTCAGCCAGCATACCTGAATAACCCCAGGATACATCTGTCACAACTATGGGTTGTCTACCTCTGTTAGTAAAGGTGAATTTTTGTTTGACCGGCTGATGTCTTTTAATTTTGCCAAAGTCAATACGCATTTTATCCCAGACGATATCATAATTTTTGTCCGACAGCCTTACAGTATCCTTTAAGTGTTTTTTTACTTTTGCCTTTGTTTTGGGTTGAGGCTGGAAGGCTGATATGAGAGTCAGTAAGGCGAATAAAATCATTGTCGGGATTCTGATGCTCATGAGAGTATAAATTGTAAAGGTATAAAAAAAGTGTTGTGAACTTATTTGGTCACAACACTTTTAATCAATTTTAATTTAAAATTTTAGTTCGTTTTGATTTTCATCGGGCTGCCCGGTTCAATCGGATCAACCTTCGCCTTTTCAGTCACTTCACATTTAAATGTCAGTTCGTGTTTGCCACCATTGGTTGTTAAAGTTACTTTTTTATTGTTGGTGCCAAGTTTGCCATTGGTATTAAAACCCACTTTGATGTTGGTGCTTTTTCCCGGCATGATAGGTTCTTTTGAATAAGTAGGGGTTGTGCAACCACATTCTACCTGATCACTTTGAATTAAAACAGGCTCTTTGCCGACGTTAGTCAGTACGTATATTGTTTCTACCTGTTCACCTTCGCTTACTTTGCCAAAATCATGGAATGTCTTGTCAAATTTTACGTCGTATGCTTTATCAGATAATGCAACTTTTGGAGTAGCGGTGGTTTCTTTTTTCGCCGTTGCTTTTTTAACCGATTTCTTCGGTTTTTTCGGTTGTTGGAATGCAGCCAGGCCTATAATTAATAGGGCAGATAAGCTGAGTATTGCGATTTTTTTCATTGGTGTGGATGTTTATTGATTTGAATTAAGATCCTGTTTTGGCTGGTTTAGGTTTGGTACCTTCAGCGTTGGTTTTGGATTTTACTTTAGATTTAGATTTTTTCGCCGGTTTTTTATTGGCATCTTCCTTTGCTTTTGCGGCGGCATCTTCTTTTGCTTTCCATTCGTCGTAAGCAGATACTTGCATAACATTTCCAGTGATAGTTAGAACAACAATGCCTTCAGAAGTAGTTACTGTAACAGATTTGTTAAAAGCACCTTCGCCAGCTGCGTTATATGTAGCAGTGATTTCGCCTGTTTCGCCCGGTTTGTACGCTCCACCTTTCCAGTTTGGAGTTGTGCAACCACATGAAGCAGCTACGTTTACCAGAGTAATATCCCTTGTGCCTACATTTTTAAATGTAAATGTGTGGGATGCAGGAATACCTTGTTTAATATTTCCAAAATCATAGACAATTTCCTTAAATTGAACAAATTCAGGATTTTGTGCAACAGCAGGAGCAACAACCTGCGGCATTTGTCCGGGCTGCGGTGCACTCGGATCGATTTGAGCTGATACACTATAAATTGTTGTAAAAGCCAATGCGGAACTCAGTAGTAGATTTTTCATATTCATATGTTAGTAAAATTGAATTTCAAAAACTGTACCAATTATTGTTATTTTGTCAAAGTCTGGGGGTTAATTCAAAAATTGGACGTAGTTTTGAAACAAATTTTTGAAGTTTTGAATTACAAAGTAAAACCCAAAAAACATCTTGGCCAGCATTTTTTAAATGATACCAGTATTGCAGAAAGAGTTGCTTTATTGTTTAAAGACGAAACAGGTCTACTACCGGTAATAGAAATAGGACCGGGCATGGGTGTGCTGACAGATTTTCTGCTTCAGAATTTTCCTGAAGTAAAGGCGGTTGAAATAGACAGCGAATCTGTAGTTTATCTTAAACAATCTCACGTGCCGAAAGGTCTCCATCTTCTGGAAGGTGATTTTTTGAATGACAATATTGCCATGTCAGCCCTCACAACTGATTCTTACATAGTCGGAAATTTCCCCTATAATATCAGTTCCCAGATTGTGTTTAAAGTGCTAGAACATGTTGAACTGGTGAAAGGTTTCGGCGGTATGTTTCAGAAGGAAGTTGCTCAGAGATTAGTAGCGCCTCCGGGCTCCAAAACCTACGGTATATTAAGTGTTTTGTTAAATACTTTTTATACCAGCACTTATGAGTTTACCGTTGAGCCTCATGTGTTCACACCACCACCTAAGGTCAAATCAGGTGTCATTAAGTGTGTGCGCAAAGAAGGATTTGAATTGCCGTGCTCGAAAAAACTATATTACGATGTCATCAAAACGGCCTTTAACCAAAGGCGGAAAACGTTGCGCAATGCTTTACATAAATTTAATCTGAAAGAAACAGATGAATTTGCTAAATTGCGCGCCGAACAGTTAAGCGTAAACGACTTTATTACTCTGACCCAATTTTTTGAAAAGAACCCATGAGCACGCAGGTATCGGAAAAGCAGCTGTTGAATGATATTCAACCTTTTATTTTGAATTCAGATGCTGAAGGTGTCAATGAATTATTGTTAAATTACCGTCCTGAGGACATTGCTGATATTTTCTGGAATCTTGATATTGATGAGGCAAAGTTTCTGATCAAGGTCATCGATAAAAAAAAGGCTGTTGAAGTTATCCGTTCTCTGGATGAAGAATTACAGGAGCGTTTATTTAAAGCTTATGATGCCAGGGAGATAGCCGATGATGTAGTTTCATATCTGGATTCGGATGACTCGGTAGATATTCTGAATCTTTTTCCTACCCAAAAGGCAGAAGAAGTATTGTCTTATCTAAGTGATCAGGATTATGCAAAAAATCTGGCGGCGATGTTGCATTATGATGATGATATTGCCGGCGGTTTGATGGCAAAAGAGCTTGTTCAGGTGAAACACAACTGGACGGTGAGTCAATGTATTGAAGAAATCAGAAAGCAGGCCGAAGAAGTAGAATCTGTACATACGGTGTATGTAGTGGATGAAAAAAATATTTTAAAAGGTGTGGTGTCTTTGAAAGATATCGTTTTAGCGAAGGCTCATACCTCTGTCATTGAAATAACCAATACTGAATTTATTTCGGTGAATGCTTATGCTACGGGAGAAGAAGTGGCCAGATTGATGACCAAATATGACCTGATTACAGTTCCCGTGATGGATAGTATGAACCGTCTGATCGGACGGATTACTATCGATGACGTGGTCGATTTTATTAAGGAAGAAGCCGACAGAGATTTCCAATTACAGGCGGGTTTAAGTGAAAATGTAGAAAGTGAAGATAAGGTACTTATATTGTCAAGAGCGCGTTTGCCTTGGCTTTTGATAGGCCTAGTAGGTGGATTGGGCAGTTCTATGCTGGTTTCCAATTTCGAGGGTGATATCAGTAAATTGCCACAGATTGCATTTTTTATGCCTGTTGTAGCGGCTATGGGTGGAAATGCAGGCGTTCAATCATCTGCAATTATTGTTCAGGGCTTGGCCAATAATACACTTAAAAGCAAGAATATTATGCCTAAACTTGCCAAGGAATTTACAGTTTCTCTGATTAATGGATTGGCCTGTTCAGCTATTCTTCTTTTGTTTAATGTGATTTTAGGGCATGCGTATGATTTGAGCATGGTGGTGAGTATTGCTTTGATCACCGTGATTATATTTGCCTCTATTCTTGGCACAGTAACACCACTGGTCTTGGAAAGGTTTAAAATTGACCCAGCTCTGGCTACCGGTCCATTTATTACGACAATTAATGACGTGATTGGTCTGGGTGTTTATTTCCTTCTGGGCAGGATGTTGCTAGGTACATTTTAATTTTCTTGTATTTTGAAGGCTGTAAGACCCTATAGCACAAAAGGAAAAATTCTCTGTTATACCATTCAATGTCTTTGTTTTTTTATTGCGCTTTTTAGAGGAAAAAAATGGGAGCGGGCAATTGAATTTGAGGAAAATCCACGGACCATGACTTTCCGTGATTTGGTTTATTTTTCCTATAAATATTATTATAAGTCGCCCTTGCTGCCATCGGCGGATAAGATTAAAAAACATTTTAGTGAGAAGTCTGACAATACTGCGGATTTTAAAACCTTATTGACTGTTTCCATAGGTGGAGACCTGATGCCTTATGACCTTATTACACCCGAAAATACCAAACATTTGTGGGAAGAGGTCGGGGCGGATTTTTTTGGCAGTGATATCGTATTTGCCAATCTTGAAACACCTTTGGATAAAGATAAAAAATCAAACGCAGTGCCCGAGGTGATGTTAAATCATATGTATTTTAATACGGATGAAACAACATTTGAAGTGTTTAGCGGACATGGCATATATAAAGGATATGACATATTAAGTATAGCTAATAATCATAGTCTGGATATGGGAGAAACCGGTCTTGAAAAAACAATAAATTTTTTAGAACGTACAGGTATCAAAACTGTAGGAGCAAAAAAGGACAAGTCGGATAAAGATTTTCAGATCATTGAAGTTAAAGGTGTCAAAATAGGTTTTGTGGCTTATACCTATTCTTTAAATGAGTTTTTGCCGGCAGAAGGGCGTGAATGGATGGTGAATTATTTGCCGTTAAATACCGCAGACTGCGATTTAAATATGATTTTGGAACAGGTGACCGCGTGTAAAGAAGCCGGTGCAGAATTTATCATCTGTTCCATGCATTGCGGAAATGCCTATCAGGCTTATCCGTCAGCTCAAACTATTGCTTTATATGAAAAAGTTTTTAAGACTTGTGGTGTAGATGTGATTGCCGGCGGGCATCCGCATAATTTGCAGCCATGGAAAACTTATGCTTATACGGATCCTTTCAGTGGCAAAGCTAAAACAGGATTTGCCATTTACAGTCTGGCTGATTTTATTGCGTATGATATTTATACCTGGTGTCATTTATGCGCTTATCTTCAACTGGAAATTGGCAGAGGTGCCGATGGTAAAATTCTATTCAGGCCAAGGGTCAAGCCCATGGTGATGTTGCGGGAAGATGGACAATTAAAACTGAAATATGCTGAAAGACTGTTAAATTCAGGTCAAATGACCGAAGAACTAAAGGATATCCAAATTTTGTACGATATCTGCGCATCATAAGAAATATTTTTGTGAGGCTTTTGGATGCAATGATTTAAAAATTTGCCAATAGTATTTTTGGGTTCTAGTATTTTAACTTTGCTTTTATTTACTTATTTTTGAATTCATTGAAATTTTAAACGATGAAACACAAATACATAATTTCGGGCTTTTTGTTTTTGACTGCTAATTTGTTTTCCCAGCCGACTGCATTTTCTTCACGTGGTATTGGAGGTGGAGGAGCACTTTTTTTCCCAACTATCAATCCGGCTAATGACAATGAATATTATGTCAGATGTGATATGAGTGAAATGTTTCACAGCAAGGATTTCGGAAATACTTACGAACAGATTCCTTTTGACCGTTTGCAGGTTTTTAATACATCCACTTATGAATTGACAAAAGATTCCAATATTGCCTATTGCAATTTTAATGATGGCAATGAAGGGTATCCTGTAAAAACAATGGATGGGGGTAAAACCTGGAATCGCTTGAATGCATATAATATAGGGACTTATGGAAATGTTTTCAGACTGTCGGCCAATTATCAGAATCCCCAACAATTAATATTGGCGGCATATGGCGATATTTTGTTTTCTAATGATGGCGGTTCATCTTTTTCGCTCATAAAACATACTGTCAATAATGGGGTCGGCATTACGCTGGGTGGTGTTTTCTGGGATGGTACTAATATTTATCTGGGAACCAATGAAGGGCTTTTGTTTTCGACCAATGCCGGTGCAAATTTTTCGGTCATGAATAGTTCAGGTATTACAAATGGAGAAGTCATATGGTCTTTTGCTGCTGCCCGGTCAGGCTCAACGATTCGATTTACATGCATCACTGCTCAAGCAGGAGATGTTTACAATGTTGTGATGCCTTGGGAATACAATGGGTTTTCAAAAGGCGTTTATACGATGGATGATGCCAACGGAACTTGGGTTGCCAAATCTTCAGGAATTAATTTTGCCGGTGATTTTGTAATGTATGTGGCGATGGCTTTAAATGATATCAATACAATTTATCTTGGCGGTCACGATGATGCAACAGGCGGGCCGTTGGTGTTTAAAAGCAATAATGCCGGTGCGGCATGGAATAAGGTTTTTAAGACAGTCAATAATTCAAATATTATGACGGCATGGGAAGGAGCAAATGGGGATAAAGGATGGGGCTGGAGTGAAACCTGTTTCGGCATTGCGGTAGCACCTAATAATTCAAACAAGGTAATATTCAGTAATTACAGCAATGTCCAAACAAGCAATGATGGAGGCGCTAACTGGAAACAGGCTTATGTGAGTGTGTCAGATCAGCATCCGGCCGGGGCTTCGAGTCCTAAAAATAAAGTATACCACAGTATAGGGCTTGAAAATACGACTTGCTGGCAGGTCTATTGGCAGGATGCCAATACCATGATGGGTTGTTTCAGTGATATTGGAGGAATTAGAAGTACGGATAAAGGCAATGCATGGGGGTATACCTATCGTGGATTTTCTGTCAATTCATTATACAGGATGGTAAAAACAGCAGATCATAAAATGTTTGGTGCTTGCAGCAATATTCATGATATGTACCAGAGTACGCGTCTTTCAGATGCACTTTTGGATGCAAATGATGGCAATGGCAAGATTGTATATTCTGCGGATAATGGTGCGACCTGGTCAAATCTGCACAGTTTTAATCATCCGGTTTTCTGGCTTGCTGCCGACCCTAATCGCCCTAATCGCATGTATGCGTCCGTTATTCATTATGGGGGAATGCAGGGTGCACAACTCGGTGGTATTTATAAAACGGACAATCTGGATCAATTGGCCACTTCTACATGGGTAAAATTACCTAATCCTGCCAGAACAGAGGGGCATCCGGCCTGTATCCAAGTGCTGAATGATGGGAAAATGGTTTGTACATTTTCGGGCAGGAGAAATGGCAGTGGCACATTCACTGCCAGTTCGGGTGTGTTTGTATATGATCCAGATTTGAATTCATGGACTGATGTGAGTCATGCCGGTATGCAATATTGGACAAAGGATATTGTGATTGACCCTAATGATCCAAGTCAGAATACTTGGTATGTCGCTGTTTTTAGTGGTTGGGGAGGTGCAGCAAACGGATTGGGAGGTTTATATAAAACGATTAACAGGGGAGTCTCCTGGGCTAAACTTACAGGTACCCAGTTTGCTACTGTTACTTCTGTCACTTTTAATCCTCAGAATCTTCAACAGGCTTATCTCACGACTGAAACCCAGGGTTTATGGGTGTCTATTGATATGCGACAAACTACACCAACGTGGTCGATTGTCAAAGCCTATCCTTTCAGACAACCCGAACGGGTATTTTTTAACCCGTATAATACCAATGAGATGTGGGTGAGTAGTTTTGGCAATGGTATGAAAATGGGATTAATGGATAATACAACAGGGATTGTTGGTTTTGAAACCTTTAAAAGTTTAAGGATATATCCCAATCCGAATACAGGCGATTTTATACTTGAAACGAATAAGCCATTAAGATCAGGCTCCTATATTGAACTTTATGATATGTTTGGAAAACGATGTGTTCAAATACCGTGTCTGAATTTAGGGAATGCCAATAAGATATCAGTATCTTTGCCTGAAATGGATAGAGGTGTGTATATGCTAAGGCTTATTAGCGGGGCAGATATCTATTCAGGAAAATTGCAATTAGAAAATTAAACAGATGAAAATTATAGTATTAAGTTCAAGTATTCTTTATTTTATCATGAACGTCGCTTCTTGTAGCCAAGGAGATCCTGAACCGACTCCAAGTCCTTCAGCATTAGTATTTACAGATGCTTCTTTTTCAATTGGTGAGCCCATTCCCGCGAAATATACCTGCGCTGTTTCACAGCAAAAATTCCCAATGTTCAAATGGGTGCCTTCCGCAAAAAAAACTTCGAGTTATGTTTTGATTATGGACGATCCGGATGCTGTGCCTGTTGTCGGATATGTATGGAACCATTGGTTGTTGTATAATATTCCATCTGATGTAAATCTGATTCCGGAGGGGACAGATATTTATGGACCCTTGCCATCAGGTGTTGTCAGAGGGAAAACAAGTTTTGGAGACACGGCCTATGGTGGACCTTGTCCTCCAACAGGGCAAAAACATACCTATGTTTTTACACTTTATGGTTTGGATATGACCGATATAGGAGTGGGAAAAGGAGCTACTTCTGCTCAAGTGAGATCTGCCATGAAAGGGCATATACTGGATAGTACTGTCTATAAAGGTACTTGTATTCGCTGAGATTACATACTTTCTATGACTTTGGCGTAATCATTGGCGCTTAATACACCACTCTGACGCCATTTCATTGCACCTTGCTTAAACACCATCACTGTTGGGACACCTTGAATCTGATAACGCGATGCTATTTGCGGGTTTTTATCGACATCAATCTTGATAATCCTGACTTTTTCTCCCAGTCTGGTTTTTAATTCATCCAGCACCGGTTTCATCATTTTGCAGGGACCACACCATTCGGCTGTAAAATCTACCAAAACAGGTGTTTCACTATTAATAAGTTCCGAAAATTTAGCTTCTGACATGGTATATTGGGTTTTAAATGAAATATAAAGATAAACGTGTTCTTAAAAAGGGCTAAATACGTTATCAGATTTTTATCACGAATTAGAGCTTACCTGACTGGTTCTTGGAACCGAAGTTGTAGCTATAGCTTTATAACCACCTTCCACTTCCATGAAGTTATTCCACCCTCTGGATTTAAGAATAGATGCGGCTATCATGCTGCGATATCCACCTGCACAATGCAGAACGAATGGTTTGTCTTTAGGAATTTCACTCAGGTGTTTGTTGATGTCACCCAAAGGAATTAAATGAGCACCTTCAATATGTTCAGAATTATATTCACCCGGATTTCTGACATCCACTACATACGTGTCAGAATTAAAGTTTGAGGCGATGACAGATGCATTCACTCTATTGATGGTGTCAGTTTCTTTGCCAGACTTTTTCCAGGCTTCAAAACCACCTTTCAGATACCCAATGGCATGGTCATACCCAACTCTGGCCATTCTGGTAATCACTTCTGTTTCTTTTCCTTCTTCAGCTATGATCAGTATATCTTGTTTGATATCCGGAATTAATGCACCTACCCATGGCGCAAAACCACCATCAATACCGATATTAATGGAATTGGGAATAAAACCCAAAGCGAATTTTTCGGGTGCACGGGTGTCCAGCAATAAAGCACCGGTTTCATTTGCTGCCGCTTCAAATGCTTCAACCTCAAGTGCAATTAAACCTCTTTCCATCACATGGTCAAGGCTTTCATAACCTTGGATATTCATCATAACATTTTTAGGAAAATATGCAGGAGGAGCTGTTAAGCCATCCAGAACTTCAGCTATAAATTCTTCTCTGTTCATATCTGCCCTTAACGCATAGTTTGTCATTTTCTGGTGACCTAATGTATCACTGGTTTCTTTACTCATGTTTTTGCCGCAGGCGCTTCCAGCACCATGGCTTGGGTAAACAATTAATTCATCCGATAATGGCATGATTTTATTGCGCAGGGAATCATATAAATAAGAAGCCAGTTTTTCCTGGGTAAGATCAGATACCAGTTCCTGTGCAAGGTCGGGTCTGCCCACATCGCCAATAAACAGTGTATCGCCGGTAATGAGGCCATGTTCGGTGCCGTTCTCGTCAATAAGCAAATAACAAGTGCTTTCCATGGTGTGTCCGGGTGTATGGATAGCTTTTATGGTATAATTGCCAACTTTAAACTCTTGCATGTCTTTGGCGATAGTGGCTTCAAATCCGGGTTTTGCCTCCGGGCCGTATACGATGGTTGCACCGGTCTTTTTGGCCAGGTCTAAGTGACCTGATACAAAGTCGGCGTGGAAATGTGTTTCAAAAACAAATTTTATTTTGGCCTTATCTTTTTCGGCCCTTTCAATATAGGGTTGCACTTCTCTCAACGGATCGAAAATAGCAACTTCACCGTTATTTTCAATATAATATGCAGCCTGAGCTATACATCCTGTGTAAATCTGTTCAACTTTCATTTCTTTTGTTGGTGTTAATGATAGTGCAAAATTACGCCTGATAATTCATTTATTAAACAGTTAATGACAATAATCATATAGATTTTTCTCATGTGGCAGATAGGAAGTGCCTGTCTCAGAATGAATCAACATACATTATGAAGGCAGGCTTCATTTATAGTGTTTTCTTAAGAAAATCTGTCTGCGCTAAATCGTTAATATCCTTTGCCAAGAATTGCCCTGAAAGTTTCTTTTCCTTCCGTTATCTGCCTTAGATTGTGAATCATCATGAGGGAGCGGTCTATTTTTAACTGTGGATTTTTAACGGCATTGGCATATTGAATGATATATCTTTTCATTCCGGGAGTCAGTTGTTGAAATCGCCTGAAACCCTCTTCATCTTGCATCAATACAGTTTCAAGTTCTTCAGACATGGTCACGCCATATTCACTATCATCTTTTTCCAGTTTCACAGACACCGTGTCACCTGTTTTCAGTTTCAGTTTTTTCATTCTGGCCAGATTGATGGTAATGTAAGCATTGCCATTTCCCAAGGCGACCAATCCACATTGAAATGTGAGTTTGTCATTTACGGTACAGAACAACCTGACGGAGAGTTTACCGCCCAGTTTTTCCACAACTGAAGATGGAACAAACAAATAATTAACTCCAAGGAGATAGTCCAGCGCATCAATATGTGTTTCGAAAGTCATCAAGTACGCAAAGATAATCAAACTAAAAATAAAGGTATCAATCATGCTGTTAGATTGATATTGGTTTCAAACGTTCATGCGCCCCCGGCTAAAACGGCAGCTCCGTGCAGGCTCTGGCCAGCATCTTGCCCCTGAAGCGGGGCACGCGGCAGTAAGCCCCCGCTATGGGTAGCAAGTGCGGACAGGAGCAGGCATGGACTACAGTGGAAGACGGGTATATGGCGCCCAATAAATTTTTTGATACGTGACATTTTTGCTATTATCTTTGCGCCCTGTGAAAACAAGCTCCGACATAAAACCTATACAGATGGTGGACCTGACAAGTCAGTATCAACGATTAAAAACAGAGATTGATGCGGGAATTGAGCAGGTGTTGACACAGGCGTCTTATATCAATGGTCCGGCTGTAAAATCATTTGCAAAGGAACTGGAGACGTATCTTAGCGTAAAACATGTGATTCCATGTGCCAATGGTACAGATGCCATACAGATTGCTTTGATGGCACTTGATCTTCCAGAAGGGTCGGAGGTGATTACTCCGGGATTTTCTTATATTGCCCTTGCAG
>Ga0123337_10005514_pt1 | contig 12441 bp, 9 predicted proteins | sample frozenSSSSmetaG_FD_89792 | JGI IMG/M metagenome (GOLD analysis project Ga0123337, IMG submission 89792) | Glacier valley bacterial and archeal communities from Borup Fiord, Nunavut, Canada, to study Microbial Dark Matter (Phase II) -... | ecosystem: Environmental > Aquatic > Freshwater > Ice >...
GAAAGTTATCAATATATATTCGCTTTAACATAGATTTTCCTCCTAGTGCAATTTTAAAGCTAACAGTTAAATCGTCTCATTTACCCACATCCCGCTTTTGAAAAACATTCCAAGAATGCAGATAAAGATTTAACTTTGCGTACCTCTGCGTTTCAAAATCATTATAAACCTTGACATTAACATTAATGTCAAGGTTTAGCATGAGAGAGTCCCTGTTAAATCACCTCTCATGCCCTACCCCCAACGTTTCACCCAATTCACCAGAGAACACGCAGATACCGTAGCAGCCCTTTTGTGTGGGTTGCTGTTATTTCTCGGATGGTTCGCCTTGCATCTCGGCGCTTTGGGATTGGCGTTGCTACTGCTACCTGCTGCTTATGTAATTGGTGGTTACGAAAGTGCGCGGGAAGGATTAACTACCCTATTCAAAGAAAAAGAACTCGATGTAGATTTGTTGATGATTGTGGCGGCGATTGGTGCAGCTAGTCTGGGCTTATGGCGAAGAGAATATCATTTAATTATTGATGGGGCAATTTTGATTCTCATCTTTGCCATCAGTGGCGCATTAGAAGGCTATGCAATGCAGCGAACTGAGCGAAGTATTCGGAGTTTGATGAGTTTGACACCCGATACAGCAAGGGTTTGGCATCAGGGAAGAGAAGAGGAAGTTTCCATCAGTCAGCTAAAAGTGGGTGATGAGATTGTCGTCAAACCCGGAGAGCTAATTCCTACTGATGGGATAATTTTATCTGGTTACAGCACCCTCAATCAAGCTGCGATTACAGGCGAGTCTTTACCTGTAGAGAAAACAATCGGTGCAGAAGTATTTGCCGGCACACTCAACGGCTATGGTGCATTGCAGATTAAGGTACACAAACCAGCCCAAAGCAGTTTAATTCAGCGTGTGATTCGTTTGGTAGAACAGGCGCAGACAGAAGCACCTCCTTCGCAAGAGTTTATCGATCGCTTTGAGAAGGGATATGCCAAAGTTATTGTAGTAGCTGGGATATTACTGGCAACTTTACCGCCATTTCTTTGGGGTTGGGATTGGGAAACAACGATTTATCGCGCCCTTACCTTCCTGGTTGTAGCTTCTCCCTGTGCGCTGATGGCGGCAATTATGCCCACGCTGCTTTCGGGAATTGCCAATGGTGCAAGACAGGGGATTTTGTTTAAAAATGGGGCGCAGTTGGAGAAGATTGGCAAAGTTCGTGCGATCGCATTTGATAAAACTGGTACTCTCACAACAGGACAGTTGCAGGTATTTCAGGTAATTTCAGCTAGTGAATACACCCAAAATGATGTATTAAAAGCTGCTGCTAGTGTAGAATCCTCTTCAGAACATCCCATCGGTAAGGCAATTGTAGAGGCGGCTGGTGATTTGGATTGGGTTGGTGCAGTTCAAGTGCAAGCTATACCTGGACAGGGAATTGTCGGAATCGCCCAAGAACAACAGATAATTGTAGGGAATGCGGTTTTTGTGCAACAGTATGTCACAAATTTACCTGAAGAATTGCGAGAAATGGCTCAATCTTTAGAGCAAGAAGGTAAAACTGTGGTTTGGGTAGCGAAGAACCCTCAGGCTCCCCTCTCGAAAAGCGGGGAGGGGTGTTTTGAGGTGATCGGTGTAATTGCGATCGCAGATCATGTAAGATCGCAAGCAGCCGCAACTATTACCCGCTTAAAGAAACTGGGAATTGAGCAAATTGTCATGTTAACTGGGGATAACCAGGAAACTGCTCATAGTGTCGCCAAAGCAGTCGGAATTGATCGGGTATATGCTCAACTTCTACCAGAAGATAAGCTGGATGTGATCCGCCGTCTACAGCAACAATATCAAACTGTGGCAATGGTAGGCGATGGAATTAATGATGCACCAGCCCTAGCGCAAGCATCTGTAGGTATAGCAATGGGAATATCTGGGAGTGATGTAGCATTGGAAACCGCAGACATAGTTTTGATGGCTGACAGGTTAGAAAAAATTGCCGTGGCGATGCATTTGGGTAGGCGATCGCAATCCATAGTCAAACAGAATATAGTCGTAGCGTTGGGTTTCATTATGTTGCTTTTGGTGGGCAACTTTCTGGGAAATATTAACCTACCCATTGGCGTTATTGGACATGAAGGTTCCACAGTCTTAGTTACCATCAGTGGACTAAGATTGCTCAAATAAACCTTGGATTTTGAATCTTCTCTTCTTAGGCTCCGCCAACAATCCAAAATCCAAAATTTACAGTAAATAGACTACGCGGTAGAGGCACAGCATTGCTCATTAGTGTCAACTTAACGTAAAAGCCAGTCTCTAACCAGCTTTTAGAGATTTCTCGTTCCCAGTCTCTGACTGGGAATGCCTATGTGAGGCTCCTCATTGCGGCGGAGCCGCAATGAGGAGCATTTTCAGCCAGAGACTAGAAACGAGGTTTTAAAAGGAGTTTTGGCTTAAGTTGACACCAATGAGCATTGCTGTGCCCCTACGACAGATGTGGTTCAAATACATGAAAACTGCTGTAAAATCTAAAATTCGGTGAGATGCTCCCTGTGGAAAGTCAAAAAGTATCACAGACGACAAAACTTTTCTTAATCACCGCACTCAAGAAAACTTTTTGAGTTACTCAACATTGATAGGATTGATTCAAAGACTTGTGGAATCTGCTCTTCCTAAACAGACTGGACTTGCATAAATTACTATCAACAATTTTCGACTCACATCATGAACCGCTTTACCTCTATTTTTCTGGCCGGCTTGATAGCATCTGCATCAGCTTTGGCTATTTCTCTAAAAGCTGATGCTAAGGCACCAGTGTCTTATCTTGCTGAGTCAGATAGTTACAACTATCATCGCAACGATGATAACTACGAACGTGAGAGTCGTCATTACAGAGATGCTAATTATGACCGCGAGAATGAGCTTCGTAACATTGATGACAATAACCGCCGCTATGAGCACGAAAATTATCGCCGCCATGAGCGTGAGAATAATCGCCGCCATGAGCGTGAGAATAATCGCCGCTATGAGCGCGAAAATAATCGCCGCTATGAGCGCGAAAATAATCGCCGCTATGAGCGCGAGCGCGACTGGGGTCGTGGTTAATCCCTCAGCTTTCATTTATTAAGCTTTGCTTCCAGGTGAACTAAGCATTGATTCTCCTTGGCGGTAAGCTCTTGGAGATAAAAGTTGCATATTACCTAGAAGTAAAACTCTTGTGGGGTAGGCATCTTGCCCGCCCTAGTTATGCAAATTAAAAGTACATTAGCTTAGGAGCTTAGGACAGACAACTACATTAGTTTGTCAAGACTTCGGACTACCCGCTTCATCAGGTGCAGGAGTGATGGGAGCGCCATTGGTGAGGCTGAGAATACCGGAAACAACAATTTTGTCCCCAGCTTTTAATCCTTCGATAACTTGATAATTATTTCCCTCAATAGCTCCCAATTTCACGGACTTCTGTTGAGCTACTAAAGATGGCGCTAGCGTTTGGGCTTTAGGTTTTTCCTGCGGCGCTTCAGATTTAGGCTTTTCCGTCGGCGCTCCAGCCACAAATACAAAAGTTTCCCCACCCAAGCGAGATACTGCTGTAACTGGAATTAAGATTCCCCGATGTTCGTTCCAGATCACTTTGGTTTGCAGTGACTGAAGATTAAGCAGTCGATTTCTGGAATTGCCAAAGTTGGCTTTCACCAAAACTGTCTGCGAATCTGAACTAGCATTTGGGGAGATAAAACTGATCTTACCCCTTGCTGTGGGTTGGCCTTGGACATCCAGTATTTGCACAGGTAATCCCAAGCGCAACTTTCTGGCTTGATTTAGCGGAATGGATATATTCAGTTCTAAAGAGTCGTTTTTGGTCAATGTGGTCAGATGATCCCCTTGTCCCACATACTGTCCTACCCTGACTGGGATGTTACCAACAATACCTGTGAATGGAGCTAGGACTTTTGTGTATTGCACTTGAACTTCAGCCGACTGGACTTGAGCTGCTGCTTGGCTGACTTGCGATCGCCCTTGGGCAATATCTTCTGGGCGGTTGCCGTTCACCTGCTGCTGATAGTTTTGTTTCTGTTGTTCTAAGGCAGCACCTAACTGCTGGATATTAGCAGTTCTGCTTTTGCGAAGTTGCTCTAAGTTTTTCTGGGCTGCAACCAGCGTTGCTTCAGCACTACCTTTGTTTTTGACATATTCATCTAGGCTATCTTGGGAAGTTGCCCCTTCTTTTGTTAATTGTTGGTATCGCCTTGCTCGTGCTTGTGCTAATACTAAATCGGATTGGGCGGAATTAACTTGAGCTTCAGCCTGCTGAATTTGCTGTGGTAGCGATCCAGATACGGCATCTTGATATTTTGCTTGGGCTTGATCTAACTGGGCTTTGGCTTGCAAAACTACTTCTCTTCGAGTCCCGGCTTTGAGTTCGGCAAGATTTGCCTGTGCTTGTTCTAGTCCTGCTTGTTTTTGTCGTAGCTGGGCTTGGACATCATCACTTTGCAGGCTAATAATGACTTGCCCTTGTTGAACACGGGTGCCCTCTTTGACGAAAATCTGGGTAATTCGCCCTTGAACCTGTGGCTTGATTGGTACAGATAGTGATGCCTCTAAGGAGCCAATAAACTCCGAACTCTCCTGCACAGGTTGAGTTTCTACAGTTGCTAGCTTGACGGGAATTGCCCGTTGAGCAGCCTCTGCTCCAGCAGCCGATGCTGCTTTGCTAGCATTACTAGTTTGCCACCAGCGCCAACCAAAACCAACACCTGCAATTAACAGGATGATTCCCAAGATTAGAGGCCAACGCCGCTTTTGAGGTTGCTTAGGCGATCGCTGTGGCAATGGTTGCAACTCTTGACTAGAATCAGTAACAGCAGGCTGTTCTATTTCAACGGGAACGCGAGAGTCAGGAAACTCAGAATGGGTCATCATTTTCTGGTTTTGTGGATTTAAACTTGGGCAATCTACTTTTTTTCGCTAAAAAAGCATTATTTGAATATTTTTTTAGCCTTTTTTCTCTATATTGGTGACAAATATATTTGGGTATTCGGGCGATCGCTCACAATGTCTAGCACCTCAAACGCACACATATAGCTCAGCACATTATGATTAATTTGTACATTCCTTAACTCCGAGCATTTTTTAAATTGTAATTTATAAAACTTTTTTAGCCAGTATAAACCCAGAGACAAAGCTCCTAGAAAAAGGTCAATGTCTAGATTTTGAGTCCACTCGTCGTCACGGGCTAAAGCTTGGTTTTGTAAAGCGATCGCTTCGGTAATCACAGCAGCTAGTAGTTGCTCTTGATTCTGGAAATCACCAAATAATATCACCTCATTCACCGCAGCAACACGAGCTATTTCTCCGGTTAAACCTGCGGTTGCTGACTTTATCAACCGGACACGAGTTTGTACCGTCCTTGATCCTAAGTTTTCCATGAGCGTTTGTAAGCGCTTACTTGCATTATAACCACATAGGAGAAAAGCTTAGTATAAATTACAGATGAGTTTATCCCTCTTGAGTGGTACTGAATAGTGATCTTAGGAAAGAAAAACCTATGGATCAAAAACGACGTGCAATCATTAATCAGTATTCTCTAGAGTCGTATTTTTGAGCAGTCTCAACTTCCTACACTTAGTTCACCCAATCGGTTGATTTTTAACTCACCCAAATGGGTGATTTAATTTATCCTCATTAGGGTTTTGTTTTATGCCCAATCCGCTTCAACCATCCACAACTGATTTTTGAGAATTCAATTTCGGTAAAATACCCACAGTTGATTTTCGGTTAGCAACAATATCAGAAAAGAGCCACTCATACCGATCAAGTGCTTGTTCTAAGGAATAGTTTTCTTCAGCAAACTGTCTTCCTGTCTTACCTAGCCTCGCCCTTAGAGTAGGATTAACATATAAATCATGTACCGCAGCGGCCATTGCATCGGGTGATTCTGGCTCAACAACTATCCCACCACCACTGAGTTGGATTGCTTTAGCAGCAGTACCAGTGGCGGGAACTGAACCCACAATTGGGCTACCACTCGCCAACAGCAGTGGTATTTTTGAAGGCATATTGAACGAAATCACATTGCGCTTTTGCACAATTAGCCCCACATCAGCTGCTGCTAGCATTTCGGGTAGTTTTTCTCTCGGCTGCAACGGTAGCAGCAAAACATTATCTGCTCGATTTAATAGACAATATTCCTGCAACCTTTGCAATGCTATTGATTCGCCAACGATCACAAAGATAATATCTTTGATATGACGTAAGCAAACTGCTGCTTCTATTACTGTCTCTAAACCTTGGGTTAGAGCAATGTTACCCGAATAAAGTACTACAAATTTCCCATCGAGTTGATGACTAGATATCCAGGAGTTGTTCTCTTTCGCTAAGGGGCGGATGAAATTTACATTCACCCAATTGGGAATACAAACGATTTTATTAATAGGTACTCCCTTATTCACTAAATTCTCACGAAACCCATCGGCGATGACGCTAATAGTGTGTGCAGTCCGATATGCAAATTTCTCTAGGGCTGCAAGAGTTTCGATCATCCACTTATTTTTCAATAGCCCCATACGCACGGCAGCTTCTGGTAGAATATCCTGCACATTCAGAACTACTGGACAATTGTATAACCAAGCAAATATTGTTACTGGTAACGTACCTAGTAGAGGCGGAACTGTTAAGATAATCACATCAGGGCGTCTGCCTTTAAAAGCTTGGGGTAAGCTCGTAAAAACAAAACTCAACTCCAATAAAAGCCGATCCACGAGGTTGGGTTTAGACTGAATCCGCAGGTAACTTCGTTGAATGGTGACGCCATTTTTTTGTTCATTAACGTACCATTTACCCCGATATGCATCGTAAATCTGACGCTGAGGATAGTTGGGCATTCCGGTAATCACCCGCACTTGATGACCTCGCTTTACTAAGCCTTATGCCAATTCAGTCATTAAGGGAGCAATTCCAATCGGTTCTGGATGATAGTTGTAAGAATATATCAGAATGTGCATGAGCTATTTGTAAATTTTGTGAAGACAGCCTGAGATGAGCGGATTTATTGCTAATTTCAGTAAGCGCTGCTAGTTTTATTATTTAATTTAGTTTGTGAGCAGATTATGATTTTTTAAAATCACAATTGCAATGAAGACTGTTTAAGACTTTTCTGGGTGGATTTTAACAGTTATCACTTATTAATTAATGCCGTGTGCAACTTTCTCTCAAAGTTAACCCCAACCCCTTACCTACAAGGGAATGGGAGCAAGAATCAAAGCCTTTCCCCACCGCGAGAGAGCAATGCAAGTGGAACTCTAAGAATAAGTTGCACATCGCGTTAATTATTTAGTTATCAGTTACTAATTAGCAGTGTTGACTGATTTAAGTTTCTTACCATACGCATGATAAGTTTTCACTATAAGTTTTCACTAATTTAAAAGGGAATCTAATGCTTAAATTTATACTTAATGGATTGTAGCATCATATTTAATCTCGTGTATAAAACCCACATTCCAGCTTGTAAAGTGGCACATGAAGTATTTTTAACCAATTCATCAGTATTGGATTCAATGGTGAACATCCTACTTTTTTGAGCAGTTAAAAGCCACGAACTTTTCAATTCTAGCGTCCTACGCAACAGTAAAAGTAGCACTGATTGCTGTCATAAGAACGATTTGGACGAAAATCTTTTTCATTGTTATGGCTCCAATACTTATTGATACAAGTATTCAAGCGATCGCAAACCCTAAGAAGGACACATTCAAGGATTGTAAAAATTTGGTCACTCCACTACCACTTTCTGAAATAATTGCAGGTGCTATAGCCTCGTCGTAGCTGAATGAACCTACTGCTGAATAACCGGCATTACCTAGCCAGTTAAAGTTTAAATCAACAGCTTGAGCTGGTTTGTTAGCACCAGCAGCGATCGCTACACTAAGAACAGTACTCGTTGCTGCGATCGTAGCAATTTTGGCGAAAATGTTTTTCATTGTTATAACTCCAGAGTAGATTGATATCATGCAGATATCAATCTATAAACAAGACTAACTTTACGATAGAAATATGTATAAGTAAATGTTGCATGAAACTACGAGAGTAACTGTAAAAAATCAATGAAAAGAAACACTTTTTTGTGAAGTTTTGGATAAGATGCCAAGTTTATCTAACAAACCTAAGCTTGACTTTATCTATAAAAAGGATGCCGTCAAACCGATACCCTGGAACCAATTTTTAGCCGAAACCAAAGGTTATGCTTGCGATTGGCTGAATCCTTCTAAGGGTGGTAAGTATAAAATAACTTAGTTTCTATCTTGCACCTGTAAGAGGGTGAAAATCATGAGCGATCGCTAGATAATAACTGATAAAGTTGAGCTACGCAAAGTTGAAAACAGTATCCTATGCCTGGGTTTCTATTAGAAGTTGGTACAGAAGAATTACCTGCAAGTTTTCTCAGTGATGCTTTAGTGCAATGGCAGCAGCGCATTCCCCAAAGCCTGGAAGCAAATAGCCTCAAGGGTGAAAGTGTCGAGGTGTACGGTACTCCCCGGCGGCTGGCGGTAGTAATAAAAGGTCTACCATCTCAGCAACCAGACCGAGAAGAAGAAATTAAAGGGCCTCCAGCCCAAGCCGCCTTTAAAGATGGTCAGCCGACAGCAGCAGCAGCCGGTTTTGCTAAAAAGCAAGGTGTGGAAGTGGATGCGCTGTTTGTTCGCCCCACTGACAAAGGGGAATTTGTATTTGTGCAAAAAAGAATTCCCGGTCGTCCTGTGGCGGAAATTTTGACAGAACTTGTTCCCCAGTGGATTTGGGGTTTAGAAGGTAAGCGGTTGATGCGTTGGGGGAATGGGGATGCGAGGTTTTCCCGACCAATTCGCTGGTTGGTAGCTTTATTAGATAAGACAGTGCTACCTCTAGAATTAGTGAATGGTTCTAAAACGATTCAGAGCGATCGCATTTCTCAAGGTCATCGTGTTTTGCATCCTGAACCTGTGACAATTGCCCAAGCTACTGATTATGTTACCGCCCTGAAGTCTGCTTATGTCACCGTTGACCCAGAAGAACGGGCAAATCTGATCAAAGAGCAAGTAAATGCAGTAGCAGAGAATTTAAGCGGGTATACAGTAATTTACCCCGATTTGTTAGCAGAAGTAACCAACCTTGTAGAATATCCTTCCGCAGTTGTTGGTAAATTTGAACCAGAATTTTTGCAATTACCAACTGAGGTAGTTACAGAAGTCATGGTAACTCATCAGCGTTATTTTCCTGTATTTAAACCAGATAGTTTTGAGCAAGAATTATTACCTAATTTTATCACTATATCTAATGGTGATCCCAATAAATCAGAGATTGTTGCTGTGGGGAATGAAAGGGTAATTCGTGCCAGATTAGCTGATGGGAGATTTTTCTACGAAGCTGATTTAACTAAGCCTTTAGAAAGCTTTTTACCCCAGTTAGAAAAAGTCACTTTCCAAGAAGAATTGGGTTCGTTACGTGCCAAGGTAGATAGAGTAGTTAAAATTGCCGAGCAAATTAGCAGTCAATTAGAATTAGACGAAAATCAAAGCCATAAAATTCAACGTGCTGCTTTATTATGTAAAGCAGACTTGGTTACGCAAATGGTGTATGAATTCCCAGAATTACAAGGCATTATGGGAGAAAAATATGCCTTAGCCAGTGGTGAAGATGCCGAAGTAGCAAAAGCTATTTTTCAACATTATTTACCAACGGGAGCAGGTGATATTTTACCTGGAACAATCACGGGTAAAATTGTCGGTTTAGCAGATAGATTAGATACCTTGGTGAGTATCTTTGGTTTAGGTTTAATTCCCTCTGGTTCCTCTGATCCTTTTGCTTTGCGACGTGCTGCTAATGCTGTAGTTAAAATTGTTTGGTTTGATAATTTAGCGATAAATTTAGATGATTTATTGACGCAAATAGCAACAGATTTTGCAGCAACATATCACAAGGATCAGGCAGCATTAACCGCAGCATTACAAGAGTTTTTCTTGCAACGCATTCGCACCTTACTACAAGAAGAAAAGCAGATTGATTACGATTTGGTAAATGCAGTTTTGGGAGAAAATGATCCAGAATACACAGAACGGACGTTAAAGGATTTATTGGATGTACGCGATCGCGCCGTATACCTGCAACAAATCCGCAACGATAGTACCTTAGATAACATCTACGAAACAGTTAACCGTTCCACACGATTAGCCGCCCAAGGTGATTTGGATACAAAACAGCTAGAACCGACAACCGTAGTGCGTCCAGAACTATTTCAAAAGTCCTCTGAAGTCGCTTTGTATAATGCCCTAATCGAATCAGTACCGCTTTCCTCAGCAGCACAGCAGACACGAAATTATCAACTGTTAGTAGCAGCACTCACAAAAATTGCTCCGACAGTTAGTAACTTCTTTGATGGGCCAGATAGCGTTTTAGTTATGGACTCTGATCCAGAAGTCAAGCGTAATCGATTACATCTGTTGGGACTAGTTCGCAATCATGCCCGTGTTTTAGCTGATTTTGGTGCGATCGTCAAAAATCTGTAGCGTAGGTTAGCAAAAAGTTGTGTAATTTTTGCCAACAAACGCTAATATAGAGAATGCTTAACCAGGGATTTCTGCTGCAATCTATGCCTAGAGCTTCTGTAATTGGATTGGGAAAGTCCGGTGTTGCTGCGGCGAGATTGTTGAAACGGGAAGGTTGGGAGGTAGTGCTGAGTGATGGCAACACCTCCGAAACCCTCCTACAACAACAACAAGAACTCGATACTGAGCAAATAACCGTTAAACTAGGCCAATCCCTAGAATTGAATGGTGATAATTTACCCCAATTAATAGTTGTTAGTCCTGGCGTGCCTTGGGATATTCCCGTATTAGTTAAGGCACGCCAATTAGGTATTGAAACTATTGGAGAAATGGAACTCGCTTGGCGAAATTTGCGCTCGCTACCTTGGGTAGGAATTACTGGTACTAACGGCAAAACTACTACCACAGCTTTAATTGCTGCGATTTTCCAAGCAGCAAAATTAGATGCACCCGCCTGCGGTAATATTGGCTACGCCGCTTGTGAAGTTGCCCTATCTCAGTCCTCACTTTTAACTCCTAACTCCTCGATTGATTGGGTGATTGCCGAAGTTAGCAGCTATCAAATAGAATCTTCCGTTTCTCTTGCTCCTCGTATTGGTGTTTGGACGACTTTTACACCAGATCATCTTAGTCGCCATCGGACTTTAGAGAACTATTACAACATCAAAGCAAAGCTATTGCATCAGTCTGAGTTGCAAGTGTTTAATGGGGATGATGCCTATTTGAGCCAGCTTGGTTTAAGTGCTTGGCCTGATGCTTATTGGACAAGTGTGAAAGGAAAAGATTTCCTGATTAGCGAAAAAGGTTTTTACATCGAAGACGATTGGGTTGTGGAAAAATTGACTGCAACCTCTGCACCAGAACCGATTGTGAAAGTATCTACTTTGCGGATGGTGGGAGAACATAATCAGCAAAATCTCTTGATGGCAGTAGCAACGGCACGATTAGCGGGAATTAATCGTAATGCGATCGCACTTGCAATAAGTGAATTCCCCGGTGTTGCCCATCGTTTGGAGCATATCTGCACTTGGGAAGGTATTGATTTCATTAACGATAGCAAAGCTACCAATTATGATGCTGCTGAAGTTGGTTTAGCATCAGTGAAAAGTCCAGCGATTTTAATTGCTGGTGGAGAAGCTAAAGCAGGTGATGATACTGGTTGGCTAGCACAAATTGAAACTAAAGCTGCTGCTGTATTATTAATTGGCTCTGCTGCACCCGCATTTGCTAAACGTCTCCAAGAGGTGGGGTATTATTCTTACCAGATTGTGGAAACGATGGAAAGGGCAGTTCCCAAGTCGGCGGAATTAGCCAAGGAGTATCAAGCGCGTGTGGTGTTACTATCTCCGGCTTGTGCGAGTTTCGACCAGTACCCGAATTTCGAGGTGCGGGGCGATCGTTTCCGTCAATTGTGCCTTGATTGGGCGGAAGGAGAGAAGCTTCAATACAACTCAATTCTTTCATCTCCTCTCCCTAATTAATTCAGGTGTAACTTGCAGCCACACAGTGAATTAATTATGTAAAATTATTAACAATTTTTGTATTTGGTAGCAAATAACTGTAGTGTATACAACTAATAATAATACTGTGCAGCCAGGAGAGATTTATGAAATTAAAATTGGTCGCAGCTTGGCAATATGCAAATAAAAATTTTGTTTTTCCAAAAAATATTATATTTTTTGGGTTGGCACTTTTGCTAATTTTAGGTTTTAGTACGATTGTAAACTTCACACCATTGGCTCAACCTGCCACAGCTCAAACGAGTCCACTCCCAACCAGTATTCCACGTTATGTCGTAACGGCTGAATTTGGTAGAGATAGAGCAGGTAGCGATTACACATCTTTTTTCACCTCAGCATCCGCTTCAATTTGCCAGCA
>Ga0123337_10005515_pt1 | contig 12440 bp, 12 predicted proteins | sample frozenSSSSmetaG_FD_89792 | JGI IMG/M metagenome (GOLD analysis project Ga0123337, IMG submission 89792) | Glacier valley bacterial and archeal communities from Borup Fiord, Nunavut, Canada, to study Microbial Dark Matter (Phase II) -... | ecosystem: Environmental > Aquatic > Freshwater > Ice >...
CGTACCGTTTGCGCCATTGTAATAGTTGACGAGCCGCAGGGCGGCAAACGAGTTGACAACCGCCGGGAACGACGAGTAGACATTCGTGCTCCGCGTATCCGTGATCGTCAGCGCACCGAGCGCCGGTACTGTTGGCGTCGGTGAGGGTGAGGGACTCGGCGTCGCGGTCGGCGTCGGCGTTGCCGTCGGCGTCGCGGTCGGCGTCGGTGTTGCCGTCGGCGTCGCGGTCGGGGTGGGCGTCGCGGTTGGAACCGGTGTTGCCGTGGGAACCGGCGACGTGGTCGGGACAGCCGTTATCGTCGGCGTTGGACTCGGTGTGGGTGTGGGTGTGGGTGTGGGTGAGGGCGTGGGCGTGGGTGACGCCGTGGGCACGGGCGTAGGCGAGGGGGTAGCCGTCGGTTGCGGCGTGCCCGCAGTGGTCGTGGCTACGACGGCGGTCGCACCGCCGACGGCGCCCGTCGTCGTCACGATTTGGCCGGTCGTGATGCCGCCGGTTCCGCCGACGGTCGTCCCAATCGTGCCACCCGACGTCGAGCCGGTGGTATCGCCGATCGCATTGGAGGCGGTGCTCCCGCTGACCGTGCCGCTGCTCGTCGAACCGAACTGGGAAACGGCCGGATTGTTGACCTGCGCGTTGCTCACGATCGTCTGAGTAGCGGTTCCGATCGAATTCGCCGCACCGCTGACGATGAGCGTTTGGCCGGAAACGAGCGTCACGGTCTGCGTGCCGGTTTGCACCGTCACGTCGCCGATCGTACACACGGTGCAGACGACCTGCGTCCCGGTCGGCCCCGAAATGAGGAAGCCTTCCGTACCGCGCACGGCGATCTGCGAGGTCGGCGTCGAGAACTTGTAGTTCGACTGACCGCCCGCCGGGCGCCGAATCTTGAAATGCAACGCTCCGTTTTGGAGCGCGATGTTGTTGTCTTTTCCAGACGAGGCAGCGTTGAACGCGCCGACCCCCACGATCGTGTTCTCGCCGATATCGATTTCCGATGAATCGATCAACTTGAGCACGGCAAGCGACCGCGCCTTCGTAACGGCAAACGCATCATCGCCGAGATTTTGGCGTCCGAAGATCGGTTTGAACGGTGCGTCGCTGCCCGATTGGAATCCAACCGAGCCTTTGACGCGACTGAGCTCTTTATCGCCGCTTCCTGCCTGTGCTCCGGCAGCGCATAGCGCATACGTAAGAGCGAGCCCCGTTAGTGAAACGGAGCGCAGAAAGCGGGGAGTTGCAAGCCATCGAAGCATGAAGGCCCCCGAGTTATGAGAAATTGACCAGACGAATGTTGCGATTAGGCAAGCGATGATGACCCCCTCTCCGGACAACGGCTCGACAGGCCGTCGCTTTTCCGATTTACGGACCGCTTGGTTGTCTCTGCGGGCTTCGCATGGCATTCTCGTGAGGGAAATTGCTTGTGTTGGAGCATCACGCACGCTTTTGTGCGTCGAGCTCGATCCGACGACTGTTAGCAGCATCACACTTGTCGCGGGGGTCCATGGCGATGAGCCCGCCGCACCGTGGGCGCTCTTCTCACTCGTTCGCGACCGGTTGCTCGACCGACGTTTCGGATATCGCATCTGGCCCTGCACGAATCCAACGGGATACCAGGCGGGCACGCGCGAGAGTTGCGAAGGCGTGGACATCAATCGCACGTTTTCAAAGGGCGGCACATCGCCCGAGTCGCGCGCCATCATGACCGTCAATCGCGATCGAACGTATGCACTCTCGATCGATCTGCATGAAGACCACGAAGCGACCGGCTTCTACGGGTACGAGACGCTGGTCGATCGCGCGCCGCGCTATCGCGATGTCGTTACCGCCGCTCTCGATCGCGCGGGTCTGCCGCTGCAGACGATCCATCCGGGCTTCGATCTTGGCACGCCGCCCGAAGCGGAAAGCGCGCAAGAGGTTACGCGCGGTTGGATCGCCGTCGATGCGAAACGGGAATCCGCCTATTTCAACGGCTTGCCGTTCACGCTTGCGATGTCGCGCCGTGCCGCTCCGCGTTCGCTAACCTTCGAGTCGCCACGAACGCGTGCGTGGGACGAGCGCATCGCGTTCCATCGCGTCGCCGTCACCGCGGCGATTGCTGCGACTTTAGCGACACCGTAGGCGAAACGATGGAACGCGTGAGGCGTTCGCGAAAACGACGGTATTATGGCCGAACGCGATCAACTTGAAGTCGATGTCCTCTTCGTCGGGGGTGGCCCCGCAAGTTTAGCCGGGGCGATCCGCTTGCGCCAGCTTGCTGCCGCTGCCGGCACCGAACTCTCCGTGATGGTGATCGAGAAAGGCGGCGAGATCGGTAATCACGGAATCTCCGGCGCCATCATCGATCCAAAATCACTCGATGAGTTGTTGCCAAATTGGCGCGAGACGGCACCGGTCGAAGCGGCCGTCGGCGCCGACCATCTTTGGTTCCTCACCGAAGGCGGAAAAATTCAAGCGCCGATTACGCCGCCGATGATGGACAATCACGGCAACTACGTCGCGAGCCTGCAGAAACTCACAAAGTGGCTCGGCGAGCAAGCCGAAGCCGCCGGTGCCGATGTCTTCGCCTCGTTTCCCGGACAAGAACTCTTATGGGATGGCGATCGGGTGGTCGGCGTGCGCGTCGGCGACAAGGGCATCGATCACAACGGCAATCACAAACCGAATTACGAGCCCGGTCCCGATCTGCTCGCGAAGATCGTCATTCTCGGCGAGGGCCCGCGCGGAACGCTTACGAAAATCGCGATTGCAAAACTCGGCCTCGACCGCGATCGCGATCCGCAAGTGTACGCGGTCGGCATCAAAGAACTTTGGAAATGTAAGCCGGGCACGATCGCGGCGGGCGACGTCATCCACACGCTGAACTTCCCGCTGCCGACGAGCGTGTTCGGGGGCGGCTTCATCTATGGCATGAAAGACGACGTGCTCGACGTGGGTTTGGTAATCGGGCTCGATTACCAAGATCCGACGACCGATCCGCACGATCTCTTCCAACGCTACAAAACGCACCCGGCAATCAAAGCCATGCTCGATGGCGCAACGCTGATTCGTTACGGAGCAAAAGCAATTCCCGAAGGCGGACTCTTCGCCATGCCCAAGCGTTTTGCGGATGGGCTGATGCTGATCGGCGATTCAGGCGGATTTCTCAACGGTCAGCGGCTCAAGGGAATCCACCTTGCGATCAAGTCGGGCATGCTGGCCGCGGAAACCGCATTCGAAGCACTCGCAAAAGACGTATCGGATGCCGTCGCCCTGTCAGCATTCGATACGAAGTTCGAGCAATCGTGGGCGTATGACGAGATGTACGTGGCACGCAACTTCCATCAGGGTTTCGATGGCGGCATGTGGTCGGGACTGATCAACGCGAGCCTCGGGATGGTGACCGGCGGGCGCGGCTTCGGCATCAAAGACCGGCTGCCCGGACACGAGGGTTACGCCAAGATGCGCAAGATTACGGACGTCGCGCCGACGGCGCGCGACAAGCGCGTCAAAATCGACAACGTTCTCACCTTCGACAAGCTGACGGACGTCTTCAATTCGGGCACGATGCACGATGAGGATCAACCCGCCCATCTGCACGTTTCCGACACGAACATCTGCGCGCAGAGGTGTACCGTCGAGTACGGCAATCCGTGTCAGTATTTCTGTCCGGCCAACGTATACGAACCGCATTTCACCAAGACGAACGGTCACGTCGAGGGCGCGCTGACGATCAACTTCTCGAACTGCGTGCATTGCAAGACGTGCGACATCATCGATCCCTATCAGATCATCACGTGGGTCCCGCCGCAGGGCGGGGAAGGGCCGGTCTATACTGGACTCTAGCCGCGACGCCGCCGTCATCGGCGCCGGATTGATCGGCCTCGGCATCGCCTACGAGCTCGCCAAGCGAGGTGGATCGGTCACGGTATTCGATGCGCGCGAGCCGGGTCGCGGTGCATCGTGGGCGGGTGCGGGGATGCTCGCGCCGTTCTCCGAGGAAGTCGAAGACGACGCGATGCTCGCGCTCTGCGCGGCCTCGCTTGCCGCGTATCCGGACTTCGTTGCGGAACTCGCCGAACGCACCGGCATCGATGCGCACTTACGGTGCGAAGGAACGCTGCACGTCGCGCGCGACGCTCGAGTATATGCCGATCTTTCCGCCCGCGTCGCGCGGATCCGCACGCGCGGCGGTGACGCCCGCATGCTCGACCGCAGCGCGCTGCTCGCGCGCGAACCGATGCTCGCAAACGATTGTCTTGGCGCGCTCGAAATCGCAAACGAAGCACAGGTGGATAACCGATTGCTCGGGCGAGCGCTTTTGGCTGCGTGCGCGGACCTCGGCGTGCGGATCGTTCGCGAGAGCGGCGACGTGCGACTCGATGCCGATGACCGTCGCGTGCGCGGCGTGCAGACGACGCGCGGCTTTACGGCCGCGGGTGTCGTCGTCAATGCCGCCGGCGCTTGGGCCGCGCAGCTCGCCGGCGTACCGGCGCACGCGCGCGTTCCCGTGCGTCCGATCGCCGGAGAAATGCTCGCGATCGCCGTTCCGCGGATGCTCTCGCGTGCGCTCGTTTGGACGCACGACGTCTATCTCGTGCCGCGCAGCGATGGGCGCATGCTCGTCGGTGCGACCGTGCGCGATCGCGGCTTCGACGTTCGGGTGACCGCAGTGGGTGTCGCGCGCTTACTCGCCGCAGCGCTTGCCGTCGCACCGGTGCTTGGTGATTTCGCCGTTGCGGAAACGTGGGCGGGCCTGCGTCCCGGCTCGCATGATGGTCGGCCGTATCTTGGGACGACGGCGCTCGAGGGCTACGTCGTGGCGACCGGTCACTACCGAAACGGAATCCTACTCGCGCCGATTACCGCCCGCGCGATCGCGGAACTCATTCTCCGGGAGCATGCATCCGTGTCGCTTGCTGCATTCGATCCCGCGCGCGCTCAGGAGAGCGCGCAGACGCTCGCGAACGTCGTCGCGTGATGACCTCGCTTTCCGTCAACGGCAAGACGCTCGTGTATCCGGGACCTGCAACGCTCGGTGCGCTCATCGACCATCTCGGCATTCGTCGCGAGGGCATCGCGATTGCGGTCAACGACGACGTCGTGCCGCGCGCGCAACTCGATGCGTTTGCCATACGCGACGGCGATGCCGTCGAAGTCATCGTCGCCGCCGCGGGCGGTTAAGGAAGTTCATGGACGACAAGCTGGTCATCGGAAAATACACGTTTGCCTCGCGTCTGATCGTCGGGACGGGCAAGTTTCCCTCGATGGAGGTGATGCAGCAAGCGCACGCGGCCAGCGGTGCTGAGCTCGTGACCGTGGCGATCCGTCGCATTCATCTCGACGATCCGAGCGGTAAGACGATGATCGACTACATCGATCGCAGCAAATACGCACTCTTGCCGAATACCGCGGGCTGCTACTCGGCAAAAGAGGCCGTGCTCACGGCGAAACTCGCGCGCGAAGCGCTCGGCACCGATCTCATCAAAGTGGAAGTGATCGGGGATGCACAGACGCTCTATCCTGATACGCGCGAGACGATCATCGCGTGCGAAGAATTAGTGCGCGAGGGATTTACGGTGTTGCCCTACATCGTCGATGATCCGATCGCATGCAAACGACTCGAAGAAATCGGCTGCGCCGCGGTCATGCCGCTTGCCGCACCGATCGGTAGCGGCCTCGGCGTGTGCAATCCGTATTCGATTGCAATCATCAAAGAACGCGCGGGCGTACCGGTGATCGTCGATGCGGGCGTCGGGACCGCTTCGGACGCGGCGATCGCGATGGAAATCGGCGTCGACGCACTCTTGATGAACACCGGCATCGCCGCGGCGAACGATCCGGTCATGATGGCCGGCGCCATGCGGCGTGCGGTCGAGGCCGGACGCATGGCCTTCAAAGCGGGGCGCATCGAAAAGCGTCTCTATGCGAACGCATCCAGTCCGTTACGCGGTCTGATCGGCTCGAAAGAGTGACCGAAATGTCGGTCAGCGAGCTGAAACGCCGAATCGATGCGGGCGAAGCCCTCGTGCTGCTCGACGTGCGCGAACCCCACGAGCTGGATACGGCCTCACTCCCATTCGCGACCGCAATCCCGATGGGAAAAATCGCCGAGCGGCTCGACGAACTCCCGCGCGACCGCACGATTGCGGTTCTCTGTCATGGCGGCGTACGCAGCGCGCGCGTCGCGCACTTCCTCGTACAAAGCGGGTACGATAACGCGATCAACGTCGCCGGCGGGATCGATGCGTGGAGTCGAGAGATCGATCCAAGCGTCCCGCTCTACTGATTCAGCGGCAGTAGAAGACCCACGTCTCGGGCTTGGGCTCGGGAGCGTGGTAGTACGGATGGTTCTCGTAGGTTTCGACGACCACCGGGCGGCGGTTGCCGACCAGGGTGCGGAGGGAGCCCGCGAGCGTGGCGCTAACGGAGCGCGCGATGCGAAGCACAATCATGAAGTGCCGTTTCCTTTCTTAAAATGCACGTTGTCCAGGTTCTCCGGCCTATGCCGTCCACGAAAACGATCACCTCAGATCTGCATGCTCCGGGAGCCGCGTACGGCTCCCCGTCGAGTCGGTACGGAACGCTCGGTCGTTCCTACGAGTATCTTCTACTAACGTTTATCGGCAGAATTGGCGGCGTTCTTCACCTCGGTCACTCCACTTTACCACACAAAAACGATAAAATGGGGCCGCGCGTTCCCACTCAGGCGAAATTTTACGAGCGAACTGGCTTACAGGGAGTGAGAAATGCACAGGCTACGACCGTTTTCGCGCCACAACGAACCAGTGGCGCATCCCGGTGAGCGGGTCCTCCGCATGCGCCCAGCGGCCGACGATGGCATCGACGGCGTGTTCTTCGCACGACTCGATGCGGAACGGTCGCAGCAGCTCGGTGACCCCATCCCGATCGAGGTACGCGTGCGGGACGCCGATTTCGGGTCCGTCCCCGGGGGCGAAGGTGGCATCATCATAGGACGTGCCAAGGCCGAAGCGCGCATCGTTGATCGAGCCGAGTGTGAGGGCGATCGGAGCGCCGGGGACGAGCACCCGCGCAAGTTCTGCGAAGCCGGCTCGGAGTTTGGCCAGCGTTCCGTGGAGATAGGCGTGCGTCGCAAGCGCGCCCGCGAAATCCCGTCCCGGGAGCTGTGTGTACGCGGTTTCCTCATCGATTTCAGCGACCTCGAAGCCGGCCGCAGCGAGCGCGCGCGTGTTGCGACCGCTGCCGGTCCCGACCTCGATGATCTGGCCGCTCGGCTGGTTAAGAATTTCGATCAGTCGGTACGCAAGCGGATGAGCGTCTTGCGTTGAAGGGTGAGGCATGAGCGGGGTCCCTCTCATCATCGTCGTCGGCGGCGATGCTCTTGCGCTACGGGTCTGTGAAGAGATCACCGGTACGCAAGGACATCGTGTTGCTTTGCTATGGGCGCACGACCATGAGATCGCCGCCAAGTGCGAACGCATGAACGTTTCCTACATCGCGTTCCCTCCGAACGACTACGACGCCCTGCGCGCCGCGGGCGTCATGCATGGCACCTCGATCATGGCGCTCTCCGACGACGATAAGGTCAATTTGCAAGTCGCGCTCAAAGCGCGCGATCTCAATCCGGAAATTCGCGTCGTGTTGCGGCAGTTCAATCGGACGCTCGGCCGCAAGATCGAACAAAATTTGCCGAACTGCTCGACCGTGTCGCTCGCCTCACACTCGGCCGCGACCTTTACGGGGTCGGCGATCGATCCGCAGTGTTTCTCGGGGCTGCAATTTCCCGACATCGAAGGCGACCTCTGCGGCTTCTCGCAACGTCGCGCAGCAGACTTCGGTCTGCACGTCCCCTGCTCGATCGCCGACGCGCAGAAGACGTTGACCGGGCGGGTCGTCGGGCACAACGGCCGCGCCGTGTACGACATGCGCGCGAAAGTAAATCCGGATGACGACTTGGTCGTCTTCTCGAAATTCCAGCACCTCTCGGAGTCGCGTCAGCCGCCGCCCGAAATCGGCGAGCGACGCACGCTACGCTCGCGCTACGATCGTTGGATACGGCAACGTCGCGAGGCGATTCGGCGGATCGATCCGATCGTCTTGCGCGTGGTTGCGGTCTCGCTCGTTACGTTTATCGTCGCGACGATCTTCTTTTCGTATGCGCTGCACAAAGATTGGCTTACGGCCTTGTATTTCGTCGCGACGACGATTACGACAGTCGGCTACGGCGACATCACGCCGCTCGATGCCGGACCGTGGGCGAAGATCATCGCGGTCGGGACGATGTTCTTCGGCGTCACGCTCTCGGGCGTCTTCGTCGCGCTTCTGACCTCAGCGCTCACACGCGCGCAGTGGGTCGCCATGCAAGGGTTGCGCCGCATTCGGCGCCGCGGCCACATCGTCGTCTGTGGATCGGGCAACGTCGGTACGCGCGTGATCGAGTATTTGCTCACGCAGAAGAAGCCGGTCGTCGTGATCGATCCCAATCCCGATCAGTCGACGATCGAATTCTCACGCAATCGCTATTTCGATTTGCTCACGGGCGATGCGACGAACGACACGACGCTCTCGTTCTGCAATCTTCGCCACGCCGCGGCGCTCATCGCCCTCACCGATAGCGATACCTCGAACCTCGAGGTGGGCCTGGGTGCGCGCGCGCGAAATCCTGATCTGCAGGTCGTGATGCGCGTTCAAGACGATGCGTTCGCGCGTTCGATCGCGCGCCAGTTCGGGTTTACGACCACCTTCTCGACCAGCGCCCTCGCCGCGCCGGCATTTGCCGGTCTCTCCCGCTTTCCCGGGACGCGCGGGCGCATTTCGTTTGGCGATGACGACTACACCGTGGGCGAGCGTCTACAAGGCGAGGTCCCGGCGCCCCCGCCGGCCGACCATTGTCTACCGCTCGCCGTCTGGCGCGCCGGGACGTTCGTTCACATCAATGCCTTCGAGGAAATGCAGCCGCACGATCGCCTTCTCTTCCTCGTCCCGCTCTCGCAGTTCCGGACCAAACCCGCAGTCGACGTCCGCGCCGAAGAACCCGTCCCCTCCTAATCATCCACGCGAAAGGCCCCTCATGCTCGCTGTTGGAGCGCCGCTCCCCGATCTGACCGTCAATGACGAAACCGGTAGTCCGGTCCGCCTACGTGATTTCATCGGGCACCCGCTGGTCGTGTGGTTTTATCCCAAAGCCGACACCCCCGGTTGAACGAACGAAGCGTCGCAGTTTCGCGACGCCAGCCCCAAATTCGCGAAAAAAAGCGCGGTCATCATCGGCGTTTCCCGCGACTCCGAGGCCGCCCAGGCCAAGTTCAAGGCCAAGTACGACTTGCCGTTCACGCTGCTCGCGGACATTGCTTCACAGCTTTGTGACGCTTTCGGGGTCATCGTCGAGAAGAATATGTATGGGAAAAAGAGTATGGGCGTTCAACGGGCCACGTTTATCGTCGGCCCCGACGGTTTCGTTTCTCACGTGTGGCCCAACGTTTCGGTCGAGGGGCACGCAGAAGAGGTCTTAGCATCGCTATAAACGCGGCGACTCTGCAGCTTACGGTCTTGGGATCGAGTCCATCGGTCCCACGGCCCAATCGTGCCTGCAGTTCGTACCTGATCCAAGACGACGAGCAATCGATCGTCTTGGATTTAGGCACCGGTGCGCTCGCCAATCTGCGCACGCATATGGAATACGACCATATCGGCGCGGTCATCATCTCGCACATGCATGCGGATCATTTCATGGACCTCATTCCGCTGCGTTACGCCCTGCGCTATGGCGAGCATCGCCGCAGCGAAAAGCTGCCGCTGTACTTGCCTCCCGACGGCGAGCGAATGTTGCGCCAGATGGTGTCCGCTTTTGCCGATGAGGGTGCGGGCGATTTTCTTTCCGCCGTTTTCGACATCCACACGTTCGATCCGAACAAAGTCTTGCACTTGGGCGACGCTCAGTTGCGCTTCGCGCCTACCGCGCACTACATCCCCGCATTCGCCGTGCGCTACGAACGCGAAGGTACCTCGCTTACGTACTCGGCCGACACCGCGCCCGATCCGCGCGTGTCGCAAATCGCGCGCGACACGGACATGTTCATCTGCGAGGCAACCTTGCGCGCCGACGATTTGGAGCTCGGCATGCGCGGTCACTGCTCGGCGCACGAAGCCGCGACGATGGCGCGCGAAGCTGGGGCGCGTCAGCTCTTGCTCACGCACTATCACGAGACCGCGACGCGCGCCGACCTGATCGAGCCGGCCTCGGCGATCTTCAACGGAACCGTCCATGTCGCCGAAGACGGAAACCGCATCAATCTCGGCTGATCCGGACCGATCGCTAGTTGTCGGTCTTCGCCTCGCCGCGCGGAAGCGCGAATTGTATGAGGGAATTCACCGGTGCAAGGCCGCGCGAAATGACCGCGTACACGTTGACCTTGAGGTGCAGCTCTTCGAGCCGGGATTTGGCAGCGAGCACTTCGCGCGCGCTGGTGACGACGTCCTCGAGTAAGAGAACACGTTGCCCCGGCGAGTAGCCGCCTTCGACGAATTCATCCGCGAAAGCACCGTATGATTTGGGCGCCTTGCGCACGATCAACATCGGCAGATCGGTCATCTGAGAGACGGCCGTCGCGATGATGACGCCGCCCAGTTCCGTGCCGCCGATCAGGTCGGGTTTGAGTTCGGCGACGATCGGCGCGAAGAGGCGCGCGATACGGCGTAGCACGTGTGGGTCGGCGAAGAGGCGGAATTTGTCGATGTAATAGTCGCTGCGCGCGCCGCCCGCAAGCAAATAATCGCCGCGCGTGAGCGCGCGCTCCATAATAATCGACCGGAGCCACTTGAGCTCGGGAATTTGGGCGAGTCGTGAGGGCTCGTTGCTCGGCGGACGGTCATCGTGCACGGGTTAGATTTCCCATTCGTAAGCGTTCCACGCCTCGTTGACCGGGTTTGGGGTAAAGCCCTTGAAATCCGGATTCGTCGGTTGCAGCTGGCGCGGATACCACACGAAGAGTTCGGGAACGTCCGTCCCGATGATCTTCTGAATTTTCGCGTAGGCGATCTTGCGCTTGGCTTGATCGTAAGTTGCGAGCGCTTCTTTTTGGGCGGCGTCCATCGCCGGCGAGCAGTAGTGGAAATAGTTCGTGCCTGCGGGCGGGAATTGATCGCAGCCGAAGAGCGCGTGGTCGTCGGGATCGACGCCCGCGATCCAGCCGCTGATATTCAGATCGTATTTTCCGGTTTTGAGAATGCCGCCCTGGCCGAAATTGGCAAAGAGAATGTCGGCGGGGTACGTCTTGATGGCGGCATCGATGCCGATGGCTTTGAGCATCGCCTGCACCTGCACGGCAACCAATCGTCGCGTCGCGTTTTCGACGTTGTACGAAAGATTGATCGAAAACGGCACGCCGTTTTTCTGCATGATGCCGAGCGGACCGGGAGTGAAGCCCGCTTCCTTGAGAAGCGCTTTCGCCTTGGCGATGCTCGGCGGGTAGGTCATGACGTTGGGTTCGTACGCCCACGAGAACGGTGGTTGATCGGCGTTTGCTACGCGGGCGGAACCGCCGGTCGTCTTGTTGACGAGCGACTGCTTATCGATTGCGTGAGCGATCGCACGTCGCACGCGCACGTCGCTGAGCAACGGCCGCGCATTGTTGATGTAGATGCTTAGCGTTTGCGGCTGGTCGTTGAGCAGCAGCTTGATGTCGGGCACGCTTTTGAGCACGTTGTAGAGGTTGGGCGAGGCCTCGAAAATCCAATCGATTTCGTGCGTCCGAAGCGAATTGACCGATGTGTTTTCGTCGGGAATATCTTTTATTTCGATCGTGCGTAACTTCGGTTTGCCGCGGAAATAGTCGTCGTTTGCGACAAGCTCGATGTGGTCGTTACGAATCCAGCGCGCTACTTTGAAGGGGCCCGTGCCGATCGGTTCGTTGTTGAACGGGATGCGGTTGACGTCTTTGAGCTTCCCGAGCAGATGCTCGGGAATGATGCACATCGGGTCATCGCTCTCACCGAAAACGGTGTTGACGAACGGCGCGAACTTCCGCTTGAGATGGAAGATCACGGTCGCATCATCGGGTGTGTCGACGCTGCTGACTTCTTGATAGCCCGTGCGCGAAGGAACGTTGTTCGCGTCGTTCATGATCGCCGACCACGAAAACTTGACGTCCTTACTCGAGAACGGCGCGCCGTCGTGCCACTTCACGCCCGTGCGCAATTTGTAGGTGATGGTCAAGCCATCTTTGCTGATGCCGCCATTCGCTTCGGTCGGCACCTCGGCGGCCAGATCCGGCAACGTTTGTTTGCCATCGGCACTGACCGTCGTGAGCAAACTAAAACTGAGTCGATTGATCATCGATTCGGTCGTCGTGGCCGCCAAGATCGGATTGAGCGTCGTTGGCGAACGCTGGATCCCGACTTTGAGGTGCCCCGCCGTCGACCAGGCATGCAGGCCGCTCGCACTCCCGCCAGCCGTCGTGTCCGCCGCCTTCGAGCATGACGC
>Ga0123337_10005516_pt1 | contig 12440 bp, 11 predicted proteins | sample frozenSSSSmetaG_FD_89792 | JGI IMG/M metagenome (GOLD analysis project Ga0123337, IMG submission 89792) | Glacier valley bacterial and archeal communities from Borup Fiord, Nunavut, Canada, to study Microbial Dark Matter (Phase II) -... | ecosystem: Environmental > Aquatic > Freshwater > Ice >...
AAAAACCCTGTTTTGAGAGGCTTTAATCCCGACCCTTCCATCTTGCGAGTAGGTGATGATTATTATATTGCCACCTCCACCTTCGAGTGGTTTCCTGGTGTCCAGATTCACCATTCCAGAGACCTGGTTAACTGGCACTTACTAACCCACGCCCTGACCAGGACTTCGCAGCTTGATTTAAGAGGCAATCCCAATTCGGGGGGGGTATGGGCACCGGACTTGAGTTACCATGATGGTACGTTCTATCTGATCTATACCGATGTCAAGAGTCTGGATTGGATTTACAACGATAGCCATAACTATCTGGTTACGGCAACCGACATCATGGGCCCCTGGTCTGAACCAATCTACCTCAATAGTAGCGGGTTCGACCCGTCCCTCTTTCATGATGAAGATGGACGCAAGTGGCTGCTCAACATGCAGTGGGACTTCCGACCTAATCACAATATTTTTGCCGGGATTTTAATCCAGGAATATTCCCCAACCGAGCAAAAACTGGTGGGCCCTATTCGCAATATTTTTAAGGGCACCTCTATAAAATTAACCGAAGGGCCTCACCTCTATAAGCAGGCTGGTTATTATCATCTAATGACGGCGGAAGGGGGGACAGTTTATGAGCATGCCGTTACCATGGCCCGCTCTAAAAATATTTTTGGGCCATATGAGATTCATCCTCAGAACCCGGTGCTGACTTCTTCGGCAGACCGTGAACTGGTTTTGCAGAAAGCGGGACATGCCTCGCTGGTAGAAACTCAACATGGTGAGTGGTATATGGTTCATCTGGTGGGTCGGCCTTTAAAACCACAATGGGTCTGCAATCTCGGTCGTGAATCAGCTCTGCAAAAATGTTACTGGTCAAGCGATGGCTGGTTGAGATTAGTCCAGGGTAACAACCAACCTCTGGTTGAGGTCGAAGGCCCGTCTTTACCAGCTTTCCCTTTTGAGCCTGTACCAGAACATGATGACTTTGATTCGACTAAACTGAGTATTCATTTTAATTCGTTGCGGATTCCAGTGGAGGAAAAATGGTTAAGTCTCACCGAACGACCCGGCTACTTGCGGCTACGGGGCAGGGAGTCGTTAAGTTCGTGGCAACGGCAGAGTCTGATTGCCCGTCGCCAGCAAGCCTTCCGCTGTGAAGTCCAGACTTGTCTGGAGTTTGAGCCCGAAACTTTTCAGCAAATGGCAGGTTTAATTTGTCTATACGATAGCCGAAACTATTTCTACCTGTGTGTGAGTTATGACGAGGGAATTGGTAAATCCCTGCGAATTATTGACTGCGATAGAGGAGAATATTCCGAACCGAGCGAAAAGTTGGTTTCACTTGAAAAATTAACTCGAATTTATTTAAAGATAACTATTTATTATGACGCTTTGCAGTTTTACTTCAGCCCTAACGGGCTGGATTGGGAAGTAATTGGGCCAGTGCTTGCGGCTTCGCGCCTTTCAGATGAATATTGCACCAGTGCCAAAGGCTCATTTACCGGCACATTTATCGGGATGTGTGCCCAGGACTTAAGCGGTCGCCGTCTGGTAGCTGATTTTGACTTTTTTGACTACCAGGAATTTTCAGATTTAGAGCTACCAGTTCATACTATTATGTCAGCGACGAATGAAACTATTAAGAGTTTGTAACGGAATTGTCAATTTAGGTTTTGGAACAAGTTCTGTCAGATTTCAGACAACAAGCTGTTTTTGCCTAAATTATTTCTCACTTGGGAAATAAATGCGCGAAATTTTACAAAACCAGGGCAGACCGCTTGCAGATGGCCCCTTCGGCCACGACCAAGTTGATAACCCAGCCCGCGCCCATTAGGAGTGCCCGGTTCAACTCACTCGGCGGGCCAGCGATCAATTCCCCAGCCAACAGGGTCAACACCTGCGTGCCCGCGCCCAGCCCGATCGCGTAGCCGCGCATCATCCAGGCGCGGTGCCGGGTCACGTCGCCTCGCCGGATCGCGCCAAAGCCAAGGACGATGGACACGACCATGGCCGACCCAAACAGGAGCCTCAATGTATAAAGCAGCTCCCCGGTGCCAGCCGGGCGGGGATAGAATAGAGTCATCCACAGTGCTGAAAGCCCCACCAGCAGTCCGCCTGCAACCAGGAGCCGCCCAGCCGCACGGTGCAAGCCGGGCATGCGCCGCCGGAAGCGGGTGGCGAACTGGAATGGGCCCAGGATAGCATACAGGCCGGCACTCACGATATGCAGCACCACTGGCAAAGGTACCGCAAAGAACCGTGCGTTGGCTGGCGTGATTTTCGCTCCGCCCACCAGCTCGCTCAGGCGGAAGGCACCGGCAGCGAGCGGAATGGCACTCAGTACAAGCAGTGCCGCGACAAGCCACTTAGCCGAACCGGCTTTTGCTGGTACTCTGGTTTGCGGAGGCGGCGGTTTCCCTAGCCCATTTAGTTGAGGCATCTGGTGGGCTCGCCCTTCATCGTAGACATTCTCTTTCATGTTTAACTCCTTGGACGGATTGTAAGCAGTGCTGTGTATTGCACAGTGCGTTCCGAAGGTACCGGGTCAGGTCATCACCCGCAGTGGTGATGGATCGGGTAACTAGCGAGTAACAAGCGGCCATCCGGCCACTTGTCCCAGTTTCTCACGAACTTAATCGGCTGCGGTTTGGCCGAGCAGAGAACTTCCCTCACCAGATACGGGTTCCGAGGCTTCAACCCGCCGTTCAGACCAGAGCGCATATCCCAGCCAAGCCATAGCTAACCCCATCGGTATCGCCGCCAACCTCTGGATATTGTGCGGGAGTAGTGCCGCCAAGGGGGTCAACGTCGCCGTGACGGCAAGCAGACTGGCAGCATAACAAGATAGGATGCCAGCGCGGAGCGTAGCGATGCCAAACACCAGACCGCCGAGCATGTACAGTCCCCCTACTAATAGCCCGTATAGCACTGGGATGGCTCCGAGGTTAACGTCGCTGGTGCGTCCACTGGGGACCGCCAGGAAGCCATCCACAAACTGCGGTGCCACGGTCACCAACGGCGGCATGATAAAGGCTTCGGCAAAGACAAAGGCCAATTGGATCGCCCAACAGAGGCTAAGCAGGAGAAAGCCAACCAGACCAAGCCAACCGGCCTTATTCAATTGCCTGGCGTAGATTCCCACAATGCCGAGCAGCATGAGGAGGCACATGACCGTCTTCAAGGGGGTAATGATTGCCCATGCGTCGGTGGTGACTGACGAAACAACGTCAGCTGGATGGATCGGCTGAATGCCCGCGAAAGTGATCCCTGCCACCATCGCGGCTAAACCGCTCCAACGGATAAGACTCGCTGCGGTTGGTTTCATTTTGCTCTCCTTAAAGACTGCTGTTTGGTGATTGGAAATCATGGGTTTGTCTCCTTTTTATTGGTAGTAATACGGTCAAGGTTTGACAGCTAGCCCGGCTGACTGGTCAGGGTCGGGTTCAATGCGAATGACCGAAATGAGTGGCATACCTAAATCACGCACTTTTCTTAAAAGGCCATGCAAGGCCGCCTGATCCACGACTAGGCCAGTTAACAACGTATTGTCGTTGTCTTCGCGTGTAAGAGTAAGGCCCTCAAACCACGCCGCCCACCTGTCATCAAGGTGTCCCTTAAGGCGAATCTCGTAAAGTCCAGGGTCGTAATGATTCTCAGTTGATGCGTGTATTTGACTCATTTGGTGCCTCGTAAATTTTTCTTCTTGCAATGGATTTGTCTCCATTTGGTTGCAGAGGTTCTGTACTTCCACCAGCTTATGATACAAACTAATGTGGGGAGGTGTCTTCCCCATATGTGGGCATTGATGTGGGGATACGTGAGGGAGGATGGCAGACAGAAAGACAAAAGCCCTGCCAGGTAGCAATTAGAGGTTGGATTATTTATCTGGCAGGGCTAAATGGTTGCTTGCTCTTGCTAACTAAGGCTATTGAGGGCTATTGCAAATCCAGCTCGGCTGCCCGTTTAAGGGCTGCTCGGCGATTATCGACGTTGAGTTTGCTGTAGATGCTCTTGGTATGGGTGCGCAGCGTACTCAAGGCGATCATGAGTTCAACTGCAATCTCCGGCCCGGAAAGCTCGGTTTTGAACAGTCGAAGAACTTCAAGCTCTCGCTGGCTTAGCGGCTCGATTAGAGGCTGCAAAGCTGAGGAGATGGGTATGGGTAAAGGGAGTTCGACTTTGCTAGTAGCTTGCTCAGCTTCAAAGGCAGCCAGCAGTTTGCTAGTATAGTCGGGTATTATCCTGCGAGCGGCTGCTTCGCGCAGTAGTTGGGCCATGGATGGCCCTTCATCAACAAACATACGGACGTAGCCCTCCGGCTCCGCCAGCGTCAGGGCCAGTTCTAGCGGTATCAGCGCAGCAATAGTGTCACCTTGCGTCTGGTGGGCGAGTGCCTGTAATAACAGGATTTCAATCGCGCTTCCCGCCCTCACACCTTCCTGGGCGGCTTTCAGGAGCCGCTCCAGTAGCCCCATTGCCTCATCAATGGAGCGGTCAGCCCTCTCACGGTTGCTCTTATAGCGAGCTAACAGCACCCTTACCAGGGTGAGATGCTCGAATTCGCGCAGGTAGCTTAGATCGTCATGGACGGACAGGCCCTGCGCACGCACCCAGCCGAGGGCTTCACCCACCCTACCCAGCCTGACCCACACCCGGGCCTTAAACGCTGTCACTGGCCGCACATTTGGGAAGAATTCTCTCACATACACTCGCTCTGCCTCGTGGAGCAACTCGAGAGCGTCCTCCAGATCCCCCTGAGCCTCTTTTATTCGAGCCATCGCCACGCACCAACGATACCGGTTTGGCGGAAACCCGGTGCGTTCGCCCAGCTCCTTGCTTCTCAGTAGGTGCTGGGTGGCGGCATTCAGCTCATTATGCTCACGCTGTAGCTCGCTCATTCCTAGATATAGGTCTGCTGTTCCCCGCAATACAGGCTCACCTTGCTCCGTCGCAAGCTGCATGGCCTGCTCATAGGTGATCATGGCCTCATGGAGCCGACCTTGCTCAATCCTTATATCACCCAGAGTGATTGTGGTACTGATTGCATCAGAGATGTGTCCGGCCTTCTGTAGCCTCATCGTGCAATCGGCGTACGACCGATGCGCTGCCTCTAACTCCCCGCTCGTCCAGTAGGCCAGTCCCAGGAGACCCGCTGCTGCGCCGTGTCCAATATGGGCTTCCTCAGGTAAGAGGTCGAGGGCCCGTCGGGCGTATCTCACCGTGCCTGGCACATCACCCAGAGCCAGGGCACTGGCGGCCCGGAAAATAGCTATCGAGCCCGGTAGTCGGCGAAATTCCTCTTCATCCACCACCACCATCTCAGCCATGTCTGCCTTCGCGTCCAGCCACCGCTCGGCATCCCGTAGTCGGGCCTCAACGCCCACGAGTTTGCCGCCATCCAGTAATGCCCCGGCATAGTGAACGCTGAGTACGGGCCTGAAGTGGAACAGTTCATCGGGTAGGGTCTTTAGCCAGCCCAGAAGCGTGGCCCCCTGTCTACTCCGGCGCATGGCTGGTATTGCCCGTTCGATCAGGTCTGCCGCTCGCTCGAAATCCCCGGCGGCCAGCGCGTGGCGGATTGCTTCAGGCACCAAACCATTATGCTCGTACCACTTGCTGGCGCGCCGATGCAGCGTAGCTACCTGGTCGGGTTGTTCCGTCCTTAAATGGGTAAAGAGCACCTCGGCAAAGAGGTGGTGATAGCGATACCAATGGCGTTTATCATCTAGTGGAACGACAAAGAAGTTGCCTCGCTCAAGGGCCTCCAAGCGGGCACTGCCTTCCTCCTGACCAGTGACGGCATCGCACAGCGGGCCATTCAACCGGTCAAGGATGGCGGTTTGGAGTAAGAAGCGGCGGACAACCTCGGGCTGACGCTTGAGGACTTCTTCGACCAGATAGTCCACGATGTAGCGGTGGTCTCCCGCGAAGGCCCGAATGAACCCAGGAACATCCTTATGTCCCTGCATAGAAAGCGCGGCTAATTGCAGCCCGGCAATCCAGCCTTCGGTGCGGGCTTCCAGAACTGTAACATCTTCCACCGAGAGGTCGAGCCCCATCACCTGCTTGAGAAAAGTGATAACTTCAGCGGGGGTAAAACGTAAATCGCTAGCCCGCAGTTCGGTCAATTGGTCGCGAGCGCGTAGCCGGGCTAAAGGTAGCTGGGGATCCTCGCGGGTGGCAATGACCAGGTGCACCTGTGGTGGCAAGTGTTCGAGTAGAAAGCTGAGGGCAGTGTCAATCGGTTTGGCATCAATCAGATGGTAGTCATCCAGGACAAGGAGAAAGTTGTCCTGGATGGCGGCGATTTCATTAAGCACAACAGTTAGAATCGTTTCGGTTGGGGGTGGCTGCGGAGATTGGAGCGCACCCAGCACCCCTTCTCCAATAGTCGGTGCAATCTTCTGCAAGGCCATAACGAGATAGGTCAGGAATCGAGTAGGATCGCTATCGGCCTGGTCTAGCGACAGCCAAGCCGCTTTTCGGTCACAGGTGGCGACCCAGGTACTGAGCAGACTGGTTTTGCCAAAGCCAGCCGGAGCCGCGATGAGGGTCAGCTTGCGGTTGTGGTGCAAGCCCTCGTCGAGCCGCTCGACCAAGCGGGTACGGAGCACCGCTTTAGGCCGTGGCTGAGGGATATACAGTTTAGTGGCTAACATTGGTGTAGACATAGCCCAAGTATAGCACACCTAAAATTCAACAAGCGTCTCAACCAGGTGTTATACAAACATTTAGAACTATCGCTTGCGGCTAAATATCAGGTTCAATTTGGATACGTTTCGCCTATTTGGTGAGCTGCAAAGCGAAAATCCTAACATTGAGATTGTTGGCAATCACCAAGGTAAAATTAAGCTTAGGATTTCACTAACGTTTTATAGTGTGAAATTCTGGTTTTAGCTATGGGTTTCCCGACCATCTAACTTACTGTCTGTACCAGGTTTATTGCTGCCGCACTTGCAAACTGCTGTAAATGGGTTTTTGCCCGCAATATATGACGGGCCTGCCTCATATCAAAGTCCAGTACCCCCGGGGGTAGTGTTCCTTCTATTCCGACCCAGGCTGATATGTAGCCCTTCGGCAAGGAGGTTCTTAACGATGTGTTCGGCCAGATATTGACTGTCTCGACCAACCCCCGTAATAAGGGCTGAACCTCGGGATCGCTGCCAGGGTCTACCGATAAAGTAGAAGTGTGAGGCTGTCGAAATACCACCATGCTGCACAAAATTACCTTGCTCGTCCTTGATCTCACCAATAGTCACCCAGTCGCTGTTATCCCTGTAGCCAGTGGCCCAGATTACGGATGTAACCTCATAAAAAATTTCATTGGCAAAAGTGACGCGGTTGCCTTGCGCGCTTACTAGCCTGGGCATAACACGCACTCCCAGGTCTTGAAGCTGTTTTAGAGTATTGCCCCGACCGGGAAAAGCATCGGCTTTCTTAATCTTTCGTCCCAAAAATGTCTCTCCTGACATTCGTGAGATGCCAAGTTTATCCAGCCACCACCAGGTACTTTTACCAAGAATGTGCTGTGGCAAGAGCTTTCTAGGGTGTCCGGTGGCGAGGATGGTATTATGAGTGGCGTACAAATCGCTGGCAATGTCACGCCCGGTGGCACCATCACCAACTACCAGCACGGTACCGGGTGGTATTTGAGTGGGATTTTTATAATTCTCTGAACTAAACTGCCTGATACTCTCCGCTAAATCGTGTGCAAGGCTCGGAATGGACTGCTTCTGAAACGCTCCGGTCGCCAGAACTACTGCCCGCGCCTTAATTCTTGAGCCAGCGTCAGTTATAGCGAGGTAGCCTCCATTATTATGGCGTTCGAGCGATTGAATTGCCGTCCCGGTTAACACTGGCAGATTAAAGTGGTGGGCATAAGCTTCCAGGTAGTTAGCCACTTCATCCTTGTCGGCAAAACCTGCCTGGTCACCCGGCAACGCCAGACCGGGCAGAGAACTATAGGCCCTGGGTGTAAACAGAACCAACGAGTCGTAACGCTTACGCCAGCTATCACCAATATGTTTATTCCTCTCCACCAGTTGAAAGCTCAGAGGTGTTTTCTGCTTTTGCAGGTGATAACCCAGTGCCAGTCCAGCCTGCCCGGCTCCGATGATGAGAATATCAATTATAGTAGTCAAAGTCTGTTATTTCCTTTTCCTTAAATTTACCCTGAAACTTCCAGAACTGATTTCTCCTGGTGCGCTCCTGAGTCTGAGTGGTTCCATATTTCCAGTTTGCAACTACACAGTTCAGGATCCAGTTTGCAACTGCATACCAGCTTTTCCATACAGCCCCAACAGGGATTGAGCCCATCTTCACTAAGCGGTACACCCAGCCGAGCGGCCCCGGCAATGGCTCTTTCTCGCGGCTCAATGCCAGTAGGAATAAGTCCAACACTGCCATCAGACCGGAACGAAAGCTGACCAACCGGTTGAAAACCCGCTTTGTACATACCTGCGCCTGATGGCAAGTTCTCAGGCGCATAAATAATCCAATAGCATTCGGCCTCTTCAGCCCCAATAATTGCCTGCAAGAGACGTGGGTAGAGCCCTTTTCCTTGCCACTCAGGTAAGGTGGCAAAATCCCATAAATAGCGTTCATCTTCTGGAATTGAGAAAACCAAGTTTAACTCCCCGATAGAGGCTTCGCGGGTTGCCGCCCAGCCATAGGTTACGGCTATTTCGCCAATGTAACCGAGGTAAGGATGGTGCCCAGCCCGCCGCCGAGCCTTTATTTCATCAATTGAAATCTTATTTATCCGCGCCAGTTCCGTGTCATCTTCGGCCAGGCGTACATAAAAGTCCGGTAAAGTAGTTAAACCTGTTAAAGTATCAGCTTTCCACCAGGTTGACAGTGCCATTGTTGTTTTTCTTTCTTTTTATATAGGTCTTAACTGAAAAATATTAGATTTGAGACCCCTTTTGAGACCACTTTCTTAGTCGGAACGGGGCTATCTAACAAAAGTTATTTGACTAAATATTCCTTAGCAGGTCCAGGTCTTTATCAGGAGCCTTTTCCCGGCTGTCTTTGCCCCAGCGCAGTGCTGCCAGATTAAGAGAACCCAAGGTCACTAACAGTGCTGCTAAAAATAATAAGACTTCCATTTTCTCACCTCTTTCACGCTATTACATATCTATACTGGTTAAAAGCGGCTTATAGTCCGCCGCTTGCGACTTCGATGCTTTACTGCCATTGACGAGAAGATATCTTGCTTCAGGCTTAATTACTGTTTACGAACCTGTGCGACTGCCTGCCGCACCGCGTCTACTACTAACGCCGGTTGCTCCCAGTGAATGTAGTGCCCACTGCCTTTGGCAATAATTAAGTGACCCTTCGTGCTGAGGGCTGCTTGCTGTTTCTGGGCTTCGGTCCAGGAGGGTATCATCATCGTGTTCTGCTCCGACGCCAGGACAAACAGGGGCCGATCTCCCAGCGAGGGTGCTGTCTGGAGTTGGGTGTCGTCTGCCGCCCGTCCCTGCGCTTCGGCAGTGGTGGTATCACGACTTCGCTCTGCTGTATTTAACAGGGCTATCTCTGTACGTGTCTTTTCCGACATCGCTGGTGAACCCCACTGGCTCGCACTCAAGAGGCGGACGAGTCCCAAGTTACGTGCTACCCCTAAGAAGCTCTGCCCCACCCGCCATGCCCTGTTGGAAAGCCTGTGCTTCGGTTGGCGAGGTCTGGGTGTCTACATACTCACTCCGTGCGTCAACTAATACCATTCCGGCAACCAGGTCGGGGTGTTGTAGCGCAAACATGCGTACATTCTTGCCGCCGAGGGAGTGTCCACCAGCACGTAGGGACCTTCGATGCCAGCCCTGGTAAGTAGGGTGTACAGCTCACGGGCATTCTGGTTCGGGGTGCGTGGCTGCGGGCTGGTGTCGCTCCAACCCATACCGGCCTGGTCGTAGGCACACACTTTGGTTGTTTGGCTCAGTTCGCCTTGCACCAAATTCCAGTCGAGCGAAGTGCCACCCAGCCCGGCATCGAGCACGACAGTCGGGCTCCCCGTACCAACACACTGAATATGCAGCCGATAGCCGCCTACGTCAACGAGTTGGCCGGGCGCAGGATACGCTTTTGCATCTCCCCCGGCGGCAATTGCTTCGAAGCTGGCCCCGGCTATTGACAAGCCCGTAATAAAGGCGAATATCAGGCCCAGCCCAATGGCGAAGCGGCGCAGCACTCGGCGGCTTCGACGAACCGTATGAACCGAAGCATCCTGGATTTTAGTCGTAGTTTCCATTATCAGTTTCTCCTAATCTTGCAATTTAATACAGTTGTTAACTTCGCTGCTGAATGAATGAGTATGCTTATGCTTACGAGACAGCCTCGGGAGGTGTTACTGCCTCTGGGGGCGACAGGCTAGGCGCAACGGCCACCAGGGTCAGTCCCAAGTCGCGAATTTTGGCGATAAGGCCGTATAGCGCGGTCTGATCACGGACTGCTCCCGCCAGGGTGGTGGCCCCATTCTGGGCATGCGTAATCGTCAGGCTGTCAAATGAGACTGACCAGCTATCCTCGAGATATTCTTTTACGATGATTTGATAGTGTAGGGCCATTGTCTGTTCCGCTCCGCTTTGTCCTGTTTTGTATCATTATTCAACACGTTCAGCATAGAGGACGGACGGAAAGAGCGTATCCACCCAAAGGTGGGTTAGAGGGTGGATAATAATATTAGTCAGGTATCAGTAGTTAGTTACAGTATCATCAGGTGGGGAACGGGGTGAGACTAGAGCAGTTGCAGGTCATTTGCTCTTGAAGCCGCCTGGGTGCGGTTAGCGACCTCAAGTTTACTGAAAATACTGTTAGTTTGAGTCTTGACGGTACTGAGGGCTATCACCAGGGATCGGGCTATTTCAGCATTGGACTGACCGATAGCAATCAGGCGCAGCACTTCTAGCTCCCGGTCAGTGAGAGGTTCCTCAAGCACAAGCCTGGAGCGAAAGCTGGTAGAAGGAGACGTTGCTGGAAGCCTGGGCACGACATTATCGCCGTGACCCCTTGGTTTGACCCCTAGCTCACCGCCAAAAGCTGCTAGGAGTAGCCGGATGTAGCCGGGTGCGCTGGCAATTGCTTTTTCGTCCAGAGCCTGAAGCAGGGAGCGCATCGCCGGGCCTTCATCTACAAAGCGGCGTACATAGCCTTCCGGGGCAGCCAGTTCCAGCGCACTTACCAGTGCCGCCTGCGCTGCGGAGCCGTTACCTTGTGCTCTAAAGGCCATGGTTTGCACAATCAGGATTTCCAGCTCGCTGGCCCGGCGGGCCTTCTGTATGGCATCTACCATGAGCCGCTCCAAAAGGTGAAGGGCTTGCGACAGGAAGTCGCTGGCGGAGTCGCTGCCAGCCTGGGCAATCAAGACCCGGGCGAGGACCAGGTACTCAGCTTCTCGTGGGAACGCGATATCATCGCCGGAGTGTAACCCGCTCGCAGCCGCCCAGGTTATGGCGGCTGGTAAGTTACCGTTAGCAAGAGCGAACTGAGCCTGTACTGCCTTTGCCCGCGTGAGCAGGTGGGGGACAAAGCCCCGCCGTTGAGCCAGCTCATTTAAGGCTACCAGGGTTTCCTGGGCACTTGCGTGCTCACCAAGAGCATGCTGCACTCGCGCAAGGGCTAGATAACCGCGCGTTACGTATTCTGCGTCTACTGTCCCCATGCCGGGCTGTAGCTCCATGGCCTGGGCCAGGTACGAGCTTGCGGCATCCAAATCATTCCATTCGCGGTATAGATCGCCCATACCAACATAATAGGGCAGCCCCCCGTGCAAACCCCGCAGTTCTTCTGGCCCAGTAGCTATCTGGACAAGTTCGCGGTAAGTGGCGGCGGCCAGGCGTAGTCGGCCACGCAACTCCTGTAGCCGGGCCACGTTAATAACCGCGCCCAAAGTTCCAAGCAAGTTCCCCGAGGCTCGTACCGGGGCAACCGCCGCGACCGCAAGTTGTTCTGAGGCGACCGTCACATCCCCAGTTACCCGGAAGGCGCGGGCCACATGTAACCGGGCCATCGTCCGGGCAATCACCTCGGTCTCTGGCAACAAGCGCAGCACTTGCTCGCCGTAGGAAGCACAGGCTTTAAGGTCTCCAATGTACGTGGCGATATTCGCCCGAATCGCGGCAACATTGCCTTGCGTGAGGTGAGCGGCGGCGGGTGGGGTATCCGAACTGATGCAGCGTTCGGCATCCTGAAGGCGGGCTTCGGCAGCATCCAGGTCGTTTGTGAATAGCAGCGCGAGGGAATGGAGAATGCATAGCATTGGACGGGTACGGAGCAGGTCATGCGGAAGCAAATTCAGCCATCCCAAGGCGGTTTGCACCTGCCCTCCAACGATGATACTAAGGCCGTATCGCTCGATCAACAGTGCTGCCTGTGCCCCATCCGCCATCATCAGGGCCTGCTGTATAGCTTCGGCATGCTCATACCATTTACTGGCGCGCCCGTGCAATGCGTCCCTGTCC
>Ga0123337_10005518_pt1 | contig 12435 bp, 12 predicted proteins | sample frozenSSSSmetaG_FD_89792 | JGI IMG/M metagenome (GOLD analysis project Ga0123337, IMG submission 89792) | Glacier valley bacterial and archeal communities from Borup Fiord, Nunavut, Canada, to study Microbial Dark Matter (Phase II) -... | ecosystem: Environmental > Aquatic > Freshwater > Ice >...
GGCCCGCCACCAGACGACTCCGGTGGCCCTCGATATCCCCCGCCGCACGTTCGTTGCGCAGCGCCCGCCCTGCAGGAGACGAGGGCATAATCGCACGTTCAGAATCAGCGGGGATAACTTGGTGCGTGACGGGATAGGCTGGAGTTTGTGGCTCCCCCTCCACCAGCCTTTGGCTGGTCCCCCTCCCCCGTAAACGGGAGAGGTTTGCCGTGGCACGATCGTGCCACATCGTGACCTCTCCCGCTCGCGGGGTGGGGGGGCGGCGCCGAGGGCGGTTGAGGGGAAGCGATAGGCGCTGAGCTGCCTGCCCTGCGCGGCAAAACGAAAAGGCGGGCACCTGGCCCGCCTCGTTCACTCAGCGCTGCGCCAAACCTCAGTTCAGCTTGGCCGCCACGTCCCTGATCGACTGCTCGACCAGCGCGGCGCCCTTGGACGCCATCTGGCGGGTCAGCACGACGCGGGCGGCTTCGACGGCGAGGTCGGCCGAGCGGGCGCGGACTTCGGCGACGGCCTGGGCTTCCGCCTGGGCGATCTTGTCGTTCACGGCCTTCTCGCGGCGGGCAACCATCGCCTCGAGCGAGTCCTTGGCCTCGGCGGTGAGGCGGAACGCCTCTTCGCGGGCGGCATCGACGATCGACTGGGCTTCCTTCTCCGCTTCCTCGCGGCGACGGGCATAGTCGTCGAGCAGGGCCTTGGCCTCCTTGCGGAGCTGCTCGGCTTCGGCGAGATCGGTCTCGATCTTCTTGATCCGGTCATCCAGCATCTTGGCGATGGTCTTGTGGATGCCGGCATAGAGGGCGATGCCGATGAAGATGACCAGCGCGATGGTGGCCCAGATGGTGGCGCCGGTGGTGGCGTCGAAACCGAAGCTCCACATGTCGCTTATCCCCTGTTCACAGCTGCGACGGCGTCGCGAGCTTCTTCGGCGGTCGCGCTGCCGGCGATCCGGGCGACCAGCGCCTGTGCCGTATCGGCTGCGATTTCGTCGACATTGGTCAGCGCCGCCGTCTTGGTGGCGGCAATGCGCGCCTCCGCCTCGGTGATGCGCTTGTTGAGGCCGGCTTCGACGTCCGCGCGGCGGTTGTCGATGTCGGCGCGGATCGAGGCGCGCGTTTCCTCGGCGATCGACTGCGCATTCTTGCGCGCTTCGGCAAGTGCGGCCTCGTAGGCGGCAGCCGCCTTCTCGGTTTCCTTGCGGAGCCGTTCGGCTTCCGCCAGGTCACCCTCGATCCGGGCGCGCCGGGTTTCGAGGATCGAGCCGATCTGCGGCAGCGCCACCCGGCTCATCAGCAGGTAGAGCGCGCCGAAGGTGATGGCGAGCCACAACAGCTGGCCACCGAAACTGGCCGGATCGAACGGCGGAAAGACTTCCGAATGCGCTTCGGTTGAAGCGTGCGTCTCGGTGGTGGCGGCGTGCTCGCCGCCCTCGGCCGCATGCACCTCGCCAGCAGGAGCGACGACTTCGCCTTGCTGCAGCGAATCCGCCTGCGCCACGATGATGATGTCCTGGGTCAAACCCGCCATCTGAGAACCCTTTGCGGCCGAATGAGCTCCGGATCATCTGACCCGGAGCCGGTGCTCGTGACGGCCAGCCGGCCGCCCTGTCGCAAAATCAGACTGCGAACAGCAGCAGCAGGGCGATCAGGAACGAGAAAATGCCGAGAGCTTCGGTCACGGCGAACCCGAAGATCAGGTTACCGAACTGACCCTGGGCAGCGGCCGGGTTGCGCAGGGCGCCCGACAGGAAGCTGCCGAAGATGTTGCCCACGCCGATGGCGGCGCCGGCCATACCGACGGCGGCAATACCAGCACCAATGAACTTTGCGGCTTCAGCGTCCATAACTCTCTCCTTTGAGAACTGTTGTGGCGAGCCCCGTAGGCGCGCCGATTGTGTTGGAACCTTAATGCCCCGGATGGATGGCATCGTTGATGTACATCGAGGTCAGCACTGCAAAGACGTAGGCCTGCAGGGCCGCCACGAGGAATTCGAGCGCCGTGATCGCCACGGTCATCACCAGCGGCAGGATCGCACCGAGCCAGCCGAGAAAACCGAGGCTGCCGAGGGTAACGATGAAGCCCGCGAACACCTTGAGGGTGATGTGTCCGGCGAGGATGTTGGCGAACAGACGTACCGACAGTGAAATCGGGCGCGAGAGGAACGACACCACCTCGATCGGCACCACGATGGGCAGCACGTAGCCCGGCACGCCCGACGGCACGAAGAGCTTCAGGAACTTGAAGCCGTTCTTGTAGAACCCGTAGATGATGACCACCGCGAACACCAGCATTGCCAAGGCGAACGTGATGATGATGTGGCTGGTGATGGTGAAAAAGAACGGGATCATGCCGAACATGTTGGCGACCAGCACGAACATGAACAGCGAGAACACGAAGGGGAAGAACTTCATGCCGGCCTTGCCGGCCGAGCTCGAGACCATGTTGGCCACGAACTCGTAGAGCATCTCGGAAATCAGCTGCACGCGGTTCGGCACCAGCGCGCGCTTCTGCGTCGAGAGGATCAGGTACAGGCCGATCACGCCCACCGTCGCCACCATGAACAGCGCCGAATTGGTGAGGGAGAAGCCGCCCCCAAGCGGAATGATATCAGTAATGAGGAACTGGTGGATCGGGTCGACTTTGTTCGGATCGGCCAACTGCTGTTCCCTTTAGGCTCTAGGCCTTCACTCGATGGTTTCACCGTTTCGTTGAAACGTCGAAACGATCCAGGCCCTTGATTTGTCGCGCTTTCGAACCGGAAAAGTCTGCAACTTTTCCTGAAAACGCTCTAGTCTTCTTCGTCGTCCGGCACGCGCATGGCGGCCGTCGGCGGCGGGGCCGCCTTGTTCATTTCGTTCGCGGACCGCACCACGTTGAGCACGCCGGCGGCGAACCCAACCATCAGCATTACCAGCATCAACCAGGGGCTGGTGTGCAGCCACAAGTCGAGCAGGTAACCGATGCCGGCACCGACCAGGATCGCCGCGATGAACTCCGAGCCGAGCCGCATTCCGCGGTTCCATCCGGACATGTCCTTCGCGGGAGCCTCGCCGGCCTGTTCCGCGACCCGCCTCTCGCTTTCGGCCCGCGCGATGCGGGACGCAAGGTCCGAGGTGAGGGGCGTAGTTTCGCCGGTCTGGGGGCGGTTCGGCTTCTGCGGGTCAGTCATCCGCCTTCACCTCTCGCCTCCGGGCTGAAATCCAGCAACCAGGCCCCTTAAAGTCGCGGGCAACATAGTGGCCGCCCCCAGTGGTGTCAAGCGCGCGGATGAATGTGTAAGTACTTGATATGTCACGGATAAATCCGCGAGGAGGTGGGTGTGACATTGAGTCAGGTCCGACTCCCGCCTCCCCGATTGCGGCGCCTTGTGGGCAATCGGGCTGGAGTCGGGTCTCTCGCCGGTGATGAAGGGCAGATCGGTCGACTCAACCCAAGGTGTCATCCCTGCGAAAGCCGGGACCCATCCTACCCCCTTGCGCCGACTTCGAGTTGGGTAACTGCCTTCGCAGGGATGACAGCGCAATGGGACAGTCAAGCTCTGTAGACCGCCTCGGCAGGACGGTTGCCCTCACTCCGCCGCCACCACCGCCTGCGCGCCGCTGAGATCGACCGAAACCAGCTGGCTGACGCCCCGTTCGGCCATGGTGACGCCGAACAGGCGGTCGACGCGGCTCATGGTGATGGGGTTGTGGGTGATGACGAGGAAGCGCGTTTCCGTGCGCTCGGCCATCATGTCGAGCAGGTTGCAGAAGCGCTCGACATTGGCGTCGTCGAGCGGCGCATCGACTTCGTCGAGCACGCAGATCGGCGCCGGGTTGGTGAGGAACACCGCAAAGATCAGCGACAGGGCGGTGAGGGCCTGCTCGCCGCCCGACAGCAGCGTCATCGTCGTCGGCTTCTTGCCGGGCGGGCGGGCTATGATCTCGAGCCCGGCTTCGAGCGGATCGTCGCTCTCGACGAATTGCAGTTCGGCCGTGCCGCCGCCGAACAGCGAGGTGAACAGCTCCTGGAAGTAAGCGTTGACCTTCTCGAACGCCTCGTTGAGGCGCTGGCGGCCTTCGCGGTTGAGCGACTGGATGCCGGCCCGCAGCTTGGCGATCGCCGCGATCAGGTCGTCGCGGTCGGTGACCATGGCGTCGAGCTTCTCGCGGACTTCCTCGGCTTCCTTTTCGGCGCCAAGGTTCACGCCGCCCAGCCGCTCGCGCTCGGCCTTGAGGCGGTCGACCTGCGATTCGACCTGTGATTCCTGCGGCAGCGCCTGCTCGGGCTTGAGGCCGGAGGCAGCGAGCGTCTGCCCAGCGGCGAGGTTAAGGGTTTCCTCGACCTGCCGCTCGATCTGGTGGCGCTGCGCTACGAGGCCCTTGATCCGCTCCTCGACCCGGGCGACTTCTGCGCGTAAACCGGCCAGCGCGTCGTGGGCGAGGCGCTGCGCACGGTCGGCGTCGCGGTGTCGGGTCTCCGCGGTGGCGAGCGTGTCGGCTGCGGTCCGGTGCTCCTTGCTGGCGATGGCGATCAGCTGGTCGAGCTTTTCGCGCCGTTCGTCGAAGCTCTCCGGCGAGGCATCGAGTTCGGCGATCTGCGCCGTGACTTCCTTCGCCCGCCCGTCGAGCGTTGCAAGCTGGCTGGCGGCCCCATCGCGGCGGCGCCGCCATGCGGCGACATCCTGCGCGATCTGGCCGAGGCGCGAGGTGCGCATGCGAGCGGCGGTTTCGAAGCTGCCGAGTCTTGCGCGGGCCTGGTCAGCTTTGCTGCGGAGATCGGTGAGTTGGGCCTGGCGGGAGGCGGCGAGGGACGCAGAGGCCGAATCGTCGGCGAGGTCGGTAAGCGCCTTCTCGGCCTCGCCGACCGCCGCAGCAGCCTCAAGGCGGGCGGCTTCGAGCCTCGTGCGGGTTTCGGCGAGCGCCGCAGCCTTGGCAGTAAGCTCGCCAAGCGCCTTCTGTGCCTGATCTAAAGCGGCTTGTGCGGTGGCGATGTCGCGCTGGGCGTTGCGCCACAGGTCGCGCTTCAGCCGCTCATCGTTGCGGGCGGTGGCGAGGGCTTCGTTGAGGCCCTGCGCGTCGGCGCGACGGGTGTTGCGGCGGGCGCGGGCGTCTTCGATTTCGGCCGAGAGTTCGGCGAGTCGGTTGCGCTGGCGCAGCTTTTCGGCCGCTGCGGTGGGCGCATCCGGGGCAGCCACGAAGCCGTCCCAGCGCCACAGGCCGCCGGCCTTGCCAACGAGGCGCTGGCCGGGCCGCAGCAGCGGCACGAGGCGAGCAGCATCGGCCGGATCGATGAGGCCGACCTGGTCGAGCCGGCGCTTCAGCAGCGCGCTGCCGGAGACAAAGGCAGAAAGCGGCGTGGCGCCATCGGGCAGGGCGGGGTCGTCGCTGGCGTTGGCGCCCGACCAGTGCAGCGGGGCCCTGGCGTCGCTGGAAGCCTCGAGGTCGTCGCCGAGCGCAGCGCCGAGTGCGGTTTCGTAACCGGGCGCCACCTTCAACGCATCGACGATGGCCGGGAACTTTCCGGCCCCGGCGTTGACGATGCGGGTCAGCGTCTGCGACTCGGATTCGAGCCGCGTGAGCGCGGCTTCGATCTGCTGCAGCTCGGGACGGACGGCATCGGCGGCGGACTGCGCCGCGACGGCGGCGGCCTCGGCGGCGACGGCCTGCGATTCGGCGGTACCGGCCCTGGCGCGGGCGGCGGCGAGTGCTTCGGTGCGCTGCTGCAACACAGCGTCGGAAGCGAGGGTGCGTGCGACCGCCTCGGCTTCGCGCGCCACCTCAGTCACCTGCGCTTCGAGGCGCTGGGCGCGGGCTTGGGCGTCGGCTAGCCCACGCTCGGCGGCCGAGCGGCGGGCCCGGAGCTGCGACAGGGCATCGGCGGCGGCGCGGGCGGCGGCCTCGGCCTCGACGACCTGCGCCTGCACGGCGGCGGCCGCAGTTCTCGCCGCCTCGAACGCCTGGGCTTCGCCGGCAACTTCCGCTTCGAGCCGGGTTTTCTCCCCGGCGGCGGACTTCAGCGTCTCGTCGCTTTCGGCGACGAGGGCGCGCTCGCGCACCCCGTCCTGCTCGATCTGCCGGAGGCGCTCGGTGAGTTCGGCGCGGCGGGAGGCGGCCCGTGATTTCTCGGCTTCGAGTTGCTCGGCGAGAATGGTGTAGCGCTGCAGCACCGCGCCGGCCTTGGCTTCTTCCTCGCGCAACGGCGCCAGTGCCTGCTCGGCGAGGAATACCAGCTTCTGCGCTTCGAGTTCGAGGTGCTGTGCCTCGGCCAGTTCACGGATCAGCTTGGCCTGTGCCGCCTCGGCATCCTTTTCGGCGAAGCGGGCGGCGACCCAGCGGATATGGAACAGCGTCGCCTCGGCCCGGCGGATATCGCCCGACAGCGCGCGATAGCGGATGGCGAGACGCGCTTGCCGCTTCAGCGTTTCGAGCTGCTGCTCGACCTGGCCGATGATGTCATCGACGCGCTCGAGATTGCCCTCCGCCGCCCGCAGCCGCAGCTCGGCCTCGTGCCGGCGCGAGTGGAGCCCGGAAATGCCCGCCGCCTCTTCGAGCAGTGCCCGGCGCTGCACCGGCTTGGCGGCGATCAACTCGCCGATCTGGCCCTGCCGGACGAGGGCTGGCGAGTGCGCCCCGGTCGAGGCATCGGCGAACAGCAGCTGAACGTCGCGGGCGCGCACTTCCTTGCCGTTGACGCGGTAGACCGAGCCTTCCTCGCGCTCGATCCGGCGCGTCACTTCGAGCACGTCGGCGGTGTTGAGCGGCGCCGGGGCGGTGCGGTCGGAATTGTCGAGGACGAGGGTGACTTCGGCGGTGTTGCGGCCGGGACGCGAGCCCGAGCCCGAGAAGATCACGTCATCCATGCCCGAGGCGCGCATCGCCTTGTACGAGCTCTCGCCCATAACCCAGCGCAGCGCTTCGACGAGATTGGACTTGCCGCAGCCGTTAGGCCCGACCACACCGGAAAGACCCGGCTCGAGCCAGAGCTCGGTCGGGTCGCAGAAGGACTTGAAGCCGGTGAGCTTGAGGCGCGTGAACTTCATCACGCGCCCCAACAGGCATGAACAGGCGAGGCGTGCTTAGGCAGCGAGCAGCGGATCGATCTCGGCCTTGAGTGCTTCAAGCGAAGCTTCCCCAGTCAGCATCTTGCCATTGATATAGAACGTCGGCGTTCCCACGAGCTGGAACTCCCTGGACGCCTGGTCGCGCATCGTTTCCAGCCCAGAGAACAGGGCCTGATTCGTCAAGGCCGCGTCATAGGTTTCCTTGGTGAAACCGAGCTGCTGGGCGATCGCGAACATCGCATCGGCCGGCTTGGGCGAGGTCACCCACTGGTCCTGCGTCTTGAAGTAGGTATCGACGACGTCGTGATACTTGGCCTCGCCGGCAGTCTCGGCCAGCATGAACACCACCGCGTCGAGCACGTTGCGGACGAACGGGCGCGGGATGAACTGGATCTTGTTGGTGTCGATATACTCCGCCTTCAGCTGCGGGTAGACCGTCTCGTGGAAGGTCTTGCAGTGCGGGCAGGTGGGCGACAGATACTCGACCACCGTCACCTTGGCATCCTTGTTGCCGAGCGCATGGTCGGCAACGCCGCCGGCAGGCTGGAGCAGCTTGGCGGCATCGAACTGCTGCGCCAGCGCAACGGTCGATCCGAAGACAAAGGACACGCCCGTGCCAGCCGCCGCGGCGACGATGGCGGCGCCCGACCCGATGAGGATGTTTCGACGATTGGCCACGTTTCTCTCCATTTTGGTTGCCCGCCTATATCGTGCCGAGGTTAGCGGCGGCAAGTTGTACCCGTGATGAACAGGCCTCACGCCTGTTGAACTGTTCGCGAGCCAAAGCGGCGGATTTCCGGGAAGACCGTGCGGTTTTGGGCTCGGTGGCTATCCACATCCTCCGTGTCATCCCGGCGAAGGCCGGGACCCATCCCGAGGTATCTCCACTCGTTGTGGATGTGAGGACACCTCAGGCTGGGCCCCGGCCTTCGCCGGGGTGACCCGGTGGGTGGCGCGAGTCCTGGGTCCAGCGCGCTACTTCTTCTTCCGCGCCATCGCCAGCCCCAGCTCACGCAACGCGTCGCGCACCGCCACGTCGTCCACCTTCTCGATGGTGCGAGCCACCCGCGCGAGGGTGACTTCCGGCACAGCCGGGGCGGCCTCCGGATGGTCGGGCTCCACCTCGAACGGTGCGGCGCTGATCCGGACCGAGCCCACGAGGAAATAGCCGAAATAGCGGTTCACCGCGGCGGCGACGCGCTCGCCTTCATGCGCCAGCGCCAGGGCGTGGCCGGGATGGCAGCGCAACAGCAGCACCGCGCCCTCGGCGCCCTTTTCGCCGCGCGGCCAGCTGAGCTTGTCGGGCCTCGCCATGCGGTCATAGGGAGCAGGGGCCATGACGCCCCAGTGCGCCACGAGGTCGCGGCTGGCAAAGCCGCGCCGTTTCAGCGCCGGGTCGAGCGCCTTCCCGAGCGCCTCGGTGAGCCCGACGGCGCGGTTGAGGCGCCGGGGGACCCTCTCTTCCCTGGCTTCGGTCTTTTTGGCCACGACTGGTAACAACTCTCCGACGCCGCTTGCGCGCGGCGCACCTGCGCGCCATCTGATCGGCCGATCATGCCAAATGCCAACCCAAATCTGAAGCCGCTCGATGCCGAAGCGGTGCTGCACTGGTACGACCGCCACGCGCGCACCCTGCCGTGGCGGGTATCGCCGGCCGACCGGGCGCGCGGCGTGCGGCCCGATCCGTACCGGGTCTGGCTTAGCGAGGTGATGCTGCAGCAAACGACGGTGGCAGCGGTCGGCCGATATTATGCGCGGTTCACATCGCTGTGGCCGACCGTCGGTGACCTCGCCGCCTCACCGCTCGAAGCCGTGCTCGTCGAGTGGGCCGGCCTCGGCTACTACGCCCGGGCGCGCAACCTCCACGCCTGCGCGATCGCGGTAGTGGAGCGGTTCGGCGGTGCGTTTCCGACCGCATCGGCGGACCTGCTGACGCTCCCGGGCGTGGGGCCCTACACCGCCGCCGCCATCTCGGCGATCACCGCCGACGAGCGCATCGCCGTTGTCGATGGCAATGTCGACCGCGTGCTGGCGCGCTATCTCGCTCTCGATGTGCCAGTGCGCGAGGCAAAGGAACTGATCCGCTCGACCGTACAGTCCGCCGTGCCGTTACGGGCCGGAGATTTCGCCCAGGCGCTGATGGACCTTGGCGCCACCATCTGCGCCCCGCGGCAGGCAAGCTGCCTCCTCTGCCCGCTGGAGCCGGGCTGTGCGGGGGCAAAACTCAATCCGCTGCACTACCCGGTAAAAGCCGAAAAGCCCGACCGCCCGACCCGCTACGGCCACGCCTTCGTCATGCGCGACGCCGATGGCGACGTGTACCTGCAGACGCGGGCCGAAAAGGGCCTGCTGGCCAAGATGACCGAGACGCCGGTGTCGCTGTGGACCTCCGGCTCCGAGCCGGTGGCGTACCCCGTCGCGGCTGAGTGGCGGCAGGTGGGGCAGGTGGTGCATGTGTTCACCCACTTCCGGCTGGAGCTGGAGGTGTGGACGGCGGTGGTGCCGGAACCCGCGTTGCTCGCCGAAGGCTGGTGGGCCGATCCGCGCGAACTCGACGCCGAGGCGCTGCCCAGCCTGTTCCGCAAGGTGCTGGCGATGGCGGGGGTGGAGTAGGGCTGCCTCGCAGAACGCCACGCCCACCGTGTCACCGGGATGACACCGAGTTCCTGGCTACGATCGTGCAAGACGCACGCCCCCAGAAAAACCGCCGCCGGCATCCTTGCGGAGTGCCGGCGGCGAGGCAGCCTGTGATTGGAGGTCAGTTCAGGCTGGAATGCGGTCCATCTGCGCGCGCACCTGCTCGCGGAAGATGTCGATGGGGGCGAGTTTGCCGGCTTGTCGCGAGTGCCAGAAGGTCCAGCCATTGCAGGCCTCGGCGCCTTGCACCAGCGCGCCCACCCGGTGGATCGAGCCCATATGCGCCCCCGAAACCAGCGAGCCATCGGCCCGAACCAGCGCGGAAAAGCGCAGCCGGTCGTCGTAGAGTTCGGTCCCCGGCGTGATGAGCCCCATCTCGACCAGCGAGCCGAAGGCGACGCGCGGTGCGGCGCGCTTGGTCACGGCAGTCTCGACCGTCTCGGCGCTCAGCGGCTTGATCGCCGCGATGCGCTTCAGCGCTCCGGCGATATAGGTGTCCTCGCGCTCGATGCCGATGAAGTGCCGGCCGAGCTTCTTCGCCACGGCGCCAGTGGTGCCGGTGCCGAAGAACGGGTCGAGCACCACGTCGCCCGGCTTCGTCGTCGCCGACAGCACGCGGTAGAGCAGGGCCTCGGGCTTCTGCGTGGGGTGCAGCTTCTCGTCGTCGTCGCCCTTGAGCCGTTCGCCGCCGGTGCAGATCGGGAACAGCCAGTCCGAGCGCATCTGCACATCGTCATTGCTGAGCTTCAACTGCTCGTAATTGAAGGTCGGGCGGCTGGCGCGCGACTTCGACGCCCAGATCAGCGTCTCGTGCGCGTTGGTGAACCGGGTGCCCCGAAAATTCGGCATCGGGTTGGCCTTGCGCCAGATCACGTCGTTCAGCATCCAGAACTCGAGATCCTGCAGCGCCGCGCCGACGCGGAAGATGTTGTGGTACGAGCCGATCACCCAGATCGCGCCATCCGGCTTCAGGATGCGGCGCGCCGCCTTCAGCCAGGCGCGGGTAAATGCGTCGTAATGTGCGAAGCTGTCGAACTTGTCCCAATCGTCATCGACCGCGTCCACCTTGGACTGGTCCGGGCGGGTAAGGCCCTGTTCGAGTTGCAGGTTGTAAGGCGGGTCGGCGAAAATCAGATCCACCGACCCGGCCGGAAGCGCATTCATGTGGTCGATGCAATCGCCCACAAGGATGGTGTCGATGGGGAGCACGGGGCTCCCCTCCGCATTGGCCGACTGGACCATACGCGCGGTACGCAACATGTACTCGAACCCTGACGCAGAACTAACGCGTTCGGTTGTAAGCCGTTAGGGTTAAACGGGATTTAAGCGGCAGGGTTAGCGAGAGGTTAAGGCTCCATCGCCTCCTCCCCCTTGGCGGGGGAGAAGGCGCGCCGGCGACCTCTGGCTAAACTTCACGCCGGCTCGGACTTCACCCGCAACGCCTCCGCACACGGCGCGAAATCCATCCGATGATGCCGCCCCGGGCCGTGCTCGGTCAGTGCCCGCAGGTGCACGGGCGCCGAATACCCCTTGTGGCTGTCAAAGCCGAACTGCGGCTCCTCGCAGTGCATGACCTGGCACATCCTGTCGCGCGTCACCTTGGCGACGATCGAAGCCGCCGCGATCGACACGGACCGGGCGTCGCCGCCGATCACCAGTTCCGTCGGCCACAGCATATCCCTGGGCCGGGTGTTGCCGTCGACCAGCACGTAGTCGACCTTGACCGGCAGGTTGAGCACCGCCTGCCGCATCGCCCACATCGAAGCCCAGAGAATGTTGAGCTTTTCGATCACGCTGGGCGGCGCCACCGCCACCGACACCGCCACGGCCGAGAGCATGATTTTCTCGTACAGCTCCTCGCGCTGGTCGGCGGTGAGCTGCTTCGAATCGTTCAGCCCCGCCGGCACTTTGCGGTGGTTCAGCACCACAGCCGACACCACCACCGGCCCGGCCAGCGGCCCGCGACCGACCTCATCCACGCCGCAGACGATCGTCGCCCCATTCCTGATGGCGCGGCGCTCGAGCTTGAGGTCGGGAGTGGTCGGGATGATCGGAGGCGAATCGGCACGCATGCTCAAAGCATCGCCAACCAGCAGCCCGGGGCAAGCGGCTTCGTCATTCATCGGTGGTTCAGCCTAACAAAGCCAGTTGAAGCCACATCGGCGCGGTGACAATCTCGCGCCCAGTTTCCGGAGGGCTCCATGACCGGTCTGATCATTCTCGCCATTATCGTGGCCGCCATCGGCTATGCGATCTTTCTCTACAACGACCTGGTGTCGAAGCGGCAGCTCAAGGAAGAGGGCTGGTCGGGCATCGACGTGCAGTTGAAGCGCCGCACCGACCTGATCCCCAACCTCATGGAAACCGTCAAAGGCTACATGAGCCACGAACGTGACACGCTCGAGGCCGTGGCGCAGGCCCGCGCCGCAGCCACCTCCGGCGCCAACGGCACCCCGGCCGAGCGCTCGGGCCTCGAAGGCGCACTGTCCGGCGCGCTGGGCAAGCTGCTCGCCGTGGCCGAGGCCTATCCCGACCTCAAGGCCAACACCACCTTCCTCGAGTTCCAGTCGGCGCTGCGCGGCGTCGAGGACGAAATCCAGCTCGCCCGCCGCTACTACAATGGCGCGGTGCGCAACCTGAACACCGCGGTGGAAAGCTTCCCTCAGACCATCATCGCCAACGCCTTCAAGTTTTCGAAGGACGAGTATTTCGAGCTCGAGAACGAGGCTGATCGCGCCGTGCCGACGGTGAAGTTCTGA
>Ga0123337_10005519_pt1 | contig 12431 bp, 10 predicted proteins | sample frozenSSSSmetaG_FD_89792 | JGI IMG/M metagenome (GOLD analysis project Ga0123337, IMG submission 89792) | Glacier valley bacterial and archeal communities from Borup Fiord, Nunavut, Canada, to study Microbial Dark Matter (Phase II) -... | ecosystem: Environmental > Aquatic > Freshwater > Ice >...
AAGCGGGTCTCGCCTCCAAAGCAGAAATGGCGGCATTGACAACAGAAATGCAGCGTCTGGCGTCGGATGAGACAGTCGTTTTTGCAATGGCACGAGTGATGCAGGTGGCAGCGGTGAAGTAACTCACCTTATACGCTGAGCGAGTTCCAGGTATCCGGGAGTTGAAAACTCCTGGCGCCAAAGTGCATACGTCTTCTAGACAAAGCAACGGTACGTTCCGCTTCGCTTCGAACGTACTCTGTTTTCGACAAGGCTGTGGTGCAGTGTGCATCTGAAAGACGTCTGCTTTTTCCAGACGGGTATTTTCAATACCCGGCAAAATAGCAGCCAGCGCAGCTAGGTGGCGCTGCTTGCTGCGACCAAAATAGTGACGATGAAAGGCAGTGCGAATGAGGCTGGAAGCGAATGAAATCGATCCGCAGATAGCACAGGAGACGATGACGCGCCGCCCTGCGCCTCGCCTTCGCCGCCGTCCTGCTCAGATCGCCATAATTGCCGCTTTGTCGTTGTCTTTGCCCCCCCTGTTAGGGCTATTCATTGCGATGCCCGCGGCTCACATCGTAGATCACCTCTTCAACAATATTTTGCTTACTGACTTGATCGGCTGCTTTTTGCTCTTCGGCATCTGGTTTGGCGGCTCTTTTTTCGGACTTCGCTATGCTTTTAGCAAACGCAGCGCCACTCACCAGATTACAGCTGAAGAGATGACGGTACGTTTCCCTCAGATGAAGCTATCTCGCGCCGAACGCCTCTACTGCGACACGCTGCTGATGCTGGCGAAAACCGATGTGGATATCGAGACGGAAGCGACGATGCGAGGAATGCTCGGTCAGTTGAACGAACTGCTTCTGACCTCTCGCAAACTCAAACAGCAGCGGAATGCGCTTACGCCGTTGATCGGCACCTCCGTCCTCAAGGAGCTGCAGTCCGAGTACGGCGAACTCGGCCGGAAACTAGATCGCACGACCGATGCGGTCGCCAAGCAGTCGATCCTGCACAGCCTCCGGATGTGCGCGACACGCATCGAAAACACGCAGGCGCTCGAGCAGGGACTGGAGCGCGTGAAGGCTCAACAGGAGGCTGTCTGCCACACGATCGCTTCCGCTCAAACCGCGCTCGCACGGCTTCATGTCGTGCCTGAAGCGCAGACGCCCGTCGTCGCCGAGGAGATCGCCCGAAGCGTCAGTCAGATGAACCAGCGAACCTATGCCGTCGAAAAAGCGGTCGAGGAAGTGTTAATGCTTGGCAGGGAAATAGACTGAAGGGGCGCTGATATTCTGAAGATCAGAAACAGGAAAGAAGGCAGTTTGTGAGTGGAGACCGCAAAAAAATCGTTGTGATCGGATCGGGACCGATACGGATCGGGCAGGGAATCGAGTTCGATTACTGTTCGGTACACTGTGTCTGGGCGCTGCGCGAAGCTGGCTACGACGCACTGATCATCAACAACAATCCCGAAACTGTTTCGACCGATTTCGATACGTCTGACCGGCTGTTTTTCGAGCCGCTGACTCTCGAAGACGTACTAAATGTCCTCGATCGTGAGCAGCCCGAAGGCGTTATTGTGCAGTTCGGCGGACAGACAGCCATCAATCTGGCACGACCGCTGGACGAAGCGGGCATCAGGATTTTCGGCAGCTCCTGCGACTCGATCGACCTTGCCGAAGACCGCGATCGGTTCGAACGTGTGCTGAACGAACTGAATATTCCCAAACCCGCCGGTCGTGCGGTAACGAGCGCGGAAGCAGCGCTCGAAGTCGCCGAGGAAATCAAATATCCCGTCCTCGTCCGTCCGTCGTATGTGCTCGGCGGTCGGGCGATGGAGATCGTCTACAACCGGGAAGAGCTCGCTCGCTATATGCAGTACGCGGTCGATGTCTCACCGAACGCTCCGATACTCGTAGATAGGTATATTCTGGGAAAAGAAGTCGAAGTGGACGTGATTTCCGATGGAACTGACTGTCTATTGCCCGGCATCATGGAGCATATCGAGCGTGCTGGAGTCCATTCCGGCGACAGTATGGCGGTCTATCCGCCGCAAACGCTTTCTGCAGATGTGATCGAGCAAATCGTTTACAATGCGACGAAACTCGCGCGTCGGCTCGAGGTCGTCGGTCTGATGAATATCCAGTTCGTCGTAGACCGCGAGACGAACACCGCACAGGTGCTCGAGGTCAATCCCCGCGCCTCACGCACCGTGCCATATCTCAGCAAAATTACCGGCATCCCGATGGTCCGGCTCGCGACGCGGGCAATGCTGGGACACACGCTCAAAGAGCAGGGGTATTCATCGGGACTGTATCCGAATCAAGGCAGTATCGCCGTGAAGGCGCCTGTATTTTCTTTCCAGAAGCTTGCACGAGTCGATATTGGGCTCGGACCGGAAATGAAAAGCACCGGCGAAATCATGGGGCTGGACTCGGACTACCCGCGTGCTCTTCACAAGGCGATGACCGCTTCCGGAATAATCGTGCCGCAGGAGGGTACGATGATCGTCACGATCGCCGATGCGGATAAAGCGGAAGCGGCGCCGATCGTACGCGATTTCGTCGATCTGGGTTTCCGAATCTTTGCGACGGAAGGAACGGCACGATTTTTGCTGGAGCAGGGTATCGAGACAGAAACGGTGAAGAAACTGCATGAAGGGGACGGCAATATCGTCGATCTGATCAAAAGTGGCAGGATCGACCTGCTGCTGAACACACTTTCTACGGACAGGCGTATCGAGCGCGAGGGCACCCGTATCCGCCGCGCTTCGGTCGAAGTCGGGGTTCCCTGCCTGACCAGTCTCGATACGGCGCGGGCATTGCTTCTTTCCCTCAAAGCGCGACAGCGTGGGGACACCTTCGCGCTGGCGACCGTCGATGAGTATCTTCACGCCAAAATTTAGAGGTGTGATCGGATCGTGCGATCTTTTCGCGACCGCATTGCAGGAAGGGAATTCACAGCTATGCAGCGAGCCACCCCGGTAAGTTTCCCACGTGTATTGGTGAAAACCATCCTCCCGATCATGCTGGCAATCGTTTTCGGACTGCACAGCCATAGCGCCAGCGCAACGGACGTTTACGCGCAGCGCGAAAGCAAATCCTGCCAGTACTGTCACGTCAGCGCGAGCCCGGGACTGCTCGATTCCGCGAGTGGGCTGCGTCAGAAAGTAGACTGCAATCAGCGCGGATTGTACTATGCGGCACATCATTACAGTCTCGCGGGGTATCGCGTGCCGCGTGCCGCGAACAGCGCTCTGCCTCCGACCTTCCACCTTGCCTGGCGGGAAGCGTTCACCGATTCACCTCGCCGTATTGCCGTCGCCGATGTCGTTGGAGACGGCTCGTCTTGCCTGATTTCGCTGAGTGAGCGGGCGGGGGCTCAGAATGCGAGCGTGCTGACGGTACGCAGGTGGAACGGTCAGAATTTGGTCGTCGAGTTCATGGCGAATGTCGCAGGCAGCGCGGATAAACTCGCGGTGGGTAAGTTTGCCGGCAGCGGCAAACCCGCTGTGATCGTTACGGCAGCCGGAATTTGGTACTGGAACGGCAAAACGTTCGCCCATAAAGCGGCGCAGTCGAACTATAACCTCTTTGGTACGGCACAGCTCAAGGATAGGAGCGAACGTCTGCTGATCGCGAACGGTGGCGAGAAAGTAGGCGCCTGGCGTGTCGATCCGAACGCGGTGAATCAGTGGCTTTACGATCCGGTCGACTCGGAACAGTTGGGTCCATTGCTGCGCGGAGATATGCATGAATCGCAGGCATTTTTCAACCGGATGAAGGTGCAGGAGCAGTTGAGCCAGGGCGGGATCATCGGACGCTGGGAGATCGAAGGGTACGGACGAACGTTCCTGTACTACCCGACTCTGGTTCAGGGAAGCCATGTCAAAGCGGATGGGAAAGGCAACAGCGCTATTACCGCTGAAGAGCAGAGCTGGAGCGTTTCGGTTGTCGATCCTAATCCGACGCCGGGTACGCGACCTGATCGAGCAGTGTCGCTCGTCGGTCTGGTCTATTTCACGCCAACGCTCAAAGGGCAGATTCTGGACATCGGGCTGGAAAGCGATCGTGGCGATCAGCATCCGGGTCTGCTCATCCTGACCGGTGACACTCCGGGCAGCAAGACGCGCATACTCTATTTCTTCTCACTGGATAACGGTGCTCCGCCACCGGAGAGCGTGGTACGCAAAGCGGTCGCAGATCATAAATAGATGCGAAGCCGGACTGATCTTCGGTGTGAAACGCCCTCGAGCAATTCGAGGGCGTTCAAGTTGATTTATGGGCTAAAATTTGAATATCAGCGATTACGCAGGGCAATATACTCTTCGAGCGAATCCTGCCAGGTGCGCAGGTCGTCTTTTCCCTGCAGTTCGAGCGCGAAATGGCGAAGCACGGAGTAGGCGGGACGGCGGGTGGGAGAGGGCCACTGGCTGGCTGGCATCGGGTGCACGATCACGTTGGGCTTTCCGGCAAGCCGCAACGTCGTCGACGCAAACTCGCACCAGGAGCAGGAGCCGCGATTGGAAATGTGATAGGTGCCATACAAACTCGTGGGTAGCAGTGAGATGATTTTTGCGGCGAGGTCGATCGTGTGCGTTGGGCTTCCGACCTGGTCGCAGACGACATTCAATTCCGTTTTCGTCGCCGCGAGGTCGATCATTTTGCCGGGGAAACTCGGACCGTGAACGCCGAAAAGCCAGGAAGTGCGAGCAATGAAATGCTTTCGGCAGAGCTGTGCGACGAGCCGTTCACCTGCCAGTTTCGAGCCGCCATAATGGCTGAGCGGGTTGGGCGTGTCGAACTCCGTATACGGCTCGGTTTTAGCTCCGTCGAAAATGAAATCGGTGCTGATATAGACGAGCAGGATGTTATGCGCGCCGCATACGGCTGCGACATTCCATGTGCCCTGCGCGTTGAAACGATAGGCTTTGTCCGGGTCACGCTCGCAGCCATCTACGTCGGTATACGCCGCAGTGTGGATGACGGCGTCCGGCTGGTGATGCAGAATCAGAGAGGCGACGTTTTCCGGGTCGGTCATATCGAGCCGTTCCCACGCAGGCACGGTCATGCCCTCTCGTGCTCCGACATCGGTGCGCACGACACTATGCCCCGCCTCTTCCAGCATTCGGCAGAGATCGATTCCCAGCATCCCATTCGCGCCCGTGACCAGTACATGCATCAGCCTCTCCTTGAAAAAATCTTGAAAAAATTATGTTATTCGGTTTTATTAGTGTTACTTGGTTTTATTTGAGCCAGTCGAGCGCGACGCCCGGTTTATCGAAGGCGAACAGCAGCAGAACAGTCGCGAACCAGACCGCGATCGCAATTTGCAGCAGTCGGTCTTTGAGCAGCACCTCATCAGGTGCCCCGCCCCAGCCCTTCTGATAGACCAGATACAGGTAGCGACAGACACTGTAGATGACGATCGGAACCGTGACCCATAGATGGGGATGCGCTCTGGCGGTCTCCGACTCGATGCTGTAGACGGAGTAGCAGACGATCGTCACGCCTGCCACGACATTGATCATCTGGTCGAGGAAAGGCAGCCCGTACTCGTCGAGTATCGCGCGATGCTTGCCTGCGCTGCTCCCGAGCAGAATGAGTTCCTGCCGCCGTTTGCCGAATCCCAGAAAGAGCGCGAGCTGCAGAGAACAGAGCAGCAGCCAGTGCGAGATGCCTACTCCGATCACAAGCCCTCCGGCAACCGTTCGCAGGACGAAGCCGATCGCGATCGCGAATACGTCCAGCAGCACCAGATGCTTCAGAGAGTAGCAGTAGGCGATCTGAAGCAGGAGATAGGCGGCAGCAGCGATACCGAAAGCCGGACGCAGCCAGAAACTGGCGATCAGACTGCCGATACCGAGCGCCAGCATCGCTGCGATTGCCAGCGGAACCGACAGCTCACCGGATGCGATCGGACGCTGACATTTTTTCGGGTGCAGCCTGTCCTGTTCGACATCGAGCAGATCGTTGAGCAGATAGACGGAACCCGTGATTCCGGTAAAGAGTAAGAATGCGAGCACGGCGCGAATCGTCAGTGCGGAGTCCGTGAACTTATTGGCAAAGATCAGCGCTGCAAAAATGAAGAGGTTTTTGGTAGCCTGTTTCGGGCGGATCGCTTTGAGCAGTGCAACTCCGAGACGAATCGGGTTGCGTGAAGCGGGGCCAGCGCTGAATTTTGATTCGGGCGGAACCGGACCCTTTCCTCGCGCTCCCATAGGCTGATCGATTTGTTCGTTCATAAAAATTGTGACAGGCGGCATTCGACAGCAAACAGGAATATGGGTCGGTAAGCGGCATCGGCAGTTGTGTTACGTTATCTGTGATGGTGCGCTGCGATCCGGGCAGCAAGGTCGGTCGTCGAGCGTCCTTCAGTGAACGGAAGCAGGACGATTTTGCCTCCGTGTCTCTCCATGACCGCTGTTTCAGGCATCGTGGCGATATCGTAGTCGCCGCCTTTCGTGTGTATATCCGGCCGGAAGTGTGACAAAAACATCTCGGGCGTCGGCTCGTCGAAGAGCGTCACATAATCGACACAGCCGAGCGCGGCAAGCAGTTCGGCTCGTTCTAATTCTGTGACGAACGGGCGCGTCGGCCCTTTGAGCACCCGTGTGCAGGCATCGGAGTTGATCGCAACGATGAGCAGACTGCCCAGTGCGTTTGCCGCCTGTAGATAACGAATGTGCCCTACATGAAGCAGATCGAATACGCCATTCGTTGTGACAAGGGTTTCGCCCCCGAGACGCCGCCTCTCGATAGTGCGGCTGAGCTGGGGCCAGTTTGTGATTATGTCTCCCATTCATCCTCTCCCATAAATTCTCTCCTATGACTTTATTGTACCAGCAGTTATGCAAGGGCGTGTGTGTTCCCGAAATATTCGCGCGCCAGGTGCGGGTGCATTCACGAATTGTGCCGTCGCGGGGTATGCTAAGACGAATAGTCGTAGGATGAATCGGATGATAGTGGAGGGAGACGAAGGATGCTGCGAGTCGCACTGGTCGGAGCAGGAGGAATGGCAGGGATGCACGCGAGCTGTTACGCCAGCATCGAAGGCGCAGAACTTGTCGGGGTACTCGATACGCGGCAGGAAGCGGCTGACGCGCTGGCCAACAAACACGGGTCAGCAGCGTACACCGATTTTGACAGGATGCTGACGGAGACGAAGCCTGATGTCGTGGATGTCTGCTGCCCAACGCCCTGGCATGCCGATTATGTCTGTCAGGCAGCAGTACGCGCAGCCGAGCTCGGCATTCGCGGTATATCTACCGAGAAGCCGATGGCACGTACGCTCGTGGATTGTCACCGTATGGACGACGCCTGCACAGTCGCTGGCATTCCTCTATTCGTCGCGCAGGTAGTGCGTTTCTTTCCTGAATTTGCGATGGCAAAACGCGGCGTCGATGAGGGAAGGATCGGGAAGCCTGCTGCTGTACGTACACGGCGAGGCGGTCCGATGCCGCGCGGCTGGAACGACTGGTATGGCAGTTACGAACTGAGCGGCGGACTGATCCTCGATCTGATAATCCACGATTTCGACTGGCTGCGCTGGACATTCGGTGAGGTCGAACAGGTCTACGCGCAGAGTTCGCATGGCAGACTGCCGGACTTCGACTATGCACTCGTGACCTTACGCTTCAAGAGCGGGGCAATCGGTCATGTCGAAGGTACCTGGAACGATCCGTCCGGATTCAGCGTCAAATTCGAACTTGCTGGCGACGAAGGGTTGATCGAATACAATATGAACCAGCCGACGGGGGTGCCATTCAAAATGGCAGTTCAGGGTAGAGAAGGTGCGCGAGCCGCCGTGGCGGTCCCTGAAAGCCCGATGAACACCAATCCCTATCAGCTCGAGCTGGAGCATTTTCTCGACTGCCTCGAGCGCGGTGTGACGCCGACTATCACCGCAAAAGATGGCATTGAAGCGGTACGCATCGCGCTTGCCGCGCTCGAATCGATTGAGACGGGGCTTCCGGTGAAGCTATGACACAGGAAGATCGAGATAAAAACGTACCTCGACCCGTCGAAGAGCTCGACCGGTTTAGAAGATACAAATCTGGAACCGATTGTCCGATGTGTCTGAGTATTGCTCCGGGCTCTGCCGAAAATCTGAATGCCAATATCGTTGTGACACTCTCCTCCGGCAATGTGCATTTGCAGGACGATGCCGACTATCGCGGGTACTGCATACTGATCCTTCATCGACATGCAGTTGAAATTCATGAATTGAGTGCAGATGAGCGCACACAATGGATCGAGGACATGGCGCGTATCGGCTCGGCAATCACGGCTGTTTGTCAGCCCGTCAAGCTCAACTATTCGATGCTCGGTAATATGGTGCCTCATCTGCATTGCCATATCATGCCGCGTTATTTTTCAGATCCAGAGTGGGGCGGACCACCGGCTTTCCGCGCGTCGGCAGTTCGCCAGAAACTAGCCAGCGATGAATTCGAACGTATGAAGCTCGCACTGGCCGAAGAGCTCATTTCCCGTGTATAAAAATCAGCTCGTGTCTGCTGTGAACTATTCATCCCTTCTCGAATCTCAGCATAACTCCCCCTCATTTCGAAGCTTCGAGAGAGGCAACAGGGTGAAAATACATAATTTTTCGGGTGAATAGCACAAAATCACGCGAATACTGCGTACGATATAATGAGATTCAAGCATTGCATGGAGCCCATTTTGCCAGACCGTTCATTCAAACTGAATAGTACGCTGATTGTTGCTATGCTGGTCGGGCTGCTCCTCAACCTACCAGGTTGGCAGACGAGCGTGTCGGCACACTGCGCTGACCGTGCCCATAAATACGCCTGCTGTGTTGAAATGAACGTGTGCCACTGTCCGGCGGACGTCGGGCAGCCGGCAAAAAATGCACGACCGCAAGCCATCTGTTCCTGTCCGATCACGCCCGCCGCGCCGCAGCCTCATAGCGCAGCTTTTGCTCCACATATCGAGCAGGGAGCGCTGATACCACAGAAGTGCATTTCTGTCGCGTCTCTACGTTATATCGAGTACGGATTTGTGCTGTCACGCGGCGATACACTGCCGAATGCGCCTGCACCGACGTCCTCTCCACCTCGCGCGCCGCCTTTCCCGGCATGATTCCGTCTGCGAACCCATCGCGGTTCGCAGTTTATGATCATTGCTTTTGGGAAAGGAACCCTTCCAATGTTTGCCGACAACAAAATACATCCCTCGATCATCTGCCTCGCGCTGATGACGATGCTGTTCTTCGCCGCTGCACAGCCAATGAACGCTGCGACTCCAGCACAAGGCGCAGCCGCACCGAACCAGACTGTCCGCACAGTCGGAAATTTCACAATCGAAATGCGCGTACCAGTCGATGGACTCTATGCTGAAGAAGAGACAGACATCGAGTTTCATGTCTCTGACACCACTCAGGACGATCCTGTGCTGGGCGCGGCTCCGATCGTCAATGCGAAGGTCATCGCTTCGATCATGATGCCCGCTATGCCATCGATGCCGCAGCAGGAGCCGAAAATACATCAGGAGGGAGTGCCGGGAGATTATGGCGTCGTCGCCTATTTCCCCCATGGCGGCGACTACCATCTTACCCTGACTGTCACGCCTCCCGGTGCGAAGCCGCTAACAGTCACGTTCCTGTTGAGCGTCGAGGATGCCGCTGCTCGTAAGGGCAAGCCCGCGCAGTACAAACCTTACACGCTGGAGGTCACGCCTTCTGTCCCTCCACAGGCGGGCATTGCGACGACGCTGACAATCATCGTGCGAAGCCGCACCACCGGTCAGCCTGTCACCGAATTCGACACAACGCACACGAAGAAAATTCACTTCATCGTCGTCTCAAAAGACCTGGCGTATTTTTCGCATGAGCATCCCGAACTCGGTGCAGATGGCAGTTGGACGCTCCCGTACACATTCCCGACCAGCGGTGAATATCGGCTTTTTGCAGATACCGCCCCGCACGGCGCGGGGTCGCAGGTCGTGATGCAGCCGATGATTGTCGGAGGAAGCGCGGGCAGCCCCGGTCCGCCTTCCGTAAAACTGGCGCCGACGAGCACAATCGCGCCCACCGATGGCGTTCAGGTGCGAATGCAGACGAACGCCCAAACGCTCACCTCCGGCAAAATGCTGCCGCTCACTTTCGATTTGACGGACGCGCAGACGAATCTGCCTATCACCGATCTCGAGCCCTATCTCGGCGCGATGGCGCACCTGATACTGGTCGAGCAGGACGCGGCGACATTCGTACATTGTCATCCGGATGAAACCGATCCAACGAATGGTCACAAAGGAAGCCTGACTTTCAACGTCAGATTCCCGAAGGCAGGCGTTTACAAAGGCTGGATTCAGTTTCAGCGCGCCGGTAAGGTCTCTACTGCCGCCTTCGTCGTCCGAGCCACTGCGAAAGGCGGTGTAAAATGAATCCGACCTGCAGCACATTTTCACAAAAGAGAGCGTTCACCTTTCTGCTGCTGCTGCTATTTGCGGCAGGTTTATCGATGAAGTCATCCGCACATGAAGATGACGACACGAAGAAACTCCCTCCAACAAAAGCGGGCAAAATGCTCGTGGCGGCGCGACTGGCGATGGATACGGCAAAGAAACATCTCAACGAAAACGGAAGGTACGCCTGCTGCATCAAGGCGAGCTCAGGATCGAAGGTTGCGGGCTGCGATCTTTGTGCGAAGGAGAATGGCTCCTGTCGCTGTGCACAAAGCCTCGCGGAGGGCAAGGGCGTCTGTGGCGAGTGTTATGGCGGCTGGAAAGCGGGCAGGGGGGCAATGCCGGGAATCAAGAAAGCAAGCGTAACTCTGCTGTCCTCCTCACATCAAGGCATGGCGGGAATGCCCGGCACGACAGGAACCACTCCTGAAATGCCTGCCGATCTGACTGCAGCGCGTAAAATGATAAACGATGCCAAGCGTGTGCTCGTAAAGGAGAAACGATTTGCCTGCTGCGTGGGGCATGGAGGCTGTGACGAGTGCGCCTACGAAACTGCCTGCCCGTGCGGACGGCAAGCCGCGCTCGCGGCGAAAGGCAAAGGTATCTGTGGGCAGTGCTACGACGGATGGCAGTCGGGCATCGGGCGTCTCGCAGGACTCACATCGCAGGACATGAAGATGGATATGGACGGTATGACGGGGATGCACGGCGGGATGGAAAAAATGGGCGGCATGGAATCTTACGCCGGAATATCCATGAACCAGAAAGCTTCCGGCACGTCCTGGCAGCCCGCCGCATCACCGATGTACATGCTGATGCGCGATGTCGGGCGCTGGAATCTGATGGGGATGTACAATGTCAACCTGTCCTACGACCGTCAGGAGGGACCGCATGGGGACTATCAGTACAACTCCACGAACTATGCGATGCTGATGGCGACCCGGGTGGTCGGCAAGGATCAGCTCGAACTGAGCGGAATGCTCAGCCTCGAACCGCTGACGGTCACTCCGGGCGGCTATCCGCTTCTGTTCCAATCGGGCGAATCGTATCATGGTAAGCCGCTCGTCGATCGTCAGCATCCGCACGATCTGTTCATGGAGGTCGCGGCACATTATCGTCATGCGCTCAGCAAGGACAGCGGAGTACAGGTCTACCTTGCGCCTTCGGGCGAACCCGCCCTCGGTCCGACTGCCTATATGCACCGCCTGTCCGCGCTCGACAATCCGATGGCTCCGATCGGGCACCACTGGCAGGACAGCACACATATTACGTTCGGCACGGCGACCCTCGGGGCGTGGTCGAAACATTTTCAGTTGGAAAGTTCGATTTTTACGGGACGGGAACCGAACGAACATCGGTTCGATTTCGACCGGATGAAATTCGACTCCTACTCCGCTCGGCTTACCTACAACCCGTCAGCAAACTGGAGTATGCAGACCTCCTACGGTTCGCTGCACAGCCCGGAACAATTGAGACCCGATGAGGCAATACGCCGCACGACTGCTTCTGCGACTTATACGCTTTCGCACAAGAACGGCGGGTTCTGGTCTACGTCACTGATCTGGGGGAGGAACGCCGGAGGCGGACTGATCTCCGACAGCGTAAATCTCGAAAGCGAGCTGAATCTCGCGAATCGAAATACGTTCTTCACGCGTCTGGAGTACGTCCAGAAATCGGGGGATGAACTGAACCTGCTGCCGGGCAGCCGTAAATTCGACACCGGTGCGCTGACGTTCGGGTATATCCGCGACATCACGCCCAACCGGAGCTACCAGACAGGCATCGGTGCGGCGGTCACTTTCTACCCGCACAGCGGTTCGCTCGACTCGACGTACGGCAGTTCGCCGATGGGTTTCTGGCTGTTCGTTCGTATCCGTCCCTCGGCAATGAACCATATGCACTAAGCAGTGCAACACAATAACTTCGTACATTTGGAGATGCGTGTCCGAAGGAAGAAAACAATTTCTTGGCGGAACGCACGCAGCGACGGACTTCAGTCCGTTGTAGCAGGTATCGTTACGA
>Ga0123337_10005520_pt1 | contig 12430 bp, 14 predicted proteins | sample frozenSSSSmetaG_FD_89792 | JGI IMG/M metagenome (GOLD analysis project Ga0123337, IMG submission 89792) | Glacier valley bacterial and archeal communities from Borup Fiord, Nunavut, Canada, to study Microbial Dark Matter (Phase II) -... | ecosystem: Environmental > Aquatic > Freshwater > Ice >...
CTGCAAAATTGAAAATTTCAATCTGGGGACAGGCTTCCAAAAGGTTATTTATCAATATGTTTATTCCTTTGAGCATTGGTATTGTTTTTTGTTTTATACTGCTTTTCAGAGAGCTTGATCTGGTACTCCCCCTTTCTCTTGTTTTTTATGGCATGTCACTGTTTAATGCCGGGAACTACACCCAGAAAAGCATCCGTTCACTGGGAATTATTGAAATGCTGCTCGGTATTTTATGTCTGGTCTTTATGCGTTATCATATACTTTTCTGGACTATTGGATTTGGATTGATGCACGTATTATACGGCACCTATATGTATCTAAAATTTGAAAAACATTAATGCTGGAAGGATTTGACAAAGCGTTTGAAAACAGGATAAGGCTGGGCATGATGTCCATACTGATGGTGAACGAATGGGTTGAATTTATTGAACTGAAAGACTTGCTGGATGTGACTGACGGCAATCTGGCAAGCCATATCTCTTATCTAGAGAAAGTAGAATACATTGAAACACGAAAATCGTTTATCGGTAAAAAACCAAACACCACTTTCAGAGCCAGCAAAACCGGAAAGGATGCATTCAAACAACATTTAAAAGCACTTGAAAAACTGATTAAAAAATAATTTTTTTTGTGTTTTTACTTTGCATTTCAAAGTACTTTCCAAATACCCAAATATATGACAACTGAAAACCACAAGACCCTTAAAAAAATCCGACTCACCATCATAGGTTTTATGCTTATACTGGCCTTGAGCGGTATCAGTGCCATTCCTGTAAGAACTGAGATCAATTTCTTATTAGGTATTATACCACGAGAATGGATGACAGTCAGACAATGGCTGCAACAAATTGCCGAGCAACTCAGTACTTGCGGTGAACCTCTATTATATGGATTTGATTGGCTGGCCTTTGCGCATATTGTTCTCGCCATCAATTTTATTGGTGTATTAAAAGACCCAGTCCGCAATATCTGGATCATCGAATTTGCGATGATCAGCTGTCTACTGATTATTCCTTTTACTTTTATCATGGCTCCTGTCAGAGGCATTCCTTTCTGGTGGCAATTGATTGACTGCAGTTTCGGCGTTTTTGGCCTCATCCCATTATACCTGGTCAGAACCTGGATACAACAATTAGAAAAAAACAATTCATAATATCATGTCTATACTCAATCTCATCAATCAACTGCTCAAACAGCGGCAAGACAGCATCAATAGGATGCTGCACAAAGAAAGTTCCAATATAGAAGTCTTATTGATGTTTCTATTAAGCCTTACCATGTTTGCGGCATTTGGTTTTTTAATCGGCATATCACACAGCGTGCTTCAGGCTATATCTTCTGCTATTAAACTGCCTTTGCTTTTTTATATCACTTCACTGATATGTTTTCCCACCCTGTATTTTTTCTTGTCCTTTCTGGGATCAAAACAAAGCACGCGGCAATTATTTTCTTTTATTGTATTGTGCAATACCTTTATCGCCATGGTGCTGGCAGCATTTGCACCTGTATCTTTCTTTTTCCTGATTACCGGGTACAGCTACAACCTGTTTAAGTTTATCAATACCATTATCTTCAGTGTGGCAGGTTTTACGGGCATTTATCTTTTTTATAGGGAGATACGCAAAATCATAAGGGATATTGCAGTCGAAAACGATGTGTTAAAAACACAAAAAGGCCTTTTATTTTTACGTTTATGGGCCATTATGTTTGCCTTTATCGGTCTACAGCTTTCTTTTACCCTTAGTCCGTATTTTGGCATTCCCGGCCAGAAGTTCATGTTTTTTACCAGCGAAAAGGCCAGTTTCTTTTCTGACATATTCGGAACCATTAGTCGATTACAACCATAATACTTAACATGAAAATACTACATTATTTTAAACTGATTTTGACTCTTGTTTTTGCCCTGCTGTTTTACAAACAGTCGCCGGGGCTGAATACGCTCATATTTTCTTCTTTACTGATTATTTCCCTGATTTGCCTTAAAAACAAACAGAGCAAACACCCCTTTGCCGTTTATCTTTTATTGCTTTTAAGCGCTGCTTCAGTATTTCTCTATGGCAATAGCCTGTCATTGTTTAGCTTTTTTATTTTGTTTATCGTTCTTTCCGGGCAAATGGCCTTTTTAAATGCACCCATGGCCTTTGCCATGATGCCGGGGCTTATCAATACCATCAGCGCCTTTCCTTACCAAGTCGTTAAGTTTATGGGTAAAAAAACACAGGCAGGCAAAGGCCAAATCAGCAGTGATAGAATATTTTTTAAACTTTTAAAATTGTTGTTGATCATGCTGGTGGTATTTGTATTTTTCATGCTTTATCTGCATGCAAGTGCCGGATTTTCGAGGCTTGTGAATACTGTTGATTTTAAATTTCCCAATATATATTTCTGGCTGATATTACTTCTAGGTGCCTTTTGTACCCATGCTATTCTGCACCATGCAGGCAAATCTATTCTGAGGTATTTGATGCCCAAGTCGTCTGAGCATATCGACCCTAAAAAATATCTCGAACACCCTACTTCATCCTCATGGATTTCTATTGGAACAAGTTTATTTATCGCTTTAAATATTTTGAGTATTGTGGTTTTGGTGTCCGACCTTTCTTTTGTACTTTCGGGTACACTTGGCAATCAAAATCCTTCGTTTTATTCTGAAATTGTACACGAAGGTGTGTGGTCGCTTATTATCTCTGTATTGCTGGCCATGGCTCTGCTCTTCATCTTTTTTGAAGGTCGCATCAACTTTATACCCGGTAAACAACGCATCAAACGTTTGGCCTACGCCTGGATTATCTGCAATATCTTTTTGATACTGCTTACATTTTACAAAAACGGATTATACATTCAGGAATTGGGTATGACTTACAAACGCATTGGCGTATGGTATTATCTTCTGGCCTCAGTTATTGGACTGATTATCCTTTATTTGAAAATAGCAAGGGATAAAAACATTCTGTACGCCATAAGAAAAACCGTACCTATTTATCTGTTTATACTTGTCATTTCGAGTTTTATGCCATGGGAAATTGCGGTGACCAATTACAATCTTGCAGAAGCCGAAAAAAAGGGCATTGCGGCAGATCTGGATTATTTAATGCATCTGGACGGCAATAATCTTCATCTTTTAAAAGCTTATGTTGAACGGTCACAAACGAACAGTATAAACTTTTATGACACTTCAGCACTCAATCACCGCATCATAGCCTATCAAAAAAATATCCCTGAGAAAGATTTCAGGAGTCTTGTATGGATTGAAAACCTGAGTCTTGAACATTTAAAACCATAAGTATGGGACTGCGCAATCAATTTATTACATGTATGGCCAGCCATATCTATTTCCCTTTGATCAAAGCCATTTACAAGCCGGCCTACAGCCCTATTTCCTCTGAGGTATTGGAACATTGTCCGGCAGATAGTCTCGGGGCCCATACTTACCTGTTTTTAAAACAAAGGCAAATTGAATTTTTTCATGGTTATGAAGTGCACGACCTGAAGCATGTGGTATTAAATTTTGACACAGATACCCGAGGTGAAATCATGATGCAATATTTTGAACTAGGCAATGGCAACAGTAGTCTGGTGGTATGGATAGTTCTCGTATTTGGCACTTTGCTGATGCCGGAATATCTCAGATTATATCGACAGGCTTACCACCAAGGGCAGCAGTGTCAAAAAATTGATTCGCTGCAATTGGAAAATGAATTACAATCATCATTACTAGCCATCAGAAAGAAATTAAATCTAAAAATCAATCTATCATGAATCATCAAATCATTAAGGTTTTGGCCATAGGCCTATTCATCAATAATCTACTTGGTATTATATCCAATGCCGCTTTAACCGCCTTCACTTGTGCTTTTTATGGCTTAGGTCTCATCGGACTGATATGTTTTATCCTATTCGGCTCCTGGGCTTTTCAAAACAGAGTCAGAACTCGCACTCATTACATAAGCGTTTGCATGCTTAACATCATTTATAACAGTGTGATTTATGCCATGGTGATACATTTTTTGCCAGGTGCCTACCATCAACTATTTCAGTGTTTTTACCCCCATATATTCCCGTTGCTTAATATCATCTTATGCTTAATTCTGCTCGTGACAGCCTGTATCAAAACCCAAACAGAGGGGCAAATAAAAGTGATGACAGACCGTCCGGATCATCCCGTTTATGGCATAGTCCGATTTGGAATTTCATTTATTCTGGCTTTGCTCATTCTGCTGGCTATTATTACCAGTATTATTTTTAGCTCATTATCTTTTATCGATTAAAATTAAAACACAACACTCAAACCCTTTACCCAATATGTCCATTACAAGCAAATCAAAAACATTATCCGTCATCTTGCTTTACAGCATCTCCATGGCTATGCTGGAAGCCGCAGTAGTGATCTATCTGCGCATTATCTTTTTTCCATCACATTTCGACTTACCCACTTCCCCTATCCCTCCTGTCATTATGGGTGCCGAACTGAGTCGCGAACTTGCTACCATTATCATGCTGGTTTGCATTGCTTATTTTGCAGGACATAACAAAGCCAGCAGGTTTGCCTGGTTTTTAATTTCCTTCGCCATCTGGGATATTTTTTATTATGTCTTTTTATATCTGTTTCTCCAATGGCCCTCTTCTATACTTGGATGGGATATCCTATTTCTGATTCCCGTACCTTGGTATAGCCCTGTTTTATCTCCGATTATCGTATCCTTATGTATGATTGTTTTTGCAGCGCTTATCTTATTCGCACAGACAAAGACCTATATTATCCGAACCAATCTGAGAGAAAGACTTATCATGCTGGCCGGTTGTATGGTGATACTGTTTACCTACACATATGATTTTATTCTGTATGCACATAAGATGCATATTAATATCCGCTTTGCATTTACCATGTTCACACCCGAGTCTTATAACTGGGCTTTGTTTGGTATAGGCATCGGATTGACATTAACCGGCGTCGCAAGTTATTACCAAAGAATACTTAAAACGGACTCTGAAATTGTAAAGGCCATGTATTAATTATTTTTTGAACCGCAATCAATCTCTATAACGAAGCTAATTCTTATAGAGATTGATTATAGACTGCTTGAGTTCAATTCATGTCAAAGCTCTCCAAAAACATATCAAGAAAACACCTTATTTCTTTTTGTGTTTTGCTTCAAGGGCACTGTCGAATTTGATCGGGTCAATGTCTGTGCGGGGTGCAATAATTTTTATCTTCGGTTTATTGTAAATGTACCTGTAATACATGAAGGCAGCACCTCCAAAAAACAGGACAAAAAACGACAGAAAAACCAGTATTTTTTTTGTTTGAATATTCATTATATAATCGTTAAAAACTTCTACCTAAACCCATCACCCAGCGCTGTTGAATATATCCCTTATCGTTATACGGTGCAGGATTCAGTAAAAACGGCATATCAAAACGCAGGCTGAAAGGTTTAATCAGATTCCTTTTACCCCACTTATAGATATGCGCTACAGTGCCAATACCCGCATCCATGCGCAGTGGAGATATGACATTATCCGTATTCACAATATTGGAATTATATATTATACCGGCATCTGCAAACAGATAGGCATCAAATCTCAACCAATTCCTGAACAGTTTGGGTTTAAACTTGATGAAACGGTCAAAATCTATTTCCAAACTTCCACTTGCGCCGCCATTGCCTTTGTACAACGAATATTGCAAATTGTCTTTAATCACCGGTGCTAGGTAACCTGCAAAACCTCTTAGGTTAAGACCGCCACCCATTTGAAAATGATTGGTGCTATTGCCATAACCCAACCACTCCTGAGGAATATACCCTCGGGAACGCGTAAATTTACTTTCCAGTAATTGTTCCATATTGGCTCCTGCAAGATTTAACATCACCTCTTCAGGTATTGAATTGCCTTCTATGATCTGACTATAAAATCTGGTATGAATATCCAGTTTACCCAAATGATTGTGGTTAATCACCTCCAGCATCAAACTGCCATAACCATAATCTTTTGTTAAACTGCTGCCCCTTAAAGATGAATTGATTTGCCCGTTTCCATGTTTGTATTTATAACGTCTGTTATAATCAATCAGTATACTGCTATTGATCTTACCTTCCCTGCTCACCGTGCTGGCATAAGGCCAATACACACTTTTATTCTTTGGCATATTAATCACTTTAAAATGCAGATTAATTGTATTCTGCCCAAAAGTCTTGATACAACCCAAATCGTCGTAGAATATACCATCTAACCAACGCGTATCCCAGAAAATAAATGCATCGTGCCCCACAAGATTACTGTATTGTAAGGAATACGAGAAGATATCTCTTTCCTTGGTATTGCTATAATGTTTTTCAGCGCCCAAACCGGTATTATACCACATCGTAAAATCCATTACGTGTTTTACACGTGCATATTCAATATGTGCATTTAAGCCCGCTTTAATGCCATCTACGGCATTAAACCAGACATCAGGTCGCCATGAAAAACTCTGATAATTAAAACTCGGTGGAATTGCTATCCCTTGGTTAAAAACAGTCTTCACCGGCAACCTGTAATCATTTTTCACCATACGGTTGTCTAACCTGTAAATATCTGCCAAACGATTGCTGGTATCAATTTCAATGATCTTTAATTTATGCTCAAGCACTATCGTGTCCTTATACGTTTTATTTAAAAGTCCCCAGCCTTTCCAGGTATTTAGCACTGTTCTGCCTTCTTGTTTGGCAAAATATGTATTTGGTATCAGGTAGTTGTATTGTTTGGCTTGTTTATCTGTCACAGTAAGATCAATCGGCATTTGCATCTCACCTTTTCGTTTCAGTTTTACCGCATAATGGAACTTGCCGTCCTTCAGGTTTTTATTCACCCGTTTATAATTGACAATTTTGTAATCTATACTTTTGGTGGTTTCCATCCACTGGTCAAAAAACCAATTCAAGTCTACCTTGGTATATTCTATAATGGCCTGTCTGAAATCATCCGGATATGGATGCGCAAATTTCCACTTGTTAAAATAGTGCTGCATAGCCTTTAGAAACAAGGTATCACCTAACACATATTGCAAATTATACAACATGGTGGCTGTTTTGTAATATACATGCCTGTATCCGCCTCCATGTCCGAGAGCAGAACTAAAATCATCGCTATGGGTATTCAGTTGTGCATCATTCTTGTTGATGGCGTCATTCAGATAACCATTGTAAACCACGGATTCATCATAAGGGTGTGCATGCATGGCATATCCACTTAATTTTTTTATACTCCACGACGTTAGAAACTGTGTAAAACCCTCGTCCAGCATGGCTCTATAAGTTTCATTATTTCCTATCATGCCAAAAAACCAGTTGTGCCCTACCTCATGCGCTATTACATAACGATGCCCCGGCCAATTGCCTCCGTTTAAGGTAATCATAGGGTATTCCATACCGTCTCTGGCATCAGCCGCCACTATTTTGGGATATCCATACATGCCGAAATCCGTACTATAGGTCTTTACCACATCGGCCACAAAAGCTGAAGTCGGAAACCAATAAGCCGCGTTTTGCTCCTGCGCCAAAGCAATACACCTGATACCGTTCCATACGGTCTCGCCTATCCTGTACGTCGGGTCGGCTGTAAAGGCAAAATCGTGCACATTTTCTGCATGGTAAATCCAGGTTTTTTCACCGTCACGCGGGATGGTGAACTTATATCCCGTTGGCACACGGGTGCCTTTATTGCCACTCATACCTGCATCTTTATAAGGGATAAATACAAGTTTCGAATATTTTTCAATATCAATATTGGCCCTTAGTTCGGCAGGTAAAACTGTTGCTTCATTTTTAAGTTCACCAGTGGCTTCCACGATATAATTTGAAGGAAAAGTCAATTTGACATCGAAAACACCATAATCGCCATAAAACTCTTTACCCAAATGCTGGTCGGTTTCCCAGCCAAACTTGCGATCATACACACAGATGCGCGGATACCAATGCACGCCGTCAAAATGTTTAAAACTATCAATTGTTTTCCCATGCATGACTGTATCGGAGATAAAGGTTTTAAAACGTCTGCGCATGCTACCATTATCCCAGTATGTGCGGAATTTTATTTGAAAAGTGAGCGAAGCGCCCGGCAATAAGGGTGTTTTTAATTTTGCGATTAAAATCGTATTATCAATCGTATACGGCACTATTTCACCGTTAATTTTAAACTCATCCAATAAGGTGCCCATCTTTAGTGCTTCGTATTTACCAAAACTGGTTTCTTCCATATTCACCTCATTCAGTGCATGGGCGTAACTGCCGGGTTGAAAAGCGTTCTGGTATAAATGAAAATAAACTGTAGTGAGCGCATCCGGACTGTTATTGTAATATACCAGCGTTTCCTCACCTGTTATTTCATCCTTTACATCATCAATTCTGGCATTGATGGTGTAATGTACATCCTGTTGCCAATATGCCGCATTCGGTTTTCGGTTTTTCCAATAGTCCTTGTATGTAAATACCTGGGCATTCAGGAATAGCGGCAAGAGATTCAACAACAGTATAATTCTTTTCATAAAATAAGGTTAAAGATGCGAAATTATGAAAAAACGAGGAAGAATGGACGATTTCAGAACAATTTTATCTGACTGAATACCTGTAAGCCATGCGCCGTTTCCGGTCATGCACTGCAGCCGGCATCTCAATTAAGTTAAGCGTTAATTGGTTATTGGTTAATCGTGGGCTTGTTCTCCGATAAAAACAGTAAATATCACCTAAGATTTATTAACCTGAAAGACTTGAAGTCTAACTCAGTGCCAGAAGGCGGTGTAATTCCAAACGGGTCATATCTTCGTTAAACCGTCCACAATATTCTGATGTGGTGGTATGACTGCTATCATCTTTAATACCGCGACTGGCAACGCACAAATGTTTGGCATTGATAATCACCGCTACATTTTCTGTTCCAAGAATGCGTTTGAGCTCTGCCGAAATCTGCATGGTCATACGTTCCTGTACTTGTGGGCGTTTGGCAAAATACTCCACCACCCTATTAAGTTTAGACAATCCTATGACCTTTCCATTGGGAATATACGCTACATGTGCTTTTCCAAAAAACGGAACAAAATGATGCTCACAATGGGTATAAAACTGAATGTCTTTTTCAATCAACATTTCAGCATACCTGAACTTATTTTTAAAATGTGAGGCTTCAGGTTTATTTGTAGGATTTAGTCCCCAGAACATTTCTTTGACATACATCTTTGCTACCCTTTTAGGGGTACCTTTCAGACTATCATCTTCCAAATCCAGTCCAAGGGTTTCCATGATGGCCTTAAAATGACCTTGTATAATGTCAATTTTTTTATCGTCACTCAATTCAAATGCATCCGCACGCATGGGTGTGTCCGTATGGGTGAAATCGTGATCGTATTCGTGATCTTCCAGTGCTTTATTTTCCATCAAATTCAACATAATTATTTTCTGTTTCGTATAACCTTACTGACAATTCCAGATTGTCCTCTATTTTTTTTCTCAATGACTGCCAAATCACTATGGCCATGTTTTCTGCCGTTGGATTCAGCGTCTTAAACTCCACTGTATCGAGATTCAGGTTCCTGTGGTCAAATTTATCCTGTACCTCCGACTTGATCACATCCTTGAGAATTTTTGTGTCCATCACATAACCGGTCTCCGGATTAATTTCGCCTTTCACCATCACCTCCAGCAGGTAATTATGACCATGAAAACTCGGGTTGTTGCACAAACCAAATAATTCAAGATTTCTTTCATCACTTAATTCTGGATTGTGTAAACGGTGGGCGGAATTAAAATGAGCTTTGCGGAAAACGGAAACTTTCATGTGATGTTGTAAATAACTGATGAATGGGGTAAATAGTTTTGAAAGAGACAAATTTAATTAAAAGACTGCAATATTCATATCACTTATATTTATACCATAATCCTACTTCAACAAACCCAAAACCCTTGGCATCATAGATTTATTTTGTATAAGATTAGTTCCACAATAATATTGAGTCAATATTACGTTAATGTTTTAAAAAAGAATGAATTATACTTATATTGTCATAGAATTATCCTATAAGAGATACATATTCTGTTTAATACCTGCCTGATTTTACATGGCAATTTATTGACTTAAATGTAAAACAATCAGCGTTTTAAACCAATAAATACTGTCGCTTATACTCAATAAATGAAATCACAATACCTTATAAATGAATGTAAAAGAAATTTAATTTCCATTTCCGTTTAATAAAAAACAAGTAATTATTAAACAGAATGATATTTACCTTTCAACGGAAAGAATCACCTTTGCATCACTAAATTTATTCATCCAATGTACAACGCTACAAGTAACATATTCGGCTCACTGATTAAACAGGAAATGCCGGCCCTCAAAACCTTAGCCATGCAGTTGACCAAAAACCAAGATGACGCCAAAGATCTGGTTCAGGAAACTTTATTAAAGGCTCTCAGATATCAAAGTAAATTCTCTGAAGGCACTAATCTGAAAGGATGGTTGTTTACCATTCTGAAAAACAGTTTTATCAATCAATACAGGCGTATGGCCAAACGCAAAACCTTTATTGATACCACTGAAAACACTTATTTTCTGGATTTACCTTCGCACAAATCAGAAAATCAAGCCGAGCTTACCTTTATCAGAAAAGACCTTCAGAAAGCCATTGGGGAGTTATCGGCTGACCTGAGAGTTTTATTTATGTTGAATCTTGAAGGATTTAAGTATCATGAAATTGCCGAAGAACTGAACATTCCCATAGGAACTGTAAAAACCCGTATATTTGTAGCCCGAAGAATTCTCCGCAAAAAACTAGCTGTTTATGGAGCAGAATTCGGTTACACTAAACAGGCAAATGAATAGTCTTTATATTTGGATTAACATCGGCACGATACTTTTTCCGCTCTTATTTTCGTTTAATAAAAGGGTGCATTTTTATAAAAAATGGCCCGCTTTATTTCCGTCCATTATCCTTACAGGTTTATTATTTCTATTGTGGGACCAATGGTTTACAGAAATGAATATATGGGGATTTAATGCTAAATATCTTCTTGGTTATTATATCTACGACATTCCTGTTGAGGAAATCATGTTTTTCATCACCGTGCCTTATGCCTGCGTATTCCTATATGAATCTATACGCACCCTGATGAAACAAAACGAGACCTTTGAGGAACTTTACAGATGGTTTTCTTTCCTGTTTTTTGGCGTTGCCTGCACACTCTTGTACTGGTATAACGATAGACTGTATACGGCCATCACTTGTCTTCTGCTCACATTGATTTTGGGTACACATCTGACAGTCATCAGGAGAAGGTATATGAGTTGGTTTTATTTCGCTTATCTGGTATCGCTTATTCCGATGTTAATCGTCAATGGATTGTTAACCTCCAAGCCGGTTGTATTTTATAATGACTTAGGAAACATGCATCTGCGCCTCGGTACTATCCCGGTTGAAGATTTTCTCTATAACATGGCGATGCTGGCCATCTGCATCGGTTTATATGAATGGTTTAACCGTTTAGGTCTTCGATACCGGTTACGCCACCAGAAACAATCATCTTAAACACTTCCGTCGGGTTGGCATTTAATGGCTTGATTTTTTCGTTTTTCACAAAATACAAATCGCCCACAAATCCATAGGATTTAGGAAAATAAACGGCTGAAAAACCGGGAAGTCCAATATTGGTTAAATCATTTCTGGTAATAAATCCTGCCTTATAAATGCCATCGCCTCCTAGTTCCACCATCACAGGTTTTGAAAACTTTTTCTTTTCTCCTACAAAAGCTTCCATGATATCCTTGACGGATGAATACAAGAATTTAATACCCGGTGTTTTTTCCAGCCAGCGATCAAATATCTCGATAAACGGTTTGACGATATAACTTGAACCTACCCATCCAACAAATAAGATAATTGAAATAATAATCAAAATACCTAAGCCGGGAATATGGTCTTTGCCGTAAAACCAGGCATTCGGATAATTTTCGTTTCCGAGGAAACTGTCCAGGAGATTAAAAATCCACACAATAATGGCTATGGTGGCCGCTAAAGGGATACTAATCAGCAAACCTCTGAAAAAGTAGTTGAGTAATCTGTTCAGGAGTTTTTGCCTCCTGTATTCCGTGTTAAATTTGTTCATTGTATTTTAATAAATCCTGTCCGATATCTTTCCTGTAATATTTATGTTTAAACATCACCTTTTCTGCATTTTTCATACTGATGTTGATGGCATCCCTTATGTTTTTACCTGTGGAGGTAATGGCCAGAACTCTGCCGCCATTGCTCAGTATTTTGCCGTTTTCAAACTTTGTTCCTGCGTGGTATAAGACCGAATCTGTTACTTGATCCAAATTGGTCATTTCAAAGCCTTTTTCAAACTGCTCGGGATATCCTCCCGAAACCAGAAATACGGCAACCGCTGTATCCGGATTGACC
>Ga0123337_10005525_pt1 | contig 12419 bp, 15 predicted proteins | sample frozenSSSSmetaG_FD_89792 | JGI IMG/M metagenome (GOLD analysis project Ga0123337, IMG submission 89792) | Glacier valley bacterial and archeal communities from Borup Fiord, Nunavut, Canada, to study Microbial Dark Matter (Phase II) -... | ecosystem: Environmental > Aquatic > Freshwater > Ice >...
AATCGCTGAGATTATGTTACGCGATGTGGCTAGTCGGTTAGTGGAAAGAGGCATCACTCTCGAAGTTAGCGATAGCTTCAAAGAACGTGTGGTACAAGAAGGCTATAACCCCAGCTACGGTGCGAGACCGTTACGTCGGGCAATTATGCGCCTGTTAGAGGATTCACTCGCTGAAGCGATGTTGTCAGGTCAGATCAAAGATGGTGATAGTGCGATCGTTGATGTTGATGACGACGGTCAGGTGAGAGTCAGCAAGTTGGAAAAACGCGATTTAGTACTCTCCAGCGTTAGTTAAGATTTAGCATTGTGTCCCCTGGTAGTAATACCAGGGGATTTTTTTATGTCACCATAAAAATCGCCTCGAATTATGCATTTATTAGGCATGAAAAATTAGCTGCTCACTAATAAAATAAATTAGAAGCCTCATCATTATTGCTTTAATTCTAGTATAATGAGTAGAAAACCAAAAGCAGGTGTAATTGCTATGCAAGCTATTTTCTGGAGTATGGAAGAAGTTGCATTAAGAGCCAAGCAGTTGTACGAAAAGGATATTCGTCAACAAGTTGAGTTTGGCGATAATATTGGTAAAATGATTGTGATTGATGCCGAAAGTGGTGAATACGGAATTGATTCCAGTGGTGTAAAGACAGCATTATATTTAAAGCAGAAAAATCCAAATGCTAGATTATTTACTATCCGCATTGGCTATGACGTTGCTGTAACCTTTGGTGGCGCAATTGAACGAACTGTTAAATGATTTACGGTAAAGTAATTGATGGTAGGGCAATAATTCCAGTAGTTTTCCGCTAGAATAATAGATATTTTGAGTTGAGGTTGCGACCGCAATGGTCATACAAATGATGGTGCAGCCCTCTTCTTGGGTTGAAACTGGAATCGAAATACAAATTGTTCGGGGACTGAATCTTTTTAAGTTCAATGATGAGCTACAAGATCGGCTTGAAGTTCTTCTTTATCGTCACAAAGAAAACACCATCACGGAAGCTGAAGCCGCTGAACTAGCAGGCATCACCGAACTCGATCGAATTTTCACACTCATGAATGCCCGTATTATTGCTGAATCATGACCATTAGCAATGCTATTCGGAAGCATGTTCGCCAACGTGCAAATCTTCTCTGTGAATATTGCCACTCCTCGGAAGAAAGCAGTACTGGACGCTTTACGCTCGATCACCTGATTCCTCGATCACTTGGCGGAGGCGATCACTTAGATAATCTTGCGCTTGCCTGTACGCGCTGTAATGGTCGCCGCTATAACTTTACGAATGGCACTGACCCAAATACCCAAACTATTGTTCGCCTCTTCAATCCTCGGCAAGACGACTGGTCAGATCACTTCATCTGGAGTCAGGATGGACAACGCATTGGTGCAATCAGTTTGATCGGACGTGCAACACTACATCGATTGGATATGAATGATGACTGGCATGATGATGGTTCTATTGTTCGTGCCCGTCGGCTTTGGATTCGGGGTGGATGGCACCCGCCAAGTCAAGATCCTCAACTGCAATAATGAACTAGCATCAATGGGTTGAACGGTTCCCCGATGAACCGGAGTGCTTTAATAACTTGCTGTTTAGTGGGTTGGATGTCCGATTTGTGAGAGCAATAACAAAACCAGTATCAGCTATGACTGTTTCCATGTCCATCCAGAGGTCTGATTGGTTACTTCCTCAAGGATCTCTCTTCTGATCGGGTGGCAAGATCAGGAGAGCCTGAAAATAGACCAATCAGGGGATCTTCTTCAAGCGAAGGGGTGGGTTGTTCTGTTGATTCGACGGATTGATAAACTAAAACAACATCAATTTCTTGATTAGCAAGCTGTTCAGGAAGTTGAAGTTTAAGATTGCCATCAAATCTAACTCGCGATCGCACTCGAATTGTTTGCATCTTGAATCTCCTTTTTCTTAAATTTTACGCTCGTAGGTCAAAATGCGCCATACTGTCACCCGACAGACTTGTCTACCTATCCCCTAAGTGACCAACTAAATAAAGAGCATAAATATTCATAAACAAGAACTTAATTTAACTAGTTTTATACTTAGCTCCTTTCTCCATCGCTCTTTGATTCGGCTTGTTACCTGCTTGCTTTTCGACTTTTTCCCAATCTACCTGCTCCAACACACTATCTAATACGTCGGAAATATTACAGTGCTGCTCATACGCAATTCTTCTGAGAATTTCGTGATGTTCGGGCTGGATATATACAGGCTTTCTCTGTGTTTGCGCCATTGTCTGCACTCTGGGTATGTTCAATCTACAGTATAACTTAGCTGCATAGCTCTATTGACAAAACGCTAATTAGCTACTTAAATAGAGAAGTGAACACAATAAAAACCTATAGGGGTTTTCAGTCATGGATTACAACCAAATAGAGGAACTGGTTAGTGCTCTGGAATCGCTAGGCTTAAAGAATCAGGTCATACCGGAAATAGACAATGATTGGAATAAGCAAGGGGATATAGACTTTACTGGGGAGGCTCACGACAAGTTTTGCCAGGACTCGGAATTGTTAATGTCTGTGATGAAAGTGTTTTTGGAGTACCGTAAAAAATACAATCGCATTTTCGTGAGATTTTCGGTCTATCTACCAGAAGAAGAATAAAGTAGCTCTACTGGGATTATGGTGATAGTATCTTCACCGTAATCCCAGCCGAGATGAGAAAGTTGCCATGAAACAAAAAATAGTTGCGCTGTTTTCAGGCTGCGGAGGTTTAGACTTAGGCTTCCGGAAAGCTGGCTTTGATGTCGTATGGGCAAATGAGTACGATAAAGACATTTGGGAGACTTACGAGAAAAATCATTTAGACACGGTTCTTGACAAGCGAGACATTCGAGAGATTTCTTCGGGTGAAATTCCCGATTGTGTAGGGATTATTGGCGGACCTCCCTGTCAAAGTTGGAGTGAAGCAGGTACTCAACGCGGAATTAATGACGATCGCGGGAAGTTATTTTTAGAATATGTCCGAATTCTTAAAGATAAACAACCTTTATTTTTCCTGGCGGAGAATGTATCGGGAATGCTACATAAAAAGCACCAAGGAGCATTGGATAATATCATTGCTGCATTTGAAGAAGCTGGCTATGTCATCTCTTACCAGTTGTTAAACGCGATGCACTATAGTGTTCCTCAAGAAAGAAAACGTGTCATTTTTATCGGTTATCGCGTGGATTTGCAAAACAACTTTAATTTTGGATCACTGAAAAAATCTTTTAGTATACCTACTTTATATGATGCAATTTGGGATATACACAATTTAGCAATTCCGGGAAGAGAAACTAATAAAACTAATGGTGAATCATGTCACATTCCCAACCATGAATATATGATTGGTGGTTTTTCGAGTATGTATATGTCACGTAACCGAGTCCGGGCGTGGAATGAGCCATCTTTCACAATTCAAGCTGGTGGTCGTCATGCACCAATACATCCTCAGGCAAATAAGATGATTCATGTCGGAAAAGATGAATGTATTTTTGACCCAAACTCGCCACAGCCCTATAGAAGGTTGTCAGTTAGAGAATGTGCAAAAATTCAAACATTTCCTGATGATTTTATTTTTCATTACAAGAACATAGCAGACGGATACAAAATGATTGGCAATGCTGTTCCTGTTAACTTTAGCTATGCTTTAGCACAAGCAATTATGACAAATTTATTTGCTAATAAACAATCCGAGATTCAACAATTTGCTCAAAAAGTTAAGGCTACTCAATTGAGTTTAACATTTAATTAAGCGGCGGTAGAAATACTATTTCTGTTTCCGGGGAATTATAATATTATATTTTTGTTCCAAAGTATTGAGAATCTGATTGTGATTAAGCCTGTTAGGCTCTACTTGTGTAAATTTCCCTAACTCCATTAAACTACTTAATGTCATGATTGTTAGCGGATTTTCCAGAGGTTTAAAAGGTTCAAACTTTGTGTAGACATTTTTACCTCGATTACTCCCTTCTGTCATGGGATTAACTGGTCTACAAATTATTTTAATATTTTCTCCTTGTTCAGCAATAGCTTGAAGGTTAATTGGTGATAATTTGTCAATAAAATCACTAATATTTGCTGGAGAAGAGTCAGAAATATATAAACAATTTGCAACACCATCTCCCTGTCCTGCACCGGCAATAATCTTAATCAGTTCGTCTGTACTATCAAAGATATTGAGAAAAGGAATGAAAGTGTTACCTGTCCTTTTGCCAAAACTAATGCTTACACCCACAAATATATTTGCATTTGGATTATCTGCCCATTGATTTGCCCATTCTGTAACTTTATCTGTCATTTTTGCAAAAGCATCATTTCCAAATTCATTGAGGAACCTTTCGTGACCGTACCAATTACCGTAATAGTCGGCATTACTAAGTTTTACTGATATTTTCAGAGGGGGTGATTTTTGAAAAGTAATTAAAATATCTGTTTTCTTCATGGGACTTTTAGTTCCAGTAGTTTTTGAACTAATAATTAAGTCTCCTGATATAATTTTTAAATCTGTCATCCAGTTAGGTAAGGTTACTGGTAGATAATCTCCAGGTATTGCTACTTGGGCAATAGAATTTTCAAATTCACTTGCATTTGTCATTATTGTTTTTCCGAATTACAAGTTAAATACATGATTTTCTTGTCTAATGTATTGTTGCGCTACACAACTTTATTTGTATCAACTCACTTACCAGATCAAGCTATATTTCAAAACTAACCCAACAATAAAGCCAATAATCACCCCAGAAGTGTGTCCAACAAAACTAATTTGGGGAGTGTTCAGGTCAAAAACAGCTTGCAAGGCGATAATGAAAGAGATCGCACGTAATTGTTTAGCCGCAATCTTGGCTTTTGTTCTTTGCCAGTCAATTAAAAGAATCGCTGCAAAACTGCCAACCAGACCCATAATGCATCCTGATGCACCAACAGCAAAGTCAGTTTTCACGTATCCGATTACGGACAAGTAGGTAACTGCCAGCATCGAGCCGATACCAGTGGTAAAATAGAGCAGTAGATATCGCGGTACTCCTAAGCTCAATTCCACTAAACGACCGAATAAAAAAAGAGCATACATATTCATAAATAAGTGCAAAAACCCAAAGTGTAAAAAGGTACCAGTTAACAGTCGCCACCACTCTCCCGCAACAACTTTTTCGGGAATTAATGCACCTAATTTAATTAAAGTAAGACTATTTGTACTGCCTCCAGACTTCACTTCTAAGGCGAATGCTAGTAGATTCAAAGCAATGATAAAATATGTTGCAATTGGTTGACGTGATGATTTACGTCTATATCTTGCCTCATGTTCTGCTTCTGTGCAGACGCGGTAGAGAATCTGTTGCGATTTATCGCTGAGTGTTTCCGCTATTAGAACCGGGTGGGATAAACGCCTTTTAACTGAACTGACAAGGCGCATGTCACTGTTTTCAGGAATTGTTAAAAGTAGCTCTTGTGCTGCTATCTGATAACCTTGTGCTTGGTCGGTGGTGGCAAGCCAGAAATTTTTGATTGCTGGAGAATATGCGGAGAGGGATGTATTAAATAAGGTTACGACCTGTTCTTTTTGACCGCAAAATGCCAACACATACATTCGCACTAAGTTGCGTGTTATGATATTAGGATTTTTTTCAAGTCGAGATTCATAGCGTTCCCAGGCTGCAAGTAAACCATTTAAATCGCTTGTTTCTCCCAGCGATCGCAAGTAACACAGTAGTAAATCAAAATCTTGCTGCAATACACTTTCGGGTATAGTCTGTATCCACATCAACAAATCTTCCCAACGCGCCTCTAGTTGGTATATCGTCGCTACAGCTAATCGACCAGATGTGGTTTTAACACTTTGGTAGCGGTGAAGAATCGCCGTAGCTTCAGCTAACTCTCCCCGCTGACCCATAAACAGCGCCCGTAAAAACTCTGGTTGAGTACGCCAGCCATCAGCCGGATGCAACCAAGAGACAAATCTCGCAACTTTGCTAGCTTGACCAAAACGTTGTTGGGCGACAAGTTGATTAACTCTCCGATTGCCAAGATTCGGTAAGACAATGAAAATTGCCCACAAACAGCCACCAATCAGACCAGCGACTGCGGGAGTATAGTAAAACATGGCTGCGGTTGCAACCAAGATAGCGGCTGAGACAAAAATCCAGCCTCGGTGATTGTTAACAGAAATGCGAACTGCTAAAATCATGGTTGAAAGGCATGATAGGCAAACTATCCAGAGCAGTAAATTGTTGAGATCCATTTATGTGACACAAAGGTTGTAGAGCAGTTACTACCATAATTCCCTAATCAGGTATTGTATATGACATATACAGTGAACCTAAGGGAATGTAATTAAGTAGATAGGTGGAGGAAAATCCCCTATAATTGAGGTCATATCACCATTATCAATCGCGAAAACTTGGAAGCTACAGCTTGCGAGTGTTATCGGGTAGTGAAACACCAGTATAAACCCTTACTTATCAACAACTAGTGACTAGGAAAGAGAAATAGTTGCTCAATTTGGGTCTTATGTCGGAAGGCATACAGAAATCGACTATTGGCATGACTTATGTTAGTCAAAGAGAATTCAGGTCTAGATGAATTTTTAGAAGTTCAGGGTAGTCTCATAGGAGTTTTAAGATGTTCAATGCCAATATTGTGGCTACAGTATCTAACGACGAGCAGCAAAAGAATTTAGCATCACTTTGGGGTAGTGCTTGGCAAAAGCTGACACCTAAACAACAACAATTAGTCACGGAAATTTTTAGCAAGCATCCCAAAAGATCTACTTATGTGGGTGGCTAATTCTGATAATTTTTCCTGTCTATCAGTTGACTGATGACTCCGGGGCGCTGTTGTTTTGTTGAATCGTTACTACCTCCGGAGCATCTACAGCAAAGTCCGGATCTTGCCAACCATCGGCGGCATCTTTGATGAAACCAGCCAAAGGTACTGCAAGTAATAATCCTAAGAGACCACCAACTGATGTACCAATTAGTAAAGAAATTAACACCCAAATCGGTCTCAATCCAGTAAATCTGCCTAAAAGTCTGGGGGCGATTATTTGATCTATTATCTGGTCAATAGCAGTTGCGATCGCTAAAATTTTCACTCCCAACCAAAAATCATGGGAAGCGACGAGTAGGGCGATTGTCCCCAGACTGATCACATCACCAAAGGGAATCAACGCCATAATCCCAATTGTCAAACCGAATAATAAACCAAACTTAACTTTTAAAGCCAAAAACATCGTCGTCATGGCGCAGCCAACAAGGAATGACAAGACGATTTGACCAATTAAGTAATTTTGAAAGTTACTTTGCAGAGAATTCTTGACTTTCGCCGTCAAGGTAGATGGTAACTTTTGGAAAATACCCTGCCAAATCCGTTCTCCATCTGACAAAATATAAAAAGTGAAGACTACGGTCACTAAGAGTTCGGAAATACTATCGATCGCGCTGAGTACGATACTAAAAAATTTTTTGGCGAAAGACTGTAATTCTGTGGGGAAGCGATCAATTAATTGAGTCACCATCTGCGTCAAATTAACTGGCAATCCGTGATTCAAAGCCCAATCATTCACCAACTTAATCTTTTCATTACCCGAATCCAGCCATTGCGGCAGGACTTTCGCCATTTCCTGAAACTGGGTAAGCAGCATTGGAACTAAAATAGTCCCTAAAATCACCAAAATTACCAACGTAGGCAGAAAAACCAGCGCCACAGCTGAGTCACGCTTCATACCACGTTCCTGCACAAACCGAACAGGATAATTTAAGATAAATGCCAACAAAGTCGCTAGCACAAGAATAGTAATTAGGGATTGAAAGTACTGAAAAATTTTCACCAATAGCCAGATATTGAGAAATCCCAGTGGGAATAGCAAGGTTATAACCAACCATTGCAGTAGTTTCGGGAGTGAATTCATTTTTCAGTGCTGAACTAACGACTAATTACCGAAAATTGTTCTTCACTAATTCTACCTGCTTGATACAGTGTTTCTGTAATTTCGGAAATAGTTAAAACGGCATGAGGCTGATAACCATTGTCTCTTAACCGATCTTTCACCCCGCCTTCGTGATCGATAAATACGACAATATCGTTCACCTTTAACCCAGCCGATTTGATTTTTTCGGCTCCTTCCATTACACTTTTACCACTGATGAGAATGTCATCCACCACCACAATGGTTTCCCCTGGATGAAAATCCCCCTCAATTAATCTCCGTGTACCGTGTGCTTTTACTTCCTTGCGGGGGAAAATCATCGGACAATTGAGACGTAAAGCTAAGCCGGTAGCAGTTGGCAAAGAACCATAGGGAATACCTGATATTCTATCAAAGCTAAGCTGCTGGAGAATCCTCTCGTAGGTAGAGAGAATTTGCATAAAAATTTGGGGATTAGAAATGATTTTACGTAAGTCAACATAGTAAGGAAATGTCTCGCCGTTGGCTTGAACAAAATCGCCAAAGATAATGCAACCAATGTCATAAAGTTGCAAAATTAGGTCAAAGTGAGGGTGTTGTTCTAATAAACACACATCAGGCAACCATACGGAACAGGCGCTTGCTTGTTGAATAATTTCGGTTCTGACTTGATTAATTTCGTCGCGCAGAGATTTGACTTGTTGAGATGGTTGACTCAACATATCTTGAGGTACTGGGATGAGTAGACCATCACCACTAGTATTCAAGCCAGCAGCTACAATGGGTTTAATTTGGCTACCCTCCGCCCAAATGCTTCGCGCCATAATCGTGCGTTCCGGGGCGGCGGCGCGAATCCGGGCTAAGGTTTCTGACCCAGTTGTACCAACTTCTAAACCTAATTGTTCTGGCGTCCCCCAGTTTTTGGCTTCCTTAACAACTTGCAAATACAGCGGTGATTCTGGGGTGGGATATTGCTGTAAGCTAACTGCGGCGGGATTAGAGGTACAACATAAAATAAATACACCTTTATTTGGGTAAACCAAAAATGGTGCGACAAGATCTTGTCCGGCAAAAGGATTTAATGTAATTGCATCTACCTGCCATTCGGTAAATACAGTTTTGGCGAACACCGTACTGGTGTTTAAATCGCTATGTTTAGCATCTAATATAATTGGGATGTGGGTGGGGATTGCGGCTAATGTTTTGTATAGTAGTTCTAATCCGGGCACACCCAACGCTTGATAAAATCCCAGGGTTGGCTTGTAGGCACAGACGAGATCGGCAGTTTGGTCAATGATAAATTGCAACCAGTCCCACAAACCAACAACGATATCAGTTGATTGATAACGTTGTGGCATCATTTCCGGGTTAGGATCTAGCCCGACAAATAGCAAACTGTGATTGCTCGCGATCGCCCGATTTAATTTATCAGCAAAATTCATGACTTTTCTCAGCCTGTGCCTTTGACTCACTCTACCAGAACATGGAATCTGTAAGTTCGTCACCACCAGCACTCTTAGCTAACCGAGAATGAAGAATCACAAACCCAATCACAATCGGCACCGTGGCAAAGTGAACAATGCGTAACGCTTGCCAACTCCCAAACAAATCGACTATCCAAGAAAATTGCGCCGGTTTATACATGCCAATCCCGGACAACAAGGCAAGCAGTAAGAAGGGAATAATACTTGTATAGACAATCCGATGCCAAGCGTAAACGATGCGCTGGGGGTTTTGAGTTTTTTGCAGGGCGACCAAGTCATTTTTACCAACAAATCGATGTTGCCAGCGCTTGGTGAAGAATACGTATAACCCATACCATAAAAGATTCAGCGAGAATGCCCACATCGCCGCAAAATGCCAATGTCTACCGCCAGCTAGCCAACCGCCAAGGGCAAAAATTGACGGCATCGGCAAACCTCCACGTCCGCCAAAAACTGGGTTAGCGTTGTAGATTTGTAAGCCACTGGTCAGCATCAGAAACACACTAATGATGTTAATCCAGTGAAAAACTTTTGCCCCCATTGTTTGGGTGGGGTACTTCTTCTTTTTCCGAGGAACAATAGCGGTCATATTTGTCAATAGGGGGAGTCTTTAATTATACTTTCTTCCGCGCCACTCGCGAGGAGTACGGAAGGCAGATAAGAAAATTCGCAGCACAGCGATGGGGTCAGCTAACGGCGATAGCCAGAATAACCAACCACCATTGGCGCTTGACAGGTCGTAGGAGGGGGCGATCGCGAGCATCATGCCAGAGCGAATCGTGAACAGAAAGGCATTTAGCCCGAGGACGAAGATTGCGGGGGAGGGGGTGAGTGGGGGAAGGGGAGATAAGGCGTAGCTGATTAAAACTAGTAATGGTAGAGCTTGTACGGCAAAGAGTAACCATAAATCTGCCCAAAGTTGTGAGCGGGTGGATGCATCTTTGAGGTCTAGCGATCGCCCCCACTCCTTCCATGTTTCATAGGCTCCTTCATACATCCGCACTTTCAGCACTTTTGCCCCATCCAAAAACCCGACTTTGAAACCTTGTGCTGCAATCTGCCGCGCCAATGTCACATCGTCACAAAACGAACCTTTAGCACTCGTGTAACCACTAACCTTAGCCAAAACAGACCGACGGCAGAGAAAGCACTGCCCGTTTGCCATTACTCGTTCTGGCTGTTGAGTGTTGACACCTGCCGGATCGAAGCGGTAAAGGAGGGTCATTAATAGTGCCGGTTGTAGCCAGCATTCTCCCGGATATTGGAGGATAAATTGGGGAGATAGAGAAACAAGGTCGTATTTTTGCGCTTCGGCAACCTGAACTAAACTCGCAACCAAACCAGGATGCGGCTCGGTATCAGCATCGATACCCAAAAACCACTCACTCTCCTGAGCACTTTCTAAAAAGCCGTTATGCAAAGCCCAAGGACGCCCTACCCAGCCAGTGGGTAAAGGGTCATCCTGAAACAAGCGAAAACGCGGATCGTGTTGTTGGGCTGCTTTTACCAAGTCAGGAGTACCATCGGTAGAATGGCTATCAACAACAATAATTTCCCTAACTTCATAACTTTGCCGACTTAACCCAGCCAAAACTGGACTAATGCGTTCTGCTTCATTCAAGGTCGGAACCACCACACTGACAGCACCAAAAATCTGTGGTGTCGGTGCTTGAGGTTCAATAGGAGAAAGGCGGCTAGGTCCTTTCACCAGCCGCGACAGTAAAACTGCCGTTGCTGGGATTTGGATGACTAGCAACGCCAGTGAAATTACGTCAATTGTCAAATCGGTCACAGTGCTACTTATCCGCTTACTTTAAGGCAACTTTGACAGCAGCGACAGGAACTTCTTTGGTTGTAAGGATGGCTTCTGCCTGAGAGTTGCGCCACAATGCTAGCGCCGGGATCACACCGAGGGTGAAAGCGAGCATTACCGGAATCGGGAATCCAGATCCTAAGCTGAGTCCGGCGGCGAAAACAAAGTTACTCAGATAAACAACTAAAGGTACATTGAGTTGCTGACGCTGTAATTTAATCGGTGTATTTCCCCACAAAAGAGCCGCCACAGAAATAAACAGGAAGCTGGTGCCATACCAACCGGCATAGTTTCCGTAGGGTGTACCAAAAAATGCTCCTGGCTGTGCCCAAGACCAAAAGGCGATGATACTTTGGCTCATCGCTGGTTCTAAAGCAAAGTCCCAGCAAGTGAAGAGGAGTGCCCCCAAAGCTACAGCGCCAAAATGGCGGAGAAATGTTGGCTTCTGCGCCACATTCAACCCCGACCGGGCGAGTAGATAGGCAGATAGCCCAACATAAAACCAAGATAGAGGAATGGTAAAGGGAACTAGTCCAGCAATTTTATAACCCAAACCACTCAAGTAGCTATAATCACCAAAGGGGAAGCCCGTGCTGGTGCCGAGAAGTTCGCTGCTTAAGGAGATAAATACAGAGGGCAGAAAAAAGGCTAACCAAGTGCGCCATCCCAAAACTCGACAAGCATAAAGTGAGACGGCGATTGTCCCGAAGACGATATCTGCCACACCACCATTAGCCATACTCAGTTGCATGGCTGACTGTCCAACTGATCCTAAATTTAATACTACTTCAGCATTCGGGATGACTAGTAGCATCCCTGCTAGTCCAAACACTTTAGACAAAATATGACCGCCCAGGCAGATGCGTTCAGTGATGACAAGAGACTTCATGAGTTTTCCTTAACAATGTGACCTACCGTAACTTGGATGATAATAGTTTACAAATGTTTAACAAAATATTTAATACCTTTTGTTTATTTACAGACTTGCCTTCATCCTGATTCCCTCATAGACTCTATCGCAGAATAGTAAATTAATTTTATGTCTACTACTAAGATTACCTTCTTCACAAAGGAATCAAAATGAATGTCTATTTGGAAAAAACTTCCCTGGTTCTCCTTATTACTACTTCTAGTTGCATATAGCACATTGGGCTGGGTACTAAACGACGCCAAGACAGCCTGGTATATCTGGATATTGGTGGCTTTAGCGATTTTTCT
>Ga0123337_10005526_pt1 | contig 12419 bp, 14 predicted proteins | sample frozenSSSSmetaG_FD_89792 | JGI IMG/M metagenome (GOLD analysis project Ga0123337, IMG submission 89792) | Glacier valley bacterial and archeal communities from Borup Fiord, Nunavut, Canada, to study Microbial Dark Matter (Phase II) -... | ecosystem: Environmental > Aquatic > Freshwater > Ice >...
AAATGAACGAAAGATTATTGCGGATTGAATCTCATTTAGAGGTTTACGAATCCGCAATAGCCGGGGTTCAGGCAAAAGATAAAAATGATGTTACGAGTAAAGTTTCTGAACTAAGGAGATTGGTATTAGAGGCAGTAAGCAGGCGGCTGGACGAAGCAAAACGGTAAACTTCGTCTTTTTTAATTTCTTTTTTGACATGCAAGCAAATTTAGGTACGGAAGATTATTTGAAGATCACAGGAAGATCACGAGGCTTTTGTCAGGGAATAAATAGAAGGATCCGTAAACTTAACTATAAGTTTTATTAAGTTCTAATTAGTTAGAAAATAGCATGGCAAATTGCCTTTATAAATCCCTTTCCACCGGAACAAAAAAGGAACAATATCTCAAAAAACGGAACAATTTTTTAAATATTGGATTTTATAAGTAGTTGATTATCAGTACTAAATAGCACCAATTCACCCCTTCCTTAGATTCCCTAACTCTCCGCTTAGTATTGTAAATCAATCGTTTATGAAAAAACCGGAACAAAAAAAACGATTAAAAAATGCTTGGTTTTACCTTTACCGAACCGGAAATTTCGCCTAAAAACTACCTTGAACATCGTACACCGGAGCAATTATTAAAAGAAGATTGGTTCGTGCATGTGCGCTATCTCGATGATTTAACCGGCAAATGGATCTCACGGAAATTCAGGGCTGGTATCACTTCTGCGACTAAGCATAAGCAACGGGTAAAATATATTCAGATTTACCGCGATCAGATTAAAAACCGATTGGTCGATGGATGGAACCCGCTGACAAAACTTACTTCAAACGCGGTTTCCTTCACCGCCGCTCTCGATTTCGGATTATCCAAATGCGATGTATCGATCCGGACATACGGGAACTATCGGTGCAGTGTCGCAATTATTAAGCAGGGCGCTATGGCTATTAATCTTGGTAACACTCCGATTGATAAAATAGAAAGGAAGCATATTAAAGCGATCCTGGAATATTGCGCTAAGAATAATGCAATTATAAGCAAGGCTAAAAAGGCATGGTCGAATCATGCCTACAATAAGAACTTAGGGTATCTTTCAGCGGTATTATCGCAATGCGAAGAATGGGAACTCATAAAATACAATCCGGCGCATAAAATTTCTTACAAAAATGTAGTTGAGACAAGGAAATACCTGCCTTATACAGAAATTGAAAGGAACAGGATTCGGATGTATTTAACCTGGCCTGGTCATCCATTACCATACAGCCGATTCTTTACTTTTATAATGCTGATCTATTCGACTGGAATTAGGCCCAAAGAGGTATTAGCATTAAGGATAAGTAGTTGCGATTTAGAAACCAGGGTGATAACAATTTTGCCTAATTTAATAAACAGGACCAGTAAAACCAATTCAATTCGTTATGTGCCAATTAATGATTTTTTATTAGTGCTATTAAAGGAACAGATAGGAAACGCTGCCGGAAATTTGTTTCTTTTCGGGTCGCCTTGTATTCCAACAAAAGGCAATGGCGGTACCGGTAACGGCGTGCGCAATATTAATTATTTCGTGCCTAGCCTTGTACAAATTAAAAGAGATACGGTAACCCGGCTATGGAATAAATTGGTAATGGTTGATTTGAAGATCCATAAGCACCTCTACGCGTCTAAGCACTCCGGAGCCGATGCGAAGATATTAGCCGGGATTCCTATTGAAGCATTGCAAGAACTTTATGGACACACGAGCAAGCTTATGACTAAGAAATATGTAAGTGTTCTGCAGGAGATTTATCATAAGCAGATTATAGAGAAGTCGAGCGATTTTTAAAGAAGTTTAACTTATCCCCGAACCCTTCGGATTAATTACAGAATTACTGCCAGAAGCTAGGGCAAATTTAAGCCATAATTGCCCTGTATAGCTTGATGAAAAGGTAAATAACACAGTCCATACGCCATTGCGATAATATTCTGCTGTAATTACACTCCCCACTCTATTAATACCGAAAAGATCATTCGCTGATGAAGATATACCGGTTGCAAAAGTGCTGCCGCTTACAACATACCTATACAAATTAGTTGATGCTTCAGAATATACACCATAGTCAAATCCTGTATAATCTTCAAGTACTGAAGTAGAATCCATCCCAGCAACTACATTACCAAAGCCATTTCCTTGATGAGTTGCCAAGATTCGACCACTACCACCAGAAGCAATTGTTTTTGTAGCAACAGCAAAACCGGTTCCACTACCCCAGGTTCCAGCAGGAGATTCGACAAACGTTCCGCTTACCGGGGAAAAGGTAATAATATTTAAGTTGCGATATCCGTTAATTAATAACATTAATATCCTTTTGAATAACCAATAAAATGCCACTTAACAGCAGTCGAATTATAAGTAAACTGCAAATGCATCCACTTTCCCGCTATTGTAATTAAAGGCAAGGCTAAATCTGTTCCTCCAATGAATATGGCATTATAGCCAAGCGTTTGAGCAGTGCCGTTATCCTTAATGCTAATCATTAATGAATTTTTGTTTGCCGCTGTACCTGTTGGTGCCGCAAATGTAGCTGCTACTGCCTGAGCTGTAATGTCAAGATTATTTTCTCTTGCGTTACCCGTTGGTGTTGGCGTGGCTGAGGATGTAATAGTAGTATCTATGTAACTTGTAATATTACTTGTTACAATTGGCAATGTTAAGGTTCCCGTATTTGTAATTACTGCTATTACAGGGGTTGTTAACGTTTTATTTGCTAATGTAGAAGTATTGGATCTTTCAGCAATAACATACGCTGTACTAGCCGCCTGTGTTGTATTAGTACCTACTACCGCTGTTGGAACGGTAGGAACTATTGTAGTAAAATCTTCATTCGTTATATGCTTCATATTATATTCCTATAATAATAATGTTGTATTGATTTAACGTTGGAACAGCTCCGGCCGGAGCGAGAGTAACTGTATTTATTGTTGCTGCAATATTGTCCATCATTACCTGTTCTCCTGTTGAGTTAAGCCTTATCATAACAAGCACATTAAGAGTTCCAAGGTTGTGCGTAATTGTGAAAGTTGTTGCCGCAGCATCTCCAAAGTTTTGAGCATAACCTTTTGTAAAGGCCGTTAAAGCTGATGGAGTAACTGCTTTTGTACTGACAGCTTTTGCTGCGGTTTCTGTAGCTGTTGCAAACGCTGTAAGTCCTAATGTAGAAGTTGTTGCCTGATCAACATTTGCCTGTACAATAGTCCAACTAGCACCCACCGCTGCTTGTGTTCCTGCAATTGAGGTGGCAAAGTTTTCAATAACATCTCCAGGTGTTACCGCAATACCACTTGCACCACCGATTAAACCTGCTACTGTAACTCTATAAAAATCACCCACATTTGCCGCAGGATAATTTGGATTTGCGCTTGCATCTATACCTCCTTTGGGTGTTGCTAAGCCAACTACTTTTGCGGCAACAAATGCAGCAACTGCTTTTTGAGAAGCTACTCTGGTATCTGAATTTGCCGCTAAAGTAGTATCAGTATCAATTACGTTTACCGCAAAGTTTGCAGTTCCTAAGTTCACTAGAGAGTTTCCAACGCCCGCTGCATCAAATGTTTTGTTTGTAAACGCATTTGTAGAATTGCCCGTTACATAATCCGTTCCTGGTACTGCCGCAGCAACAATCCCGGCCGCTATTTTTAGCAATCCGGCAGTAGTAAAGCCGGAAATTGACTTATCCGCACCACCGGCTACAACAAGCTCACCAGCATTTGCAGCATTTACGCTTCTCGTAACCGCACCTGCCGCACCTGCACTAAAATATACCCAAGATGTTCCAGAATAACACCCAAACTGCGACAATGCGGTGTCAAAATATATTAGTCCTGCTACAGCGGACGAAGGAGCTGCACTAAGATTTTGTATTCTCGCTAGTTGTAATTCTAATCTGTTTAAATTAATTGGATTTACTTGAATTCCCATTTTATTTATTTATTTATTTTATTGTAGATATGCGATACCGCCAAAACCACTTGAAAAATTTATTATAAGATTATTCGTGTCAATTGGTACTACGTAGCCACCTTCAAGTTCATCACCGGCACTGCTGATTACAGTTATAAACGGATATAATTTTCCTAAGTTATGAGGTATCACCCATGATGCAGAGGGTACGCCTTGAATATGCTGGTAGTAGTATGCCGTTTTTTGATCTACATAATTCCTAGTCGCTAATGCAGAACCTCCTGCTATTTTTGATAATGTAATATTTGCATTTGCAGCTACTTTAATATCAGTAATTGAACCGTCTGCAACTCCCCCCCCACCCGCCGCAGCCGGAAACAAACCTTTAACAACTATCTTAAACGAATTGACAGTATTGGATAACTTAATAACAGGCCCGTTAGGTGCCGCTGACTTAACAACGATATACCTGTTCATACTAACCGGGGTTATCCTTATAACACTCATGGTTTTGCCTGTGTGTGATTAAAAATAGCCTTGCCTTTTGCGTTATGAGTTGAATGACCTGTGCTATCATCCATGCGCCAATCGAGGAAATATTCCATTGGTTTAAAATTGTTCAAAGCCGTTGTAAAATCAATTGTCATTTTATTACCTGCAATAACCATGATGTTGGATACATCAATTGTATAAGCAATGTTTACTCCGGCGTTATCCTCTGACAAAACGATTTTATGCGTACCTGTAAAGTTCATAGGGATGGTTTCAGCATCGTCCTGATACTGCTCCATTGTCCAAACAAATGAATGTTTAGCCCCTACCCTTATTGTAAGATCGCCTGGTTCGTCAAAGTTTAATATTCCCATTTTTAAGAGGTAGCGTTTACTTCGTTAACAAGAATCATAGGTAAAAAGAGTTTTACACGGTGATAGCGTCCATGCCTACTATAAAACTATCAATCATCTTAAGCCATGAAGGCTTAAGCCTTATCAGTGGCCTTACGAACATTATGACCATTTTTATAATAGGCCAAATTGTTTTTAAATCAAAGGTTGGTTTAAAATCTGTTGGCGACTCTCCTTGCTGTACATTACGCTGTGCCATTTTATGGTCATTATTAGCGTTGAAATGTTCAATCGCCTTATCGATTTGCTCCGGGTGTACTGTTGTTTCTGTAGACATATATTTAAATTTAAATTGGTTAATTATTATTTTGTAAAAGATGCCGTAAAATTTGTTGTTATCATAGTATTATAATTATTGAGTTATTGAGAATTTAATTTTAAAATCTATCGCTTCGTCATCCAGCGTCACAGGCAAGCCGATAACTTCTATTGAAAATGATTTATTAATAGTTTTACCGGCATTGCTGATTATACTTATAGTTCCGCTGCTTATGCCTGATTTTAGCGGCGTGATATTGATGGATGTGCCTGTTACTGATATAGTAAATATTGATACGTCAGCCGACGATGCAGACAACGATCCGGCCTTATACGAAACGGTGTCACCCTTTACATTCACCGGGTATATTAATCCGTTAGCTTTTTGACCTACTTTGACGCTGATAGTAGCAGTTGAAATAACAGGATTATTTACCGTGTTACCGATACTTATTTTATTAGCAGATAGCTTCGCCTCCCATTTTGGAATCTCCGCCAGTTCGGTAGCCAATGTTATAGGATTAGGCAGCGATATATTATCACCCGGCATAATATTTATAGGGCTGCCGTCGACTACTACCCAATCCTGACGATTAGGATATGGCACATTAACGCCGGGCCGGACGTAACCAATGGTATTGTTTTTATAAATAATATCCCGGAATACATCGGTGCCAACATTGCTGCCATTCCATACGGCACCACCTCCCCAAAACCTTGGCGATACAACGCCATTAGGGAACATACCGGACGATATGATTGTATTGCCGGTAACCTCAATATTATGCCCAGCGTTGACATTGATACCACCATTGCAGACTGATACAACCTGGTTGTTATAAATCTTAATATACTGACTGACATTATTAAATTGATTGACTGATGGAGCGCCTTCAACGGTTATCCCCGAACCCGTATAATGATCGGCGTTAGAAGGATAAGGATAAGCACCTTTAATATAATTGTCATGGATAAGAAAAGGTGAGGCAACAGTGCCGCCTGCATTACCAAAATTGATATTATCCTCAATCCAACTCGAATCCAGCAGATTTTCGAACTTGTTATAAGCAATCTCACCCGTTATTGGCATTACAGTATTAAAAAGAATCGATGCCCGGTGTTCTCCTTCAGACATATCAGTCCGCCTCTTATCAGTGTTCCTGAAAATGTTATATCTTATAACAGCGCTCTTTGTATTCTCGTCGCCATGGTCGACTAATAACCCACCGGTATGATTGACTGTATTATTTTCAAATATTAGGTATTGCGGATGATAGTCGTCAAGCACCCTACCCCACTGACCATTTCCTGTTGGTGTTTGTCCTGTGAAATTGTTGTGATGAATATTTAATTTTGTGCCACCCGGACATTTAATATGAATGCCGGAACTAATAATATTACAATTCGTTATTTCAACCGGCTCATAAGTTTCTAATGTTATTGCAGGCACATTGGAATTATCACTCTTATAGTTACCCGTGTAAGTTCCACCTTTTGTGATGGTGATAGGCCCGGAATAAACTATCTGGCCATGCGTGAAGACAGATAGAAGTAAAAAGGTAATAAATAGTATCTTTTTTTTCATTGTTGTCTTTTTAATAAATTCATTTTTTCAGCCAACTTTTCATAGTATTGCGGATCGGTGGCATAGCCCGCTTTAGCAATTTGCTGAGCGAATAAAAAAGGATCGCTGAATATAAAAGCGTTTGCATACCTTTTGTTCTTTCTTAAAAACAACCCGTGAGCGGTGAAGCTATCAGCGGGAGTTTTGTATGATTTAAACCAATCCTTTATTTTCCTCCATCCTGTTTTTTTATTGTACTCCGTTGTTAAAAGAAGATTACCATGTCCAGCCGTGTCTTTTATGCCAAAGAAATTAAATCCAGGTGGAACATGCCAGCCCGTTTCATGCGCTGCCTGAGCGATCGTGAACAAAGCTGGTACCTTTGTTTCAAGTTCACTTTTCCGGGCAAAAACGATGTATGTATTATAAAATTCTGTTGGTGTCATAAGTTATGCTGCAATATTTTTATCAATTTTCTCCTGTCCTAATTTTTCGGTTAACGGCAAATCAACAGGTTTACTTACTACCAGTGAGTTCATCGCTGCTCCATACAGACCGCAAAAAGAAATTATACCAAATACTATTTTAGCCCACGTTGGAGGAATTATCAAACCTAGTTGCACCAGGGTAAGAGGCAAAGCTCCTATTGTTACAAGTATGATATTTATCGTTCGCCATATACGCATGTACTTAGGCGACCGCGCGCCCCATCGTTTGAACGCTTCGGAAAAAAATAGTATGAGGTCTGAATTTTTAATATTGCTATCCATAAAATTATTATATTATTTAGTTCAAATTGTTTAAATGTTTTATCTACTGTTTGCCGATGAATCTGTACCGCCAGGCCCACCTATTTTAGTATGGTTCGTTCTTACAAAGTATAGCGCTAAAATCAACGTGAATGCATTATTAAGTTGAATTGATGCTATAGCCGACAGTGTTGAATATATAATAGCAATTGTTACGGATATTGCTATTATAGCTTGTGTTACTTCCCATATCAAATTAATATGCCTCTGTCCTTTCTCTTTTTCAAGTTTTTCTGAAATATTCGCCTTTAATAATGTTACCTTTTCTTCAGCAGGTATTTTGTCTTCATATATTTTTTTATCAATTTTGTCGTCTACCAGTGCATCTATTTTAGCCTGATTCTCTGCATTTCTCTGATCCATAAAAAAATTATTATTGTTGATTTTTTACAAAGCGGTAATAACTTTTTTTAGTCACTCATTTTTTTTTATTTTAATGGTATCGCATATAACGTCTATTATAACTGAATCGATTTTTTTGAAAGATTTATTACTTATATTGTTTTTAATTCTATTTATTTTTAACCTGATAAGTTCAATATCAATTATCGCGTTTGTTTTCATTAAACCAATCTCTTTACTGTGAACAGTATCTTCAAATAATGCTAAAGATTTAATTGTAATTGGAGGATGGTTTTTTACATGAGAATTATTTACTTGTGTATATGCAGGAATAAATGATACCAAAATAATTATATATATAATTTTGCAAGTCATCAGGAGGTATCTTTTTTTTGAATGATTTTATTAAACTCAATTATTTGTTCAGTAAGCTTATTGTATAAATTATAATTTTCATCTTTTTTCTCAACCCTCGATTTTATTTCTAAAAGTTCCTGTTTTAAATGGTCATTATACTCCTTTTTGTCGGGCAAAATAACAACGCTAAATAAGAAAATAATTACTAATGCCTCTACAATGCACACAGTCAAAAGAGGGTAATCATTTATTGTTTTTAATTTTTTTGCATCAATGGGATTTAAGTCCATAATTTTGTTACAGGTGGTTTTAAATAGTTTGGATATTTTAAATTAAATCAAGGAACAATCTTAACAGGTCTTCCCGTTCTGATCGTACCATAAGTTTTACGATATAATAACAGCGAACTTAATGCTGGAATTTGCACGTAATTGTAAAAACCTACTCCTTTAAAATCGCTGTAAGTGTTGCTTAATAAAACAGGCTTACTAGTAGTCGTATTATTAACATCCATCCTTACGCTGTCGTCGTTCACCTGCATGAGTGACGAATTTATATCAAAACCAAGTGTACTATTCCACCCCGCCAAAGAGTAAGCAGAACCCGCACTAAAAGGCGTTGTCATGCTGCTTCGTGCGTACCGGTTGTTTGTAAAAATTCCCTCTGATGCATAGTCGTTAGTTACGCTGGAAAGGTCAATAAGCGTACTACCGGGAAGGCTGTACATATCGTTGTCATTCACAAAAATGTTACGAACAGGGCCGCCCAATGGATCATCCGCTGTGGCAATACAAAACTCACCATTACCGGCATATATTTTATTACGAAGCACATTAATGTGAATAGCATTGTGAAGAAAAACGCCTCCCCTTGTTGCATTCTTTATAGTGTTATCAATTATATCAACATCACCGGTATCATCGTCCAGATAAATCCCTGGCATACCGCGATCACCCGGCGCGGATGTCATATCATGCTTACCATGGCCGTTGGTAATAACATTATTTGCAATAATTCTCTGATTAGCTAATCCGAAATCACCGTTAGTATAAATGCCTCCTGCATCGCTATCTATTAAACCATATTCATTTACGTAATTGTGAATCACCTGTGCATTAGGCCCTGTAAATCGTATTCCACAATAGCCAACATTAGACACTACGTTATCACATATATAACTGCTATCACCTAATCGCCCGGCATTGTTATAAACTTCTATACAAATACCGTTACGCTGCTGGTTGTTTGACAGGCTCATGCCGTATATTAAACCGCAACTATCAACAACGTTAAACTCAACCTTCGAGTAAGAAGAAAAATGAGAATAAACGCCGGTATTACCTATCCGGTTAAAAGTGTTGTAACCGACATAAGTAGCTGAATCATTATCAAGCGCGATGCCGTCCAGTCCTATATCTTCAAAGTCATCGTTAATAATCTTCAGTTTGATAAATTGCCTACCCATTATTGCGTTAGAATCAAAGCCAATCAACTTTAAATTACTAAAAGATATACCGTTCCTGTAATCCACATTGTAGAACCAATCTTTTGTTGCTGCCTGTACATTAAGCGTTGATGGATTAACGGTTGAGAACATACGAAGAACAAAAGTTGATGGATTATAATACCATTCATTTTGTGCGTCCAGTGTAGCAGGGTGTTTCTGAATAAAAAACTTATAATTATTACCGTCAATCGGATTTGGATTGTTGGTAGATGGGTAAGTAATAGTATTTGCTGAATGAGATGTTATCCATTCCCTCGGTAAATTATATTCGTTATGCCGAACAACAATTTGCGCACCTACCCAACTTTGAGTAGCTGCATTCGTTCCTGTAGATGTTACTGTAAAAGGACTAGGGCCGGTCTTAGAATCTACATTAAAGTAAGTACCGTAATTAGGCGATCTACCAGCCGAAACCGTTACTCCATTCACTAGCACCAGGTCAAGATTATTGCCGCTGTTACATGAGGATTCCCAAAGGTTCGTTCCTACGTTTGTCCAGGTTGTTAGATTCGAGTAACCGCTTATAATTGGCTTCAACCCCGTACCATAGGCACCAAAATTTAGCTGACCGCCTGAAGCATTTACCGAGAATCCTAAGAACGTATTGCCTCGGTTGAATAGGATGCTGTCACCGGATGCAGTAGTGCCTAAGAGTGCGGTAAATTTAGCAGGTGTTAACCACGGCGCACCGGCGTTTGTGCCAGCGTTCGCATCACTGCCAGCCGTTGAGAAATAATAATTTGTCGCGCTTGCTTTGATGCACAGAAATAATAATATGGTGATTAAATATTTCATGGACTTGTATTATTGCCTATCATGTACCATTTAGTTCCCGCACCATCACATTGGATAATTACATTTTTATTCGCTGCTAATGCAGTCGTTGAAGTAGAACCGGTGAAAAATGTATAACCTCCGTTACCGTTGATTGGCAAACCTGTTGTATAAACCGGCACTGTACCCGTTGGCAATGAATTATGAATGTATATTATCCTATTTTTATTCGCCGAAGGAAGGGGTAAAAACAACGTGTCCGTTGCAGTTACTCCCGAAGTCAAATAGATTGATTTAACGCTATCTGGTATATAATAATTTCCGGCAAAGTTTTTTATTATAAGGGCAAAGCCACCGAGCGCATCTAAAATACCGTTCTTATAAGCAAGACCGCCGCCGATGGGTGTATTAGCGGAGTCAGCTTGCCATGATGCAGCGGCGCCGTTTGTAAAAAGAAATTTACCGGCATTACCTGTTTGAGAAGGTAAAGTAGCAATTAAGTTTTTTGTTATCTGACTATTTACCCAACCCTTTGGGGTAAGAGTTGAATCAGCCATTATAGATGTGTCTTTTGCAGCAGGGTAGTTTGTGTTACCGTTGTACTCCTGATATAATCTTGTTACGGGATTTAATGTAGCAGAATCATAGATAGCAAAACCAATTCCAAGCTTTGTAGTATAGTAAATATATGCTGCCCGACTTCCCGCCGAATTAGTCATTGCAAACATGGACGCGTTATTAGGGTTATTGCTAATACCTTTGCTTGAAACAAATTGCTTGCCTGAAGCGTTACCACCAAAGGTAACCAGTCCTCCACTGCTATTTATTATCATGGGTAATGCAAGGGAATTGGTGTAATCATAAGCGTTTATTTCAGGAACAGTCCCTCCGTTATACATGCTTATTGTAGTTCCTCCGCTCCTCGCTGACACACCCGCATTAGTTCCAAGAGGAGACGCCGCGACAACTTTTTCAAATGTCTGAATACTTGTGGCACCGATGCCGGATATAACTTGGCCGAATGGAAATTGTGCAGAAGCAAATGTATTGCTACTTCTAAATACTGTCATCCAATCATTACCACTTGCAGCATCATCAACAATCCTGAAATGCATCGCTCCATCACTACCTAATTTCTGATCCCATATTCTTTGATTAGCAGCAGCCAAGGGAGCATTCATAGTGAAGCTAGGAGAGTTTGCATTATTTGATAACGTCATAGGCGCATCTGACTGCACAATTCCTCCATAACCAACATACCCGCCTATCTGTTGCATGTCAGATTTAATTCCCGGCGTTAAAGTCCATCCACTTTTAGTATTACCAGATAGCATCGGAAAATATCCGGCTGCGCTCGGCTCTTTATGAATAAATTCAGTGATAGCAGGAAATAAATCGTCGTTATTTGTTACAAAAATATTTTCAAAATTAGCTCCTTCAAAAGTCAAACAACTTCCAATCCTGGTATTAAAGCCCTCAATTTTAGATTGCTTAGATTGTTGGAAAACATTTGATTTTACAAAAATATTGGCAGTCCTGAAAGTATCGTTAGCGTTTACATTACCAAACGAAATACCGGCAATAGGACTGATTTTATATGATTCAAAAACGTTAGATGAAATAATCATATCGCTGCTTGCGTCTGGATATAAAGAATTTTCACCATATATATTTAAACCTGAATTGCCGCAGTCTATAAGATAATTATTAGAAATAATATTACCTCGTGATCTCCTGTTAAGATTAATTCCTACCGGGCAATTGTGGATGTAATTACCTCTTATCTCTACGTGACCCTTAGCGTTTAAACTTGCACCGTAAGCCCCTACGGTAAGTCCTGCAGGGATATTATAAAATTCATTATTAGTATATATTTGAATCTCTTGAAAAGGAGAACTTTCGATACCGTGAGCAGCGATATCATGAAAGGAATTTCTATCTACTTTTAGTTCTCCCGAGAACGCCATCCCTTCAATCATGTT